>ENA-OQAZ01000935-OQAZ01000935.1-human-gut-metagenome-genome-assembly--contig:-NODE-935-length-15287-cov-1.772955_pt1 | contig 15287 bp, 22 predicted proteins | sample MGYA00242737_ERZ504531 | MGnify/ENA primary metagenome ERZ504531 (study PRJEB26092, sample SAMD00036244) | human gut metagenome | host: Homo sapiens | study: EMG produced TPA metagenomics assembly of... | reverse complement strand
GGCTCATCGTATACCACTGAGCGTCCTTACATAGGTCAACGAGCCTGCCATGCAACGCAGGAACCCCCGCCCATTGCTGGAGCGAGGTTCCTGTCAATCACGCTGAATCAGCGAAGAAGCTCAGGCTTCCTTCGGAGCATTCACATCAGCCGGAAGAGCGGCCTTGGCCTGCTCGACGATGGCCTTGAAGGTCTCCGGATCAGAGATGGCCAGCTCGGCGAGAGCGCGACGATCCAGTTCGATGCCAGCGAGGTGCAGGCCCTGGATGAAGCGGTTGTAGGTGATGCCTCAGCGCGGACAGCAGCATTGATGCGCTGGATCCACAGCTTGCGGAAGTCGCCCTTGCGAGCCTTACGATCGCGGAAGTTGTAAGTAAAGGAGTGAAGCAGCTGCTCCTTGGCCTTACGGTACAGACGGGAGCGCTGGCCGCGGTAGCCGGAAGCCTCTCGAGAACGACGCGACGCTTCTTGTGGGCGTTTACTGCGCGCTTGACACGTGCCATATTTGATTCCTCAGCTTTCTATTAAGTCTTCTTATTCGCTCTCGCTATACTCAGCGACCGAGCAGCTTCTTCATGTTCTTGCTCTGGGAAGTAGCCAGAACGCCGTCGGCCTTCAGTGCGCGACGCTTACGAGCGGACTTGTGCTCGAGGTTGTGGCGCATCGCGGAGCCAGCGTGCATCAGCTTGCCGGAACCGGTCACGCGGACGCGCTTGGAAGCGGCGGAATTAGTTTTCATCTTCGGCATTGCTGCCTCCTTGTTTATTACTTCGTTTCGGAAGTCTTCGGTTTGTCGGATGCCACTGCAGCCTTGGCTTCGGCCGCCGCCTGAGCTTGGGCTTCCTGCTTGGCCGCCAGACGTGCAGCCTGACGGGCCTGACGCTCGGCACGGGACTGATCACCACGACGACGCTGCTCGGACTGGGTGTGAACCTTCTTGCCCTTCGGTGCGAGCGTCATGATGATATTGCGGCTTCCTGCTTCGGAGCGAATTCGACGGTGCCGTATTCCTCCACTTCGCTGGCGAGACGCTGCAAGAGCTCGACGCCACCGATCGGACGGGACTGCTCGCGACCGCGCAGCATGATGGTGACCTTGACCTTGTCTCCACCGTTCAGGAAGCGCACAACATGGCCCTTCTTGACTTCGAAGTATGGTCGTCGATCTTTAGACGGAAGCGAATTTCCTTGATTTCCGCAGTGCTCTGGTTACGACGAGCCTCACGAGCCTTGATCTTCTCGTTGTACTTGTACTTGCCGTAATCGATGAGCTTGGCAACCGGAGGCTTCGCGTTGGGCGCCACCTCGACGAGATCGAGGTTCGCTTCCTTTGCCAGGTTCAGTGCGACGGAAGTCGCGATGACTCCCACCTGTTCGCCGTTCGGGCCGATCAGACGCACCTGGGAGACGCGAATCTCGTCGTTAATGCGTGGTTCGTCGCTGATGATGACTCCAATCCTCATGTTCCATTCGACGGAATGCTCCCAGATCGGCAGTTTTTCAAAGTCTCGCATGTTCACGGCAAGCCAAAACACCCAATTCGAGGGCGCGACAAAGAGCCATACCACAGCTCTTCCACTGCCGTTTCATACGGCACCAGAGGCTTATGCCTGAACCCGAGGCCCTGAAAGGCTTCCAGGTGGAGATATCCCGCTTTCTTGATTTCTCAAGCCTTGTAGATAATACCACACACCGCGACCACAGCGTGTCGCATAATGAAACCTTCTGAAACATCTTCTTTAATCATTCCAACGCCATATTACACTGACCCCATATGACAGATAATTCCAACACATGCGTGATTTTCGCGGCTGGCGAATACTACAGCGATACCCCCATCGTTCCGTCTGGAGCATTCATTATCGCGGCGGACGGAGGCTTGACCATGCACGCGCACTTGATATGTCGCCTGACGTGGTGGTGGGCGATTTCGATTCGCTTACTGGAGAACGTCCGACACAGGGTGAACACACCATTGCCCTACCTCCAGAAAAAGACGATCCAGACCTTCTGTCGGCACTAAAAATCGGCTGGTCACACCATGCGCGGCTTTTCCATATATATGGCGCGCTCGGCGGACGAATCGATCACACCATATCCAATATCCAACTGATGGCATTGCTGGCTCAGCATGGTGCAGTAGGTTTTCTGCACGGGAACGGCTCCATTGTGACCGCGATTTGCGATGGAGCACTCGATTTCGGCGAGAACAACGTCGAACCAGGACGTATGGTTTCCGTATTCTCTCATTCCGACACCTCTCTTGGCGTGAGCGAACGTGGACTGAAATACGAGATAGATGACATGACGATGACCAGCACACGTGTCAACGGCGTCAGTAACGAATTCCTCAACGGAGCCGCCGCCCATATCGGCGTCGAACATGGCACCTTGGTGGTGACTTTCCCTTCGGAAGCCCCACTACCAGCAGTCTCTTGGCACCACACATTTGAGGGTGACCTCGGATCGTTGGACACCAAAGTATCTTCAGCGCTTGCCAAGCACGAACGCCAATCCCGCTAATCGCAAGGCGAAGAAAATCACCTTCGTCTATCACGTTTATCTCGAAAAGATGATGTGAGCGCTCACGGAAAAATACGACGTTTTCTGAAACACACGCGCGAGTGCGTTGCCTTAAGTACAGGTGACGCACTAAAGTGGGTGACGTTGGTAAACAATGGCTTCTGTGTGCCCAGCACACGCGTGGCCTACCCTAAAGGGAGAATTACATGACAGTTAAGATTGGTATTAACGGCTTTGGTCGTATCGGTCGTCTGGCTTTCCGCCGCATCTTCGAGCTGCAGGCTCGTGGCGGCCAGGCCGGTGACATTGAGGTCGCTGCAATCAACGATCTGACCACCCCGTCCATGCTGGCCTACCTGCTGAAGTACGACAGCACCCACGCACCTTCCGTCATGACGATGGCACCCCGGTTGAGGTCACCTCCACCGAAGACTCCATCGTGGTCGATGGCAAGGAATACAAGGTTTACGCCGAGAAGGATGCCAACAACATCCCGTGGGTCAAGAACGATGGCGTTGAGTTCGTGCTCGAGTGCACCGGCTTCTACACCTCCGCTGAGAAGTCCCAGGCTCACATCAACGCTGGCGCCAAGAAGGTCCTGATCTCCGCTCCGGCCAAGGACGAGACCACCCCGACCGTCGTCTTCGGCGTGAACCACGAGATCCTGAAGGCTTCCGACGTGATCGTGTCCGCCGGCTCCTGCACCACCAACTCCATGGCCGCCATGGTCAAGCTGCTGGACGAGACTGGGGCATCAAGGCTGGCTTCATGACCACCATCCACGCCTATACCGGCACCCAGATGATCCTCGACGGCCCGCGCTTCCCGAAGGCTCGCAACAACCGTGCCGCCGCAATCAACACCATTCCTCACTCCACCGGCGCTGCCAAGGCTATCGGCAAGGTCGTTCCGTCCGTGAACGGCAAGCTGCAGGGCCACGCCCAGCGTATCCAGGTTCCGGATGGCTCCGTCACCGAGCTGACCACCGTCCTGAACAAGGAAGTCACCGCTGACGAGATCAACGCCGCATTCAAGGCTGCCTTCTCCTCCACCGACTTCTACGGCTACAACGAGGATGGCATCGTGTCTTCCGACATCATCGGAGACACCCACGGTGGCGTGTTCGATCCGACCCAGACCGACGTCAACACCGTTGACGGCGTGACCATGGCTCGTACCGTTTCTTGGTACGACAACGAGTACGGCTTCACCTGCAACATGGTGCGCACCCTGCTGTACTTCGCTGAGATCTCCGAGTGAACCATGGCGGAGCAATCCGCACAGTTCACTAAGTAGAACTTGGTACAAGGGCTTTCGTCTCACGGCGAAAGCCCTTTTGCTAACCGACACAAATACGTTTTAGAGTGAATCGATATGGGCAAGAAAAAGCATGAGAAGGGCGCCGGCTCCACGCCGGCAACAGTGCAACTCGAACAAGCGGGAATCCCATTCAAAACATACGAATACGCACATTCGAACGACCATATGGATGACGGTTATGGGGTTGAGGCCGCCACCAAACTGGGCTTCGATGAACATCAGGTATTCAAAACGCTTATGGCCGACACCGGCTCCGAACGTGTGGTGGGCGTGGTTCCAGTAAGCGGGCACATGGATCTGAAGGCGCTGGCCGCAGCAGTCGGAGCCAAGAAAGCCGCTATGGCCGATCCAAAAGTCGCCATGCGCGAATCCGGGTATGTGGTGGGAGGCATCTCACCACTCGGTCAACGTACGCATCACAAAACCGTGCTCGACGAAAGCGCGCTGCAATATGGCGAAATACTACTGTCGGGAGGCAAACGCGGCTTTTCGATCGGCATCAATCCCAATGATCTGCTCAAGGTGCTTGACGGCATAGCCGCACCTATCGGCACCTGGTAATCACCGGTAATAGAAGCCGGTCAGCAGGCTGGTTTCTTACGAAGCTCACTGGGGAGCACGAAATGCATGTTCTCCTTAATGGTTTCGATGGTGGTCACATCATCGAAACCACGCTGTTCCAGCGCTTCGATAACGCCTGACACCAATTCGTCAGGCACGGATGCTCCCGACGAAATCCCCACGGATTCAACGCCTTCAAACCACGCAGGATCAAGCTCGGACGCATCATCCACGCGGTAGGCCTTTCCGTGAGGACCATTCGGCACGCCATCGAAGCGCGTGTTCAGCCCCTCCTGCGCAACCTCCATCAGACGAACGGAATTCGACGAATTCGCCGAACCAACGATCACCACGCAATCAGACTGCTCGGCAACCAACTTGACCGCGGCCTGCCGATTCGATGTGGCATAGCAGATATCGGAATTCGGAGGCATCTCAAGCCAGGGGAAACGCTCTTTCAACGCAGCGATCGTGCCCGCCGTCTCATCCACGCTCAATGTGGTCTGCGAAAGCAGCACCAATTTCGCATCCGAAGAAAACTCGAGCGAATCGACATCCGATTCATGTTCGATGAGGTGCACATGTTCCGGGGATTCACCGACCACGCCAACGGCTTCATCATGGCCGTTGTGTCCGATGTAGATGATCTCGTACCCTTCTTTGACGAAACGCAACACTTCACGGTGCACTTTGCTCACCAAAGGGCATGTAGCATCAACGATATGCATGCCCCGAGCTGAAGCTTCAGCCTTCACCTCAGGAGACACGCCGTGCGCAGAAAAGACAATCGGAATTCCCGCGGAAGCCGCGGCATCGGGAACCTCATCCAATTCCTGTACGAACACCGCACCCTGAGCCGACAATTCCTCAACGACATGCTTGTTGTGCACAATCTGACGGCGTACATACACCGGCGGCAGACCATCATTGCGAGACGTATTGGCAGCTTTGAGAATCGTCTGCACAGTCAGAATCGCCCTGTCAACGCCCGCGCAAAAGCCACGTGGATCCGCCAGTACGATACGCTTGGTCATGATGGCCGCCTTTCGTCACTTCGTGAAAACCTCATCAATACTAAAGCATGGGCGGCACGCCGGAGAAACGGCATCGCCATACGGCATAAAACAGGTAGACTGTGGTGTTAGCGGTAACGCTACCGTTACCGGAACATATCCAACGGCACTATGGAGTGACTATGACCTGCATCAATCTGCCTGCCCGCACCGGACAGCAATTCTCCATCTCCCATGGCGACTATGAACCGTCATCACCGAACTCGGCGCAACGATGCGCAAGCTGACCTATAAGGCGAAGATCTGACGGTCGCCCTTGGTCCGGACGTCTGGTGACCTGCTGCCACGGCCAGATCCTCATTCCGTTCCCGAATCGCATCGAGGTGGCGAGTACACGTTCGAAGGCAAGACCTATTCGCTGCCGATCGATGAGCATGACCGCAACACCGCCATCCACGCTACGGATACCGCTCGTTCTGGAAGCTGATTTCGCTTGCCGAAGACGCAGTGACCCTCGCCTGGCGTTCCCCCAACATGGTCGGCTACCCGTTTGATCTATATGTCACCGCCACGTACAGCCTCGCCGACGACGGCATGCATCTGACCGTCAGCGCCTACAATAACGGCGACACGAACGCGCCGTGGGCTTTGGCCATTCACCCGTGGCTTGCCAACAGCCTCAACGGCTATGGCGACGAAATCGACGAGCACAACGCCAAGTGCAGCCTTACGCTACCGGCTCGCACGCATGTCACCGTAGATGAAAACCTCATTCCGACCGGCACCGAGCCGGTTGACGGCACCAAATACGACCTGCGCGAAGACACCCTACTTACCGAGCAGCCGTTCGACGATGCATGGACCGATCTGGAGCATGCCGAAGACGGTTCCGTCACGGCAGTGTTCACCCGCGCCGATGGCAAGAAGGTCCGTGTTGGCGGCGATGAAACCATCACTTCGTTCCAGGTGTGCACCGGTACCAAGTTCCCCGCATTCCAGCATCCTGCCGGCGTTGCCGTGGAGCCACAGACCGCCTACGCCAACGCGTTCAACACAGGCAACGAGCTGATCGTGATCAAGCCGGGCGAAACCACCAGCACCTCGCTGTTCCTCGGTATGGCCGAGTAAACATGCGAGTGAGCGTGATCGAGTGATCCAGTCGGTTAAACCGGCTGATTCCGGTCATATAAAAACCCGACGGATAAGTCTAAGTGGCCACCTATCGAACACCGGATTTGGCAAACGTCTCGCTCGTGTGCGATAATCCCGAAGGCTTATTAATCGTAAGTAAAGGAGTCCAATCATGGGCATGCGCGGACGTAAGCGCAAGGATCGTCGTAAGAAGGCCGCCAATCACGGCAAGCGTCCAAACGCCTGATCCCTGCCAGCGTGAATAACGCTACAGAGCATCGAAAACCCCGCTGAATCGTTATGATCGGCGGGGTTTTCTCATACTCTCATCGGCTTGCTCACCGCTCTCCACAACAATGGTCGAGCGTTGCCTCAAGGCGGTCGATAAGACTCTGCGGGGCATGCTGCGGACGCAAATACGCACGCATGGCCGCGATCAATGCCCGTTCACGCTCGTCGCAGCAACGTTCGGGGTCGAAACAATCACCGGAGGTGCTAACGCGCACGCTGGTATGCGTCACCTGTGTCACAGTGCCGTCCTCGCTGGCGGCGACAGTGTGATATGCCGTTCGATCGATTCACTCATGCTCTGCCCTTCCCTGCCGTGGCATAGCCACGTTCCTTCGCATAGTTGGCAAGTTCTCGTTTCAACTGCGTACGCGCGCGATTGAGACGGCTCATCACCGTACCGATTTTCACACCCTGTTCGTCAGCTACCTGCTGGTATGATTTGCCGTCGATAGCAGCATCGATGAACACCTGACGGCGTTCCGGCGAAAGCTTGGCGAGCGCCGCCATGATTTCTTCAGGCGCGTAAGCGTCCAAATATTCCTGTTCCGCCGATTTAAGCTCTTCCGGTGAATGCTCGGAAGCCGAATAGATGTCCCAATCGTCGTATTCGCCGGTGGAATCGTTGGCTCGCTGCGGTCTGCGCTTGGCTTTGGCGTATTGGTTGAAGTAGGCGTTGCGCTCGATGGTCGTCATCCATGCGGCGAAATTCGTTCCCTCCTGAAAGGAATCGAACGCCTTGAACCCCCGTTCGAAGTATCCTGCACCAAATCTTGGGCGTCGTCGGGATCGTTGGTCAGCTTCATCGCCTGCCGGTACAGCGCATCAACCACAGGCATGGCAAGTTTTTCAAAACGCGCCTTCTGCTTGCCATGGTTTCCGTTCGTACTTCAGTCACAGCTTCATTGTAATCACATCGACTTCCACATGCCATGCACATAGCTGAAGGTAGAATGGCTGTTCGGTATCCGAAGAACAGGGAGAACACGAAATATGGCTTTGACTCTGGCATCAGCAGCACGTCTGCTCAGTGAGTATGGATTGCTGCGCGAAATCATCCAAGGAGACGACTGGACGCTTGACGCGCAGGCCGTCAACGGATTCGACAAGCCATTCGGTTCAATCACCTACGACACCAGGCAGGTCGTATCTAACACGCTCCTATGCTGCAAAGGCCGTTTCAAAGCGGAATATCTCGATGCATCGATGATCGCGGTCTTGCCGCATACGTTGCGGAAAACGATTTCTCCGCGACGACGAAAGCTCCGGGACTCATCGTGAATGACGCGCGCAAAGCTATGAGTCTGCTGTCCGCGGCATTCTATGGGTACCCGCAGGACCAACTGAAAGTCGTCGGCATTACCGGAACCAAGGGAAAAACCACTACCGCCTACCTCACGCAAGCCATGCTCAACGGCTGCTCCGGCGGCAAATGCGCATTGTTCTCCTCCGTCGACAATTGCCTTGACGGACATACCTATGCCGAGTCCGATTTGACCACCCCGGAGTCCATGGATGCGTTCCGTATGATGCGCGAAGCCGCTGATAACGGCATGGAATACCTAGTTATGGAGGTTTCGTCGCAGGCGTACAAAGTCGATCGTGTTTTCGGACTTACTTTCGACGTCGCCGCGTTCCTCAATATCAGCCGGACCATATCAGCCCCATCGAGCATCCGACATTCGAGGATTACTTCCACTGCAAACGTCAGATCGTAAAGAATTGTCGTTCCTTGGTTCTCGGCACGGCATGCGCACACGCCGATCTTATTCGTCAGGATGCTGCAATCGCCGATATTCCCATCACCGCGTTCGCTCTTGGCGAAGCATCGGCCGCGGATGTGACCGCATGGCCGGAATCCGCCGACCATAGCCGATTCGCCATTGCGGTGGAAGGCGAACAGATTGGATCGCTCAGCTTGCAATTGGATGGCGATTTCAATTATGCGAATGCCGCCGCAGCCATTGCCATTGCGCATGCCGTTGGATTCGATTTCCATGAAACCACCGCGAAGGAAACGCTGCACAATATGGAACCGGTACGTATCGCCGGTCGTATGGAGCATTTCCACGATACGAAGTCGAATACCATCGCCATCGTCGATTATGCGCACAATTATGCTTCCGTAACGGCGTTGCTCGACTATGTCGACCAACGCTACGGCAAGGACGATCCTGAAGTCACGCTGGTCACTGGATCCGCAGGCAATAAAGCGTACGATCGCAGATCGGAAATCGTCAGGGCCGCGCAGAATCGCATCAACCATCTGATTCTCACCTTCGAAGACACGGATGACGAGCCTGTGGAACACATCTGCCAAGACATGCTCGGCAGTGTCACCAATCCCGATCTGGATGCGAGGATCATTCTCGACCGTACGGAAGCAGTGGAATCGACCGTAGTAATCGATCGCAAGGATCCCGACCGCCTCCATATCATCCTTATCATCGGCAAAGGCAACGAGCGCTGGTTCAAAGACCACGGCAAGCATATTCCCTTCGAAGGCGACGACCATATTGTGAAACGTATTTTTGGACTTGCCTGACCTGCAGCAACAGCCAACCATCATCGAGTAATCACCAACCATAAGGAACAATCCAACAATCATGATCACTCTTGAATTCACCGACGCAGCCACCATGGAACAGCAGGCTGTGCAGGCGGGTCTTACCCTGCCCATCGAACAGACCGCGGTATGGGCCAAATACCAGAACACCATTGACGGACGTACGCCGTGGGGTGCGTATGTGGTGAAGCAGGACGGCGCTCCAATCGCATTCATCGCACTCATCGATTACGAAACCCATGGCTACCACTATTTGAGGTCCGTTCATGGTCCGGCTTGGCTTGACAAGCCTTCCGCGCAGCTGGAAGCACAGGTTCGTGACCTGCTTGTTGAGGACGTACGCAAACGCGATAAAAACGTTGTGTTCCTGCGTATCGACTTGTGGAATTTCGAGGGCTCGTTCCCGGTGCTTTCCACCGTTCCTTACAACGAGACCGTGTATGTGGACATCACCGGTGGCGATGAGGCGATTCTTACACGCATGAAGAAGCGTGGCCGCCGCGACGTGCGTAAGGCGTTGAGGGAGAGCCCCGCCGTTTGCGCCGATGAGACCGCGCAGGCGATGGCTGATTTTTCCGAATACTACGAGGTCATGGTTGATACCGCCAACCGTGACGGATTCTCCCCCGCTCCGATGAGCGACTATGTCGATATGATCAGCAATCTTGGTCCTGATCATGCGCGCGTATTCGCGGCACGTATCGACGGCAAGGTTGTGGCATGGTCCATCGTTACCATCAACGGCGATCACGCGGTCTATTACTATGCTTGCATGCGTACGGAAATCATGCGCCAGCATGTTCCCGACAAGCTGATTTACGTTATATGCTGCACGCTTGGCGAGCAAGGTTGCACAGTGCTTGATTTGATGGGCATCGGCAACGATTTCGCGCCTTCATTGAAGAGTCTGAACGGATTCAAGACGAAATTCTCCGAAAGCATCGCACAGATTTCCGCAGGTCGTGACATTCCGGTCAAGAAGGCATTCTATCGTTCGCTCACGCTGCTGCAGTCGCTGCGTCGCAAACTGCGCAAGTAATAATCGCGCCCCACGACGGATAGCGCGAAATATCGTACGAAGGAGGATGCAGCGAATCGATATCGCCGCATCCTCCTTCGTATTGCATCACAGATCGTTGGATCGATGGATCGTCGACAACAACCGACGCTCCATCATCGCCATGCATATATGCGATTACCGCACATCTTCAGAAGATGCAGCATCCGCATGCTCAACTTCGGAAGCATCAGCATCTTCATCTTCAGCAAGATCCGGACCGACACTGCCGAAATCGTTGATATCGAAATCAGGATTGGCATCGGATTCGAAATCGAGATCCGCCTCGTCCTGATCCTTACGCGGTTCCGGCTCAACAGCTCCTGGAAGACACGTTCCGACTTCGGCTTCTTCAAATCGGGATTGACCTTCTCTTCCAGCATGAGACGCGCATCGCCAGCCGTAGTGAAGCTACCGCAAATCAGCACACCTTGACCATAGCCAACACCAAGCTCATCATCGGCGTCAACCATATTAACAGCTCCTGAATGGCATCCGGCAGTTCAGGAACACACGTAACCCTTTCCGCACCAAACACGCGTTCAGCAACCGTTTTCAGGTCTTCCGCGGGCATCACACGATCACGCCACGAGTTTTCAGTGACAACCACATGGCTCAGCAATGGTTCGAGCACGCCCAAATACTCTTCGACCTGCTTGTCTCCCATCATGGCGATCACGCGACGAGTTGTTGGAAATCGTAATTTTCCTCAATCGCGGCACGCAACGATTCTGCCGCATTCACATTATGCCCGCCATCCAGAATGATCGTTGGCGATGTGCGAATCTGCTCGATGCGGCCTGGAATCCTCACCGTGCTCAACGCCTCAGCCACAAGATCACCGTCAAGCGCACCGTTGACGGGAATCACCACTTCCGCCGCGCACAGGGCCGCGAGCGCATTATGGGCCTGATGTTCGCCGAATTTGGCGATCGGCACTTCCGCGTACGTGCCATTCGGCGTACGCAGGGTCGCAACCTGACCGCCGACTGCCGGAATGCGGGTCACAACTTCCGCTTCGACGCCATCCCTCACCAGATTGGCATGGTTCTGCCTCGCCGCTTCCTCGATAATCGGCATGACGGCCTCTTCATGCGGTTGATGCCCGATGACCGCGGTGCAGCCCGGCTTGATAATGCCGACTTTTTCGGATGCGATCTGTTCCACGGTATTGCCAAGCCATGCCATATGATCCATGTCGATCGGTCCGATAATGGCCGCATCGGCATCGAGCACGTTGGTGGCATCCCAGCGGCCGCCCATACCGACCTCCACGATGGCCACATCGACCGGAGCGTCGGCGAACTTCCAGATGGCCATGGCGGTGAGCACTTCGAAGAAGCTCATTTTTGGCTTGTCGAGTTCTTCCATCTTCATGTCGACCATGGCTACAAGGTCTTTGATTTGATCCCAGGTATCAACGAAATCGTCGTCGGAAAGCTGCTGTCCATCGATGGCGATGCGCTCGTTGACATGTTCAAGATGCGGTGACGTGTACAAACCGGTTCGCATGCCGTAGGCACGGCAGATCGCCTCGGCCATGCGCGCGGTAGATCCTTTGCCGTTGGTTCCGGTGATGTGAATCACACGGAACGACTGCTCGGGATGTCCCATGATATCGAGGATCATCTTCATGCGTTGCAGGTCAAGATTGGTGGTATTGCGCTCTGATGGGCGGCTCATGATGTCGCGTTCGACGTCGATCATGCTTTCATTGTTGCGATTCGGATGTTCGAATGACATATTCTTTCGGATTCCTCCCCTACCTTGGGATTGCTCACTCAATCTCCCTTATTCTATGTGCTTGCATGAACGTTGCGCGGCGCAAAAAGTTATAGGATGGTTTGCGGTAATTGCGTAAGCATGGATAACCATATTCAGGAGATGTGATGAACGAAGTCATTACCGATAAAGACAAGGAGTATGAAGCCATGGAGCAGTCCAGCGCTCCCGGCCCTGATCAGGCGATGAGCGACCGTGTGAACAATCGTTCGCTGCGCCCGCGTTCCGAGGCGTTCAAGGAGTTCATGACCACCGGTTGGGATGATAATGAGCCGGTTATTGAACCGTTGGAGTCTTCCCATTACATTCAGGCTCGTCTTGACACGCTGGGTAAGGCTTTTCCCGGAGAGCGTATTGTGATCCCGGCCGGTCAGCCGAAGGCGCGCAACAACGACTGCGATTATGCGTTCCGTCCGGATACGACGTTTTCGTATTACACCGGTTTGGGTGAAGACTACGAAGCCGGTGCCGTGCTGGTGTTGAATCCGGTTGATCCCGATTCTCCGGAGGCTGCGGCCGGCAAGACGCATGTGCCGGAATTGTTTGTGGCTCCGCGTGCGAACCATTACACGCAGGACTTTTTCATGAATGCCCATTATGGCGAATATTGGGTTGGACCTCGTGCCGGCTTGCAGGAGATGACTGCAATGAACCGGTATTGAGACCAATGACATTGCGCAGTTGGCTGACGCACTGAGCAAGGATGTCGGTTCTGAAGCTGGTGCCGTGCGTGTGCGTGTGATTCGCGAGGCTGATCCGCAGATCACCGAAATGGTGGAGGATATTCGCGAGGCGAACGGTTTCGCCGATCCGGATGGCAATACGCATGCCGATGACAAGCTTCATGAGTTTGCCGCCGAGGCTCGCATGTGCAAGGACGAATATGAGATTCGTGAAATGCGCAAGGCCGTTGCCGCAACCAAGCATGGTTTCGACAATATTCTGCGCAAGCTGCCGTCGTCGCTCGACAAGCCTCGTTCGGAACGTATGCTGGAAGGCGCGTTCAATGCCATTTCCCGTGAGGAAGGCAATGAGGTCGGCTACGATACGATCATCGCTTCCGGCGCTCATGCGCCGATTCTGCATTGGATGCGTAACACCGGTACCGTGGAGTCCGGCGATCTGCTGCTGATTGATGCCGGTGTGGAAGTCAATAGCTTGTATACGGCCGATATCACGCGCACGTTCCCGACCAACGGGAAGTTCACTGATTTCCAGAAAAAGCTGTATCAGGCGGTTTTGGACTCCCAGCAGGCTGGTTTTGAAGCTGCCAAGCCGGGTGCCACGTATTCCGACATTCATCATGCGTGCATGCGTGTGATCGCCGAGCGTCTGCATGATTGGGGCATTCTTCCGGTCGATGTCGAGGAGTCGCTTTCTCCGGAAGGACAGCAGCATCGCCGTTGGCTCGCCTGTGGTGTGGCCCATCATCTTGGTTTGGATGTGCATGATTGCGCTCAGGCACGTTATGAGTCGTATCAGGGTGCTGCGATTCGTCCTGGCATGATTTTCACGATTGAGCCGGGTCTGTATTTCCGTGAGGATGATCTGTTGATTCCGCCGGAGTATCGCGGCATCGGCATTCGCGTTGAGGATGATGTACTGATGACTGAGGATGGTCCGGAATGGATTTCCGCCGGCATTCCAAAGCAGATCGATGAGGTCGAAGAGTGGATGGCCAGCATGGCTGCCGAAGGTGCAAAGGCCTGATATGCCAACGCCTGAATTCATTCTCGAGTTACGCAAGAAAGTCGGTCACGATCTCCTGTGGCTGATGGGCGTCTCCGGCTATGTTGAAGACGAGCAAGGTCGTGTGCTGCTTGGCAGGCGTTCCGATACCGGCGAGTGGGCCATGGTGTATGGCATTAATGAGCCTGGCGAGGAACCTGCCGACACGGTGGCGCGTGAGGTCAAGGAAGAGACTGGCGTGGATGTTATCGTCACCGATTTGGTGTCGGTGAAGTCTTCCCGCAAGGTGCTTACGTATGCGAACGGCGACAACACCATGTATATGGATCACCTGTTCGTGTGCAAGCCCGATCCGAATGGTAATGCCGAACCGTTCGTAGGTGACGAGGAAAGCCTCAACGTGGGTTGGTTCTCCCCTAATGACCTGCCTCAGCCCCTGGCCGACACCACAGTGGAACGCATGGGCTACGTGCGTGAGTACCTCAAGAACAAGGCGAACGGCGACGCACACGCGCAATTCTCCTTCAACGGTGCGATTCGCTGAATACAGTCACAATTGAATATATAAACTAGGAGCTGGTGTGACGATCATGAACCGTCACACCAGCTCTTGTGTATGTCAGGAAGCCACGAAACTCACTTCGGAATCAAATTCCTTTGGCGAGCAACTCGTGCAGCTGGGCGCGATGTTTTCGCTGTTCACGCGGATCAGGCACCGGCAGCGATGCAACAACTTCTGCGTGTAGGGATTCTGCGGGTTATTCATAACCTGATCGGCATCACCATGTTCCACAATCTCGCCCTTATGCATCACCATAATGCGATCGGCCAGCATATCGACCACGGCAAGATCATGGGTGATGAACAAGCATGCGAAACCTATTTCCGCCTGCAGTTTCTTGAACAGCTCCAACACCTTCGCCTGTACCGACACATCCAATGCAGAAGTCGCTCGTCGGCGATCAGCAGGCTCGGCTTAAGCGCCAGCGCTCGTGCCAAGGAGCACGCTGACGCTGACCGCCGGAAAGCTCATGCGGGAACCGGTTCATATATGCACGCGGCAACTGCACCATTTCGAGCAGATCTCCCACATAGTCGCTCGCTTCCGACACAGACGAGTACTTTTTATGCACGATCAGCGGTTCTGCCACATTCTCCGCGATGGTCATCAGCGGATTGAATGAACTACCCGGATCTTGGAACACAAAACCAATATCAGCACGCTTGGGTTTGAATTGACGTTCCTTGACACCGTTCATTTCCACACCCAACACGTTCAGGGAGCCGCCGGACACTTTCTGCAAACCAGCGATGGCACGACCGGTAGTGGATTTGCCGGAACCGGATTCCGCCGACAAT
>ENA-OQAZ01000934-OQAZ01000934.1-human-gut-metagenome-genome-assembly--contig:-NODE-934-length-15297-cov-3.793474_pt1 | contig 15297 bp, 19 predicted proteins | sample MGYA00242737_ERZ504531 | MGnify/ENA primary metagenome ERZ504531 (study PRJEB26092, sample SAMD00036244) | human gut metagenome | host: Homo sapiens | study: EMG produced TPA metagenomics assembly of... | reverse complement strand
TAAACGCCGCCGAAATCCGCGTGCGGCCGCGAACAGCGGCCGCGGCTGCCCGGCGGGCGGCTCATGGTAAAAGCGCAGCAGCGCCTGATCCAGCCCCAGAATGCCGATGTTCATGATCGTGGCCGTGTAGGTCATGAAGGTGACCGGTGCGCCCAGCACCTCAGCGGGCAGCAGTCCCTTGACGATGAGCGCCAGCCCCGTGATGGCAAAGCCCAGATAGGTCGCCACCGAATATTTCATCACATTCCCGGCGAAGGATTCACCGGAGGATTTTTTGTTTTCTGACATATGTGTGTCCCATCATAGCGTTGTAGGGCCGGGCATACCCGGCCCGCGGCCTTGCCTTTGCCGCGCGTTTGCCGTACAGTGCAGGGCCGGGCATGCCCGGCCCCTACGCGGTGGTCGTTATTTCACAAACGGCTTGATCCTTGCTTCCATCGCCGCGACCTGCTCCGGCGTCACATGCGCCTTGTCCACGTAGCCGTAGATGCGTTGGGCAAAATTGGCCAGCGGCGGGCAGAAGGCAAAGAGCTTCTTCGGCTCCCAGCCGCGGCGGTAGAGGAAGTGTACCCCCGCCAGCGCGCAGAATTTCAGCTTGTTGAAGTGCGGCGTAAAGCCGTCGCCCATCGGCTCGTCCCGCGGGGGGTTCTTGTACACGTCCTCCAGCAGGTCGGCCATCCGCTTGTAGCGGCGTCTCGCCGGGGTCAAAATAGCCCTCGATGACGTCCTTCGCAATCGGGAACGGCGGCTCCGGCTCGGCCATGGCGGCGGCGAACTCGTCGTAGCGCGTCACGTAATGGGCGTCCTTGTAAATGACCGGGTCGTACTCGTGTTCAATGGGGACGGGGCGCAGGATGTGGCAGCTCTTACCGGCCATGTAGACCTCGGCAATGGCGGTGCTCATCCAGATCGAGATCGAGTCCGCCGCGACGATCCACTGCTTGACCGAGTCCGCAAAGATCACGTGGAAGTTGGGGCGCTTCTTCGCCAGCTCCTCCAGCGCGGGGCTGTTCCACTCGCTGGGATGGCGGCGGTAGACAAGCTCCACCTCCGGGTGTGCGCCCAGATATTCATCGAACCAACGCAGCGTTCCTGCATCGAAACGCGGTTGGTTTTGGCAAAGCCGTAAAATCGGTGCCCGCCATTTTGGAAAGCTCGGCGACCTCGTCGTCGTTCATGCTGGCATAGCCGAAGCTGGAAATGTACAGGTGCAGCTGCTTGGCCGGGTCAAGGCCGAACTCCCTGCAGAGCGTTTCCTTGTCCTTAAAGTAGCCGTCAAACTCCGGGCGCAGAAAGTCCATCATGACCGCGCCGGTCACGGGCGTGTTTTTGGCGTCCATGCCGTGGGCCTGCAGGCGGGCGGCGGTGCGCTTGCCCCAGCAGGTCTGCACGCAGCGCTTGGCGTTGCCGTTCATGTTGAACCAGTCGCCCTCCTCCTGCGTGTCGGAGAGCATCTGCTCCCAGTGCAGGTTGACGATTTTGTTGCAGCGGCCAATATTGTTGTACACATGGCTGTTGATGGCCTCGTTGTCATACATGCAGCTGGCGACGAGCACCTCGGGCTTGTCTTTGCCGAACAGCCGCAGATGCTTGGGGTCCAGCAGCTGGCGGATCTCCGCCGTGTAGCCGCGCCGCTCGAGCTCGAGCTTCAGCAAAAGGTCGCTCTCATACTCGCGGACGGTGTGCTCATACAAAATCAGAAAGTCTAAAGCCATGTGTACCTCCTAAAAAGCCTTCCCCCAAAGGGGAAGCCTTTATGCTGCTATATCCCCAACCAGTTCTTCCGTCCACATCGGCAGACCATATTTTTCATCCAGATGGATCCGTCAAAAAACTGCTTGTCATCGTCGGTAATAACGCTGCCGCCCCACTCGTAATCCAGCAGGGTAAAGCCGCATTCGTCAGCCCAGGCGGCCAGCGTCGGCAGCACCGTGCCCTGCATGGTCTCGGTGATGCCGAACACATCGCAGACCTCGGTCCGCACGTTGTCGGCCATCGGCGGCAAAACTACGATGAGCCGCACGCCCTCGCTTTGGCAGCGCCGGGCCAGCGTGTGCAGGCGGTTGAACTGCTCGTCATTCAGCGCCCAGCTTTTGCAGCGCGGCGTGATGGTCGCGGTGTAGTCGTATAATTTGCGGTGCAGCGGCAAAACTGTGCCGTCATCGGCCAGATAATCCGCCTTGACCCAGTCGCCGGATTCAATCGTATCGGGTGTGCCGCGCAGTGTGTCCATGGCAACGGTCAGCGCGTTGACGTTGTACTCGAGGTTGAAGCAGTAGGCCAGCGGATTGTTCAGCGTTTCCTCCAGCGTGGCGAAGCGGTCCGTGTTGTAGCCCGCGTTCAGCGTGTAGAACGAGACCTCGACGAGCAGCGTGTCTGCGCCGTGCCCGGAATCCAGCACATAGTCGGCAGATCAAGCGTTTCTTGTAACGATGCACCGCCGAATGCGAGGTTCTGCCACGGCTGCCCGGACAGGCTGTCCACAAGGTCCATGTCAAAGTGGGCCAGACGGCTGTCACCCAAAATCAAATTTGTGCCGGGATCCTGCTGGTACGCCCGCACCCGCGCCACCGGCTGGCTGGACGTCGCGGAGGCCTTCAGCCCGAAGTAGTTGTTCGGCTCAAACGCAATGAAGAATGCGAGCCAAAGCAGCACGGGAATCGCCAGCAACGCCAGCTTTTTGAAAATGCTTTTCACGGACCGGAAACCTCCTTCCGTAATTTTTGTAGAACGTAGGGGCCGGGCATGCCCGGCCCGCCACCTGACGGTAAATGACATCTGATGGGAAAGCTGCGGGCGAGGCATACCTCGCCCCTGCAGCGCAGCTGTCAGAACCCCGCGTACATACCAAATCCGCTGCTCCCAAACCCGCCGCTCTGCATGATATAGCCTGCCAGCAGGGCGATGACAAGGGCATAATACACGGCCCAGCGGTGCTTTTCATTGGCCAGGCAGATTTCGGACGGCTTGTTTTTAAACGCAAACGCCGGCGGGTGTCAAGGTAAAACGCCAGCGCCAGCACCAGCGCCACAAAGCCGTAGTACGCCGCGACCATGATGGCGTTGGCGTAAAATCCGTCGGACGCGGCGGTGTACAGCTCCGACGCAAACCGCGCGGGGCCCCAGCCATAAAGCAGCGGCCCAGATACGCGAACGCATCCCCGACGGTCAGCGGTGCGGCGGCGGGGGACGACCCCACACGGAAGAACACCATGCTCACGCACCACAGCACAAACACACCGGCGCGCTTGGCCCACAGCACGCGGGCCGGGGCTTTCTTTTTCGGCTTGCCCAAACGGCGGTGCAGCAGCTCCTCGCCCAGGCGGTAGCTGGCCTGCAAAAGGCCCCACACCACAAAGGGCAGCGTGTTGCCGTGCCAGAAGCCGGAGACAAAAAACACCGTGAACACGCAAAATTCCGCGGGCAGACGGCTGATTTTGCCGCCCGTCAGCTCGGAGACATCCGCCCACGCCAGCGGCATGAACAGATAATCCTGCAGCCACGACGAAAAGCTGATGTGCCACCGGCTCCAGAAGCCCGAAAAATTCGTGGCAAAGAACGGCGTCTTGAAGTTCTCGGGCAGCTCCAGCCCCAGCAGCAGACCCACGGCCCGCGCGACCTCGGAGTAGCCGGAGAAGTTAAAATACAGCTGGAACGTGTAAAACACCGCGGCCAGCACCAGCATAGGCCCGCCGTAGCTGCGGTAGTTTGGGAACACCTCATCCACCAGCAGCCCCAGCACGTCGCTGACGGCCACTAACTTAAACAGGCCCAGTGCCATCAGCCGCAGCGCGCGCACCGTGCGGGCGGCGTCAAAGCGGTGCTCCTCTTTAAACTGGGGCAGCAGCGCCCCGGCGCGGCAGATGGGGCCCTGCGTGACGGTGGCAAAAAAGTTCAAAAACAGCGCACAGTCAATGAAATTCTTCTCGACCTCGCAGTCGCCGCGCGCGGCATCAATTAAGTAAGAGATCGCCGCAAAGCTGTAAAAGCTGATGCCCAGCGGCATGGCGACGGCCTGCCAGCCGCCGTCCGACGCGAACGCACCGTTATACTTAAAGAACGCCAGGATCGCCAGCAGCCCTGCAACGCCAATGCGCAGGAACGCCGTTTTGCGGGCGCCTTCCCGCGCGGTCATGCCGCGTCCGCACAGGTAGGTGAACACGGCAATGGCAATCGTGACCGGCAGCATCGACGGCATCGCCAGCGCGTAAAATACCCAGCTGGCCGCCAGCAGAAACGCGCTCTGCCAGCGCTGCGGCAGATGCAGGTAGACGGCGGCCACGACCAGCAGAAAGCCGAAAAATCCAAAACTTTGCAGGCTCATGGCCGCACCTCCCCTTTATAATCATCAGTAATTTCTTATTATACACGATTTCGCGTCCCAGCGCAAGGGATTGGGGCATAAAGAAAGCGGCAGGCCGAAGCCTGCCGCTTTAAGGGTCATAATTTTAAAGCTTTTCGCCAAGCCTTTTCTCGAAAAGGCTTGTTACTCGCAATAATGCTCTTGCCAGTCATTTCCTCGGGGACGGGCAGACCGATATAGGGCAGCATCGTCGGGGCGATGTCCGCCAGGCAGCCGCCCTCGCGCAGCTTTACGTCGCCCGCGCCGATGACCGCGAAGGGCACGACGTTGGTGGTGTGGGCCGTGAACGGGGAACCGTCGGGGTTCTTCATCTTCTCGGCGTTGCCGTGGTCGGCAGTCAGGAAAACGACGCCGCCCGCGTTCAGCACCGCGTCGGTGACCTCGCCCACGCACTTGTCAACAGCCTCGACAGCCTTGACAGCTGCGTCAAACACGCCGGTGTGGCCGACCATGTCGCAGTTGGCGAAGTTCAGGATGATGACGTCGTACTTGCCGCTCTCAATGCGGGCCTTGCACTCGTCGGCAACCTCGTAGGCGCTCATTTCGGGCTTGAGGTCGTAGGTGGCAACCTTCGGGCTGGGGATGACCTTGCGGTCCTCGCCCTCGCAGGGCTGCTCAACACCGCCGTTGAAGAAGAAGGTCACATGGGCGTACTTCTCGGTCTCGGCAATGCGCAGCTGGGTCTTGCCGTGGGCGGCCAGATACTCGCCCAGCGTGTTCTTCAGCTCCACCGGCGGGTACGCGACCTCGCAGTTGGGCATCGTGGCGTCGTACTCGGCCATGCAGACATAGTGGACCTGCTTGCGGCCGCCGCGGCGCTCAAAGCCGGTAAAGTTGTCGTCGCAGAAGATGCGGGTCATCTGACGGGCACGATCCGGGCGGAAGTTCATGAAGATGACGGTGTCGCCGTCCTGCACGCGGCCACCCTCGCAGGTGACAACGGGGATGACGAACTCGTCGGTCACATCGGCGGCATAGCTGGCCTCGATGGCCTCGGCAGCGTTGGCGGCGTGGTTGCCCTCGCCGTAGACGAACGCGGCGTAGGCCTTCTCCTCACGGTCCAGTTGTTGTCGCGGTCCATGGCGTAGTAACGTCCGGAGACAGAGGCGATCTTGCCCAGCCCCAACTCGTCCAGCTTGGCCTGCAGGTCGGCCAGGAAGCCCTTGCCGCTGTGCGGTCGGTGTCACGGCCATCCATGATGCAGTGCAGGTAGACGTCCTTCGCACCCATGTGCTTGGCCATCTCCAGCACGCCGAACCAGTGGTCAGCGTGGCTGTGGACGCCGCCGGTGCCGACCAGACCCATCAGGTGGATGGCCTTGCCCGCGTCGATGGCAGCCTTCATGTTCTTGACCAGCACGGGGTTCTTGAACATCTCGCCGTCCTTGATGGACTTGGTGATGAGGGTCAGCTGCTGGTAGACGATACGGCCCGCGCCCATGTTGGTGTGGCCGACCTCAGAGTTGCCCATCTGGCCGTCGGGCAGACCGACAGCCATGCCGCTGGCCTGGATGGTGGTCATGGGGTAATTGGCAAAGATCTTGTCCAGATTCGGCTTGTTCGCGGCAGCCACGGCGTTGCCGTAGGTCTCGTCCGGCGTCCAGCCGAAGCCGTCCATGATGCAGAGCATAACAGGTTTTTTAGACATAAATTTGTAGACTCCTTAATGATAGGGTTGTAGGAGCGGCATACATGCCGCCCCTACAAAAGGGGATTTAGCCCTTCGTGGCAGCGTCAACGATGACCGCAAACTGGTCGGCCTTCAGGGAAGCACCGCCGATCAGGCCGCCGTCAACGTCGGGCTTGCTCAGCAGCTCCTCGGCGTTCTTCGGGTTCATGCTGCCGCCGTACTGGACGGTCAGGGCCTTGGCGGCGTCCTCGCCGTACAGCTCGCCGACGACCTTGCGGATGGCGGCGCAGACCTCCTCGGCCTGGTCAGCGGTAGCGGTCTTGCCGGTGCCGATGGCCCAGATGGGCTCGTAGGCGATGACGACGTTCTTCAGCTCGTCAGCGGTCACGCCGTTCAGCGCGATCTTGACCTGCATACGGACCAGCTCCTCGGTCACGCCCTGCTCACGCTGGTCGAGGCTCTCGCCGACGCAGATGATGGGCTTCAGGCCGCCGGCCAGAGCAGCCTTGGTGCGCTTGTTGACAGTCTCGTTGGTCTCGGCAAAGTACTGGCGGCGCTCGCTGTGGCCGATGACGACGTACTCAACGCCGAGGTCGGTCAGCATGTCAGCGCTGATCTCGCCGGTGAAGGCACCGGACTTCTCAAAGTGGACGTTCTCGGCGCCGACGTGGATGTTGGTGCCCTTGGTCATCTCGACAGCGGTGACGAGATCGGTGAAGGGAACGCAGATGACGACCTCGCAGCCGGCGTCCTTGACAGCGGGGATCAGCTCGCTGATGAGGGCCTTGGCCTCGGTAGCGGTCTTGTTCATTTTCCAGTTGCCAGCGATGATAGCTTTACGATTCTGTTTATCCATGGTGATTACTCCTTCCATAATAAGCCTTCCCCCGCGGGGGAAGGTGGTGCGAAGCGCCGGATGAGGGCGGCGTTCCCGCGGCCGCCCGTGAACGGGCAATAACGGCAAGTCTGCCCTCATCAGTCACCTTCGGTGACAGCTTCCCCCGCAGGGGAAGCCTTTTTACAAAAAGGGCGCGGCGGCTCTGCCGCCGCGCTCCTGCGGGTATCCTTACAAATTATGCCTTCTGGATGACGGCGATGCCGGGCAGCTCCTTGCCCTCGAGGTACTCGAGAGAAGCGCCGCCGCCGGTGGAGATGTGGGTCATCTTGTCGCCCAGGCCCATCTGCTGGACAGCTGCAGCGGAGTCGCCGCCGCCGATAACGGTGGTAGCGTCGCTTTCGGCCATAGCTTGGCAACAGCCAGGGTGCCGGCAGCCAGGGTCGGGTTCTCAAACACGCCCATGGGGCCGTTCCAGACAACGGTCTTGCTGGCCTTGACGGCGTCAGCAAACAGCTTCATGGTCTCGGGGCCGATGTCGCAGCCCTCCATGTCAGCCGGGATCGCGGTGACGGGAACGATCACGGTATCGACGGGAGCGTCGATGGGATCGGGGAAGTTCTTGATGCAGGCGGCATCGACGGGCAGCAGCAGCTTAACGCCCTTCTCCTTGGCCTTGGCCATCATGTCCTTGCAGTAGTCGAGCTTGCTGTCGTCGCACAGGCTCTTGCCGATCTCGTAGCCCTGGGCCTTCAGGAAGGTGTAGGCCATGCCGCCGCCGATGATCAGCGTGTCGACCTTCTCCAGCAGGTTGGAGATGACGTTCAGCTTGTCCGCAACCTTGGCGCCGCCCAGAATAGCGGTGAAGGGACGCTCGGGATCGTTCACGCGTTGCCGAGATACTTGATCTCCTTCTCCATCAGGTAGCCGACAGCGGTATCCTTGACATAGTCGGTCACACCGGCGGTGGAGCAGTGAGCGCGGTGGCAGGAGCCGAAGGCGTCGTCAACGTAAGCGTCGGCCAGGCTGGCCAGCTCCTCGCTGAAAGCGGGCTCGTTCTTGGTCTCCTCCTTGCGGAACGGGTGTCTGCAGCAGAACGACCTCGCCGTTGCCATGGTGGCAACAGCACCTTGGCATTCTCGCCGACGACATTGTCATCGTCCGCAAAGGTAACAGGCTGGCCCAGCTTCTCGCTCAGGCGGACAGCAACGGGGGCCAGGCTGAACTTGGCCTCGGGGCCGTTCTTCGGCTTGCCCAGATGGCTGCACAGGATGACCTTAGCGCCGTCGGCAATCAGCTTCTTGATGGTCGGCAGTGCGGCGTTGATGCGGTTATCGTTGGTGATAACGCCGTCCTTCATCGGGACGTTGAAGTCGCAGCGAACCAGTACGCGCTTGCCGGCGTAGTTCTCATCGTCAATGGTCTTTTTACCCAAACCCATAGTAAAAGCTCCTCTCGGTATGTTTCACATTTTTGGCGGGGCGCACCGCGCCCCAAGGGGTTTATCTTTATTATACGCATAAAACCGAAAATGCGCAAGTGTTTTTGATATATTTTTAACCACTTTGGGCGGCTGTGCCTGTAAATTTTTTGTGTATGGCCTTATTGGCCGCCAAGCTCCCGCCAGGTGACGGCCGCTTTGCGCCGGGCGCGATGCTCTGCGTCGGGGCAAAGGTTGCGCACGCGGGGCATTTATACTATAATGTAGGGGTCGATGCTCGTCATGACCCGGGAGCTTTGCCGCAACCACGCCGCCATACACACCCCCCCACAAGGAGCCGCCATGAAACAAAAACCGCCCCGTTGGGTACAGATCACCGCCGCGTACTGCGCCGCTACCTGGCGCTGGACATGACGGTCTACGCCGGATCCGCCACGCTGTTTCTGCTGACGGCGTCCTTCCCGCTGCTGATGTGGGTGCTGATGCTTGTCAACCTGGTGCCCGGCTTCTCGGTAGAAGGCGTCGCCGAGCTGCTGGCGGACTTCCTGCCGCAGATCCCCGAGATACAGACTGCCATCCTCGGACTTTTGCAAATTTAAGCGGCCAGTCTGCACAGTTTGTGGCGTCGCTGGCTGTGCTGACGACCATCGTCTCGGCGTCGGGCGGTATGAACGCACTGCAGATCGGCCTGCAAAGGCTGACGCCCGGCTCGCACCGGACGTTTTTGAACCGCCTGCTGGCGATTGGCTACACCTTCGTGTTTGAGCTGCTGCTTTTGGTCATGCTGGCGCTGCAGGTATGCACTCCCTGTTTGCGCGCTTTGCCGATACATTGCCGTTTTTTCGCCATTACGCGGCCATTGTGGCCTCGCTGCAGCGGGTGGCCAGCATTGGCCGGATCGTCTCGGTCCCGCTGCTGTTCGGGCTGCTTTTGCTGATTTACACCTACGTCCCCGGCGGGCGGCGCACGCCGCGCAGCCAGCTGCCGGGCACGATCTTTGCAACGGCGGGGTGGCTGATCTTCTCCCGTGTGTTCTCGTTTTACATCCTGCATTTCTGGCGCCTGTCGTATATCTACGGCTCGCTGACGGCGGTCATTCTGATTATTTTGTGGCTGTATGTGATTATCAATCTGCTGTTCATTGGGGCCGGGATCAACGCGGAGATGAACGGAAAAGCGGAGCAATGACCGCGGCGGCATGAGGCATGCCGCCCTACAGCGCACCGTATCGTCAGATGTAGGGCGGGGTGCCTTCACCCCACCGCAGTTTTCCGCTGCCTGCCGTAAACAGGCAATCTCCGCACACGCGCCCCTCATCCGTCTGCGGGCGGGGCCGCAGACACCTTCCCCCGAAGGGGAAGGCTCCGCATCCATAAACAAAATCTGCCGACCCAACATCGGGTCGGCAGATTTTACTTAGGGCAAATTACCGCTTAATATCGTAATTCATGTTCATCAGGTTGCGGATGCTCTCGACGTCGTCGGTAATGTTGGCGTCGCCGTGGATGGTGTGCTTGATGGCGCTGGACGCCACAGCAAAGTTGACCATGTCCATCGGCTTGTAGTTGTGCATCATCGCGTAGATCAGCCGCTGGCAAAAGCGTCGCCGCCGCCGACACGGTCCAGAATGTTGAAGGTGTAGAGCTTGGACTCGAAGGTGTGCCCCTCGTACACATGAATGCCTTCAGGCTGTTCTCGCTGCCGGAATGGACGTAGCGCACATGGCGGGCAATGCACTTCAAATTCGGGTAGCGGTCAATGAAATGCTGGAAGATCTCGTCCTGCTGCTCATAGCTGGGCTGCAGGGGCACGCCGTCCTTCCAGTCGCCTTTGGAATGATCCTCGTCGTCCTTCCACAGGTGGTACGGCTCAATGCCGAACAGCACATCGACATAGGGCAGGCACTGGGTGCAGTAGTCGCGGGCCTCCTCCCAGCTCCAGAGCGTGGAGCGGAAGTTGCCGTCAAAGCTGACGGTCAGGCCCTTCTCCTTGGCGGCGCGCAGGCAGCGCAGGATGAAATCCGCACAATTTTTGTTCAGCGCCGGGGTGATGCCGGACAGGTGCAGCCAGTCAAAGCCGTCGAACAGCTCGTCCAGATCGACCTTCGTCAGGTCGTACTCGGTCAGGGCGCTGTGCATACGGTCATAAATGACCTTGCTGGGGCGGATGCCGTAGCCGGTCTCCAGATAGTAGGTGCCCAAACGGTGGCTGGGGGTCTCCTCTTTGGTGGAGAGGATCATCGGTGTGCAGTGTACGTCGTTGCAGCGCAGCCAGCGCACAGCGCTTTTGCCCAGAGAGTTGTTGGGCACGACGCTGAAGAAGGTGGAATCCACGCCGAGGTTCGCCAGCGCCAGCGCGATGTTGGCCTCGCTGCCGCCGTAGCTGGCCTCAAAGGAGGAGGCCATACGGATCTTCTCATAGTTCGGCGGGGTCAGACGCAGCATCACCTCGCCGATGGTGATGAATTTCTGCGGCTGTCGTTGCCCATCAGGATCGGATTGCTGTGTTCCATTTGGAATTCCTCCTGTTTTTGCCGTATTTCGTTAGTTTATATTGTACGACATAAGGGCAGATTTGCAAGCCGAAAAGCGCAAAATTTGTGCGGTTAGTTTTTTAACGAGGAATGTAGGTGGCGTCCCCGACGCCCCGCGAAGAAAGCCTCCCTTGTCAAAGGGAGGTGCCGAGCGCAAGCGAGGCGGAGGGATTCCTGGCCGTCTGCGGGTGTAACGGGCAATCAGGCAAGGCCGTCGGAATCCCCCAGTCCGCTGACGCGGCCAGCCCTTCGGGCCCGGCCCTCTGTCGCTCCGCGACATCTCCCCACACTGTGGGAGTCACCCTTTGACAAGGGGGCCTTTTTTTGCGCGGGCGAAGCCGCCGGAAGGGTTCAGCCCATTGACGGGCAGTATAGCAAAGTCGCGGGCCGGGCATGCCCGTCCCCTACAGGGCAGTGATTTAAAGCAGGGGCCACCCGGAACCCGGCATCTGCCGGAAATTACATTTCTTTCTCAAACTTATCAATCTTCCCGACCTTGCCGATGACCGCGACGGTATCCCCCTCTTTAAAGGTATAATCGGCGGAGAACTCCACGTTCGTCTGCTGGCCGTGCTCGACGGCGATGATGTTGATGCCGTAGCCTTGCGCAGATCCAGCGTCCGCACACTCTTGCCCAGCATCCTGCCGCCCACCGTGATGCGCCGCACCTCGACGCCGTCGCCGAGGGCGATGTAGTCTAGCAGATTGCCCGAGATCAGCCGCTTGCCGATGCGCACGGCCATGTCGGCCTCCGGGTAGACGACCTCGGCCCCGAGACGCTTGAGCACTTCGCCGTGCACCTCACTGGCGGCCTTGGAGATGACGTGCGGCACGCCCAGCTTTGTGACGAGCATCGTCGTCAGGATACTGATGTCGATCTGCTCACCGATGCAGATCGTGACCGTGCCGCAGTTCTGCATGCCGGTCTCCTTCAAAGAGGTCTCGTTCAGCTCGTCGATGACAAACGCATAGTCGGTGTAGCCGCGCACGGCCTTGACCTTTGCCTCGTCCTTGTCCACGGCAATGACCTCCTTGCCGGCGGCGGCCAGCGTCTTGACCAGCGCCGTGCCGAACCGGCCTAACCCGATTACGCCGTAGCTCTCGGCGGAACTTTTCATTTTATCAAACATATGTGTACCCTTTCTGCGCCGCGCCGGGCGGCAGAGTATGTAGGGGCGCATTCTATATGCGCCCGCGGAGCCGTGCCTGTGGCAGGCGGGCACGGGCGGATATGGAATCCGCCCCTACGGTGGTTGCCTTGCGGCTTCGCATTTACCCAATCGTAATGGCTTCTTCGGTATAGCGGGCGGTGGGCTCGGGGCGCTCCACCCAGAGGGAGAGCAGCGTCACCGCGCCCACGCGGCCAATGAACATTGTCAGGATCAGAACCACCCGGCTGGCAGGGCATAACGCCGCCGTGATGCCGGTGGAAAGCCCCGCTGTGCTGTAGGCCGAGATCTGCTCAAACAGCAGGCGGCCAAAATCGAGCTGCGGCTCCAGCACGCAGAGCGCAAACGTGCCGCAGCCCACGACCATCAGCCCCATCAGCATGATGGTCGCGGCCTTGGACAGCGAGCCGTCCGGTAGACGCCGGTGGAACCCGCCGAGCCGCCGCTTGGAGAAGATGGACCGCACCTGCTGCATCAGCACAAAAAATGTTGTGGTCTTGATGCCGCCGCCCGTCGAGCCCGGCGATGCGCCGATGAACATTAAGATCATGATGACCAGCAGACCCGCGTTGCTTATGCTGCCGACATCCACGCTGGAAAAGCCTGCCGTGCGGGCCGTCATGCTCTGGAAAAGCGCCGCCAGCCAGCCCATGTGGTCGGTCAGCTGCAAAAGCACCGCGCCGCCCACCAGCAGCACCGCCGTGGTGGAGAGCACGACCTTGGTGTGGAACGCCATTCTGCGGAACTGCCCGCGGCAGCGCCCCACGTCCAGAATGACCATGAAGCCGATGCCGCCCACAATGACGAGCGCATCGGTGACGAGGTTCAGCAGCAGATCGTTCTGATAGGGGATCAGGCTCTGCCCGCCGCCCAGTGCGTCAAAGCCCGCGTTGTTGAAGGCGGCGATCGAGTGGAAAATGCTCAGCCACACCGCCTGCAGCGGCATGTGATCGCGGGCAAACGAGGGAAAGCTGAGCGCCGCACCGGCGACCTCGCAGATCAGGGTCACCAGCAGGATGGCCCGCACAAGGCGCACCATGCCCTCCAGGCTCTCGACGTTCAGCGCCTCCCGCACGAGGGAGCGGCCCTTTAAGCTGATGCGCCGCCCGGCGACCAGCGCCAGCCCCATGCCGATGGACGCGACGCCCAGACCGCCGATCTGTATCAAAATCGCAATGACAGCCTGCCCGAACAGGCTGAACGTGTCGCCGGTGTCCACCACGACCAGCCCGGTCACACAGACGGCGCTCGTTGCGGTAAACAGCGCGTCCAGCGGGCCGACGTGTGCGCCGGGGTGTACGGCAAACGGCAGCATCAGCAGCGCCGCGCCCAGCAAAATCAGCAGCGCAAAGCCCACGGCAATGATGCGCGCCGGGGCTGATTTTCAAAAATCTGGCAATGGCATTGTGTATGGCGCTGCGTAGCTGCTGCATGGCCGCCCTCCGATAAGCAAATATAAAAGCAGCGGGCCCTCCGATTGCTGGAAAAGCCCGCACAGTCCCGCGGAAAAACGGGTCGTTACCCCCACTATAGCATGAATGCCGCACAGCGTCAAGGCGCTTTTTTGCCCTGCATACCTTGCGCTTTGCGCCCAAATGCGGTATAGTTTAAATAACTAGAAACCTGAATCAGGAGAAACCGAATGAAACAACAAACAAAGGGCGGGGCTTTGCACAGGCTTTGGCAGGCGCTGCCGTGGCTCTGGATGGCGGCGGCGTATCTGTTTGACCTGTGGTACCAGCTTGTGCCCGGCAAATGGATCGTCGATTCCGACCTTGCGTCGGAGATGATCCTCTCCGACCTGCTCAACAAAGAGGGCAGCATCATCAGCCACAACTGGTTCTACTCCACGGAATTGAAGGTCGTAAACCTGCAATGGTTCTACCGGCTGGGGATGCTGCTTTTCCCGGATGACTGGCATCTGGCGCGCACGTTCGGCATGGCCGTCACGCTGGCACTGTACGCGGCGTGTATGCTGTTCTTTGTCAAATGCGCCAGGCTCGGGCGGCCTGGCCTCTGGATGGTGGGCACGCTGCTGTGGCCGTTCGGCCAGCACTATCTGGTCTACGCCATCTACGGCGGGTACTACCTCGTCTATACCTCCTTTTATATGCTTGTGCTGGCGCTTGTGCTGCGCAGCCTCGACGCCGACAAAAAGCACTGCGCACTGCAATGGCTCGCGGCCTGCATCGTTACGGCCATCGCGGGCATGAACGGCGTCAAGCAGCTCATGGTGTTCCACGCGCCGCTCTGCATTGCCGCGGCGATCCTGCTGGTGCTTGCACTGCACGACAGCGGCACGTCCGACTGGAAAACGGCCCTGCAGCACTGCCGCCGTCAGGTGCGGCTGTTTGCGGCGTCGCTTGTCACGGCGGTGGCCGGCGCGGCGGGGTATTTCATCAGCAACAGCGTCATGTCGCGGCTGTATGATTTCAAGTCCTACAGCTTCATCGTCTGGGACCGCGAGAGAACTGGTTCACGCTGGACCGCATTCTGATGGACTTCTTCCATGAGTTCGGCTACCAGAACGGCTCCGGCATCTTCCACTTCGGCGGCATTGCGGCGGGCATCGGTCTGCTGCTGGGCGGGTGGATGTTCTTCTGCATCGTGCGGCTGCTGCTGCGGCTGAAAAAGCTGGAGACGAACGACCAGCTGCTTGTGCTGCTGCTCGTCGCCATGCTGGCGGTCTGCGGCATCTCCTACGCTACTTCCACGAGTATTACCTCTACTTCTGGCTCATGAACATGCCGGTGGCCATTGCGTCATGGCGGTGGAGCTGAAGACCGAGGACTTCCGCCTGCCCGGCGCGCGGCAGCTGCTGGGTGTGTTGCTGGCAGGCTGCTTCACGGTCTGCGCCGTCAACACCGTCCGGCAGGAGATCGAAAACCCGTATCTCGCCACAAGGGGCTGGACGCCGCCGCCGACTGGCTGGTGGACAACGGCTACACCGAAGGCTACGCCACGTTCTGGAACGGCAACGCCATGACGGAGCTGACGAACGGAAAATTGGACGTCTGGACGCTGCAATCGCTGGATGAGGACTACGTCCCCAACTGGCTGCAGCGCAAGGACCACCTGACCACCGACCCGCAGCACCCGTTCCTGCTCATCGACACCGAGACCGACGGCCCGGCGGAGAGCGCGGGCCTTGTGCAGAACGGCGAATGCACCGAGGTCTACAACGACGGACGGTTCGTCATCTATGACTTCGCCGGCGCGGACGCGTGCATGCGGCGGCGAAGTGAAAAAAAGCGACAACACAAGCCCTGCCGTATTTGTAGGGGCGGATGCAAGCATCGACCCTACGGTACAACAACGAAATATAATA
>ENA-OQAZ01000933-OQAZ01000933.1-human-gut-metagenome-genome-assembly--contig:-NODE-933-length-15328-cov-2.072232_pt1 | contig 15328 bp, 20 predicted proteins | sample MGYA00242737_ERZ504531 | MGnify/ENA primary metagenome ERZ504531 (study PRJEB26092, sample SAMD00036244) | human gut metagenome | host: Homo sapiens | study: EMG produced TPA metagenomics assembly of... | reverse complement strand
GAGCACTTGTAGGAGGACGACTAAGCGGACTAGTCACTGCTTCCGGAGTATCATCGATGATCAGATCCACACCCGTCATGGTTTCCAGTGTACGGATGTTTCTGCCTTCTCGTCCGATGATCCTTCCTTTCATTTCGTCATTCGGAAGCTGTACTACAGAGATCGTAGTCTCTGCAACATGATCTGCCGCACATTTCTGAATGGCATTGACCACATATTCTTTGGCTTTCTTGCCGGCTTCCTCTTTTGCTCTGCTCTCAAGCTCTTTATAAAGCTTGGCAGTGTCATGTTTTACTTCATCTTCAACCGTTTTTAAAAGATATTCTTTCGCCTGCTCGGAGGTCAATCCTGAAATTCTTTCAAGTTCCTGTACTCTCTGTTCTGTCAGCTTTTCCACTTCATTGCTTCTCTTTTTGATTTCCTCTTCCTTTGCCGCTAAGCCTGTCTCTCTTCTTTCGATTGCGTCCGCTTTTTTGTCCACTGCTTCTTCTTTGGACAGTACACGTTTTTCGTAACGCTGCAGCTCTGCTCTACGTTCCTTTGTTTCCCTTTCCAGTTCATTCTTGGTTTTCAAGGATTCCTCTTTCACTTCGAGCAGTGCTTCCCGTTTCTTTGTCTCTGCAACCTTTAAGGCGTCATCTACAATCTGTCTTGCCTTCTCGTCGGCATTGCCGATCTTTGTCTCTACCACTTTCTTGCGGTAAGAGATCGCTACGACAGCTGTAACAGGGACGGCGATGATGAGAGTCACCAGAACAGCAATAGCAATTACTACTGGGCCCACAGGAGCACCTCCTTATAGAATTTTCAAGTAACGGACGGATTTAAAGCATCTGTAACTGCTTTATCTTCACAGCTGCAATGTTTCTTTAAATGCCTTTTGTTACTCGCATTGTACAAGTACAACATATTAATTTTACATTGCTTTGTGCATATTGTCAAGTAATTGTGAAGTGCTTTATCCTATTTTGCATCAACAATTCGCTTCTGCATTTACCGGACGATTTTCAGTTTCGCAAGTGCCCGGTAAATGCCCGTCGTGATCGTTGTCCGAGGTGTGCTCTTTATAGTTTCAGAAATTTTTCCAGAAATTCTGCGGCTCCGTCGTGGTCATTATCCGCAGCCACAAAATCTGTCTGCTGTTTTACCGGATCTTTTGCATTTTCCATCGCAACGGAAATCCCTGCTTCTTTGAACATCTCCACATCGTTTTCGTTATCCCCGATCGCAATGATCTGCTCTTTTTTGAATCGCAAGACGTTCTTTTAAAATGGCAAGTCCTCTGCTTTATTTATCCCTTCCGCTGTAAATTCCGCATTTCCGGCTACTGAGGTTGTCGTGTAGATTCCTTTTACTTTCTGCCATTTTTCCCGGATTTTCTTTGAAAGTAAAACATCTTCAAAAAAGATATTGATCTTTTCTGCTTTTTTCAGGATTTCACTCTGGTCTTCTAATCTTTTCACATACGCGTGGTTTGAAAGCATATATTCTGCAAAATTCCCTTCGATTTCTGCCGTAAGGAAATATTCTCTGTCGAGACTGTCCGCATAGACTTTTCCATCTGAAATAACTTCTGCATAATAACGTGATTCTTTCCCTGCTTTTTCCTGATGCACCCGGTACCTTTCCCGCACATCCTTTAAGATCTGTTCTGCCGATCCTTCCGGAAGACATTTTTTATATAATGCACATGTCTTTTTCCAGTCCCAGACAACGGATCCGTTTCCAAGAACCGCATACGAAATTCCCGAAAGATTTTTGATTTTTTCCGGAAGAAGCGGCAATGCCCTTCCCGTAGCGGGAAGGACATGGTGCCCCTGATCCAGACATTTTTGCAGAACAGCACAGGTTCGCTCTGAGATCTGTCCCCTGCTGTTCAAAAGTGTGCCGTCCATATCGACGGCGATCCAATATCTGTCTGTCATAGATTTTGTTCCTTTTCCGCCTGTAATCTAAGATGAAATCGTTTCGTTTTTCGTATGTCTTATGTTTTCATCTCTTTACAAGCTGTGTTTCACTGAATTTTCATCATAAATGCTTCGTATGGGCGAAGTGCTTCTGTTAAATCTTTTCGCTCTGCATAGTTTGCGATCTTGACTTCCTGCACTCCTTTCGCATAGGACTTCAAAATTTCTGCCGGAATCGTCTCCTCTGAGAGATTTGCTGCCACCAGCCAACATTCATCTGCTGTTTTGCGAAGATAGGCAAAAATGTGTTCCTCTTCAGCAAGGATCAGCTCGTAGCTGCCTTCTGTCAGAAGTGGTTCCTGATGACGCATCTCGATCAGTTTTTTATAATAATAGAAAATGGAGTCTTTGTCTGCAAGTGCTTCTTTGACATTGATTTCCCTGTAACGGTCAGACAGTGCAAACCATGGCTTTCCGGTTGTAAATCCTGCATTTTCACTGTCATCCCACTGCATCGGGGTTCTGGCATTGTCACGGCTCTTGTTCCAGACTGCCTTTTTGAACTCTTCTTCGGAAATGCTTTTTCCATTTTCCACCAGTTCTTTGTATGCATTTCGCACTTCGATATCTTCATACTCATCAAGCGGAAAATGGACATTTGTCATACCGATTTCCTCACCCTGGTACACATACGGTGTTCCCTGCATTCCATGAAGAACGGTTGCATACGCTTTCGCACATTCCCTGCGGTAAGTGGTATCATTTCCCCAGCGGGAAATAATCCTCGGCTGATCATGATTTTCAAAATACAGAGCATTCCATCCCTGGCCGCTGAGTTTGTCCTGCCAGTTGGACATGACACGTTTCAGTTCTCTCAGGTCAAATGGTTTTAATGCCCACTTGCGGTTGACCGATCCCGGAATGCGGTCGATGTTCATATGCTCAAATGTAAAGATCATATTCAGCTCTTTTCGCTTCGGATCGGTGAAAAGTCTTGCCACTTCCGGTGTAGAACCAGGTGCCTCACCGACAGTCATGCAGTTGTATTTTGAGAGGACTTCCTGATTCATCTCCTGGATAAATTCATGAAGTCTTGGCCCGTTGCTGTGATATTTTCCGGTATAATACTTTCTTCCCGGCTCTGTTTCTTCGTAGTCCGGGAAATTCTGGTCTTTTGAAATGGAAGCGATCACGTCCATACGCCAGCCGTCTGCCCCTTTTTCCATCCAGAATTTCATCAGATCATAAACTTCCTTTCGGACAGTCTCGTTTTCCCAGTTCAGATCCGGCTGTTTTTTGCTGTAGAAATGCAGGTAATACTGTCCGCGTTCTTCACAGTACTCCCAGGCACTTCCGCAGAAACTCGAACCCCAGTTGTTCGGCTCGCTGCCGTCTGCTTTTGGATCTTTCCATATGTAATAATCGCTGTATTTGTTATCTTTTGACTTGCGGCTCTCCACAAACCAGGCATGTTCGTCCGAAGTATGGTTTACCACCAGATCCAACACAACTTTGATTTTTCTTTCGTGTGCCTGTCGGATCAGCTCTTCCATATCTTCGTTTGTTCCGAATTTTTCGTAGATGCTGCGATAATCACGGATATCGTATCCGTTGTCATCCTGTGGAGAATCAAATACCGGGCTTAACCAGATCACATCGATTCCCAGTTCTTTCAGATAATCCAGCTTTTCGATGACTCCGCGAAGATCGCCGAAGCCATCTCCGTTCGAGTCCTTAAAGCTTCTTGGATAAATCTGATATACAACAGAATTTTTCCACCAGTCTCTCATTTTTCTTTACTCCTTCTCTTTCCCTTATGCAATTCCAAGTAACGACAATACAATGCCAAGAACGATGACACCGATGATCAGTACGGTGATGCTGACGTTCTTCTTTTTCAGAAGGTAATAGCACAAAAGAGTCAGTCCCAGCGGAACGATTCCAATGAAAATCTGATCCAGCATAGACTGCAGATTCAGAATGGATTCTCCTTGCATACTCAGTTCAAAAGTAGAATTAAAAGTTACCATGCTCGCTGTCATACCGCCAACCATGATCAGGCCTACGGTACTTGCAGCTTTTGTAAGAATATTCATCAGACCGCTTGCATAAACTTTCTGGATATATTCGGAACCCAGTTTGTATCCCAGAAAGGTTCCATAATATTTCACAAGAAGGGACGGAATGTTAAACAGCAGTAAGAATACGATCGGTGCCAGAATATTTCCGGTCATACCAAGTCCAACTGCGATACCGGCTGCGATCACGCGAAGAACGCCCCAGAAAATGGAATCTCCGATACCTGCCAGTGGTCCCATCAGACTGGATTTTACTGCGTTGATGGAATTTGCATCAAAATCTTTCTGCTCGCTGTTCTTTTTCTCCATGGAAGCAACCAGCCCCATGATAAAGGTCGAGCAGGTGATCGTGGTATTGAAGTAAGACATACTTCTTACCAGTGCTTCTTTTTTGCCTTCTTCATCATTTTTGTAGAATTTATTGATAAACGGCATCAGTGCGTAACAGAAGCCGGACGCACCCTGTTTTGCCGGGCTTACGGCTGCATATAAGGTAAAGGAACGCCAGAATGCCTTTTTTAACATTTTCCGTTCATCTGCCGGAATGGATTTTGTCAGATTACTCATGAGAAAAATTCCTCCTCTTCTTCATCAAATTCACTGGACTGGTTACCTGCCGGTGCAGCCACACGCTGCATAGACAGCTGATTGATCTTGTAGTCGTTCATGCCAATCGAGATGGCAACGATCACACCGATCACTGCGATTGCGATCAGCGGAAGGTTCATGTATGCAGAAAGGACAAATCCAAGGAAATAAGAAACATACAGAATTTTCTTGTCCCACAGCATTTTCATCAGCATTGCCATGCCGACTGCCGGAAGAAGCCCGCCGCAGACAGTCAGTCCGTTCATAACCACATCCGGGATTGCATCCATCAGAGTACTGACTGCATCGGAACCGAACAGGATTCCAAGGAATGCAACCAGGGAATACAGTATCCAGTTGACCGCCCACAGTCCATAGTGCAGAAAAACGATCTGTTTTTCTTTTCCTTCTGCTGCCAGCTGGTCAAATTTCTTTGCAAACATACCAACCAGAAAGATGTACAGGAATGTTTTGATCTGAAGTCCCAAAATACCGATCGGCAAAGCCAGTGTCAGGCAACTTCACTTCCCTTACCCAGCATGATTGCAAATGCCGTACCGACTGCTGTTGCAATTCCAGGTTCTGCCGCTGAAGCACCGCCGATATTTACAACTCCCATAAACACGGCTTCCAGTGAAGCACCGATCATAACGCCGGTTTTTACATCTCCCAGGAACAGACCAACCAAAGGTCCGATGACGATCGGTCGGTTTAACATCGTAAAACCAATCAATTCTGCACCGCCGACACAGATAAATACGGCCAGTGCCACTAAAAATGCATTTAACATAATCTCTTTCTCCTTTTCAATGATTTTAGAATCAAACGTCATCAACTACGATACCTACGGATTGTTCCGTGCTTTGCACTCTCACAATCCCTTGGTATCTTTTAACTTGTCCAGCACATCTTTGACAAGTTTCTGCTCATCATTCGGAACCTGCTGCATGCAGGTCTTTGGATCGATTGCCACCAGTTCTCTTAAGTTCTGCACTTCTTCGTCTGTCAGCATGATGGTCGGGGAAAGCAGCTGTTTTTCAGATACATCGATTCCGTCGAATCTTCCGGTGTTTCCGATGTTCAGAAATTCAATCTCACCTACCTGTCTGCGGATCTTCAGTGCATCCTTGACGGTTCTTGTCAGAACGAGGATCCTCATTTTTGATGCACGCGGATCATTCAGAACACGGATGGCTTCATCTACCGGTTTGATCAGTGCTTGATGCCTCCCGGAACTGCCATTTTCAGTGCCATTTTCTGCGTGTCATCGTTTGCCGCATCATCATTTGCCACCACGATCCCCTGTACACGCAACTGTTTGGTCCAGGTCATCGCCACCTGTCCGTGGATCAGACGGTCATCTACACGCAGTGCGGAAATCTTTGCTGTTGAATTTTCATAGTTTGCAGGCTGTGCGGCTTTTTTCTCCTGAACCGCAGCCGCTTTCTTCTGACTCTGTGCCGCTGCATCTGCTTCCTTTTTCGGTTTTGCATGCATCTGCACCATCTGAAGTTCTCCTCTTGCTTCCTCAATGTAAGTTTCGATCTCTTCTTCGCTCACATCATCATCCGCAAGCATGACCTGCATCAGTACCGGGAGATTTGTTCCGGTCACCAGTGTGACGTTGTCCTGCTTTGCGTACTCCATCAGCTTCTGGTTTACGCTTCCTCCCATCAGGTCGGTAAACACGATGATGCGGTCTTCTTTATGCTTCTCAAAAAATTCTTTAAACTGCTCTTCCACATTGTCTTCCGGTGTTACATAAGCATCAATCGTCGTGATCTCTGCCAGCTGACCGACGATCAGCTCGGCCGTGTAACGGATTCCGGAGGCCATTTTTCCATGTGTGGCAATCAAAATCTGTTTCATGTGATCCTCCTTTGAAGTGTCTGTTCTGCGTCATATTTCGTTAGGTTATGTACATAACTTCTATGTACACACTATAGCATTTTGTCGGTTTGTCTGTAAATAGGTTATGTAGATAACCGTCTTTTTGTATAAGTTCAGATGGGGGATTTTTGTGCATTTTGATAGATTATGAAAGGATTTATTGAAAAATGGAAGGTTCGTATAATAAGAACGCCCTGATTTTGGAAAACAAATGCTCTGGCAAGCCAGAAACCTTTGGCAATGTGCAAAATGAACAATTCCCCAGTAGGTACTATCTGATGTACCGCTGCCAATGTGAGGTAGCGAGAGCGTGCCTTCGGAGAATTCGTTCATTTGCACATTTTCATTTTTTTGTGTGGATGTCATTTTTCTTTATCACGCAAAATCAAACAATATTGCTGAATCTTGCTTTTCAGTCTCTCTCCACCGACTTCCTTTTCACCAGTGTCACGGGCAGTTCTACTTCCCGCTGCGGATATTCTTCGCCTTCTTCGATCCATTTCAGAAGGATCTCCACTGCTTTCTGTGCTTTTTTCTGCACGTCCTGCTTTATGGTGGTAAGTCTCGGTGTGGAGTACTGTGCATAGCTGATATCGTCATAGCCTGCCACGCCGATCTGCTGCGGCACGGCTACTTTTTTGTCGGCACAGAAGCGGATCGCTTCCAGTGCATACATATCGGAGAGGAAAAACAGTGCCGTTCCCGGCAATCTTCTCTGTACCAGCCAGTCATAACTTGCTTTTCGTTTTTCATAGTTCATGCCAAGTGCCACAAACTGCAGTTTCTGGCCTTCTGCCGCACACTCCTGCATGGCTCTCTGTGCACCGACATAACGCAGATGATCGACACCGTTGTCTCTTCCGGCACAGACTTTGATGTGCTCATATCCGCATTCCAGCAGATATTTCACCATCTGATAGCCGCCACTCTCGTCATCCAGACCGATATTGACCAGATGGCTGTCTTTGGCTGCGTTTCCGTAGGCATCGATCGACACGATCGGTTTTTTTGATCAGCTGATAGATTTTTTCACAGTTGTGTCGGCTGAAGGAGATGGCGATCACGCCGTCCACATCCCAGCCTGCCACCATCTGAAAAATCTCTTCGATGTCTTTTGTGGAATACAGCATCAGGTAATAGCCCTGTTTCTGCACATATTCTTCGATAAATCCGATGATCTTCCCGTAAAATGGATCTCCGAGAATAGAATCTTTGAATTCTTTATGATAGTTGATGACAACTGCGATCAGCTGAGACTTCTCGTTATTCAGCACTCGCAGTCCTCTTTTCTGCACGTAACCAACTTCTTTGATCAGTGCTTCGATCTTCTGGATCGTTGCAGGTGATACTTTTTTTTGTTTTCCCGTGAATGACGTTGGAAACGGTTGTGGTACTGACACCTGCCTTTTCTGCTATTTCTTTGATTGTTGCCAAAAATATTCTCCTAATTATTCGAGCCCCCGCAGAACCTTGCGTACCGCAGCATAGGAAAATCCTTTTCTCATAAAGAACACATAGTATTTCTGCTGTTCTTCCGCTGTTGGATTCTCCAGGTTCATGCGTTTCTTTTTCGCAAGTGCGAGGATCGTTTCTTCTTCGCTGTTTCCTTCTGCCTGTTCGTATGCCGCTTCAATATCTTCTGAAGAAACGCCTTTTGCTTTTAAGTCCTGCACGATCTGGCGTTTGCTCTTTGTCTGGCTGCGGCTCTCGATATAGTATCCGGCATAACGTACATCATCGATATAGTGGAAGCTTCGCACATACTCGATAGCGATATCTTCGATCTCTTTCGGGTATCCTCCTGACGGAGCTTTGCTCTCAGCTGCCATTCGGTCTTATCTGCACTTTTTAAGATATTCATGCAACGCAGCCTGGCCCGTTTGGGCAGGATCTCCTGCATGATCTCTGCATATGCCTGCTCTGAAAGGGATTCCCCTTCACGGATCCCCATCCGGTAAGCCTCATTCCGGTACAGGACAAAAGCTTTTTCTCCGTCTAAAAAGACCCGCACTCTCGTTTTGCCGACCGGCTCTAATGCAGTGACGATCATGCTTCATCCCCGCTGCCGTCCGGATCTGCTGCCGGAGTTTCTTCTTTTACGGCATCCTTTTTCGCAGTACTGCTCTTTGTTGTTTTTTTGTCTTCTTTTGCATCATCTGCGGCTGCCGCACCGTCAAATCCATACTTTTCACGCACCAGTTTTTCGATCTCTGCCATCGTCTCCGGATTGTTCTTCAGGTAAATCTTGCATTCTCACGGCCCTGTCCGATCTTGATGCCGTTATAGGCAAACCATGCCCCGCTCTTGTTTACAATCTCATTTTTCACTGCAAGATCAAGGATGTCACCTTCTCTTGAGATGCCCTGACCGAACATGATATCAAACTCTGCCTCTTTAAATGGCGGTGCGATCTTGTTCTTGACGATCTTGACACGCACACGGTTGCCGACGATCTCGCCGCCCTGTTTGAGTGTCTCGATACGGCGTACATCCATACGGATGGAAGAGTAAAACTTCAGTGCACGGCCACCGGTTGTAACCTCCGGATTGCCGAACATGACACCGACTTTTTCACGCAGCTGGTTGATAAAGATCACGGTACAACTGGATTTGCCGATGATACCGGTCAGTTTACGAAGTGCCTGAGACATCAGTCTTGCATGCAGACCTACGTGGGAATCTCCCATATCGCCCTCGATCTCTGTTTTTGGCACCAGTGCTGCCACAGAGTCCACGATGATAATGTCCACTGCTCCGGAACGCACCATGTCTCTGCGATCTCCAGTCCCTGCTCACCGTTATCCGGCTGTGAAATGTAAAGATTATCAATGTCTACGCCGATATTCTTTGCATAGACCGGGTCCAGTGCATGCTCTGCATCGATAAATCCTGCGATACCGCCGCGTTTCTGGACTTCTGCTACCATATGCAGTGCTACGGTCGTCTTACCACTGGACTCCGGTCCGTAGATCTCCACGATCCTTCCTTTTGGAACACCGCCAAGTCCCAGTGCCACATCCAGCTCAGAGAGCCGGTCGAACGGTCTCCACGTTCATATGGTTTCCGGAATCACCCAGTTTCATAATGGCACCTTTTCCGAAATCTTTCTCAATTTTTGTGATAGCGCTTCCAGTGCCTTGATCTTATCATCCTGTCCCATTTTAATATCCTCCTTAATCTTCTATTTGCTCTATATTGTTCCACTTGTCTTCCCGTATCAGGTAAATATCTGCAAAACTGACACGAATCGCTTGCCAAGTCTCACATGTGTTCGACTTGAAAATACTCAACTGTACTGACCACAAGCGTATACTTTCGATACAGATTATACCAATCTGATACCTGGTTTCTGTAATGCCAATGGTTTTCTCGTTTCTTCTGTGCACCTTTGCAATACGCAAAAGGGCTTGCTTACGAACTTATGTTCGTTCTCTCCCAATATTAATATATATTTTTGAAAATGTCAACCAAAAAGCGTGTCCATGCTTGGAAATTTGCAGCAGAGGTGCTGCCTGCTGTTTATCGAATTCAAGAATACCAGAGTCGGAAGTCACCTCACATCTGATGTCATTCTTCTCTGAGTGAAATGAAATGTCAAAAGGAAGGACAAAATTATCCTCCCTTTATTATAGTTTACTCTTTACTTATTGTCAATTTATTTCTCGTTCTGTTTTCTCTTTTCTGCGACTTCGCCGCGTTTTTTGTAGATGCTGTGTGCCGGGATCACTTCACGCACAGAGGAAAGCGGATAGATATTGCTGTCCGGTCCGACTACGGTTCCCGGATTTAAGATGGAGCCGCATCCTACCTCTACGTTATCGCCGATCATGGCACCGAATTTTTTCAGTCCGGTCTCGATGCGATTGCCTTTGTCATCTTTTACCACCACCAGTTTTTTATCGGATTTGACATTGGATGTGATCGAACCGGCTCCCATATGTGCCTTGTATCCAAGAATGGAATCACCGACGTAATTGTAATGCGGAACCTGTACTTTGTTGAACAGGACCACATTTTTCAGCTCGGTGGAGTTGCCGACAACGGCTCCTTCACCTACGATCGCATTGCCGCGGATGAATGCACAGTGGCGTACTTCTGCTTCTTTTCCGATGATTGCCGGTCCGTGAATGTAAGCGGTCGGTGCTACGGTTGCGGATTTTGCGATCCAGATGTCTTCCCCGCGTTTTTCGTATTCTTCTTCGCTTAAGGTCGCTCCCAGTTTTTTGATAAAATCGCTGATCTTCGGAAGCACTTCCCACGGATAAACGGCTCCTTCAAACAGATCTTTTGCAATCGTTTCCTCGAGATTATAGAGATTTTTGATTTTACATGTTTCCATCTTTCTTACCTCCTGTTAATCGCCTCTGCGGCTTTTGCTGTTTTTTATAGAAAACTGCCGATTCGTCAAACAGTTTCCGCAAAGCATAGGAACTGTTGCTGCCAAGTACGGCTCGGTTCTTCTTTTTATAAAGCCCTCTAACTTTTCCATATATTCTTCGGAAGTGATCGTGCCCTCCGCCACATAGGTAAGCCCTTTTTCCCAGCTTGCCGTAAGCTCCGGGTTTAACAGAGAACGGATTGAATTGTTCACCACATCAAAGATCATCTCCCCCAGGTGTGTCGGTGTCAGAACCTGCGTTTTTTTATTCAGGGCAATGTATTTATTTGCCTGAAGCTTCTTCAGAATCTCTGCCCTGGTTGCACTCGTTCCGATGCCGCTTCCTTTGATCTGGGCACGCAGTTCTTCATCCTCGATCAGCTGACCGGCATTCTCCATTGCCAGAATCATCGAACCGGATGTATAGCGTTTCGGCGGTGAAGTTTCGCCTTCTTTGATGGAAAAGCCCTTCACCGGAAGTATATCACCTTTTTTGCATTTCTGTAGTGCCTGAAGCAGATTTTCGTCACATTTCACATCTTCTGTATCGTCTTTTTTCTTATTTTCTTCCGGCATGCCTGCCACTTTAAGGTATCCTTCGGACAGAAGCAGACGGAAACTTGAGAAAAAGGACTCCTGCTGTACTTTTGAAACCAGTGTCGTTTTCTGGTAAATGGCCGGCGGATAAAAAATACTGAGGAACCTTCTTGCAATCAGCTCATAAACCTTTACCGAAAGGGCACTTACGCTCCGCAGTGCCAAAAGTCCCTGCCCGGTCGGATGATCGCATAATGGTCGGTGATCTGTTTGTCATTGACGTAACGTGTCGATGCGATCTTTTTCCAGGCCGTGCCTTCTAAAACTTCCGCCGCATAAGACTGCACGTTTGCAAACCCGGAAAGTCCGCGGATATTTTTTGTGGATCTCTTTTGCTACTGCCGTTGACAGCACTCGGGCGTCCGTTCTCGGATAAGTGACCAGCTTTTTCTCGTAGAGTTCCTGGACAATCTTTAAGGTCTCGTCCGGCTGATTTTGTAACGCTTCGAGCAGTCATTCTGAAGTTCCGCCAGGTTATAAAGCAGCGGCGGATTTTTGTTTTCTTTTTGCGTTCCAGCTTTTCGATCACAGCCTGCACCGGCTTTGGATTGCTCAGCTTCTCTATCAGCTCTTTTGCATCTTCTTTATGCGAAAATCCATTCTCTTTGTAGAGCTTCGGAGACTGGAAATACGCGGAACCTTTGACGGCACGGAACTCGCCTTCGATTGTGCTTTCACCGCATACCATGGAAGACAGTACACGGTAGAACGGCATTTTCACAAACTGACGGATTTCACGTTCCCTTCTGACGATCATACCAAGCACACAGGTCATCACACGGCCGACTGAGATCACCGTGTATCTTGTTCCCATGCAGCTTGAAATGGACTGCCCGTATTTCAGACTTAAAAGTCTGGAAAAATTGATGCCCATCAGATAATCCTCTTTTGCACGCAGATAAGCGGCACTTGCAAGATTATCGTATGCGGAAAGATCTTTTGCTGTCGCAATCCCGTGCAGGATTTCTTCTTCTGTCTGAGAATCGATCCACACACGCAGCCTTTTTTTTGCCCTGAACATGTGCTTCCTGCTCCACCAGGCGGTAAATATATTCTCCTTCCCGTCCGGAGTCGGTACAGACATAGATCACATCAATATCTTTTCGATTTAAAAGAGTGCTGACCACTTTGAACTGCTTTTTCGTCGCCGGGATCACTTCGTAAAGAAAGTTCTCCGGCAGAAACGGAAGCGTCGCAAGGCTCCATTTTTTATAAGAAGCATCGTAAACTTCCGGGTAGCTCATCGTCACCAGATGTCCGACACACCAGGTCACAACGGCCTCTTCCCCCTCCAGATAGCCATCTTTCCTTGCCGCCCGGATCTTCAACGCTTTCGCAAATTCCTGTGCAACACTCGGTTTTTTCTGCTATGTATAATTTTTTCAATTATTTACTCCTCTTTTAAAGCGGCAGATCCCGCTTCTCAAATATTCGCATGGAAAGCCAGTAAAGCAGACGCCCGCCAGGATCAGTACCGGATATTTCCATATAAAAAACATGCCCCCGTCGATCACATCGTCCGCCAGATACATGGAGAAGATCGTCACATATTTCAGATATCCGAAAATCCCCCCAAGCGAAGCGAGCATTTTCAGGATATAAAATAACAGTACGATCCCTGTCATGATCATCACTGCCAGTGCTTTCTCATCACACATTGCAGATATCACAAACAGCAGGCCCCCAAGGCAGAAATGCAGACAGAATCCGCCAAGGCACATCAGTAAGAACTCGGAAATCACAAAATACGATCCGCAAAAGGCCAGGCCGCACACTATTCCGACCAGACAATTTACAAAAAACAATGCAAACAGGGCAAATGTAAAAGAATAAATCTGAGTAAACAAAAGCTTTTCACGCTCCACAGGTGCCGACAGAATCCAAGCAAAAGCACCGCTTTCCAGTTTGCCTGCAACGAAAGATGCCGCCACCGGGATACTGAATACAAATGGTACCAGTGTAAAGATATTCTCCCAGAAATAGCCTCCCAAAATGCCACTTAAAGACAGTCCGTAATTGCCTGCCCCAAGTGCTGTCTGAACTGCGGACGGCAGCCCGGAAAATAAAAGGATCACACCGGCTTTTCCATCTGGTGCGTATGTCCCCAACAGCAGAAACAGATAAAGTATCAGTACAGCGGTGACGATGCCCCACAAGCAGATATGTTCTCTGAAATTTTTCTTCAGTATTGGAATATTAATCACTCAGGTCACCTCCATACAGATAGGTAAAGGTCTCTTCCAACGTCTGCGGAATGCTCTCCATGGTCAGCACTTTATACCCTGACAGCACTTTGATAAAATTCTGCAGTTCTCCGGAAACCGAGACGGTAAGCTGAGTCGCATTTTTATTTAAAACATCAAATCCTGACTCTCTGACAAAACGGACTGCTTCCAGCTCACTTCGAAATCCGATGCAGAATACCTTTCTGGAGGCCTCACGGATCACGGAAACATCATCCAGGTTGACCAGCATGCCGCGCCGCAGGATCCCGATGCGGTCACAGAGCCGCTCCGCCGTCGCAAAACTTCCAGTAGCGATCAGGATCGTCTTTCCCCTGCTTTTTTCTTCCAGGATCAGGTTCATGAACTGCACTTTGCCTTTTCGCCAAGATCACTCTCCGGTTCATCGAGCAGAAGCACCTCCGGATCATGAAGAAATACACCGGCAATCGCCAGCTTCTTTTTCTCTTCCTGATTCAGATCACGGATCTTTTTTGAAGTGTCCAGCTCAAATGCATCTGCTGTGCGGATCGCTTTTTCCAGGCTTTTTCTGTTTCTTAAATCTGCCAGAAAGCGAAAAAACTGAAGACCGGTCATCGACTCCGGCAGTGTGATCTTCTGCGGCAGATATCCGGTAAAATTCTTAATACCGGTACTTTGTTTCCAGCAATGTTTGGCGCTGATCGTGCAGCGTCCCCCGGGAAAGGTTTGAAAATCCCATCAAAATCTGTAGAAGTGTCGTCTTGCCGGCACCTTCCATCCCCAGCAGTCCAAAACGTCTCCTGATCCTGTACTTCAAAAGAAAGATCAAAAACACCTTTATTGCTGCCATAATCCTTTGTTACGTTTTTTATCCTTATCATTTACCCAAACCCACCTGTAAAAATTCGAAATGTCATATTTATGATGCCAGGGTCAAAAGGTCTAAATCCACATGAGCTTGCTCATAGGTGGATGAAAGACCTTGGGACCCCAACATCATATCTATTATTAAGAATGTCTCTGACATTCTTGCTGCGTTCCTGAATATTGTACAAAATGGCAAACAAAAATGCAAGAGCAAAAAGAGATGCCGGCGTTTCTTTTCGCTGACATCTCTTTGAGCCTGTTTTTTAAACCGTTTTTCTTTATTTCTTTGTGATATATCCTTTTGCTGTCAGGGTCTCTGCACACAGAACGGCTCCGCCTGCTGCTCCTCTGACGGTGTTATGGGACAGTCCCACGAATTTCCAGTCATAAACTTTATCTTCTCTTAAGCGGCCAACCGATACGCCCATGCCGTTTTCGTAGTTGACATCCAGTTTTACCTGCGGACGGTTGTCTTCTTCCATGTACTGGATGAACTGCTTCGGTGCACTTGGCAGATCCAGTTCCTGAGGAAGTCCTTTGAAGTTCACCAGTTTTTCGATCAGCTGTTCTTTGGTCGGTTTCTTTTTGAACTTAACGAAAACTGCTGCGGTATGTCCGTTCAGAACCGGAACACGGATGCACTGGCAGGTGATGACCGGGCTCTGTGCCGGAACGATCACGCCATCTTTCACTTCGCCCCACAGACGAAGCGGCTCCATCTCGCTCTTTTCTTCTTCGCCGCCGATGTACGATGATGTTCTCTACCATCTCAGGCAGTCTTTAAAAGTCTTGCCTGCTCCGGAGATTGCCTGGTAAGTG
>ENA-OQAZ01000932-OQAZ01000932.1-human-gut-metagenome-genome-assembly--contig:-NODE-932-length-15337-cov-2.436292_pt1 | contig 15337 bp, 26 predicted proteins | sample MGYA00242737_ERZ504531 | MGnify/ENA primary metagenome ERZ504531 (study PRJEB26092, sample SAMD00036244) | human gut metagenome | host: Homo sapiens | study: EMG produced TPA metagenomics assembly of... | reverse complement strand
CCTGGTGGATATGATATCCCACGACAGCACCTCCGCCGATCACTGCCGCTCCTACAACTCCGGTAACAGCCTTTGTACCGATAATTTTCCCGGCTGCTTTTCCTGCCGCACTCTTTACAATCTTTCGTCCGGCTGCCTGCCCGTTCTTTACCGGATCTGTCTTCCTGATTCCACTTTTACCCGAACCGGTATTTCCGCTTGTGGGTGCACTTCCGCTTTTTACGATGCCGGCACCCTGTCTCACCAATTCTTTCCCAAATGAACCAGGCATCGATATCGTCTGCTCGCCCTCTCTGAGCATCCAGAGTATAAACGGAAGCGGCGCTACGCTGTATAATTTTGTTCCTTTTCTTTCCAGTTCTTCTACATCATTTCTGATCTTTTTCCGGGCATAATTCAGTCTGCTCTTTACTGTTCCGGTCGAACATCCAAGTGCATCTGCAATGTCTGCAACCGACAATTCCTCATAATAATACATCAGCACACACAGCTTCTGATCTTCTGGCAGACCGTCCAGAATTTCTTTCATCAATCGCTTTGTCTCTGCATAATCCACGGACTCTTCCGGTGAAAATGTCAGATTCTCATCTGCAATTGTATCTTCAAATTCCCGGTCATCATCCCCTGTCGGTATATCAGAAAATAGCTGCGGCTTCTTCTTTTTCAGCCAGTCTTTACATTTGTTTGCCACAATGCAGTTGAACCAGCTTTTCAACCGCTTTGGATCCTCAATCTGCTTCAGATTACGGAATGCAGAAATATAGGCATCCTGCATGATATCCATTGCATCCTGCTCATTTTTCACCATTGAAGTGCGATTGCAAACCCTTGCACATAAGTCAGATTGTAAATTTTCTCCAGAGCGTTCTCTTCTCCGGCGGCAGCTTTTCTATCATCTCTTTCAGCTCATTTTTTTCTTGATAATTGACATTCTTCGCTCCACAGTTTCCGCAGAACTTCTGATCACTCCTGATTTCTTTCCCACATCTGGTGCAATACATGTTTTCTGTCCTCCAACGCATCAACCGGTCGTTCCTGTGTAAGCACAAATCTGTAACCGGCTCATCATATACATAAAAGACCGGATAGAATAACTCCTATCCGGCTTTTTGCATATACTCTTTCATTTTTTCATATTCTGACCTGCATTTCATCACTCGATGCTTTGCCTTCTAGTTTTCCTCAGTTGCCTTATCATCTTCTATTTTTGTTCCACAGTTTGTACAGAATACAGCCCCCTCTTCCAGCGGCTTTCCACAGGACTTGCACACTTTCACTTCTGCCTTTTCCTCCGGTTGTTCTGTCGGTGCTTCCAGTGCCGCTCCACAGTAAATACAGAATTTACTTCCAGGGTTCACTTTCTTTCCACACTGCGGGCAGATCTCTTCTGTCGATAATTTTTCAATCATCTCTTTGTTGGCCGCGATCTCAGCCTGCAGGGATTTGATCTGTGCGGCAAGTTCCGGCATCTTTTCCATGCATTCATCTCTGTAATTGGCATAGTATGTACTGCCTATCTGGTAAATGACTTTTTCAATTTCTTTTTCTTTCGTCTTATTTAAATTTGTCAGGCGGAAAATCTTCTGTCGTATCCTTTGCTTCTGTGATAAATCCTGACCGGTTTCTGCCAGGCTACTTTTCAGTATTATCAAAAAATCCCATTTGTCTCATTCCTTTTCTGTAAATTTTATCTTTACCACTTTTCTTGCATTTATCAATAAGCAATTTGTATAATTTACAGCTTCTTTACAATCTTTAAAAATCATGATTCAAAAAAATTAAACACTTTCTTCCAGTATTCTTCCGCAATCGTATTTTCCGCATTGAATATCTCATGCTTGGACTCCGGGAACTTCACAAGCTCGGCACTTTCCGGTCTGTTCTTGTTTAGTTTTCGCACAAAACGTTCCTGCGCTGCATTCGACACCAGATTATCCTTGCCTGCCGAAAAGAGCATGACAGGTGCTTTGATCTTCTTCCATCCGGTCTTTTCCAGATACCGGTTCAGACGCATTGCATTTCCGAGCCATCCATAAGACGGTGCGTTCAGATGATAATGGGCTTCCTTCGTCCTTTTTTCTTCATAATACTCAAATCTCGGACGGGAAAGGGAGCAGCTCTCTTCAAATTTTCCTGGCTCCTTGTATGGCTTCTGACCGACTACATATTTTTTTGTTCCTTCCCACCTTGCAGGATGTCTTTGCGATCGCCTTTGCCACATGCCACGGCACCCCTCCGGTCAGTGGGCGGATCATCGGTGACGACAGAATTACCTTCTCAAACATTTCCGGTGCTCTTGCCGCAACTGCTGCCGCAATTCCGCCTCCCATAGAATGTCCGTACAGATAAATCTTCATCCCCGGATTGTCCTCTTTTGCCTTCTTGGTTACAAAGATAAAGTCCTCTACATAACGTTCAAAGCTGTCCAGATGCACCAGGGATTCATCTTCTGTCAGACGATAGCTGAAGCCATGTCCACAGTGCTCCGGAAGATATACGCTAAAACCTTCTTTTGCAAAATAATAGGCAATCTCCTTATATTTTTCCGCGTTTTCAATAAATCCATGTGACAACATCACAACCGCATGTGGGTTCTCCGGAACATAATGCATACAGTGGATCTTCTGCCTGCATGTCTTTCCAGATAGAATTCCGTTCCGATAGATACAAGATACGGTTCTACGATGGTCTGCATTTCTTCTTTGTAGTTACTTTCCTGTAAAATAGGTGTCTGCATGTGTGATAACCTCCCCGATAGATTTTGGTTCGTACTTTTTATTTTCTGATATGATTATAGCAGAGAGGGGAACTCTCTGCTATAGGATTTCTGTATACAGTTCTTTAAAGTTGTTTAAAATTATAAAGTTGCGCTTTTTCCACTTACATAATTCAGCAATCGCATTAAATCTGTAATCGTTACGTTTCCATCTCCATTGATATCCGCTGCATGACTTTCGAATATCCTTTGGCTTAAATATCATATGCATCACAAGTTAATTATAACAGAAAGAAAGACCTTGAGTTCATTATAAACTCTTTGGTCTTTCTTTTTTTGGGGATTATTCTTTTTTTCACAGCCCCTTTCTCTCCACATTTAGTGATGTCCTGCAATCAATGCCTCAATTTCTTCCGGTCGTGGCATCACCCGCAATGCTCCCTTACGTGTTGTGATAATTGATGCGGCAGCATTTGCATAAGTCAGCATTTCCTTTAAATTTTTCTCAGTCAGATTTTCTAGTCCATGTTTACATATGTAATGCAAAACACATGCACAAAATGTATCTCCGGCACCAGTTGTTTCTATTGTATTTTCGTTTATAAAAGGTGCTTTTTTCAACCATCCTGTCCTGATAATAAGCTCTACTGCCTTCTTTTCCCATAGATACCAGGATAAGCGGGATATCATATTTCTCCCTGATCCATTTACAGCCTCTGTATAGTCATTTTTTCCTGTCAGCCACTGAATTTCATTATCTGAAATTTTCAGGATATGACACTGTCCCAGACCATACAACACCTGCTCTCTTGCCTCATCCATTGAATTCCACAGTGGCTCACGTATATTAGGATCAAATGAAATGATCGCACCAGCCTGTTTTGCAATTGCAACTGCTTTTTTTGTCGCTCTGCGTACTTTCTCATGTGTCATAGACAGGGTTCCAAAATGAAAAATCCGTGTCTCAAGAATTAATTCCTCTGGAATTTCCTCTTCTGTCAGCATCATATCCGCTCCCGGATCTCGATAAAAAGAGAAATCTCTGTCTCCATCCGGATAAGTATGAACCAATGCCAATGTCGTATGTACTTTATCATCTTTTCTCAGACCGGTCACATTGATTCCAATTTCTTTAATTGCATCTTCCAATTGCTTTCCAAAAAAATCATTTCCTACTTTTCCAATAAAAGCCGTTTTGTGTCCCAACTTCGTTAACATTGCCAGAACATTGCATGGTGCCCCTCCCGGATTTGCCTCAAACAATGGGTTCCCCTGGCTACTAATACCATTTTCTGTAAAATCAATCAGCAATTCCCCTAAAGCTACTACGTCCATTTCTTATTCTCCTGCTTTTTACATTATAATATCATGCTTTTCAACACTCATTGTCATTTTCTTATCGCTGAAAAAATAAATATCTTTCGCATTCAGAGGCGTACAGATTGCAGTGGTCGCCGTCTGCTGTCCATCATTAATAAAAAGTTCGATTGAATGATAATCCAGGATAAAACGCATCTTTTTAAGCCCTGCCGGATCCTCAATTCTGAATTTTCGTACACATACCACATCTTTTGTAACACCGCAGTATGTACGGTCGATTTCCAGAAGTCTGGTTTCCTTATTATAGGTATAACTCGTTTCATACTCACTATCTGCTGCCAGTTTGATAGAAAAGATTGTATTTTCTCCATCTTCCAGTGTCACCGTAAGATCAATTGTGCGTCCCTCTACTCCTGCAAGCACTGTCTCGCCTTCGATTTCTGCGTGTTCATAGCAACATGGATTCTGATGATAATTTTCCAGTTCTTTCACCGGATTTTGCCAGATACGGTTTTCTTTTATCTCCAATTCTCTCGGAAATGTCATCATTCCCTGCCAGTCCTGCGAATTCGGTATCACACAGGCATCCCATGATTTCATCCATGCGATCATGATCCGTCTGCCATCCGGAAGTTCTGTTGTCTGTGGAGCATAGAAGTCCATACCATAGTCAAGTGTATGCGGCTGTTCTTTGCTGAATCTGCATCTGTTTGCATCGTAGTCTCCCAAAAAATACACCGAATTATGTCCATTGTGAAACTCATATTTCCGCGCCTTCATATCCTGTGGCGAACAGATCAGCACATGTCTGTCTTTTAAAGCAAAGAAATCCAGGCATTCCCACATCGTTCCTATATCACCATTTTCATTTGATGCCAGAATTGTCTCAAATTTCCAGTCTGTCAGATTTTTGCTCGAACAAAGCACAACTTGCCCAACCTGATTATCATTCTTATTTCCAACGATTAGATAATAGGTATCGTTTTCTTTCCAGATCTTCGGGTCACGGAAATCAATCCGGCTGCATCCTTCTGGAAGCATCTCACCTGTTACAACCGGATTCTTTTCATACTTTACATAATCTTTTCCATCACCAAATGCAATACACTGATTCTGCCGTTCCTGCTCACTTCCATCTGCCTGCTTTACTCTGGTAACTTCGGTATATACAAGTACATGCTTTCCATCTGCTTCGATCGCACTTCCGGAAAAACATCCTGCCTTATCATATTCCTGATCCGGTGCAATCGCTGCCGGAAGCTGCTCCCAGCGGACCATATCGTCAGTCACACTATGTCCCCAATGCATTGTCCCCACTCTCTCTGATATGGATTGTACTGATAGAACAAATGTATTTTCCCATCATATACGGAAAAACCATTCGGATCATTGATCCATCCGGTCGGTGCCGTAACATGGAACAGTGGTTTGGTCGTTTTCTTTACATACACTTGTTTTTCTGTCTCATAATTTCTTGCTTTTTCTAACATCTCACTCATGCATTTTCTCCTGCTACTTATTCTCTTCTGAAAGCGATTTCTGGTACTGATCGAAATACTTCTGTTTAATAGCCAGATAATCGGAAAGTCCGTACTTTTCCATTTTATCAAGGTAAGAATCCCACTCTTTTTCGATTCCACCATTTAAGATCCAGTCGGCTTTCTTCTGCTCTGCATATTTTTTGATGTCGGTATCATACTGTGACACTTTATTGGTATCTTCGATACTCATGAATACATTTGGATATACATATTTGCTGTTCATATCTTTCAGAAAGTGCAATGTAGCCGTCAAGCCACATGCACTTTTGCATTTTCCTATCTTCTATTCCGCCAGCACTTCTTCCGCAATATTTCTGGCATGGTCGGAAATTCTTTCCAGGCATACCAGAGAATCAAGGAATACCACTCCGGCTTCTGTGTTACACTGCTGGTTGGTAAGACGCTTGATATGCTTTGTGCGGAGGGAAATCTCCAGCCGTCTGCCTCTGTTTCTTTCTCGATGGTCTTTAACGCACTTTCGCGGTCATTGGACTCAAAGGCTTCCAACGCATACAGATAACTTGCAATGCAGACATCCAGCATCTTGTTCAGATGTTCCACTCCAACCTCAGAGAAATCCACCTGCTTTTCCAGCAGTGATTCCGCGAACTCAGAAATGTTTTCACAGTAATCACTGATACGTTCCATATCCGACACGATCTGGAGCATATGCGCCACCTCTTCATGCTCACGTTCATTGATCTGCAGAGTCGACAGCTTGATCGCATAGGATGTGATACCGGCACTTAACCGGTCTACCTTGCTTTCTTCTTCCTTCAGGAACGCAATCTGTTCTTCTTTTCGTTCGAACATAACTTTTCTTGCAACCTCCAGAGAATCCGCAACCACATGTCCCATTCGGACAAGCTCGGAAACGGTTGACTGAATCGCGATACCAGGGGTCTCCAGCATACGGTCATCCAGAAGGACTACACTTTCATCCTGTACCTCTTCTTCCACATGTCCGATCTTCTTGGCAAGCTTGATGATCCAGTCAGAAACCGGGAACAGCAGAACGGTTGTCACAATATTGAATACCGTATGCACCATACTGATCTGTGTCTGGGTGATATTTCCATGCGCCCATGCCGGATTCACAATACTCAGATATGCAATCGCAATAATACTGAAAATGATCGTTCCGATGATATTAAAGATCAGATGCATCAGCGCTGCGGTTTTCGCATTTTTCTTTGCACCCACACTGGACAGAATTGCAGTTACGCAGGTACCGATATTCTGTCCCATGATAATATAGATTGCTGCGCCAAACGGTACAAGACCTGCTGCTGCAAGGCTCTGCAGGATTCCGACCGATGCAGATGAGCTCTGGATGATCGCCGTAACGGCTGCACCCGCCACAATTCCAAGCAACGGATTGTGTCCCAGTGATACGAAAATATTGCAGAATGCTGCATTATCTTTCAGTGGTTCCACCGCTGAGGACATGGATGAAATCCCGACAAATAAAAGTCCGAAACCAACCACAATACTTGCGATATCTTTTGTCGAACGCCTCTTTCCGGTCAGCATAATGATCACACCGATCATGATCGCAACCGGTGCCAGATTGGACGGACTTAAAAATTTGGCCCATTCCACACTGGATACCAGCCATCCGGTAACTGTTGTACCGATGTTCGCACCCATGATAACTCCCATCGCCTGCTGAAGGTTCATGATACCGGCATTTACAAAACCGACTACCATGACGGTCGTCGCAGATGAGCTCTGGATCACTGCGGTAATGAACGCTCCAAGCAATACGCCGAAGAACTTATTCTTTGTAAGTGCTTCAAGCAATGACTTCATCCGGTTGCCGGCAGCATTCTCCAGCCCCTGTGCCATGATCTGCATTCCATAAATGAACATACCAAGGCCTCCGACAAACGGAATAATGATACTTGTGTACTTCATAGTCGTGTTATCTCCTCTTATGTACTTTTTCTTTTTCACTCTGATTCTTATTTTACAGGCCATTTACACAGCACGATTTTATCTTAACATCATTTTTCTCCCTGTACAATAAATTTTCTTTCGTAGTTCTGACGAAAATTATTCCCATTACCCCTTCATCTTTGGTTCAAATATCCATGATGCAATGTACCCAAAAATCAATGCGCCGCTGATTCCTGCCGCACTTGCCTTGAATCCTCCAAGAAAAATTCCGATAAATCCTTCCTTGTCGACTGCCTCTTTTACCCCGTTCCATAAAGTATTTCCAAAACCGAGCAATGGCACGCTCACGCCTGCCCCCGCATACTCCTGCAGTGGTTTAAATATCTGTACAAAACCAAGAATACAGCCAAGTACCACCAGGCTTACCATGACTCTTCCCGGCATCATTTTCGTCCGGTCAAGCAGGATCTGCGCCAGTGCACAGATGAGTCCTCCTACCCAGAATGCATTGATATAGTCCATTTTCTTTCCTCCTTTAACAATGTTCCAGCACAATTCCATGTGCAATTCCCGGAACGCTTTCTCCTTCATTGAAGCTGACCGTCGACATCAGCGCCCCCGTTGGTACAAAAAGGATCCTTTTCCACTCCCCCGATATCAGCTGTGGCATAATATATGCTGCAAGAGTGATCGCCGCGCAGCCGCAGCCGCTTCCACCGGATTGGTATGCTGTGTCTGCTGATCGAAGATCGTCATTCCGCAGTCCATATGATTTTCTTTGATATCCAGCCCTTTCTTACGAAGCAGGTCAAATAAAATCGATTGTCCCACATAGCCCAGGTCTCCGGTAATGATCCGGTCGTAATCTTTTTCACCCCTTCCAAAATCCATAAGATTCTGCAGAATCGTATCACACGCTGCCGGTGCCATACACGCTCCCATATTCTGTGAATCCTTCAGCCCATAATCCACAATTTTCCCAATCGTCACTCCACTGATCCGCACCCGGCTTTTTCTTTTTTTCCTACCAGAAAGGCTCCGCTTCCTGTCACTGTCCAGGTAGAAGAAAGTGGTCTCTGATTCGCATAGCCAAGTGGAAAACGGAATTCTTTTTCTGCACTTCCAAAATGACTCGATGTTGCAGCAAGCACCAGATCTCCATAGCCTGCCGCCACAGTCATTGCAGCAAGGGCAAGTGCCTCTCCGGATGTGGAACATGCGCCGAAAAGACCAAACACCGGGATCTGAAGTTCTTCTGCCCCCATCGATGTAGCAATTCCCTGTCTTAAAAGATCACCGCCAAAGAGATAGCGTACCTCCTCCGGCTGTACTCCCGCATTTTTCAATGCCAGCTTACACGCAAGCTTCTGCATTGTTCCTTCTGCAAGCTCCCAGGTTTTCTCTCCGAAAAGGTCATCCTCCGATGCAATATCAAAATATTTTCCAAGTGGTCCTTCTCCTTCTTTTTTTCCGGCAACCGATCCGGCGCTTACCAGATACGGACTTTCCGAAAATGCAATACTCTGTGTCCCTTTCATCGCATTCATGTCCATCCCTCCTTGCTCACACAATTCCGATCAGCGTCCCAATCCAGTAGAGCAGTCCCAGAACCCAGCTGGTGAAAACTCCGTACAGGATCACAGGTCCTGCAATCGTAAATATCTTGCAGCCAATTCCGAAAACCTGCCCCTCTTTTTTGTATTCAATTGCCGGCGCCGCAACGGAATTGGCAAATCCGGTGATTGGCACCAGTGCTCCCGCTCCTCCCCAGTTCGCGATCTTCGGATAAATTCCAAATCCGGTCAGCACCACACTTGCCAGGATCAGGATCAGTGAACACCAGCTTGCAGAAATATCCTTTGACATTCCCGCCTTTTCGCACGCATTTAAGATCGTCTGTCCAATCGTACAGATGATCCCGCCGGTCACGAATGCTTTTGCCATCGCAGGTCCAGGCTTCCTGACCGGTGTTTTCTCTTTTACATATGTTTCATACTCTTTTTCTTTCTCTTGTTGCTTCATTTTCTCCTCCAGTTACCATCTTTTATAGAAAAACAGAAGTGCTCCAAGGCTTTTCCCAAGCGCCATCCCAAAAATCAGCCATGGCACACATTTCAGAATTTTGATCCTCCGGATAAAAATCGGAAAAATATTCAGGATTTCCGCAAGTGCCATTGACCAGCAACCAACAAAAATTCCGGAAAAAAGTCCAAATACCGGAACGATCCATTTGCCGCCAGGCATCGCGAGCCCGTATACCCAGAAAATATTTCCAAGGATCCCACCTGCCATAATGCAGTTTTCATACAGCATGACATGCTTCCCGGTATGTGTCCGGTCTGCAAAATCTGACACTACGCCAAGTCCGATAATAAATGAAAACAGTCCTGCCGCGACTGCAAATCCGGATGCAAGACCAACCACCGCCACCAGAATCTGCCTAATCCACATCGACTTCTTTTTCCTTTCTCGCATAAGCTTCGATCAAAGTTTCCTGAATATCATTTTCATACAAACGCATTTCCACTTCCATCGGCGTCGGATCTGCTGTAAATTTCTTTCTTCCTAAATGATTGAAGAAAATCAGGATCCTACGATCAGCCGATGCAGTAAGTCAGCTCTATCAGGGTAAATCCATTCGATTCTTCTCCGGTAAGAAGCAGATAAATCCGGGAAAACATCTTTGTCACCGACACATCATTGTTAAATGCCATGATGGAAAATGCTGCTCCGATAAATGTGATTCCCGCAACTACAACCACTTTAATTCCCTGCCAGATAGCATTTCGTTTTTTCTCCCCTTCATAGGTAATGATCAGGTCACTTTCTCCTTCGTTCTGAATCTGTAGTCCGGGAATTTCCCGATGGATACATTCTATGATTTTCAGAACAGACACCACATATCTGTGCTGTTCTTTTTTCGGGATTTTCAGGATCCGCAGTGGTTTAATCCTGTTCATGATGGAAGAATTGCTGCATTCCATTGTCAGGATATCTCCCAATGTCACATTTGGTTCTTTCACCTCGGTATTCTTTTCCCCTTTGATATAAAGTATTTCATTTCCCGAAGACATCTGTATCCGTCCTTTCTTTTACCGGTAGCGCCTGCCAGATCAGCGTTCCTTCACTTACCTGGTCTGTCCCCCGGACGTCATTATAATAGTAGATCATTCCGATCAGAACAGCTGTCAGCAGGGCACAAAGAACACAGCCCCAGATATATTTTTTTCTTCTTTCCAATCGCATCCGCCTCCTTTGTGATCTGTTTCAGATAGGAAATAGTATCCCTGTTTTTCCAGAAAACATACATCCTTTTATTCTTTTGCGTGTTCCCGCATGGTTTTCAGGATCTTTTTCTCCATCCGCGATACCTGCACCTGGGAAATTCCAAGCTCTTCGCCGATTTCTGTCTGCGTCTTATCTGCAAAATAGCGCAGATACAGAAGCTTTCTCTCGTCTTTTTTTAATTCTTTTATCAGCTCTGTAAGCAGAAGATGATCCAAGATCTTTTCTTCTGCACCGCCTGTATCTGCAATCTTTTCCAGCAGCATTACTTCATTTCCATCTTTCATACCGACCGGTCTGTGAAGCGATTCCACTTCTCCTGCTGCCTCCATCGCCATCACCAGCTCCTCTTTTTCCACACCCGTTTCTTCCGCAATTTCTTCCAGCAGCGGTTCTCTTCCAAGCTTTTCCGTGAGCGCCTCCTTTGCCTGATATGCTTTATATGCAATCTCTTTTAAGGAACGGCTGACCTTCAACATCCCATCATCACGCAGGAAACGCTTTATTTCTCCCGTGATCATCGGAACTGCATAGGTTGAAAATTTCACATCATAGCCCAGATCAAACTTATCGATCGCTTTTAAAAGCCCGATGCTTCCGATCTGAAATAAATCCTCTGCCTCTGTGCCCCGTCCGTAAAATCTTTTCACCACACACCAGATCAGACCGGTGTTTTCCTCCACAAGCTGTGCCCTCGCATTTTCATCCCCTTCGTGAGCCCGTCTGATCAATGCGATTGTGTGGTCCATACAGCTTCCTTCTTTTCCCCTCCTGTCGTTTTCTTCATCCAAACCGTAGTCCCTTTTCCAGGCACAGATTCCACCTGTACTTCATCCATAAATGCCTCCATAAATGCAAATCCCATCCCGGACCGATCCATATCCGGCCTGGTCGTATAGAGTGGCTCCATCGCCTGCTCCACGTTTTCGATACCGATGCCCTGATCCTTCACTGTGACCAGAATGGTCTTCTTATCTTTTTCAATCCCGCACCAGACCGTGATCTTTCCGGACGTCCGTCCCTCATATCCATGAATAATGCTGTTCGTCACTGCTTCGGAGACCGCTGTCTTCACGTCTGCCACTTCCTCCAGAACCGGATCCATCTGCGTCATAAACGCAGCCACTGCCACCCTTGCAAATCCCTCATTCTCCGATCTGCTGTCAAAACTACTTCCATCTCGTTAAAATATTCCATTACATCATTCCCTCCTCATAAATCTGTATGATCTTCGTCACGCCGGACATATTCAGAATCTGCCGCATCCGTTCACTTGTATGTATCGCCCATACTTCCCCGCCAAGGAGAAAGATATGCCGGTACCGTCCCATGATCACTCCAATCCCGGAACTGTCCATAAAATTCGTTCTTCCAAAATCAAAGATCACATATTTGATATGTTGCTCCTCGATCACTTTATCCGCCTCCCGTTTGATCTCCTCCGCATTGTGATGATCCACCTCCGCCGGAAGAAAAATCGTAAGACAATTTTCTTTGATCTGATACTGCATTTTTGCTTAAACCCCTTTCTGTCTTTTTTATTTATACAAATACGCCAATAGCCTTGATGGATTTATAAAAAGAGTACGCATTTACGGCACGTAGTGCCTTTTGTTTTATAGGAAGTTCCTTCGGAATTTCCTATAAAACAAAAGAGAAAGTAACGCCTTTTTTCGCTACTTTCTCTTTTGTGCCTTTTATATTTTATTGTCCCTGGGTGCCTGTTCCACCAGAAGTATTCTCCGAAGTTCCATCTGATCCCATTGCATCCAGTGCGCTCTGTGCCGAATATGCTGCCTGTGTTCCCGGATAATCGGTCGCTGCTTTTTCGTAATTGCTCTTTGCATTGTCCTTATCACCTTTACCGGCATACGCGTCTCCAAGAAGCTTGTACACACCACCATCACTATAAGAGTCATCCATCTTCTGGATCTTTTCAAGATCCGAAATGGCATCATCATAATTTCCACTCTGCACTTCATACTGCGCGGTCGAATACAGGCTCACACATACTCGCGGGAACACGGAACCGGAGATCGAATCGTAGATTTTCTGTCCCTCTTCTCCCAACGAATCCCTGTTCAGTCCAAGCAACGTATCTGCCATATCCGCATTGCTCGTTGTTCCGCCATAATACTGCTGATATACCTTGATCAGGGCATCATAGCTGTCCTGTGTGGATGCGGCGGTCTGCTTTGCCGATTCTACTCATCACTGCTGTTACGGTATCCCTCCAGTTCATCCTTAAGCGTCTGGATCTGTGTCTTCTGTGAAGCTATCTGCTCGCTTAGTGCAATGACATTCCGGTTTTTTTGTAGACGACTTTGTCTGGTTTACCGCCGGAGCGATCAGGAACCACACCACTGCCGCTCCAACCACCATACCGATCAGAATATTGACAACTGTCATCACTGCCGCATTGTCTCGCAGTGTTGCTGCAGGCTGGATGATCGTCTCATTTCCCAGATTGTATGTGACAACCGACTGTCTGCCATGCTTTTCCTCTTTAATATGTGCAACCTGCCGATTCCGCTGACGGTTCAGCTCATGCATATACCGGAGCGTAATATCATTCGTCACATCCAGCTTGAGTGCCGTCTTCAGGCTCTGTCTTGCTTTGGAATACTGTCCGGAATGCATATAAAGAAGTGCCAGAAGCTGATATGCCTTCAGGAAAGACGGATGTGCCACAACCACCTTTTTCAGCTGGATGATCGCAAGATCTTCTCCATTCTGTCTACAGTATCCAAGACACTGGTTGTATTTGTGAACTGCCTGATTCACCTTCTCCAGCTCACTTGGATTATCCTGAACCTTACTGATATAGTAGCTGGCAATATTCTCTGAAGCCTGAAGTTTTTACTGATGATCCACTCTACAAGAGCCTCCGCTACTTCTCCACGTCCATAATAGACAAGTCCGAGAAGATTCCTCGCTGTGATATTTTCTCTGTTAAACTGCAAACTTCTTTTTAACGACACAATTGCCCCGGACAGATCCCGGATCTGCGCTTTCTTCAGTCCATCATTGTACCAGTAGTTCGACTGGTACTCGAGTTTCTGCTTATAGTCCATCAAAATCTCCCCTATTTTTTCTGATCCATCATCTCTCTTAAGATATCTGTCATATCAGACAGATCCTCCTGATATACTGCATTCTCGATATCTTCTACTTCCAGACTTGGTTTGAACTTCTTAAGTTCTTCTTCAAAATTAAGCATCTTGTCCTCCTATCAGTCTTTTAACTCCCCTATCAGATAGAGCGACCCCAGACAGTAAAGTTTCCCTTCGCTGCCCTTTTCATTCAGTGCACGTGTAAATGCATCAGCAAGCGTGTCCTCCCGATAGACCGGTCTGTCTGTATACTTCCGGAACAACGCGGCAAGTGTATCTGCCTGCGCTCCCCTTTTATTGTCTACTTTGGCAATGACATAAGCATCTGCTTTCGATTCTCTGCATAAAAGCTCGATCATATGACTGTAATCCTTATCTGCAACGGCTGAAAAAAGGATTATCAGTGGATGGATTTCCCCTTCCTCCTCTCTTTGCAGCCGGATACTCTTTGTAAATTCACGGATTGCCGCAAGATTATGCGCCCCGTCAAAGATAACTCCGGGAAGAACCTCTTCCATTCTTCCCTGCCATTTAACAGATGCAACCACCTTCTGCCATTTGCAGATTTCTGCCTTGTCGCCAAATGTATATCTCATCGCCCGGATTGCAAGTGCTGCGTTCATCACCTGATAGATTCCGGTGCTGGCCACCTGCCATACGGTATTATTATCATACTCATCCAAAATAGAAAAAGCAATATGTTTGTCTGTAATTTCTTGAATTTTCAACGCATCTTTTTCCATTTTATACCACGGTGCTTCTACATTTTCGGCAGTTTCTTCTATAACCCGACTACTTCTTTCATCAGAGCCGTCAAAAAATACCGGTACGCCTTTTTTGATGATTCCGGCTTTTTCTCCCGCGATCTTTTCAATCGTATCTCCAAGGATCTCTGTGTGATCCAGTCCGATCGATGTGATCACGCTCAGGAACGGATGCTCGAAGGAATTAGTCGCATCCAGCCTTCCGCCAAGTCCTGTCTCCAGTACAATATACTCTGCATCGTTCTCTTCAAATGCAAGCATACCCATTCCATACAGGAATTCAAAATAAGAAGGATGTTCCATCCCTTCCTTTTCCAGTTCTTCTGCCACCTGCCGCACCTTTGCAAAAATCCGGCAGAAGGTATCATCGTCAATATCTTTTCCATTGATCCGGATCCGCTCGTTGAGCTTCACCAGATGTGGTGATGTAAAAAATCCGACACGCTTTCCCTCAAAAAGAAGAATCGCCTGCATATATGCGCAGACGCTTCCCTTTCCGTTCGTCCCTGCCACATGAAGAACCTTTCTTCCCTGGCAGGGATTCCCCAATCTTCTCATAAATTCACGGGTATGCAAAAGCGTATGCTTCTTTGTAAATTTTGGTATGTCCTCTATATATCGGACTACTTCTTCATACTTCACAATCTTTCCCGTCTTTCTTAAGCGGAACTCTACTGCTGCCCGCTCTTTTCTTCTTTA
>ENA-OQAZ01000928-OQAZ01000928.1-human-gut-metagenome-genome-assembly--contig:-NODE-928-length-15363-cov-6.170714_pt1 | contig 15363 bp, 17 predicted proteins | sample MGYA00242737_ERZ504531 | MGnify/ENA primary metagenome ERZ504531 (study PRJEB26092, sample SAMD00036244) | human gut metagenome | host: Homo sapiens | study: EMG produced TPA metagenomics assembly of... | reverse complement strand
ATATCTTCTTGGCATCACTGGCACTGCTGGATGAACACCTCAATGCCTCCGCAGCGGCCTCGTGCAGCAGCTTCTCCTCTTCGTCCGATACATAGACCGCATGGGACAGTGCGTGGCGGTCCGGCGCAGACTTTGTGCCGCCCAGATTGATGCTCTTGATCTGGGTGGTCTCCCGCGCCAGACGCACCGCATCCTTGACATTGCCGGTCACGATCATCAGGCTGTACTTGTCCGTCTTGCCCTCGTTGATGGCGGCAATGGAATCATCCACCGTCTTGATGACGAGTTTGGCATTGTTGGGCTTGCCCAGACGCAGCGCAGCCTTGCGCACATCATCGGTAGCGGCCGCATCGTTTGCGATCAGGATGCAATTGGGATTCAGCTGTCCACACCAGCTGAAAACCACCTGACCATGCAGCAGACGATGGTCGACGCGTAGCAGTTGGATCATAAATTTTTTCCTCCTTATCAGAAATCTTCTTCTTCACTGACGAACTCCGGCTGCTGAATGGAAGCCTGTGCCTCTGCAATGCTGGTTTTTACCAGCTCGTCCAGCGGCAACTCCTCCTCGGTCAGCAGAGTTGCGACCAGCGTCAAATTCATTCCGGTGATCACGCGCACACCCGGCTGTGCCGCAAAGACGACAGCTTCCTTATTCACGCTGCCACCCAGCACATCCGTAACGATGACGCATTCTCCGTCTGCCTGACGGAGCATCGCCTCCAGTGTGTCATGGACATTGCACTCCGGCGTTGTGTAGGCATCGAACGCCTTGAGCGCCTCCTGTTCTCCCAGGATCATCTCCACCGTGTTCTTCATGCCGGATGCCAAATGTCCGTGTGACGCTAGGATTACAGTTCTCATATGCATCCCTCCTTGTGCTTGCAGTATACACCTGCACAGTTTTTATTTCATTGTGACAGTCTTTTTGGTAATTAAATCCCGTGCTTTCGACACTGTTCGTGCTCTCCTCGACACTGCTGCGATAAAACCGTGCATAAAAGCACCGGTTTCCATCAAATTTCCCAGAATATAAGTCCTACTATCACCGCTTTACTGCAATAAAACTTGCAAAACCATCTTGACGCACTCCGCAATCCATGATACTCTTTATCGCAAATCCCACCGAGCTTGTCGGGGCAATGCCCTCCATCTTGCTTGCGCAAGACCGCTCTGCCGCTTAAAAGCCCCACTGGGGCTTTCATTGCTACGCAAATGCGGACTTTCAGAAAAGTACAGAACGGCGAGGATTTATTCCCCATGAAGATTTTCACCGCCCCGCAACACACCCGATCTATTTTGCCGCCGTTTCACCCGACAAAATCATCGCTGCGCTGCGTGGGCGGTATTTTTCTTTTTCACAAATAAAATCTTATGTAGTTGTTCAATCTTCCAAAATTTGTTTTTGGTCGTTGACTACACAACTGCAAAGTGTTATTCTTGTGCTTGAAAGAAGCAGGTTGTAGTGTCTGCACTGCGCCCGGCTTTCTTCATACTGTACCTTGAATCTTACATAAGCCGTCTGAACGAGATACTGCGCCATGACCTCACACTTTCTGTGGGCGAGCCGGACAACGCCGCTGCACAAACAGGGGCAGGAACTGCGTTCGGTGTGAACGGTGACCATGAGCAGGGGCTTTGCCTTTTCACACGTTTTGCTCTGCAAATTTTCAACGTGCATTGCGGTTCGACTTCTGAAATTTTCAGTGTTGCACGGAAAGGGCGAAAGCAAGTATCGACCTGTGGCCACAAATTTTCAATGCTTGAAAAATTGCTGTCCACTCAGTCATCCTTGTTGGGGAGTGCCTTCCCCAAACCCTGCTCCAGCTTCGCACCATTGGTGCGAACGCGGCGTGTCGCATTACATAGCCTCTCCATCCCGGAGTGGGCATTTATCATTTTCACAGGAGGTCGAATATGACTGAAATGAAAAGTCCGAACGTACACGCACGAGAGAACCACAATGACACGCCGCGAAAACGAAAGACACACATCATCAAGGTCAGAGTGACCGCAGAAGAAAAACTGCGGATCGCATACGCCTGCAAAGAACTCCACCTCACCCAGTCCGAACTCGTCCGCCGCGTCCTGTACGGCGTGAACGTCAAGCACACCGTTGTGGTGGCGCAGGGCGGCGAGGATGCACTGGCGGCGCTTGCTGCCTTGTCTGCCCAGTGCAGCAAGGTAGGAAGCAACCTCAATCAGCTTGCACGGCACTTCAACTCCGGCGGCAAAGACACCGAGCAGCTCCGGGCGCAAATTCTGGAGGAACTGTCCGCACTCACGAACTTTCGGCTGAAAGCCGAAGAAACGGTTGGTGAACTGTATGGCAACCATCAAGCATTTGACCTCGAAAAACTCTAACTATGCCGCCGCCGAAAGCTATCTCACCTTTCAGCACAACGAGTACACCGGTCTGCCCATTCTGGACGAGAAGGGCAGACCTAAGCTGCGGGATTCGTACCTGCTCGACACCCTTGAGTGCGGCGAATCCTCGTTCGCTATGGCCTGTCTGCTTGCCAATCGCAAGTACGGCAAGAACGGCAGGCGGGAGGACGTGAAGACCCACCACTATATCATCAGCTTCGACCCGAAGGACGCAGTAGAGAACGGCCTGACCATGGAGCGGGCGCAAGCCCTTGGCTTGCAGTTCTGCAAGGACAGCTTTCCCGGTCATCCCGCCATCGTCTGCACCCACCCGGACGGTCACAACAGTGCGGGAAATATCCACGTCCACATCGTCATCGGCAGCTTGCGTGTCCGCACCGTGGAACGGCAGCCCTTCATGGACAAGCCGTGCGACTGGGAAGCGGGCAAGAAGCACCGCTGCACCTCTGCCATGCTCCGGCACCTCCGTGTCGCTGTCATGGAGATGTGCGAGCAAGCCGACCTGAACCAGATCAATCTGCTGGAAGCCCAAGGCGACCATGTTTCCGAGCGGGAGTATTGGGCGCAGCGGCGCGGACAACGCCGCCTCGACCATGCAAACGCCAAGCTTGCCGCCGAAGGGCAGCAGCCCACCCAGACCGTCTATCAGACCGAGCTGGACAAGCTGCGAAAGCAGATCTACTCCGTGCTGAACAAGACCACCACCTTCGAGGAATTTTCTGCATTGCTCATGCAGGAACACGGCATCGCCGTGAAGGAGAGCCGAGGCCGGTTGAGCTACTGCCCACCCGGTCGGACAAAGTTCATCACCGCCAAGAAACTGAGCAAGAAGCTGGAAAAAGAGCTGGTGCTGACCGCCCTCTCCCAGAACATCCAGCTTGCCGCCATCATCCAGCCCGCCTGCGAACAGAAGCCGGATAAGATCAGGAAACTGGTTGACATTCAGGCGAACGTTGCCGCAGGTAAGGGCATCGGCTATGAGCGTTGGGCGAAAAAGTTCAACCTCAAACGCTGGTCGCAGACCTTGTGTCTCCTGCAGGAGAAAAAGCTGCTCAGTGAAGATGCCCTGCACCAGCGCATTGCCGAACTGCAAACCCAGCACGACGATGCACTGGCGGTGGTCAAAGACATGGATGCCCGCATGGTCTCCCTCAAGGAGCTGCGCGGGCATCTTGTGGTCTATCGGCAGTATAAGCCTCTTGCACAGAAGCTCCAGACTGTGCGGAACCCCGCCAAGTTCAAGGAGCAGCATCGTGCAGAGTTTGCTGTGTACGAGGCCGCTTGCGCCTATTTCAAAGCCAACGGGCTCAGGACGCTGCCGGACCTCAAAAAGCTGGATGCCGAATATCAGACCCTTTCCTCGGAGAAAAACGGTTCTACACCCGCTACAAGAAAGCGCAGATCGAACTGCGTGAACTCCGCACCGCACAACAGAACGTGGAAGCCTTCTTCCGCAAGGAAGAGCGCGGCCACGCCGTACCGCAGCAGGAGGTCAAATGAACAACACTCTGACGGATCGATGTGTGAATAAACCCAACCTCACCCACGCCCCTCACCGGGCTTCGTCCTTTCGCCTGTACCCCACCCATTGGGACGGAGGGTAGCACCTCTGTCTTTTCGGACGTAAAGAACGCCATCTCGACCCGGCAGGCGGCGGAGCTGTACGGCTTCGCCGTAAACCGGAACGGCATGATGTGCTGTCCTTTCCACGGGGATAAACACCCCAGCATGAAGGTGGACAGCCGTTTCCACTGTTTCGCCTGTCAGGCGGATGGCGATGTGATCGATTTTGTCGGCAGACTTTTTCAACTTTCTCCCTATAAGGCTGTGGAAAAGTTGAAGAACGATTTCGGCATGGCACTTGCCGACGGCAAGGTGCGGCTTGCTCCCCGCAGACCGCCCACCGTCCGGCAGCAGCTGCTGGACTATTACCGCTGTCTGCAGCGTTGGCGGGTCCGATATGCACCGCAGTCACCCACAGAAGAACTTCACCCCTGCTTTCTTGAAGCGATAAAGAACCTTGACATCGTTGAATATTATCTGGACTGTTCGGTGCTCCCGGACCCGCAGACCGAAAACGAACTACGGAAGTATTGGGAGGGATTGCATGAGCGACTGGAAAAAGAGGAACGACGATTGGCGTGATGAGGACGAACTGGAAGAAGAGGAAGAATGCGAATGCCCTTGGGTAGACAGCAAGGGTAAAGTGCGTGAAACCGCTTACTGCCAGTACCTTTTAGAGAAACACCCCATGATGTGCCTGAAACAGAAGCTGTTCGACCAGAACGGCGAGGTAGACGAGGACGCACTGCTCTATGAAGTCCACAGTGACCTCCGTAACTTTGTACTCGACAACCTTGCCAAGAAGGAGAAGCAGGTTCTGGACGCACTCCGCATCGAAACCTATACCCCCGAATGGAAACCCCAGCTTGACCGCATCCATCTCCAGAACGGAACCTACTTTCTGGACGAGCGGGGCTTTGTGCCGGAAAAGGAGCTCTGCCTGAACCGGCTCCCCGTGGAATACCAGCCCGATGCCCCCGCACCGACCAAGTGGCTGGAATTTCTGGACGGTCTGCTCATCCCGGAGGACATTCTGACCTTGCAGGAATACCTTGGCTATCTCCTGATTCCGTCTACCAAGGCGCAGAAGATGCTGGTCATGACCGGCAAGGGCGGCGAGGGAAAATCCCGCATCGGCTTGCTGCTGAAGAAGCTGTTCGGGGAAGCCTCTCACTCCGAATCCATCCTCCGCATCGAAACGAACCGCTTTGCCAGTGCAAATCTGGAGTACAAGCTGGTCATGGTCGATGACGACCTGAACATGGTGGCTTTGCCCGAAACACGGAACATCAAGTCCATCGTCACCGCTGAAGACCGTTTGTGCATCGAGCGGAAAAACAAGCAGGCTGTCCAAGGCCTGCTGTACGTTCGTTTCATCTGCTTCGGCAATGGCAACCTTGTGGCTGCTCACGATGACAGCGACGGCTTCTGGCGCAGGCAGATCCTCATCACGGTGAAAGACCGTGACCCTGCCCGGGTGGATAACCCGTTCCTCATCGAAGAGCTGTCCGAGGAGCGTCCCGGCATCCTGCTGTGGATGCTGGAAGGACTGCACCGTCTGCTGGCGAACCGCTATCAGTTCACCATCAGCGAGCGCTCCATCCAGAACCTTGAAGCAGCCATGGCGGACAGCGATAACCTGACCCAGTTCATGCAGGCAACGGCGTATGTCCGCTTCAAGCCCGACACCGAGGAACGCTCCACCTATCTCTACCGCGCCTACACCAAGTGGTGCGAGGATAATCTGGAATCGCCTGTTCCGCAAAAGAAGTTCAGCCAGTTCCTGCTGAAAAATGCAGGGAAGTATGGCCTGACCTTTTCCAAGCACATCGAAGGAAAGTACCGCGGCTTCCGGGGCGTATGCGTCCACCCCGCCTTTGCTGCGGCATAAAACACACGAAAAGTGAAAATCTCCCGCCCTACGCGCCCCAAAGCATTTGTTTTTACCTGTTATCGTTGTTTTCTCCGGGCGCGTGTCCGCCCCTTCCGGGCGGATGCAGGGCGGCAAAACGCCCTTCGGGGCGGGAGAGAAACCAAGATGCGCCCCAAAAGGGCGCGTCCATCCCAGCCATGCGCCCCATAAAATCAACACAGAAAGGTACTTTTGTGTGGTTTGGGGCGCGTGGGGCGCGTAAATTCAAGTTCTCGCACTTTTTTGGGCTGCTGCTTCGGGTCAGGAGCGGCAGGCCCTTACATATTTACCGGCCCACAGGGTGCAGCTCAACCGGAACTGCGCCGGGTCTGGAGAAGTGCAAAGGAGACATGCCTATGACGAATGTCCGCAAAAATCCCGCTAAACTGACCCGTGAGGACTTGAAAATCGCGCCCGAATCCCCTACAATGAAATTGTCCGAAACCCCTGCCGTAGAACCTTCTGACCAGACCAGCAAAACCGTCCGACACGCCCCGCTCGTTTACCGGGTGGAGGAGATCGCCCAACTGTTGGCGATCTCCAACCGTGCTGCGTACAATCTGTGCAACACCACGAAAGATTTCAAGGTGATCCGCCTCGGTACCAGCATCCGGGTGAGCAAGCAGAGCTTTGACGATTGGTTTGCAGCGGTCTGAGGGAGGGAACATCTATGGCATCTATTCTCAGGCGCGGAGATTCCTACTCCGTTCGTTTCAAATACAAAGACCATGCTGGCCGGATCTGTGAAGGCTGGGAGAGCTTCAAAACCAAGAAGGAAGCGCAAGACCGCAAGATCTCGGTAGAGAAAGAACTCTTGGACGGTACGTTCCTCATACCCGATGCAATGACGGTAGCGGAAATGCTGTACAAGTGGCTCCCCATCCAGTCCAGCAAGCACAAGTGGGCACCCAAAACCTACACCCACACGGTAGCCATGATTCAGAATCTTGTCGTGCCCTATCTCGGCAAGAAGCAGATTCAGAAGGTTCAGACGTATGACCTCGAACAGTTTTACGCCACGCTGAGCCGGACACCGCGTGGGCTGTATAAGCAGGGTGTCAAGCAAACGCTCACCGACAAACAGAAGCGGCAGTTTCTTACGGGTGCTTCCATCCGGGAAGTCCACGCCATGCTCAAGACTGCTTTTTCCTATGCCGTTGAGTGGGGTCTGCTCCTCAAGTCACCGATTCCGAGAGAAGCCCCGAAATCGACCTCGGAAGAACGTGCCATCTGGGACGAAAAGACCATGCTTGCTGCGTTGCAGACCATGACCGACCCTACGCTCCACCTTGCTGTTCATCTGAGCATGATTCTCTCGCTGCGTGTCGGAGAGATCCTTGGCTTGCAGCCGGGAGACATCGACTTCGATGCAGCGGATGGACGTGGGACCATCACGGTCGGCAGGAGCTTACAGCGCACCGAAAAGGCTGCACTGGAAAAGACCGACCCGAATCAGATCTACCACATCTTCCCCGACCAGCGTGAGGCAGCAGCTCCGCACTGGTGCTGAAGAAGCCGAAAACCAAGAAATCCAGCCGCACCCTTTATCTGACGAGACCCTTGAAAGAGGAACTGCTGGCTTGGCTGGAAAAGCTCCGTCAGGACGAACTTGCCATGGATGGCAGATATCGCAACTGTGGCCAGCTCTTCCGCCTGCCCAACGGCATGCCTGTTGCCCCGGAAGCCCTTTCTAAATGGTACCGCACTTGGCGTGCAGAGCACCCGGAGTTTGAGAAGATCGTGTTCCACGGTCTGCGCCACTCCAGTGCCACTTACCAGTTGATTGAATCCGGCGGCAACATTAAAGCCGTGCAGGGCAACACCGGTCACGCCACCACAGGCATCCTGATGGACACCTACGCCCACACGCAGGACAAGCCCCGGTTGGAATTGGCCGAGAAGCTGGAAGCAGACTTCTATTCACAGGACATCGGTTCCCCCAAATCCGGCTCTGTGCCGGTAAAAGAAAATCTGCCGGACAGCATCCAGATCACCCCGGAAGGGATGCTGAAAGTTGTCCGGCAGATGAACCCCGAGCAGCGGCGTGAGTTCACCCGCCTGCTGTTCGCCTGAAAAAAGTATGGAAAAAACGCTCACGATGCACAGAATGCAGACAATGCAAGGAAAAACACGGCTTTCCCGCCGGTGTGCAAAAAGTGTGCAAAAGTGTGCAGAACCCCAGAAAATGGAAAATCCCACGAGGAATCTTGCGATTCTTCGTGGGATTTTGGTGCGCTCGAGGGAACTCGAATCCCTGGCCCTCTGATTAAAAGTCAGATGCTCTACCGGCTGAGCTACGAGCGCATACATTATAAAGCGCAGTATAACACGATACTGCCGAATAATATTACCATACTCCCGGGCAAAAAGCAAGCTTTCTGCACAAAAAACTTTCCCAAAGCCGTCATCGGGCAGATTTTGCCACGAACTGCCCCTTTACAAACTGGGCAAGAACCAGTACAATCAAAGCAGTTCATTACAAAACTGCAACCGACCTGCCGGGCACACTTCCGCGCCGGGCAAGCCGATCCGATAGGAGGGCTTTTTCCATGAAAATTTCTCGACGGTCCGTACTTCGCTATTCCGGGCTGACGGCGGCGCTGCTGGCGCTCACCGGCTGCTCCGCAAGCCCCGGCAGTGCCATTCTGGGCGGCGATCTGCCCGACTGGATGAAGAGCCTGTTCTGCGGCTCGGCGGCATCCTCTTCTGCTTCTTCTGAGGCCGCTGCATCCTCTGCGGCCTCAGCCAGTGAGGCCTCAGCCGGTGAGGCAGCCGCCTCCTCGGCAGCGTCCAGCGAAGCCGCAAGCTCTGCGTTCAGCCTTCTGCCTGCCTACGACGCTGACCCTCTGACCGGCGAAGCCCGCAAGAGCACCGGCCGGATGGTGGGTGTGATGGTCAACAACATCGCCAACTCCGAAAAGCAGAACGCACGCCCCCAGCGCGGCATCGGCTCGGCAGACCTGCTCATCGAGAGCAAGGTGGAGGGCGGCATCACTCGCCTGTGTGCCGTGTTCCGGGATGCGGACACCATCCCGGAGGTCGGGCCGCTGCGCTCCGGCCGCGACCAGTTCCTGCAGCTGCTCATGCCCCATCAGGCCCTCTATTACCACGATGGCGAGAGCATTTTCTGCACCCAGTTCATCAATGTATACGATTACTCCGGCCTGAACATCGGCGGCAAGAGCTACTTCAACACGCCGGTCCACCCCCACGTTGCCCACCGTGACAACCGCGGCCGCAACGTAGCCTATGAACACACCGAGTTCACCTCCGGCAAGGAGATCAAACAGGCAGCCGGTAATGCCGGCATCGGCCTGACCTACGCCAACGAAACGCCTTTCTTCCACTTTGCCGATTACCGCACCGCAGCCTCCAATGACCTTCCCGGTGCCCCTGCGGCCAAAACCATCAGCATCACCCACTCCGAGAGCTACAGGACCCGCCTGAGCTACAACAGCTGGGGCCGCAGCTACAAGCTGGAAATGTACAACCGCTCCAAAAAAGCCTATGAGAACACGGTGGACGAGCTGACCGGAAAGCAGCTGACCTTTGACAACGTGGTGGTCTGCTTTGCCGATATTGCCGCCTATGCGGGCGACTCTCACGATGTCCAGTCGGTCAACTATGTGGCCGGTGGGCAGGCGTATCTCTTCACACGGGGCGGCGTGCAGGTGGGCCGCTGGGAGAAGCCGCATCCCACCCACCGCTCAAGCTCTACACCGAAACCGGTGAGGAGATGACCTGAACCGGGGCAAGACCTATCTGGCACTGGTGGACAATGATGAGTGGAGCAATTTCAGCTACTAAATCACCCGCCTCCGGGGCAGAAGAGGGAAACCGATGAAACGCTTTTGGATGCGCGCTTTGCTCTGTTTTGCGCTCAGCGCCGCACTGCTGACAGGCTGTGCGCCTCAGCCCCAGCTCCCAGCCCGCTGAAAGTCCCACTGACCCGCTCACCGGCAGGAGCTTGTCTGGCCGGGCCAGCGACCGGTCGCCATCACCATTGACAACGCAGCCGCCAGCACCACCCAGTGGGGGCTTTCCACAGCCTCGCTGGTGCTGGAAGCCCTGACCGCACAGCAGCAGGCCACCAGGCTCTGCCTGGTCTACCCTGCCGTGGGGGCCGTGCCGCAGGTCGGGCCTGTCTCTGCCGGGCAGGACCTCTACTGGCGGCTGCTGGTGGGCCAGCAGGTACTGCCGGTACAACGGGGCGGCGGACAGTTTGACCAGAACTACCTTGATTACTACTCTCTGCGCGCGGTAGACGCACTGGAGGTAGGCACCAATGCCTTTTCCTGTGAGACCAATTGGCAGAATGTCCCGCTGTGGCATACCAGCGGTGCAGCACTTTCGGGTGTGCTGGGCAGCCTGAACATCTCCCCGGCCCTGACAGAATCCCGCGTCACGGACACCTCTTCCAGCAGCTCCGACAGCGAGAGCGGCACCCTCCTCTCCGTGCCGGGTCTGCTGCCCATGCAGGAAAGCGGCAAGCTGCCCGACGCAGATGCTTCGGACGCAATGAACGTCCGGGTCCAGTTTGACGCGCAGAACGCCACCGGCTTCACCTACGATGCCGACACCAAGACCTACCGGATGCTCCATGCGAACGGCACACCGCAGCTGGATGCCAACAACGGCCAGCAGGCAGATTTCGACAACCTGCTCATTCTGTTCAGTGCATCCACCCTGCGTGACGATGGTGTGACGCTGGATTACGACCTGACCATGGGCGGCGGTGTCTGGCTCAACGAGGGCCACCTGTGGAACATCACCTGGACGCAGGGCAGCGAGACCACCTTCTTCCTGTATGATTCCAACGGCCGCCCCCTGACCCTGACGGCAGGCCGCAGCTATCTGGCGCTGGTGTCCAGCCTGACCGGGCAGGAGCTCACTGTGCAGAACTCCACCGGGGGAAGCCTGTTATAGCAAAAGAGACGGTCCTGCAATCCGATGCAGAACCGTCTCTTTTTACGCTATGCTATTTACAGATCGACACGCTGCCCACCTCGGCAAGGGTGGCAGGCACCGCACCCAGATGGACCTCATCGGCATCCCGGCGCACCACAAAATGGACGGTCTGGCCTGCGGCAAAGTCGGGCTGATAGATCAGCTCCAGCGTCTGCCAGTCCGCAGGGGTCTCGCAGAAGCAGTGGAGCATCGCCCCGCGCCCTGCGGAAAGATTCAGGGTAAAGGCAGAGGCATCTGCCGCATTCTCACCGTAGAGGGGAGCTGCAAAGCTGCCCACCCGCACCTGTCTGCCATCACACAGGGCAGTCAGGCCGGTGCCCAGGCTGTACAGGGCATTCCTGCTGTCCAGCCCGCGGCTCTGCAGGTAGCTGGCCCCCACAGCCAGCGGCCGGGCCGAGAGGTTCTCCACCGACAGATAGACCAGCGTGCTGTCCAGCTCCGGGGCAGGCGCATAGCCCAGCAGCTCCACTGCCGCCTTGCCGTCCAGCAGAGCAGGTTCGCCCTCATAGCAGGGGGCCAGAGCCGCGCCCGAAACACCGGTGAGCAGGGCGGCAGCCAGACTGACTGCGCCGGAACCGGCATATTTCAGGAACGAGCGGCGGGACAGGGATTGTGACATCGGGGATTCCTCCTAACGGGAAAATAAGTTCTCTTTATACAATAGTAAATTTCTGGCTTTCTGTCAAGAGATTTGCCCGGAATTTTACCTGTTCTTCCGCGATTTTACGTGTTTTGGATATTTTCAGGGCGGCGCGGCAAAGATTCTTACTCAAATGCCTCGTTTTCCTCGGCTTCTGCCTGCCGCGCAGGGTATCGGCGTAACCAAAGGGGACGATGTCGATAGCCTCCACCAGACGGTCGCGCATCCAGAGCTGCACGTCGGTCTGGACGGTATAGCCGCAGCCGGGGTCGGCCATCCACTGTTCCGGGTGGCGGGAGGGCAGCGCGCGCTGGCTCAGCATACTCATGATCACGCCGCCATGGGTCACGCAGGCAGCCTCGGTCACATCCATCCGGATCATATACTCAAACAGCTTGAGCAGGGTCTCGGCGCAGCGGGCGTGGAACTGCTCGGTAGGCTCTGCTCCCTCGGGCACAAAGCCGGAGCCGGGGGTGATCCACTTCTTGAAATCCTCTTCCTTGACCAGATCCTTCACAGGGCGGTTCTCAAACACGCCGAAGCCCGCTTCCCGCAGGTCGTGCACTGTGAACTGGTGGCCTGCATTGGGGAACAGAATGTTCGCTGTCTCCACAGCGCGCACCAGCGGGGAGGAGAACACCGTGTCCACCTGCGGATACTCGAACCGCTCCTTCAGCTCCTTCAGCTGGCGCGGCCCTCATCACACAGGGGGATGTCCGTACCGCTGCCGATGTACAGGCCCTGCAGATTACCTGCCGTCATGCCGTGGCGGATGAGATGAAGTTTGAACGTTTTCATGGAAAAAACACCTCTATCTGGCAAAGAGTTCCTCTTTGCTGTAAAATTTCGCACCGGCAGCGGGCATCCTGCCCGGGCCGTGCGCCACAAAATATGCGTTGATTGTCTTTAGTTTAGCATAGATATGGTATCCGGGGCAAGCCTTTTGACAAAAATGACGAAAAATGACGAGAATTTCCGTCACTTTTCTTGCTTTACTTTTGGTTTTCCACTGTGTATAATCAACATGTTGTAAACCAAAACTCAAAGAAGTTCAATTTCCACTACTGAGGAGTCCAAAATCATGGAATTCAACCGTATCATCAAGCTGCTGCGCAAGGAGCGCGGCATCACCCAGAAGCAGGCCGCGGAGGACCTTGGGGTGTCCCAGGCACTGCTCTCCCACTACGAAAAGGGCATCCGCGAGTGCGGTCTGGACTTTGTTGTCCGGGTAGCGGATTACTATAATGTGTCCTGCGATTACCTGCTGGGCCGCTCGGCTGAGCGCAACGGCATGATGCTGAACGCCGATGACCTGCCCAACCCCGATAAGATGAAGGACAACGTCTACCACGGCAGCGTTCTGCCCACCATGAACAAAAAGCTGATCTCCAACAGCCTGAACGTGCTGTATGCCAAGATCGCCGAGTGCCACAGCAAGGCCCTGACCACCGAGGTCAGCACCTACCTGATGATGGCCGTGGCCAAGATGTTCCGCCTGCTCTACTCCGCCGAGCCCCACAACGCCCAGAGCCTGTTCAGTGTGGAGGCCCGCCGCTGGCCCGGCTACTCCGATGCCGTGATGCGGATGAGCGAGAGCAACGTGGAGGACCTGCTGGCCGGTGAGGACCTGAACGGTGCCGAGGGCGTGAAAGACCCCTCCTGCCTTGCCATGACCACCGAGAGCCTGACCCGGGAATACCCGCTGTACACCCCCAGCCTGCTGAATCTGGTCAAGACCAGTGAGACCCATGTGCGCGGCCTGGACCCCAACCAGTGAGCTTCTGTGTGAAACTCCTGTTAATTCTGTGCCAGGGCCTTGCAATTTCCGGTAAAAAATGCTATAAACGAATCAGCGAAGAAAAAAGATTTCTGCCATTGATTAAGGAGGCAAGCTTTATGTCGAACAAGATTTCCCGCCGCACCTTCCTCAAGGTCACCGGTGCTTCTGCCGCTGCTCTGGGCGCTGCTGCTGTGCTGGGCGGCTGCCAGGCCGGCGATAACTCTTCCATCGAGGTCAAGGTCGGCGATAAGATCAGCAACTGGAACAATCTGGCGGTCCAGCTGACCAGCGTCTTTACTCTGGCAAGTGCCCCCGATGCCGAGGGCTATGAGTACATTGCCATGCTGATCACCTCTGCAAACCGTTCCAGCCGCGACACCTTTGCCATCGGCGCACAGAACATTCTGGAGATCGGCGAGGCCTATCCTCTGGATACCCCGGAGCAGATCGCAGCCAACACTGCCGGTTACTTCCACGCTCTGTCCGCTTCCACCACCGACTTCTCCTTCACCTGCGACGGTCAGGCAGCCGAGGGCGGCGCTTATGTCCAGCTGTACGACAGCGCCACCGAGAGCTTTACCACGGCCTCTGCCATTCCCCCGCAGGGTGCAGGCTACATTGAGCTGGTCTGCATGGTGCCCACCACCTGGCAGCAGATCGGTGTGACCTACACCCCGACCTTTGTTTCCGGCAAGACCCTGAACTTTACCATCAACGCCTCTGATCTGACCAAAGCCTGATCAAGCAGGACGAAATTTCGTATGATTTGCACGGCGGCGGTGGGAAAATTTCACAAAATATTTGTGAAAACCATTGACATTCGCCCCCGTTTCGCCTATTGTATAGGCAGAGCCTTTTGGCATTTTCGTGCGCTTTGCACATTATAAGGAGGAACGATTATGTCGTTAGCATTTTCTCGCCGCTCTTTCCTGAAATACTCCGCTGTTGCAGCTGTGGCCGTTGCGGGTGCCAGCCTCTTCTCCGGCTGTGAGCCGCAGGGTGATTCCTATAATTTGCTCCAGGAAGGTGCAGGTTCCATGACCATTCTGCAGGTCACTGCAACCATGGGCACTTATAATGAGACTGATAAAAAGTATGTTGCCCCCGAGGTGACTACTTCTACCACTGAGATTACGTTCCCCTTCAAGGTCGAGAATGGCCGCAACAACCCGATTGCCATTAACCCCAACAGCTTTAAAGTTACTGTTGCCAGCAAGGACGGCAAGACTGTGAAAAAGTATCCCGTGTCCCTCGATGGCCAGCTGAGTGATCCCAACCTGAAAAAGGGTGCTTCTGCCAGCGGCACTATTAAGGTTTCTGATTTGTCCGGTCTGGAAGAAGAGGGTACTGTGCTGTTGACCTATTGCCCCGACCTGCAGTACAACGAGTATTCTCTGAACTGGAAGCTGACCGTCCCTGCCAAGAAGGAAGAGAGCTCCGGCTCTACCACCAAGTAATCTCCCCAACGTACATCCCAAGCCGTCCGGGAAAGCCGGGCGGCTTTTTTGCACCGTCGTATTGGCAAAGTATCTCAATTTTTCTTTAAATTTTCAGCAATTCTGTATCTTGTGCACACCCACATTTTCTGATACCATAGGTTCATGGAAAAGAAGGGGAGCGCAGCGGCAGGGGCCGCCGCGCTGTTTGTGTTTCCGCCTGAAAAAGGCCAATGGGCCGTAGTTTGACAGAACAGGAGTGTTGCAGTTATGATCAACATGGTAAAGCTTCCCACCAACAAGAGCAATCTGTTCCTGCGTGTGGCAAAGGGCCATTTCGCAACCAGCCACAGCCACATCAATTACTATATCGATGTCACCACCCAGAAGTCCCGCCTTTCCGAGCAAAGGCCGTGGCAAAAGAGCTGGTGGCTGCCTACCAGCACAACACCATCGTGGATACTGTCCTCTGCCTGGACGGCACACAGGTCATCGGCACCTGCCTTGCCAACGAGCTGACCAAGGACGCTTTGCCAACATGAACGCCCACCAGACCATCTATGTCATCACCCGGAGTACACCACCGGCAGCCAGATCATCCTGCGCGACAATCTGCCCCCATGGTCAAGGGCAAGCACGTGCTGATCCTGGCTGCTTCCATCACCACCGGCTACAC
>ENA-OQAZ01000926-OQAZ01000926.1-human-gut-metagenome-genome-assembly--contig:-NODE-926-length-15376-cov-4.094432_pt1 | contig 15376 bp, 19 predicted proteins | sample MGYA00242737_ERZ504531 | MGnify/ENA primary metagenome ERZ504531 (study PRJEB26092, sample SAMD00036244) | human gut metagenome | host: Homo sapiens | study: EMG produced TPA metagenomics assembly of... | reverse complement strand
CCAAGGGGCGGAGAGCCCACCCGTGCCGGTTCGGCGCTGGGTGATATTCTGGGCGGACTTCATGTAACCATTGGCATCCTTGCCGCAGTCACGCCCGCACCATTACCGGCAAAGGGCAGCGTGTGGACGTGAGTCTGATGGACAGCATGATCGCTGCCACTGAGAACACTGCCCTGAAGTACATCGAGACCGGCAACATCCCGGCCCCCATGGGCAACCGTTATGCCGCTGTTTCCCCCTACGACAGCTTCACCTGCAAGGGCGGCAAGGTCATCATCGCGGCAGGCAACCAGAAGCTGTACGAGAAGCTCTGCAATGAGGTGCTGGAACGCCCGGACATGATCACCGATCCCCGGTTCGTGGATATGCCGGGCCGTCTGGCCAATCAGGATGCCATTGCCGAGGTCATTGAGGAGCGGATCAAGGATCTGACCCCCAACGAGGCCGCCGAGCTGGTACTGGCCCACGGCATCCCTGCAGGCCCCATTATGAACATCAAGGAGATCCTGGACGATCCCCATGTCAAGGAGCGCGAGATGTTCGTGGAAATGGATCACCCCACCCTGGGCAAGGTCACCGTGAACGGCTGTGCCATCAAACTGATGGATACCAAGCCTCTGTGCGCACTCCCGCTCCCCAACTGGGCAGAACAACCGGGACATCTTTGAGGGTGTTCTGGGCATGACCGAAGAGCAGTTCAACACTCTGCACGAGAAGCAGGTGTTCTGATCTCTGACCACCTTTACACACATTATCGAGGAGAAATCACATGCTGGCAGTATTAGGGTTCGTCACCATTCTGCTGGTGCTGGCACTGATCATGAGCAAGAAGGTCTCTACCTTGTAGCTCTGATCTTTGTTCCCGCCATCACCGGCTTCATCGCAGCATTCATCAACGCCCCCAATGTCATCATCCAAGCCGCACAGGCTGCTGCCGAAAAGGCCGGAACTGCTTATGTTGAGCCGGTCATCACGTTCGGCACCCGCTTTACCAAGCACTTTCCATCCTCAGCGCAGATTATATGGCAAGGGCCTGAGCAGTATCGTTGCCACAGGTGTCATGTTCATCTTTGCCATCCTGTTTTTCAGTACCTGCTCGGATGCCGGTGTCTTTGATCCTATCATCAACCGCATCCTGAAGTTTACCGGCGAAGACCCCGTCAAGGTCTGTATCGGCACCTTCCTCATCGGCTGCATCTGCCATCTGGATGGCTCCGGTGCCACCACCTTCCTGATTGCCATCCCCGCCTGTATGCCCCTGTTCCAGAAGCTGAAAATGAACCTCTGGGTAGAGGCTACCATCGTGGCGCTGGCCGCCGGCATCATGAATGTTATGCCTGGGGCGGCCCCACAGTCCGTGCAGCCGCAGCCATGTCTGGCCTGGGCTATGAAGTCACCGGCAGCGAGCTGTGGGTGGGCATCATGCCCGCCTGGATCGCAGGCTTGGTGACCTGCCTGCTCGTCGCGGCTTTCCTGGGCAAAAAGGAAGCCAAGCGCATTGCTGCAGGCATCCTCGCGCAGGAGGTCACTGGTCTGACCGAAGCAAAGACCACCAACACCTCCAACGAACTGGCCCGCTCCGGCTGGCGCTGGTACTTCAATGTGGCACTGATCCTGGTCATCCTGTACATCCTCGTTACTAACCGCCTCAGCCCGGCTGTCACCTTTATGATCGGCTACTGCGTCCTGCTCATCGTCAACTACCCCAGTGTGGATCTGCAGCACAAGATCATCAACAGTCACGCACAGGCCGCATTCCTGATGGTCTCCATCGTCTTTGCCGCAGGCGCATTCACCGGTGTGGTCAAAAATTCCGGTATGCTGGCTTCCATGACCGACGCTCTGGTCTCCATCATCCCCACCAGCATGGGCACCTTCATTGCTCCCATCGTCGGCCTATTCAGCGTCCCGCTGAGCCTGCTGTTTGACCCGGACTCCTACTACTACGGTGTTATGCCGGTCATCGCCAACGCTGTTTCCGCTATGGGCGGCAACGCACTGGCTGTGGCAAAGGTTCCATCATGGGCCAGATGACGCTGGGCTTCCCGCTCAGTCCCCTGACGGGTGCCACCTTCCTGCTGCTGGGCCTTTCCGGCCAGGACCTGGGCGACCACCAGAAGCACACCCTCCCCTACGCATGGGTTGCATCTGCCATTATGGTCGCTGTGGGCTGCGTGGCCTGTGGGCTGCTGTTCTGAGGTCTCACCAAAAGAAACACCTTCCTCCTTTTTCACCCATTCCTTTATTCTGATTCCGAAACGTCTGCCGGGCGGAGTACCCGCAGCACGCCACGGAATGCGTGCAAACCAGCAGACTTCCACCCGGTGCTCCGGGTGGTGTCGGCTGGTTTTGCCGTTTTTGAAGGATACCACCCTGCCTTGGGGCAGAAAGGAGTTTTCTCTTATGCCCGAGCCCATCCAGACTCCTGTTCCTGCGGCGGACGAACTGGCCGCACAGGTGCTGCTGCTGGCACAGAGTCGGTTGACTGCCGACCTGCGTTTTTTATCCTCCGCTTTGGAACAGCTGAAGCCGATCCCCGTCCCTGCGCTGGACACCCTGTTTGCCGGGGATGGCCACCGCTTGTACTATTGCCCCGAAACGCTGCTCCGCACATTCCGGGCACAGCAGTCTGTGCCCACACGCGCCCTGCTGCATGTCACCCTGCACTTTCTTCTGGGGCATCCCTTTCAACGGCAGGAAATGGATCACCGCCTATGGAACCTTGCCTGCGACATTGCCGCAGAGGAAGTCATCCGGGAACTGGAGATCCCCTCCTGCGCCCTGCCGGATGATGCTATGCAGAACAGCTGGCGCAGCCGCCTGCGGGATGCCTGCCCTCACCTGACGGCAGAAGCCATCTATAATTTTCTGCTGGAACGGCAGTACCCCGCCGATGTTCTGGCGGAATTGACCCAGCTTTTTTCCCGGGACAGCCATGCACTCTGGTATGCTGCACCACGGCCCGGCTCTCGTCCGGCCCCCAACGGACAGCTGCTGCCCGCCGGGGAAGATGAGGATATCACCAACGAGACCGAACTGCGCAAAGCCGACACCCGGACGAAACGCTGCAGCAGATGCAGCAGCGGCAGAAGGAAGCCCTGCGCAGACAATGGAAGCAGCTGGCCCGCCAGGCCAAGACTGATCTGGAGACCTTCAGCCGCCGTCACGGCAAGCGTGCCGGAGCATTGATGGATGGGTTAGAGCCCGTGACCTTTGAGGAATGCGACTATACCGACTTTCTTCGCCGGTTCGGGGCACAAAACGAGGTGCTGCAGCTTTCCGAGGACGAATTTGATCTCATCTATTACACTTACGGTCTGCGCACCTACGGCAACGTTCCCCTGGTCGAGCCGCTGGAATACCGGGACGACAAGCGCATCCGGGAATTTGTGATTGCCATAGACACCTCCGGCAGTGTTCAGGGCGATATCGTTCAGAGCTTTTTGCAGCGCACCTGTGACGTTCTGCGGCAGAGCGGTTCCTTCACCGAGCGGGTAGAGATCTATCTCATCCAATGCGATGCCGAGGTGCAGAGCGTGGAGCGGCTGACCAGTCTGGACCAGCTGCATGAGCTGATTCCCCGGCTGAAGCTCCGGGGCTTCGGCGGTACCGACTTCCGGCCGGTGTTCGCCTATGTAGACAGGCTGCTGGAAGAGAAAAAGCTGACGAACCTCAACGGCCTGCTCTATTTTACCGACGGCGTGGGCACCTACCCGGAAAAATCCCCTGCCTACAAGACTGCTTCATCTTTAACCGTGACGACCACATCAGCCCTCACGTTCCCAGCTGGGCCATCCGGGCTGTACTTACCACTGACAACATCCGCCTGCTTGAACCGCAGAAGACCCGAACCGAGGAGGACACCGAATCATGGATATAGCAAGTGCAAAGCAACAGATCAAAAATACCGTACAGATCTACCTGCAGAAGGACGCTCTGGGCCGCTACCGACTTCCGCTGGTGCACCAGCGGCCTATCTTCCTGCTGGGTGCGCCAGGTCTGGGCAAGACTGCCATTATGCAGCAGGTCGCTGATGAGATGGGGCTTGGCCTTGTGAGCTATTCCATGACCCACCACACCCGCCAGAGCGCACTGGGTCTGCCTGTGATCGTAGAAAAGGAATACGGCGGCAAGCACTATCAGGTCAGCGAATACACCATGAGCGAGATCATCGCCAGCGTCTACGACTGTATGCGCACCACCGGCAAAACGCAGGGCATCCTGTTTCTGGACGAGATCAACTGTGTCTCCGAGACCCTCTCCCCTGCCATGCTGCTGTTCCTGCAATACAAAGTCTTTGGTGGGCATCAGATCCCCGAGGCTGGGTGGTGGTCACCGCCGGCAACCCGCCCCGCTTCAACAAAAGCGTCCGGGAGTTCGACGCTGCCACCCGTGACCGCCTGAAGGTGATCGAAGTTGAGCCAAGTTATGAAGCATGGAAGGCCTATGCGCTGGAACACGGTGTCAGCCGCAGCGTCATCAGCTATCTGGATATCCGTCCCGAAGATTTTTACAAGGTCGAGACCACTGTGGACGGTCTGACCGTGGTAACGCCCCGTGCCTGGGAGGACCTTTCCGAGATCCTGCAGTATCACGAAGAGCTGGGCCTTGCAGTCAGCGAGGAGCTGACTACCCAGTATCTGCAAAACAAGCAGGTCGCCCGGGATTTTGCCATCTACTACGAACTCTATCAGAAATATCGTCAGGCCTACAATATTGATGCCATCCTGCAGGGTGTGTGGGATGAGGATGTCCTCACGCAGGCACGCAGCGCCAAGATGGACGAGCGGATGAGCCTTGTCAGCCTGCTGCTGGAAGCCGTGTTCCTGCAGATGGAACGCTGTACCTTGCGCCACGATGCGCTGCGCCTTATCGTGGCCGCCCTCAAAGCCCAGCGCGGGACGCTGGATGTTCCGGCGATGCCCTGACCGCCCTCGCCGGGCTGGAGGACAGCTGGCGCGCCGAAGCCAACAAAGCCCCCTCTGCCCGGCAGAAGGTCTATCTCGATCTGCTGTCGCTGACTGCCCAATGGCACGGAGAACTTTCCGGCTCCACCCCTTTTTCCGCCCTCAAGGCCTGCTATCAGCGCTCGGTCGCCAACCTGCAGGCTGAGGTCGCTGAAACGCAGAAGAAGCTTGGCGATCTGCTCCGTTTTTGCAGGAGCTTCGGTAAGGGAACGGAACTGAGCATGGCGGTAAACGATCTGACCGTAGCCCCCGTAGCCACCGCATTTCTGGGGCAGTTTCTCAGCACCGATTACTTTGCAGCCAGCCGGGATCTGCTGCTGCACCGGCAATCGGAGCAGCTGCTGCACCAGATCGATCTGACAGGACTGGTGTAAAATGGAACTGCTGCAATTTGAAGTAACCAACGCCGGAACGCTGGGCAGCCGCTGGACACCCCCCGCCCCGGAAACAAAAAAGTCCGCCTCACTGCCCGGAGCCGCGCTGGCGGCTCTCTTGCAGGAGGAGGACGACGAGGATGATTGGGGCGGCGATGCTCCCGACATGAGCGCAGAGTTTGCACGGCTCGGCCATCTGAACGAAGAGTCCGACACCGATGCCCTGCCCCTGACAGCCGATTTTGCCCCTCAGCCGGACGGCTCTTTGGCGCTGGTACGCTGGCCCCGGCTGGCACGGCCTGCTGTGGTCCCCGACACTGTAGAAGGCCGTACTGTCACCGCCATTGCCGCTACCGCCTTTGCTGCCAGCCATCTGGATGAGGGCTGCTTTGCGCAGTTCGGGCAATCGCCTATCAGTTTCAGCATATTTTGTATGCGAATGGGCCGCGCAGTCACCACCGAAACGCTGGACGAAGGCGGGCCGACTTCCGTCACACTGCCGGACAGCATCACTCACATTGGTCCCTACGCGTTCTACCACTGCACAAATCTGACTTCCATCACCCTGCCGGATGCCATTTCCGCCCTGCCTGCCGGTGTATTCGGTGACTGCAGCCGCCTTACCAGCGTCCATCTGCCGGAGCAGCTGCAGGCTCTGGGCTATCTGCCCCGCCCCACGGATCAGGTCATGCCGGATGTGGGCACGTTTGCCGGGTGTCATGCCCTGAAACAGCTGACGCTGCCTCCACAGCTTAAAATGCTGGGCGCTCACAGCTTCAACAGTTCCGGTCTGGCGACCCTGACCGCCCGGGATGCTGGGTGTGAAAATTGGAGTCGTACTGTCACTGTGGCTGTGTCTGCATTTGACCACACTGCCGCACTGCTCTGGCTGGAAAAGGCCGATGTTTCCGGCCATGTGGTGGCGCGGCTGGGTCTACCCGTAGCCCGGGATAAAATTCTGGCAGCGATGCCAAATTCGGAGCCATCCTGCGGGTACCGGTGCTGTTCTTCACCCAGCCGATGCCTTACTTTGACCAACTGGCCCGGGACGCGTTCCGGCTGGATTTCTCGGCTCGTATGGCGCTGGCTCGGCTGGAAGCCTCTGCAGGGCTTTCCCTCGCCGACCGCCAGTGGTATTGTGCAGTTCTGGTGCAGTATTTCGACCGGGCTCCACAGTTCATGCCCTGCCCGCCTCAACAGGCTTACGCAGAGCTGTTCCGCTTCCTCTGCCGCACAGACCTGCTCACCGCATCTGATGTCAGCACTCTGCTTCGGATGGCCGGAGCACTCGCCCTTCCCGCCGAACTCATCAGCGAGATGATGGAGGTGCGCACCCGTCGGTTTGAAACAGTCACCGGCTTTGAGGATCTGGAGTTGGATTGATCAGAACAACAAACATTGCGTAGAAAGATGCTCAGTTAGTACAGGCTGTTGCAAAACAGCGCCAACGAAAAAGAAAGACCAGAGTGGAGACGTTGATCAGCGCCTCCACTCTGGTCTTTATAAATTAATCCATTCTGCTTTTGGATGGAGAACGAGAAGGTCATACCCTTCTCCACCGCAAAGCAGGCGTCTGCATGGGGCTTTGCGCCCCAGCTGTTGTCGCCGCCCACGCCGCGCTGGAACAAAGCACACCGGACGATGGTCTTGTTATCGTCCCGGGCAGCTCGTAGAGGTGGCGGGCATTTTCCAGCTCATGGGGCGTATAGGGCAGCGCCGAGAAGGTCATTCCGTTCCCTGCAAAGCAGATGCCCGGGATGCTGCCGGTGACAGTTGCACTGTACACGCCGGTGCGGCTGCCGCATTCCTGCGGGTAGACCGGGCTGTTCTGGGCAAAGTCCTGCCGGACGTTGTAGCTCCATGCGCCCATCTTGCCGCCGGCGGTGCGGTCGGCGGTGGTCTCCAGGGTCCAAGACCGAGGTAGTATACGCTGGTCAACTCCCGGCGCAGCGGGAAGAGCAGCCCGAACTCCGGCAGCTCCGTCTTTTCGCCCTGCCATGTCATCGTAATGTCGCAGCGGCCTGCGCCGTCGATGGCAAACTCAATGGGCAGCGTCTGCCCATCCGGCAGGGTGTAGTTTGCGCGAACTGTGACAAAACCACCCTTTGTTTCGGCGGTCAGGTGATCACAGCGGGCATACAGTCCGGCAGTTTCCAGAAGGCAAACTCGAAGGGTTCGGCGCAGCCCTCGTCGTTGTTGGTGGGGGCCCGCCAGAAGTTGGGGCGCACGGTATCGTCCAGCAGCTGCACGCCGTTATAGCGGATGGACACAAGCCCTTTGCCGCGGCCAAAGATGTACTCGAAGCCCTTGCCCTTCACGCCAATGTTGCAGTCCATCTCCACCAATTCCGGCGCGGCAACGGTCAGCCGGGCGGCGGTATGGTTGTGCCATACCTGCCCAAAAGCGGCTTCATAGCCCGCCGGGATGCCTGGCTTTGCAGCCCGCTGGATAGCGGCAACGGTCATGCAGGCAAGCCCTGCTTCCGGCAGAGCGAATGGGAACGGGATGTGCTCTGTCCCACCCGGCTTGCAGTCTGCCCGCAGTACCGCCCGGCGCTCCGGCTTGCCGTTGACCGAGGACGCAAACACAAGGTCGTAGGCGCTCAGGTCGGTAAAGAGGTTCCGGTTTTCCACCACGGCTTCGGTGTCGGTGAGGGTGATCTTCAGAGGCGCATATGCCGCCTTGACTGCATCCATTTTGGGGGTGTTGCGGCGGTCGGGCAGCACAAGGCCATCCACGCAGAATTCCCGGTCGGTGGGGCGGTCACCAAAGTCGCCGCCGTAGGCAAAGCCGGGCTTACCGTCCGGGTCAGTCACCGCGATGCCGTGATCCATGTACTCCCAGATAAACCCGCCCTGATACAGGGGCTCTTCGTAAGCATACTCGGTATAATCCGTGATGCCGCCGCAGCTGTTGCCCATGGCATGGCTGTACTCGCACATGATAAAAGGCTTTTCCGGGTGCTCTGCCAGAAACTTTTTGATGTCTGCCACCGGGGTATACATCTGGCTTTCCATATCAGAGGTGGCGGGGTATTCCCGGTTCCAGAAAATGCCCTCATAGTGCACAAGGCGGCTGGGGTCGGTGTGGCGGAAGTATTCGCTCATCTCCCACAGGGTCTTGCCGCCGTAGCTCTCGTTGCCGCAAGACCAAATCAGGATGGCAGGATGATTTTTGTCCCGCTCCAGCATGGCTTCGGCACGGGCCAGCACATTCTCCCGCCACTCCGGGCGGGCACCGGGCAGCGTCCATTCATCCGAGCCGTCTGCCCCCAGTTTCTGCCATGTACCATGCGTTTCAAGGTTCGTTTCCCCGATGACATACAGGCCGTATTCATCGCAGAGCTGCAGAAAATACGGGTCGTTCGGGTAGTGGCTGGTGCGCACGGCGTTGACGTTGTGGGCTTTCAGGTACTTTACATCCCACAGCATTTCTTCCCGGCTGACCGTGCGGCCGGTGCGGCAGCTCCACTCGTGGCGGTTGATGCCCTTGAACACGATGCGCTTGCCGTTCAAAAGCATCTGGCGGTCCTTCAGTTCAAATTTGCGCAGACCGACTTTCAGGCTGGTGCGCTCTGCCAAATCACCCTCGCGCAGCAGGGCAATTTCTGCCTCGTACAGGTTCGGCTGCTCGGCGCTCCACAGAGCGGGATGCTCCACCGTAAAGGTGAAGGAGACATCCTGCACGTCCTCTTCCACGTCCGGGTCAGCCTCGCCCTTGCCGAACACCACGCCGCTGTCGTACTCGGCAGGCTCGCCCACCTCAGCAGACTGCTGCTGCCCGTCAAACACCACCGAGATGGTGCCCGCGCCGCTGACCCTGCAATCAAAGGTGACAGTAGCGCTGGAAAAGTCCGGGGCAAACTCCTGCTTCACAAAGGCATCTTCCAGATGCAGTTCAGGCTTCGTAAACAGCTCCACCGAGCGGAATAAGCCGCTCATGCGCCAGAAATCCTGATCTTCCAGCCAACTGCCGGAGGAGAAGCGGTACACCTGCACGGTCAGGGTATTTTCGCCGGGGTGGACGGCGGCGGTCATATCAAATTCAGCGGGGGTAAAGGTATCCTCGGTGTAGCCGATGTAAACGCCGTTGCACCAGACGGCGCGGCGCTGTCGGCACCGTTCAGGCGCAGGTAGCAGCTTGCCCAGTTTTCCGGCAGGGTAAAGCTGCGCTGATACTCCCCGATGGGGTTATAATCCTGCGGAATCTCGCCGGGGTGCAGCTTTTCGTGGCCGTCCCACGGGTACTGGGTATTGACGTAATGGGGCGTGCCGTAAGGCCGGCCGGGCTTTTGCAGGCTCTGCATCTGGATGAAGCCGGGCACAGTCAGGGTGTCCCAGTCCGTAAAGGGTGCAGTCAGGTTTTCCGCGTAGCGGAAGTTCCACTCGCCGTCCAAGCTGATGGTCAAGGGCATTTCCGGGCTTGTCTGGTCCGCAAAATGGGCGTGAAAAGGCAGCCGGTTCTGCTGAAAGATCTCCGGGTCAGCCAGAAGCGCCGGGGTAATGGATGATTCAAAGGCATAAGTGTCACCTCGCAGTATTTTCTGCTCTCATTATAGCACAGGATATAAGAAAAACAGCCGCACAAAAACGACTGTTTTTCTGGAGAGAAGCGGCATCAGTCCGCTTCGTCAATGATCTCGGTATCCAGCACCGTGTGTCCCTTGGGGATATGTACTTCACGGCGGCAGATGGACATTTGTGAAGTACAGGCTGGTGTTGGGGTCGCAGCCGATGACTACCGCTTCGCCTCTGCCCGTCACAGTGCAGCGCAGTGCGTCGCAGCGGGCTTCGGCGGTGTTGTTTTCCACATCTTCGGCGTAGCTGGTGCAAAATTCGGCACGGCAAAGCCGCAGTCATAGGCATCGCAGTCGAAGCTGCTGTCGATCTCATGGTGACGGCGGTGGCCGGTGGCCGTGGGGGTGATGGTGGTGGTCACTTCGATGCCGGGGAAAGGCGACCACTGCGCGGTCACAGCTCCGGCTTCAATTTCCCACGTTTTGCTCACCTTGCGCACGAACACGTTATCGTCGATGACAAAGGCCAGCATACTGTCCGGTGCGGCCTGATGGAGCACCTCCCGGCTGCGGGAAGCGCAGAAGCCAAAGCGGGTATCGTAGGCAAATTTTGCGTACTTTTCCGGGAACTGTCCGTGTCCGTGGCCCTCGTTAACACCGGCGGCGTAAGCCGTTACCCGACCCGACCGGCGCTGCACCAGCATATTGGCGTAGGGCATGGGCTTGAGCCGCTCCAATGCGGGCATCGGTGCGGCCTCGGCAGTCCAGAAGGGGTGGTCATCCGGCAGGGCCAGCAGCAAAAAGCTCTTCATACCCCAGTAGGGGCTGCCCGGGGCGTTGTACCGCTCGGCCATGTACATCTGCGGGTAGCAGTAGCCGATGGTGAGGATGCCGTCCCGGTCAAACATTTTCTGCCCCAGCCACCAGTTGAAGTTGCGGACGATGAGTCCTTTCATCACCGGCAGGGGCAGCGGCTCCAGCCCCGCCCAGATGCAGGCGGCCAGAAGCTGTTCTGGGCAAAGCGATAGGTCAGGCTGCGGCCAAAGGGCAGGGCCGCGCCGTTGGCATCGAACCAGTAGACGAACTGCCGGGCAAACAGCGTGGCCCGCTCCCGGTAAAGGGCAGACCGCCGGGGGTCGGGGTCGGCGGCAAACTTGGAGTACAGCAGGCCGTAATACTGGATGGCCCAGGGGATGTAGTAATCCTTCTGCACGGAAGCCCCATCGGTAGACCAGCCGTCACCGCTGTAATAGCTGTCAATCTTGCAAAGGCCGTCCTCCAGCAGCTCCGGGCTGTAGGGCAGGCCTACGCTTTTCAGGGCAAGGTTTACGAGGATGCGGAAAAACTGCCAATTGCAGTCCGGGATGGTGTGGGCATTGATCTGCCCCAGCCATGCGGCAAGGTTCTGTTTTTCGGTATCAGAAAGCGGCATCCACAGCTTTTCCGGGGCGGTCAGGATGCCGCAGGCAATGGCGGCCATCTCCACATAGCACTGGTCGTACTCCCCGGTGGTGCCCCAGTATTCGGGGTTTTCCGGGTCGGTGCCGACGGCAAGGCCCTTGCGGTATATCGCTTCAAATTCCGGGTCGGAGCCGCCGCCTACCCAGAAGGGCACCAGCGCCCAGAGCGGGCGGCTGAAGGCTTCCAGCTCGATGGCGTTCTGGTTGTAAGTGACACCCGTTTCGCCCAGATGCAGCCGGGCGCAGCCTGCGGAATAATAATGCTTGAGGGGGGCGAGAAATTTGTGCATCAGCACGGTAAAATCCGCTTTGGTCTGTAAGTTCATTACCAGTACATCTCCCAGTCTTTGGTCAGGCGGGTCAGCGCCTCCATGTAGAAATAATCGCCCCAGCTCGTGCATTCATCCACGCCTCCGGGGTGCAGGTGTTGTAGGGGCTTTTTTTGCTGTAAGTGCCGTGCAGCAGCTGGCCGGAGCCGAGGGTGCCGGGCTTGACTGCGTAGTTTGCGGTCAGACTAGCCAGCATCTGCCGGGCAAGGGTGCGCCACTGGGCAGCTTCTTCCTCTTCCACATACTTGGCGGCTTCCAGCAGGCCGCAGGCCACGATGGCGGCAGAGGAAGAATCCCGCGGCTCGCCGCTTTCCGGGGCGAAGATCATGTCCCAGCAGGGGATCAGATCCTCCGGCAGGCGGGAAAGATAAAAGTCCAGCGCCCTGCGGAACACATCGAGGAACTTTTCATCGTGGGTGTAGGTGTAGCCGATGGCGCTGCCGTACACGCCCCATGCCTGACCCCGTGCCCAGAAGCTGTCGTCCTTGTAGCCCTGACAGGTGCGGCCGCCCTTGGGGGTGCCGTCCGGGTTCATAAAAAAGGTGTGGTAGGTGCTGCCGTCCGGCCGGAAGGAGTTTGCCAGTGTGGTAGCGGTGTGGGCGGCGGCGATCTCACGGTAGTGGTCGCTGCCGGTCACCTGTGCTGCCCAGTAGAGCAGCGGCACGTTCAGCATACAGTCGATGATATAGCGGTAGTTGTCCGGATCATTCATGGTGCCCCATGCCTGTAAAAATTTTCCGCTGGCTGGTAGCGGGTCAACAGCTGATCGGCGGCGGCGATAGCGGCATTTTTGCCCTTTTCGCTGCCCACCAGTTTCCACGCTGCCACGCAGGTGGGGCTGTACAGAAAGCCCATGTCGTGGTGGTCCACCTCCACCTTGCGGGCAATGCGGTCGGCAAAGCTGTCCACCTGAATGAGGGCGGCGGTCTTGAATTTTTCGTCCCCGGTGGCCTCGTAGGCCAGCCAGATCTCCCCCGGCCAGAAGCCGCAGGTCCACTGGTTATTGGCACAGCCGGGGTAGATGCCGTTTACACTGGAATGATTCTGGCACTGCCAGGTGTACAGGGGCAGATTGGTTTCCACCTGTCTGCAGGCATCGGCCAGTGCCTGCTTTGCTTCGGTGTCGGTCATTGGGTGATTCGGATAGGTCTTCATAAGCAGCTCCTTATCTCAAGAAGATTCTTTTTCCTCTTTGCCAAGGGCTCCCCTATTAGGGGAGCTGTCTGCGAAGCAGACTGAGAGGTTTATTTGAAGTAAAACGTTGGAATGTCCTTCCAGCGTTCTCTCAGGAAGTGCGCCCCCAGCTTGGGGCGGCGGTCCCGGGTGAACAGACCCTTTTTGTTGCCGTCCACACGCATGGGGCCCTGCACAGTGTCGTAGTCTGCAAAGTTCCAGACAAATTCTCCCACGAACCACGGGCGCTTGTCAAACTCCGCATCGAGACGGCGGTAGAACTCCACCTGAAACTCCTCGCTGAACATCTCCGCTCCGGCAGTGTGCAGACCGGCAAGGGTGTCTGCGCCGTATTCGCTCATCATCACAGGCTTGTGCTGGTCTGCCCAGAAATCCAGCTCCTGATTCAGGCCATAGCAGGCGGCATCCAGATCGCCGGACAGGTTGTACCAGCCGTAATAACGGTTGATGCAGACGATATCCATCGTGCGGGTAGTGATGTCCCTGGTGTAGTCGTTCTGGCAGCAGACCAGGGTGACGGGGCGGTCCTGCGGGTCCAGCTGATGCGCCAGCTCATATAGCGGATGCCAGTAGTCGTAGGCATCCTGCGGGAAGTGCTCCAGATCCGGCTCGTTGCCCAGACTCCACAGCACCACGCAGGGGTGGTTTTTGTCCCGATGGATCATCTCGGCAAGCACCTGCCGGTGATGTTCCGCAAGGGGGTATTCCTTGTAGGGGTTCACCGCTGCCCCGCCGCCGATGCCCACCGCCGGGGTCTCGTCCATGACCAGAATGCCCTCCCGGTCGCACAGGTCGTAGAATTCCTCGGCATAGGGGTAGTGGCTGGTGCGCACGGCATTGGCGTTTGCCCAGTGGATGAGGTTTACATCTTTTACATTCAGCACCGGGTCAAAGCCGCGGCCATGGGCGGTAAAGTCCTCATGCTTGCAGAAACCTTGAAGTAAAGGGGCTTGCCGTTCAGCAGGACCTGCGTGCCCCTCACCTCGACGCTGCGCACACCAAAGGTCTGGTCATAGACATCCGCCCCGCAGGTGATGTGCAGGGTATAAAGATAGGGCACGCCGGGCTTCGGCTCCCAGAGATGCACTTCCGGTATGGTCAGGATGCCTTCTGCGCCCTCTGCCCGTGCCACGGCGTTGCCGTCCGCGTCCAGCACCGTGACATGGACAGGCGCACTGCCGGTGGTTTTGACCGCGTACTGCACCGTTCCGTCCACGGCAGACACTACGGTCACATCCTCGATGTACTCTTTGGGGGTGGTATAGAGCCACACCGGGCGGTGGATGCCCGCATAGTTGAAGAAATCAAAGTTGGGGCGGTTCTGGGGTGCGGCAATGCGCTTTGCAGCTTCTACGCTGGGGATGCCCGCATTGTCCGAGCCAAAGAAGGCCAGCTGGCCGTCCTCGTTGCCCACCGGCAGGGTGCTGTGGTTCACCCGGTTGTCACAGGCCACGGTGAGCAGAGCCGTTTCGCCGGGTTGCAGCAGCGCGGTGACATCGGCTTCAAAGGGGGTAAAGCCGCCCTTGTGCTGCGCAATGAGTTGACCGTTCAGCCAGACCTTTGCGGTGTGGGTCACAGAGCCAAACCGCAGCACCACCCGCTGCCCTGCACAGAAGGCGGGCAGGGTGACTTTGCGCTGATACCATGCCCAGCCGTAGTGGCGGCGCAGGGCGGTGGTCTGGTCGTTCTGATCGTTGTAGCTGGCAGGAACGGCGATGGGCTGTGAGCCGGGCAGGGGCTTTGCGGGGTCGAACTGGGTTTCATCGCAGCTGCCCAGCGCAAACTCCCATGTGCCGTTCAGGCTCAGTTTCAGGCGTGCTTCATTCTGTTCCGGATATAACATAACGCTTACCCTCTATTCTTACCAAAAAATGCGGGGCGCGGGGACTGCCCGCACCCCGCTTACGGGTGTTATTTTAGCCCTTGATACCGGTGGATGCAACACCCTGCACAAAATATTTCTGCAGGGAGAGGAACACGATCAGCACAGGGATCAGTGCCACCACAGAGGCCGCCATGATCAGGCCGTATTCTGCGGAATACTGGGTAATGAACATACGCAGGCCGATCTGGATGGTCTTGAGCTCGGTCTTGGTCAGGTAGATCAGGGGGCCAAGGAAGTCGTTCCAGGTGTTCACGAAGGTGAAGATGGTCAGGGTAGACAGGGCAGGCAGGCTCAGGGGCAGCATAATGTGCACCAGATGCCATACTCGCTCAGGCCATCGATGCGGGCAGCCTCACACAGCTCGGTGGGCACGCCCTCGTAGAACTGCTTCATCAGGAACACGCCGAAGGCGCTGAAGGCCTGCAGGCACATAATGGCCAGATGGGTGTTGTTCAGATGCCAGGAACTCATCATCATGAACTGGGGCACCATGTAGGCCTGCCAGGGCACTGCAATGGTGGCGATGTAACCCAGGAACAGCCACATTCTTGCCCTTGAACTGCATCTTGGCAAAAGCGTAAGCTGCAAAGGACGAAGTGAACAGCTGGAGTAGGGTAACGACAAGGGTGATTTTGACCGTGTTCTTCACGA
>ENA-OQAZ01000925-OQAZ01000925.1-human-gut-metagenome-genome-assembly--contig:-NODE-925-length-15378-cov-3.143335_pt1 | contig 15378 bp, 17 predicted proteins | sample MGYA00242737_ERZ504531 | MGnify/ENA primary metagenome ERZ504531 (study PRJEB26092, sample SAMD00036244) | human gut metagenome | host: Homo sapiens | study: EMG produced TPA metagenomics assembly of... | reverse complement strand
CTCGTCAAATGTTCATCTTCCACAGCTAGACTTGCATATTTGGCAAAGCCTTTGCATCTGACACCTTCGCAATTCAAATTGAAACCAGCGTAATCCAATATCTCTGCTCCACCACACCGTCTTCTTCAAACTCAGACTCCAATACACCACCGTTATTCGTAATTGATTTTGCTGATCCAATATTGGTCTTATCGCAGGTCATTAGTACCTTGTTAATGCCCAGTTCTTTACATTTTTCAAGAGCCAGACCAATCATCGCTGTCGCATAACCTTTTCTTCTCTCACTCGGACGAATCCCATCGCCAATATGCCCACCACTCTTATAAAGACTTTCGTTTAAATAATGGCGAATATTCACAGCACCGACAAAAATATTGCGGTCGATATCCAAACAAAAATAGACAGAGTCCGGCACAAGACCAGGCTTTTCACCTTCTTTTGTCTCCAGATTTTCCAAATAGTACTCAAAATCATGGTAATCATTCTTTCGAATTGCATATGGAGAGAAGTCCTTTTCGACTGCCAGCCACTCATCCATCATATCTGTCAGCTGCTTCTTATATTCAGCAGTCAGCTTTACTAGTTTAATATTCACTACCATTTTCCTCCAAACTTCAACTCTATTTTTCATGACAGCTCACTTAACGAACCCTTTCCGATACGTCAACTCGAGTCTGGCACTTTTTTCACTACTATAATACAAATGCTATCTTACCGCAAGCCCAAATCGTTGTTCCTAGATGGATAAGTTTGATCTTTATATTATAATTTGGTTTCAAATCATTTTTCATCTTTTATACTCGATAAAATCCCTAATATATCCAATTTTATCTTTTATACTAGATAAAATTGTAATATTTGCTTGTTTTATCTAGTATACTAGTGATATGATATACTCACTATTATATGAAAGGAGCCTCTTTTATGATTAAACGTGAATTATATATGAAACGCATCCGACCATTTATCGGAAGCGATTTAGTCAAGGTTATGACTGGTATCCGTCGCTGTGGAAAATCCGTTATGCTAGAACTAATAAAAGACGAATTAAAAGCATCCGGTGTTGATTCGTCCCAATTTATCTCAATTAACTTTGAGGATATGAGATACACCTACCTGCAAACTGCACAGGCTCTGCATGATGAAATCACAAAGCTTGCTTCTTCCATTGATGGAAAAATCTACCTTTTCTTTGATGAAATTCAAGAAGTAACAGATTGGGAAAAATGCATTAATTCTCTACGAATCACGCTTGACTGCGACGTTTACATTACAGGTTCGAATGCCAAACTGTTGTCCGGCGAACTTGCTACCTATCTTGGTGGCCGATATGTTGAATTTATTATTTATCCTTTTTCATTTGCAGAATTTCTTGAATTGTACCATCTCACTGCACCAGATGAATCAATTTCAAGCTGTTTTCAAAAATATCTTGTATCGGGTGGTATGCCATACTTGTCTAACCTTCGTTATGCCGAGGAACCATCCATTCAATATTTAACAGATCTTTTTAACTCAGTTCAGTTAAAAGATATTGTCAAAAGAAACAAGGTTCGCGATGTTGATCTGCTAGAGCGAATCACAGCTTATATTATGTCAAACATAGGGACACCATTTTCTGCTTCCTCTTTGGTGAAATTCTTAAAAAATGAGAAACGTTCTGTCTCTGCAGATACCATTCTCAATTATTTAAAATATTGTTGTGATGCCTACCTATTTTATCAGGTAAAACGTCAGGATCTTCAAGGAAAACAGCTTTTATCTTCAAATGAAAAGTATTATATCGCAGATCACGGTATTCGAGAAGCCGTCTTCGGCGGCAACATGCGCGATATCAATCTAATTCTTGAAAATATCATTTACATGGAACTACTGCGCCGTGGCTACACCGTCACAGTTGGAAAAGAGGGAAACAAAGAAGTCGATTTCGTATGTGACAAGCGTGGAGAGCGCCTCTATATTCAAGTAACCTACCTACTCGCATCACCCGAAACCATTCAGCGTGAATTTGGCGTGTATGATAACATTCGAGACAATTTTCCAAAGTATGTCGTATCTCTCGATGAATTTGATATGAGCAGAAATGGAATCAAGCACCGCAATATTCGCGACTTTCTACTAGAAGATTCTTGGGCATGATTTAGAACACAGGCGCTTTAATCCTCGTCCATTCAATGACCGAGTCATTCATCATCTGATACTTGCAATCTTCGAGTTGTACTGATATACTGTATCTTATCAGGGGCGCAATCTCCCCTGAGGTCAGTTCACGAAACTCCAGTTTATCCGTGCCTGACTCTAATTGTCAAGAAAGGTGGTTTTAAGATACTTTTATGAAGAAAACACTTGGTATTATCGGTGCCGAGCAGCAGGAAATTGATCTTTTGCTTGAGCATCTTTCACTTGAAAAGACCGTCAAAAAGGCCGGACTGTCTTTCTTTTGCGGTACCATCCATGAGTATCCTGTTGTTATCGTAAAGGCCGGAATCGGAAAGGTGAATGCAGCAGCCTGCACACAGATGTTAATTGATCTGTTTGATGTAAAGATGATCGTAAACACAGGTGCTGCCGGATCCTTAGATTCCCGCATCAATATTGGCGATATTGTTGTCTCCACTGAGGTGATCCAGCATGATCTCGACGTTACAGATCTTGCTATAAGCCAGGTGATGTTCCAGGTACTGGAAAGGTATTTACCTCTGACAAACTGCTCCATGATCTGGCTGTTTCCTGCAGCCATGAGGCAAATCCAGATGTTACAGTCTATGAGGGCTTAATCCTAACTGGAGACCAGTTTATTTCCGGACAGGAAAAGAAAAATTGGCTTATTGACACCTTCCATGGTCTTTGTGCTGAGATGGAAGGCGGTGCAATTGCCCATGTTGCTTCTTTAAATGAAGTTCCATTTTTGATCATTCGTTCAATCTCCGACAAGGCAGACGGAAGTGCAACTATGGATTACACACAGTTTTCCAAGATGGCATCATATCACTCTGCACGCCTCGTTGAAGCATTGATTGAAAAACTGTTGGCACTATAATTATTTTACTTGAATCATCACCCCTACTTGTGCATACTATTTAGCGAAAGGAGTTTTACTATGTCCGTTTTAACTATTACAAAAAGCAATTTTGAAGAAACCGTTTTAAAGTCTGACAAGCCAGTACTGCTTGATTTCTGGGCTTCCTGGTGCGGTCCGTGCCGTATGCAGGGTCCGATTATTGATCAGCTTGCCGCTTCTCATTCCAACGTCGTATTTGGAAAGGTAAATGTAGATGAGGAGCCAGATCTTGCTTCCGAGTATGGCATCACCTCTATCCCAACTCTGATTATCTTTAGAGATGGCAGAGTGATTGATCAGGTAACAGGTGTTACCTCTAAGGCTTCTATTGAGCGGATGCTTGGCCTGTAATCCTGCATTATTTTAAAATAAGATAATAATAGGATTTTTGACTCCCCCGTTTTTTATAAGACGGGGGAGTTCACATGTTTAATTTGAAAGGCTATACATATCTATGAGAAATAAGCACGTTTTACACATGGTTCAGGCAGCACTGATCGCCGCCATGTATGTCGTTTTAACTTGGGTTGCCAATCTTTTAAGACTCGCAAATGGTGTTATTCAGGTTCGATTCTCTGAGGCACTGACCATTTTACCATTTTTTACACCAGCAGCAATTCCAGGACTTTTTGTTGGCTGCATCATCAGTAACACCATCACCGGATCTGCAATCTGGGATATTTTGTTTGGCTCACTTGCCACACTGATCGGTGCTTTCTTTACTTATAAGCTGCGCCATATCAGCAAATGGCTGGCACCTCTGCCGCCAATTTTAGCCAATATCCTTGTTGTTCCGCAGGTTCTTCGCATCGTCTATGGTGCACCAGACTCCATCTGGTACTTAACAGCTACAGTTGGCATAGGTGAGGTAATCTCCTGCGGCATACTTGGAATGCTTCTTTTGTTTGCACTGCAAAAGAATGCCAATCAGATTTTTCAATCATAATCACAAAAGCCACACTCAGTAAATGGGTGCGGCTTTTTTAATTACATCATTTCTTTTAATTCATCTGGTGTAAAGACATACTTAGAATTGCAGAACTGACAGCAGGTCTCAATATTCTCTCCTGCATCAATCATTTCCTGAATGTCTGATTTTTTAATGCTTGCGATTCCTCGTGCAAAACGCTCCTTACTGCATCCACATTTAAATGAGACAGCCAATCGATCAAGAACAGCAAGTTCCATATCGCCAAGAAGCTCCTGCAAAATATCTTCCGGTGTTTTTCCACTGTCGAGCATTGCCGTTACTGAAGATACTTTTGCCAAGCGCTTTTCTAGTGCAGAAATGGTTTCTTCTGATGCATCTGGCATAAGCTGAATAATAAATCCTCCTGCCTGACGTACAGTATTGTCCTTATTCATCAGCACGCCTAATCCAACGCTAGATGGTGTCTGCTCGGAGACAGCAAAATAATATGTCAAATCCTCGGCAATCTCTCCGCTTACAAGATCTGTCTGTCCCACATACGGATCCTTCAGACCAATATCTTTGATTACGCTTAGCACACCCTTTCCAATAGCACCTGCTACATCAAGTTTTCCAATAGAATTTGCCTGAATAAGTACAACCGGATTTTGCGCATATCCCTTTACATGGCCATGAGAATCAGCTGTTACTGTCAAAGAACCAATTGGCCATCACCCTGAATCTTAACAGTCAGAAGCTCTTTATCTCCCTTCAGCATGCTGCCCATCATGACAGCTGCTGTCATTGTGCGTCCTAAAGCTGCGGTAACAACCGGACTTGTATTATGTGCATTTCTTGCATATTCTGTAAGATCTCTTGTGGTTGCGGCAAACGCACGGATCTGACCATTTGCAGCAGTCGCACGAATCATTATAGTCACTCATGTTTTCTTTCCTCTTTTTCTTTTATAAGTTTTGTCAGCGGTGTTTTTCCCTTTTCGCGTGCTATTATGTACACACGATCGGTATCTTTCGTTGCAGGTGCACCATTTTTATCAATTGCAGAAAGAAATATCATGCCCGACTCTTCAATTGCACAGCGCACCTCATCAATAGAAAACGCACGCTGCTCATGATATTCGTCAAAACGTTCATAACGATTATCCTCTTCCTGCACAAACAGCGTCAGCGCATAGCTGTTGATTCGTTTTTCTTCATCATAATCATTATCCCAAATAAAGCTTACCTCTTCATCTGCATCACAAAAACTCTGACAGCCAATACTCTTAAAATAATGGTCAGTCTTTAGATCAAATAAAAATATGCCATTTGGATCCAGATAATTATTGACAAGACGGCACACATTAACAAGATCATCGTATTCAGTCAAGTAATTCATTGTGTCACACAAGCTAATTACCGCGCGCACAGTTCCGTAAAGCTCAAACTCTCTCATATCCTGATTCAGATATAAAATAGATCTTCCACTTTGCTCACGCTTTTCAACAGCCTCTGCCAGCATTTCTTCTGAATTATCCACACCGATCATGTCAAATCCCTTCGCATCAAACATCTCGGTTAACGTTCCTGTTCCACAGCCTAGCTCTAGCATCAAACCATCCTCAATGCCAAATTTTTTAAGCTGATCGGTTACAAAATTGCACCACTCCTCGTATGGAATTTCCTCCATCATACGATCATAGACAAGTGCAAATGCATGATATGCGTTCATAAATTCCCACGCCTTTCTTTTTTCTCCTCCACAACGGTTCAAGAACTTATTATACCTGATTTGAAGCTAATTTACAAGATTTTGACATCATCCAATAAAATAGAATACAAAATACTAGTGCAAAAGCAACACCAAACACGTTCTGTATCACACGCAAACTTACTGCACCCTTAAGTCCATAAGTCTGCGCAGCAATTGCAAGTGCGCCAAACGTATTAAATACTGCCTGCCATCCATATTTTACTGAAAATCCAACTCCGATTCCTCCGATAATTCCAATATATGCGTATATCGATGGCGGAAGCAGATAATACAATGCAACAAAGCAGATTACACCAGCAATGTTTCCAATAATTCTTTTTCTGACTCTATACTGCATATCCTCCATGAAAGGTACTATTGCTGACATAGCTGCAATACCCGCCCACATTGCTCTCGGCATTTTACATACCTGTGCAATAAAAAGCACTGTTGGCACACAAAGTATCTGGCACAGCTGCCATTTTGTTCTTGAGGATGTAATGTCAAATTCTCTTATAATATCTTTAATTGTTCTCTTATAAGTTCTATTTTTATGATTTCTGAAAAATACAAGACAGGTAAGCAATGCTCCTACCACCATTGCTGCTAATCTCATCTGATAACTTTTTCCTGTCACGTCATATCCATATAAAAGCAAATACCCCAAAACTAAAGTTGACTGGTTAAACATAAATGGATTGTGACATCCAAAAATAATAAACACTGCAAGTGCTGCTATATTCAAAAGTATACCCAACACAGGTGACACATGATTAGCCAAATGTGGAAATACTGCCATAATTACAAAGAACAATACAAGTAATATCGTTGACTGTCCTGTATGGATTCCCAAATCTGCATTTCTAAATACCATAAGGCATAATAAAACTACTACACCTACAATACTATTTTCATTGCCAAACAAAATGCTAAAAACAGTAACAAAACCAAAGCAAAATATCATTGTGAGCGCAATCTTTACAAGATATACAAGTGTATGATATGCCTTCTCCCTCCTTGTCTCACTTGTCTTAAGCATCTTTTTTGATCCTGCCTGATTTAACTGCAATTCCTGATAAAACGTCATATCTTTCCTCCTAGTATTTTATAATTATTGTAATGGGAGCTGCACAACAAACCTGCATCCTCCATATTCGCGATTTTGTGCTTCAATCGTTCCGCCTGCACTGTCAATAATTCGCTTTACAAGTGCAAGACCAAGACCATTTCCTTCTGCCTTATGGGAACCATCTGCCTGATAAAACTTATCAAATATCCTGTTTTTTATTTCCTCGTCAATTCCAGGGCCTTCATCTTCCAAAATAAATTTTACCTGATCATTTTCCTGTTTTAAAAACATCGTAATTATTCCCTGATTAGGACTAAACTTAATGGCATTATCCAAAAGATTTATCCAGACATGCATAAAAAGTCCTTCATTTCCTACATATTTAACAGCCTCCATCTCTACCTGAAATCCAATTTCCTTCTGTGTCCACTTTGATTCTAGAGAAAGTAGTGCCTGTCTAATCTGCTCATCAAGACGATATTTTGTCTTTTTCATTGGAATATTCTGATTTTCCAGCTTAGACAGCAGAAGAATATTTCCAACAAGACAAGACAATCTCTGAGTATTAAACAGGATTTTCTCTACATATTCATTTTGTTCATTCGAAAGCTCCTCACCCTGAAGCAGCATCGTATAACCTTCAATCGCATTTATAGGTGTTTTAAATTCATGTGAAACATTAGAAACAAAATCCATCTGCAGTATGTGTGTCGCACGAAGCTCTTTTGTCATCACATTAAAACTATTATATGATTGTGCCACCTCTGCAATACGGCTACTTGTTTCTAATTGTTTATCAAAATCTCCTTGCGAAACGTCCTTCATTGCCTCGCTAAGCTTTGTGATCGGCTCTAAAACCTTTCTATTTAAAAGTGCTGTAATTAAACCTGCAATCATTGTATTAAAAATCAACAGCCAGACAATCGCAGGAATATTTTCCGGCATTTCCAGAAAATGCTTTAAAAACGCAAAAAGTAATGCTGAAATTATCATCGAACAGGCCAATGCCAGCCAAATAATGCCTGTCAAATATGTGCGAATTTTAAATTCCTTCTCTTTTCTTTTTTTCATGATTTCTTTACCACCTTATATCCAATGCCTCGCATCGTCACAATTTCAAAATCAGAGTTTTCCTTAAATCGCTCTCTAATTCTTCCAATATGAACTTCAATCGTATGTGGATCAGCCTCTGTTTCCACTCCCCAGACATCGTCCATCAGTTGCTGTTTTGTAAATGTACGTCCTGGCGATGCTGCCAATTTGTACAAAAGCAGAAATTCCTTTTTCGGAAGCACCTGAATTTCTGAACCCATTTTAACAGTCATTTGATCATAATCAAATTCTGTAGAGCCAATTATAATTTTATGTGCACTAAGGATCTGTGCACGCCTCAGCAATGCCCCAACTCGTAAAACCATCTCATTTACATTAACTGGCTTTACCATATAATCATCACTTCCTGACAAAAATCCCTGACGCATATCATCAAACGTACCTTTTGCCGTAATCATCAGCACTGGAATCTGATATCCTGCTGCCCGTAGCCTAGAAACAAGCTCATACCCATCCATTACAGGCATCATAATATCAGAAATGATCAGATCGATGTACGCTGTGTCAAGCGTTTCCAATGCCTGCATGCCATCTGACGCGCATTTAACCTGATATCCATTTTTTTCAAGTACTTTTTGAAACAATTGACTCAATTCCTTATCATCTTCTACAATTAAAATATTAAACATATATCCTCCATAATTAAAACAAAAATCGTACCCATCCAAGCAAATGCTGTACTAAGAAAATCTTTATTTGTTTCTTTTTTGTTAATGCAATTGGCTCCACATGATATGGATTATTGTATGTTCCGTCTTCCAACACCTGTCTTGACATTTTTTCATACGTCATCATACCTTCCTCAAGCTGTTTGTTAATTTCACTGCTTCGTTATAACTAACATAAGCTCTGTATCAAGATATGCACTTCTCATATCCATATTAAAAGAACCTATCACTGATAAATTATCATCAATCAAAATACTCTTTCCATGATATGAGAAACCACCTTCATACTCCCAAATATCAATCCCTGTATCTACGATTTTATCCCTGTTTACTGCATAATCTGCTGAACCAAACGGATTCCCATTATTTGCAGCAGAATTTGTCATGACAGAAAATTCTGAAACATTCTTCGCAACATCTGCCCATGTATTATACATCATTTCATTGCAAATGATATACGGTGTATGGATCTTTACACGTTCTTTTGCATTTTTCATAAGCTCTCCAAGCGTATACCAAACCACAGGCTCTTTTGCGCCTGTATGGATAGGATTTGACACCAACGTAATCCTTTCTGTCTCAAAGGTTTCATCTGTATAATCGCTGTCAAAAATACGCTCTTTATACTCTGCAGCATATTCTTTATATTCTTCTTCCATTCTTAAGGCTGCTTTCTTCACAGAAGCCTTATCTGCCAATTTTTTATCTTCATGAAAATAAGCACAGTCATCCTGTTTCCATATATTTTCAAAATAATCCAGCAATTGGCTAACAGAATTTTCCTTCTGTGGATTCTCGCATATAACAAGGACATCTCTGTCATAATTTTATTATTTTCAAAATCACCAAGAAAATAATTATACGTATTTCTTCCACCAAGAATATATATACTTCCATCTGCTATCAAATATTTATCATGCATCCTTCCCATCATTTTCCATGGTGTTAATGGATTTGCCCGATTATAAATCTTCACTTCAATATTTTCATGAGAAGATAACGCATAAAAATAAGGATTCCATTCCATAGCAGTCCAGCTTTCAAAGCCATCTGCTAGTATGCGAACTTTAATGCCTCTGTTTGCAGCCTCAAGAAGAGCTCCCATAATCAGCTTTCCGCTCTCATCAGAGTGAAATGCAAAAGTAGATAAAATAATCTCTTCCCTTGCATTTTGTATCAAACGGATTCTCTGTAAAAGAGCTTCATTGTTTTCTTCTATAATCGTGGCTCGTTCTGGGTTCTCACTAATCTGATTCCAATTTTTAATTTCCTCTTGAACTGCTGTTTTTGTTTCAGAAGATACTTTAGGCTGTTTTTTATATGCAGTGTAAATCCCAATTGCTTCATAAAAAATAATGACAAGAATCACTGCCAGTATACAAAAAATAATTTTTTGGATTTTACGCTGTTTGCTCATAGTATATTATCTTCCTTTCTTAATTGCTGCCTGTAGCATACAAATGCAAGCTCAATTAAACCTCAACAGAGGCTGACTTTTCCCAAAAACACTTTATTTTATTTACAAAAACAAAAAAATCCAGTATACTCATTGTATGGTGAATCTACATTGACATGATCTCTCACAAAGGAAAGGAAACAATATGATTTTATCCTATATCCGAAAAAATCAGTGTAAGCGCTTTTTTACCCGCTGATGCTGCTTGGCGTCGTCATTTTTCTTGTATGGCGCTCGCCTGTCACTGAATATGTGACAAAACGCACCATCAGCAATGCCGTGCTCATCAATGATTCCATGGCAAAAAAGGTTTTATATGCGAAAATTAAAACAGGAACTCTCTACTACAGCGGCGAGGACTGTCTGGCAGGCGGTGAGCTCGTTGGACATTATTACTACGAGCTTATAGGCGGAAGCTGCCATTTTTATCTCATCCGTGCTCTGGCCGGCTATCCAGCTTCCAAAACACTTGAAGGACAGACTATTATAGGGCGCGTTGATGCTTTTGAACCCGAAATTCTAGATCCGCTCACACAAAAGCTTGCTGAAGATATTTCATGGGATGCAAAATCCCTTAAAAGCGTTTGCCAGAAATATTTTGTCAACCAGACTGCCTATCTAAACAGGCGTGAAATTGTGCTTATGGTTGTCCTCCTTTTGGTGTTTGTCTTAATGATTGTGGTTTTTATTCGCACATTTTTATATATCATAAATCCACGTCTAACAAAAACCTACCGAAATCTGGAGCACTATGGCAATCCTGAGAAAATTTTAAATGATGTGGAAAAACAAATTCGTCGAAGGATTCTTCTGCAGACAAAGACACTTATTCTAACGCCTCGCTATCTTGTTGAGTTCTCTGATGATATATGTGCCATTATCCCACTTCCGGAAGTATTATGGATCTATGATCATGCTGCTATGCGCCGGACCATAAAGGGACGCCAGTTAAGCTATACAATCCATGTTGTCACCATGAAGGGTGAGGAATATACACTGACTGGCAAATCACATCGTGAAGTCAGCGCTATATATCACGAGCTAAATACTCGTTATCCGAATTTTTTTCTTCGGTTATTCAAAAGAACATCAGGAAATGGTTCAATATGTATTGCATGAAATGAAAAACGAAAAAAGCATAAGAAATCTGTATATAAAATGAATCAGAGGACATAATAAAAATGTCAGAAATCTAGCGGCATTTTAAATGCCGCAGTCAGCTGACAGGCGGTTATGATTCCCCCCTCTAAACCGCAAAGCTTACAAATGATATCATTTATTATTTATCCTCCCCTTTCAAAGAAGAGCCTGCGCAGATGCACAGGCTCTTTCTTCTATCACTTCGAGATTGCTTCAAATGCTTCCTGAAGATCATAAATAATATCATCAATATTTTCTGTACCAATTGAAAGACGAATGGTGTTTGGCTTGATTCCCTGCTCTGCCTGTTCAGCCTCGTTTAACTCAGCATGTGTAGTAGATGCCGGATGAATAACAAGAGACTTTACATCTGCTACATTTGCAAGCAGTGAGAACAGCTTCAGCTGATCAATAAACTCTTGTGCTTCCTTTGCGCCGCCCTTAATCTCAAATGTAAAGATAGAGCCGCCTCCATTTGGGAAATACTTCTTATAAAGAGCCTGCTGCTCTGGGTCTTCTGATACTGACGGATGATTTACTTTTTCTACAAGCGGCTGTTTCTTTAAGAAATCTACAACCTTAAGTGCATTCTCTACATGTCTCTCTACACGAAGGGACAATGTCTCGAGTCCTTGCAGGAAGATAAATGCATGGAACGGTGAAAGAGTTGCACCTGTATCACGAAGTAAAATAGCACGGATTCTTGTAACAAATGCTGCAGGACCTGCTGCATCTGCAAAGCTAATTCCATGATAGCTTGGATCTGGCTGTGTCAGCTGTGGGAACTTTCCTGATGCTTTCCAGTCAAATGTTCCTCCATCTACAATGACACCTCCGATGGTAGTTCCATGACCACCGATAAACTTTGTTGCGGAGTGTACTACTACGTCTGCACCATACTCGATTGGTCTTACAAGATACGGTGTTGCAAATGTATTATCAATAACAAGCGGAATCTGATGCTTGTGCGCAATCTTTGCAATTTTCTCAATATCAACAACCTCTGAGTTTGGATTTCCCAGTGTCTCAATAAAAACCAGTTTTGTATTCTCCTTGATAGCACCCTCAATCTCTTCATAATTAAATGGATCTACGAATGTTGTGTTGATACCATATGATACAAATGTATGTGCCAACAAATTGTAGGTACCACCATAGATATTTTTTGCTGCAACCACATGATCACCTGCAAATGCCAGATTCTGGATTGCATATGCAACAGCTGCTGCGCCAGATCCAACTGCAAGTGCTGCAACACCACCCTCAAGGCTGGCAATTCTCTTCTCAAATACATCCTCAGTCGGATTAGTCAGTCTTCCGTAAATGTTGCCGGCATCCTTTAATGCAAAACGGTCAGCTGCATGCTGAGAGTTATGAAATACATAGGAAGATGTCTGATAAATCGGAACGGCTCTTGCATCTGTTACTGGATCAGCTTCCTCCTGTCCTACGTGAAGCTGCAGTGTCTCAAACTTTAATTTTCTTTCCTTTAATGTACTCATATTTAAATCCTCGCTTTCAGGTGGTGTTTTTTTGTTTCACTGTCTGTATTATAGCGAAGGCGCCTGTCTTTGTCTAATACACAAAAACAAGCGCCTGTTATTGGATTTTCCTATAACCATTAAGAATTATGAAAATGGTTTTTCATTATTTCAGCACCAGCTTCTTGTATTTTGCAAGCTCATTAACATAAAGCTGCGCCAGTTCACTTAACTGAATGCTTTTTCTCTTCACATATCCGATTGTCATGACCTCTGTTTCCTTAAGCGGAACTGCCGCATAGTCACTTCCGTTTAACTCCTCACAAATAATACCTGAACACAAAGTATAACCATTTAAGCCAACCATCAGATTTAGCATACTTGCGCGGTCATCTACCTGAATTGTCTGTTTATACTCGTAGGTACTAAAAACCTCCTCTGCAAAATAGAAGGAATTTGTCTTTCCCTGATCAAACGTAAGACAAGGATACTTTTCAAGCTCCTGTAAGCTAACACTAGACTTTGATGCAATCGGATTTTTCTTCCACACATATACATAAGTATTGCAGTCAAACAGTGGGATAAACTCAAGCTCATTCTCATGAATCAGCTTCATCAAAATCTTCCTATTAAAATCACTCATATAAAGAATACCAATCTCGCTGATAAAATCCTTTACATGCTCAATAACAGTTCCCGTCTTTGTCTCATGAATTGCAAACGCATAATCGTCCATACCAAATTCCTTTACCATCTCAACAAATGCTTTAACGGCAAAGGTATAATGCTGCATGGAAACGGCAAAGCGCTTCTTTGTTTGTGTCTTCTCTACGTATCGCTGCTCCATCAGACGGTACTGCTCAACAACTTGTCTGGCGTAACCTAAAAATTCATTTCCCTCCGTTGTCACAAGGATGCCTCTGTTGGTTCGTCCGAATATACGAATTCCAATCTCTCCCTCAAGCTCCTTTACTGCCTCTGAAAGACTTGGCTGAGAAATAAATAATTTTGCTGCTGCCTGATTCATTGATCCACAGTCCGCGACGGCAATCGCATATCGTAATTGCTGTAATGTCATTGCTACCGTCTCCTCATGTTTTGGCGGGTCTCAAGGTCACAACTTCTAGTGCAAGCACGATCAGCTTGTGACTTTTCGCCCCTGTATCATATACAGAAAAAGGCCCTGCTCTCTGCAGGGCCAAAAGGGAATAAAAAGGGGAGGGATGCCGATTACTTCATCGGCTATGAAAAAGATATATGAATGTCCAGTTGATTTCTCAACTGTGCCTACATCATAACCGATAAATGTGTTCATTTTTTGTCCAAATTTTTAACGATTTGTGAATGGATGGCACTTTTCCCACTTTTTTTTCTCATTTTCCGCAGAGCTTTACTATTGCCAGCGCAAAAATTTCTGCACTCATAACAAGCTGATCAATAATAACAAACTCATCCGGTCCATGCATATGGTTATCTACAGACGGATCTGCACATCCACATGCCACACCATTTTCAATATGATGAACGTAGGTTCCTCCACCAATTGCAAGTGGTTCTCTTACTTCACCAGTCACATCTGTATAAGTCTCAAGTAAGGTTTTTACAAGTTCAGAATCCTTTGGAACATAATGAGGCGGATTCAGCGGTGAATCATTTGGCTCAAAGCCGGCATCTGAAAGCTTCTTTTGAACAACATTCTTTGTATTTTCCTCTGTTGCACTGTTGCATGCACGGCAATCAAAGGTTCCACTCATCTTTGTATCATTTAATTCAAACAAATCAAGTGTCAGGGTTGTCTTTCCTGAAATTTCATCCTCAAGGTTCACACCAAGTCCTCCTCCGCAGTAATCACCGTGTGGGAACAGAGTAGTTACATTGTGAAGCAATGTCTTTGTCTTGCTTTCTGCAAGCGGTAGGGATGAAAGCAGCTTAAGAAGTGCAGTCAATGCATTGTTTCCATCCATTGGACTTGCCGCATGTGCAGATACACCATCTGCATGAATCATAAGAGCACCATCTTCAGCCAAAGAAACAGTAAACTTCACACCTGTCTCATCTTCAGCTTCTTTTACATATTTATTCATCTCATCTGCTGTCATTCCTTCAACAACGGCATCTGCCTTTGCTGGAACAACATTTACCTTAATTCCACTGACAGCACTTCTTACTCTAGGAAGACCTTCCTCTAGTGAAACTTCTGCTGTAAATGTAGTGTGAAGGCTTCCCTTCTCTAAAAATACAAGTGGAAAATCAGCATCCGGTGAAATTGTCATCGGTGCATGAGTATTCTTTCCAAAATAGTAGGCAATATCAGAACTTCCACACTCTTCATCAGATCCTAAAATCAAACGAACATCCTTATCTAACTCAAATCCAAGGTCACGCACTGCCTTCATTGCATAGAGTGCCGCAACAGCTGGTCCCTTATCGTCAGATGTTCCGCGTCCGTACATCTTTCCATCCTCAACTATAGCTCAAACGGTATTGTCTTTGTCCATCCGTCTCCGCCTGGAACAACATCAAGATGTGCCAGAATATCAAGTCCAAGCTCCTTTCCATTGATTACTGTGTCAATCGCATAATTATCCCAGTTTTTTTCCTAAAAAGCCGTGCTTCTCAAAAAGAGACAATCCTGCCAAAAGTGCCTCTGCTGCACCCTCGCCATATGGCTTTCCCGGCAGCGCCTCTGCACGAGCACTGTCTACTTTGATCAATGTCTTAATGTCTT
>ENA-OQAZ01000923-OQAZ01000923.1-human-gut-metagenome-genome-assembly--contig:-NODE-923-length-15430-cov-4.081030_pt1 | contig 15430 bp, 20 predicted proteins | sample MGYA00242737_ERZ504531 | MGnify/ENA primary metagenome ERZ504531 (study PRJEB26092, sample SAMD00036244) | human gut metagenome | host: Homo sapiens | study: EMG produced TPA metagenomics assembly of... | reverse complement strand
GCCGTGGCTGAATCTAGGACTTCATTTCTTGTCGGGCGCACTGACTTTTGACCCCATCGTACATCAGGTAGACGTACAAACCGCTTCACAAGTAGTATGGCTGGACGCTCTGCTCACCAACGTAGACCGTACCATCAAGAATACCAATATGCTGATGTGGCATAAAGAACTGTGCTGATAGATCACGGCGCAGCACTTTACTTTCATCATTCATGGGAAAACTGGCAGAAACAGGCTGTCAATCCTTTTCTAAGAATAAAAGACCATGTACTTCTGCCTTAATGCCAGCCAGTTTGGAAGAAGCGGATAACCGGTTCAAACAAATACTGACCGAAGAAAAACTACAGGAAATAACAGATGCCATACCCGATGACTGGCTTACTTGGCAGAAGAAGGAGAAACAATACAAGATCTGAGAGAGGTATATTTTCATTTTTTAAAAGAAAGGGTTCACCATTCCGAACTATTTGTAAAAGAAGCACAAAATGCCAGAAAAGCACTTATATGAATATGCAGTAATCCGCTTTGTCCCCAAAGTAGAGCGTGAGGAGTTTCTTAATATAGGAATAGTCTTGTTCTCCAAACAAGCCAGATACCTGAATGCAATCTATGTACTGAATGAACAGAAGTTGCGAGTATTTTCTACGGAAGTAGATATGGAATGCCTAAAGAATGCACTACAGGTATTTGATAAGGTATGCCAAGGAAAGAAAGAGAGGAAGCATAGCACAAATGGAAATTCCGGACCGGTTCCGTTGGCTGACCGCTGTACGTAGTGCCTGTATACAGACTTCACGGCCTCATCCCGGATTTTCCATGAACCTGGATGCTACCTTACAACAGTTGTTCAAGGAATTGGTACTATAAGCTATCGTCCGGCGCACCCTATGTACCGGAAAAGATTAGCTGAAAATATAAACAATCACTCCGGTTATTACCACATACGCCAGTGCATATGGAATGGCGGATTTTAGGATTTCTCCTTCTTTTCCCTGTTGGTTTCCGGCAGAAGTGGCAATAGCGATACTTTGCGGAGAAATTATTTTTCCACCTGTCGCCCCCACCGTATTGGCTGCCGACAACCAGTCGGGACTTACTTGAATATGCCCGGCCACATTAGCCTGTAATTTGCCGAACAAAATATTTGAAGAAGTGTCACTGCCCGTAATAAAGGTACCCAGGCAACCTATAACAGGGGCAAACAACGGATAAAGACTTCCTGTAGCAACTGCCAAAGCAGTGGCTATAACTGAAATCATACCTGCCGTATCCATGATAGTGGACAAACTCACCAGACAAATTACCGTGATAAAAGTTTTCTTTAACTGCTTTACCGTATTCCAGAGTACAGCAAACAGCTCCCATATCTTGCTCCCTGTATCAGCCGCCGACAAACGTGCCTACAAAAAGTAAAACTCCCGCATGGGTCAGCCAAGAAACCGTATAATTCATAGTTGAATCATTAATCGGAAGACTGATACGGGTCACCCAATTATTTTCAAGTGTTGTACGTAAACCGGGAAACAACGGACTAGTCAGAACAATCAAGAACAAGATAAGAAGATAGATACTCCACGCGTTCAGTACCTCTAGCCTTTCAATGTGCTTTTCCTTTCTTTTTCCTCTTTAGAAGCAGTCAGTTTGCCATAGGCCACAATAACAATGATGGATAAAATACTTCCAATAATAGCCGGAGATTCCGCCCCCATATAACGGGCGGCAACATACTGGCTGCCTAACGACACACCACCGACCAACAAAGACAGGAAGATATTTTTAGGTAAGGATCTTAACTTCGGATCGGTCAGGAACAGCAATACGAAAGGAATGAGAAACATCAGTACCGAAAGCTGCAACACGACATTGGCGCTTAGCACCAGCACATCCAGATTCGTTTCTTTCGCCAATACCAGGACCGGTGTACCAATAGCCCCAAAAGCAGTAGCCACACTATTGGCAATCAAACTGACTGTTGCCGAAAAGACCGGTTTGAATCCGAGACTGACAAGAATCGCCGCAGGTATAGCCACTGCCGTACCAAATCCTGCCATAGCTTCAAGCAAGCCGCCAAATCCCCATGTCAACAGCAATACCTGAATACTTTTATCGGTAGAAATAGAAGAAAACTGTTGCTTGATAATCTCCATTTTTTCAGTCTTCAATAAAACATTATAGCTGAATATCGCCATCAAAATAATAATCAGAATAGGAGAAACAGCTTTCAATGCACCATACAGAAAAGAAGACAGCAAATCGTTTACCGGAAAATGAAAGCCAAAAAAAGCAATCAGCATAGTAACGACAAGGGAAATCACACTACTTTTGTCACCGGACATTTTAAAAAACGCCATCAGGATAATCAATAACAATACCGGAATAATAGCAAGGACTAGATTCATAACCATTGTATTTAAGTTAAAGAAACGGTATCCATAAACTCTTTAAATTAAGCCTTTGAAATCCCACTTCCGCAAAGATGCTTTTTTTAATAACAAAAAAGAATCCTATTTGGATTAATGATCTATCCTTTTTTATCAGTAAAAATAAAGTAATGCCAGAAGCCTGTATAATGTATCTTTACACAAACCTCCGGCATACACTTTTTATCTATATATTGATTTTATATTGTAGTAATATTCCTTATTCTATATATAGTATATCTTATTAAATTCCAGCTAATGCCTGATCCAAATCGGCCAGCAAATCATCTATATGTTCCGTACCTATTGATAAACGCACCGTCCCCGGATAAATACCCTGTTCCGCCAATTCTTCCGCATTCAACTGGGAGTGAGTGGTACTGGCAGGATGGATAACCAATGACTTCACATCGGCGACATTGGCCAATAAAGAAAAGATTTCCAAACTATCGATGAAACGATGTGCTTCTTCCTGACCACCTTTCACTTCGATAGTGAAAATAGAACTAGCTCCATTGGGGAAATAACGCTGATACAGAGCATGGTCAGGATGTTCCGGCAAGGAAGGGTGATTTACTTTCTTGATCTTCGGATGATTTTTCAAATGCTCCACCACTTTCAACGCATTCTCTACATGACGTTCCACACGCAATGAAAGTGTCTCCAATCCCTGCAACAGAATAAAAGCATTAAACGGACTGATAGTTGCACCGGTATCACGCAATAAAATAGCACGAATACGGACAGCATAAGCAGCCGGACCTGCCGCCTCTACAAAACGCACCCCATGATAGCAAGGATCCGGTTCTGTCAGTTGAGGGAATTTACCTGATGCCACCCAGTCAAATTTACCTGAATCAACAATCACGCCACCCAGTGAAGTTCCATGGCCACCAATAAATTTTGTAGCGGAATGTACACAATATCTGCTCCGTGCTCGATGGGACGAATCAGATAAGGAGTACCAAAAGTGTTATCAATAATCAAAGGTATGTGATGGCGATGTGCTATTTCCGCCACAGCCTCTATATCTATAATATTCGAATTAGGATTCCCCAAAGTCTCGATAAACACCGCCTTTGTATTCTCCTGAATAGCTTTCTCAAAATTAGAAAGATCACCAGGGTCCACAAATGTAGCAGTCACACCATAAGTCGACAACGTATGCGCCAGCAGGTTATAAGTACCTCCGTAAATAGTCTTTGCAGCTACAACATGATCACCTGCACGAGTAATGTTCTGAAACGCATAAGTAATGGCAGCAGCCCCGGAAGCTACCGCAAGTCCTGCCACTCCCCCTTCCAATGCAGCCACACGTTGTTCAAAAACACCTTGTGTGGAATTAGTCAGACGCCCATAAATATTACCCGGATCTTGTAAACCAAAACGTGCGGCTGCATGTGCCGAGTTATGAAATACATAAGATGTAGTCTGATAAATAGGAACTGCACGAGCTCCGTAGCCGGGTCTGGCTGTTCCTGTCCTACGTGAAGTTGTAATGTTTCGAAATGTAATTTTTTTGTAGCCATAATCTTTATCTTTTTAGAGTTATATATTTCTGTTTTTACCTGTTGCAAAGGTATTAAAGGCAGTTATATCAAACAAGATATACTAAAAATAAAGAAAATAGAGCTACAATTATCACTATTTATAGAACAAATATTCTATTTACAAACGGATTATTACCTCCTGAAAGAAAATTATTCTTTGGCGACATCTAACAAAATAAAGTGACGGCCGATTCACATCGACCGCCACCAGACAATTAATACACACAATACGATTAATACAAAAAATCACTCATGATCATGATCATGTTCCGTTTCAGTACCTCCGTCCGCACTCAAGACAATATTACGAGCCACTTCTGTCTGATTGCCCGCCGCATCGGTACACCATACCATCAGATGATAATCTCCGGGAGCAGCATCGGCCGGAATAACAATATCATGATGATGTACTTTTGTATTCTTCAAACCGGAAACATCATATACCTTGTCAAAAGTAAAAGCTGTGTTTTTCTCTCCGGCTGCCCGGGAATCATGTCCGTGGTGGTCAAAATTATTATGAATATTGATTTTATACGATCTCAACATCACATCATCTGACAGATTCATTTCAAAATGTACCCCTTTCCCATTACCAATTTTCAACACCGCTCCCTCTTCGGGTTCTATCAAATCGATCACGGGCTTTGTTACATCCCCTTTTTCATCATTATCACACGCAGGCAGACAAACAGAGCATATAGCCAAAAGGCTGATTACAAGAAAATAAAATTTTGTTTTCATTTTAATAATTGTTTAAATGGTACTTTAATCGAAATCTGAAAGCTTCTTCCCGGTTCAGGATTTCCACTTTCCTATAAAAACTCAAATGATTGTAATATTTCACATCCGACAAATTACGAATGCCCAAAGATATTTCAATATCCGCCTTGGCCATAGGTATATGAATACTCCCACCCAGATGAATCAAACAAGCTCCGGGTGTGCGGTCTTCATTCCTCGCTATACGGTCTGCGAAGCTATACTTTGAAGTTCAGCATACAACTGAAAATCCTTTTTATTCCATGTCAGAATATTACGCATGGATACAGAAGGTGAAAAACTTAAAGCCGTATGTTCGTCACGATTATAAGTATAGACATACTCACCGACTAAACGATAATTAAAATGGCGTAGAAAATCCATATTGAAATTTATCTCACCACCCATGAACAAAGCACGTGCGCCACTATATTGATAAATCTGTCCAGCATGGGGCAATACAGACCATTCTCCCATAGGGCGCAAATAAATATAATTATCAAACCAACTGGCAAAAGATGAAACAACCAGTTCCATTTTTTTTATAAGCAAGGTATAGGAAGCATCAATCTGCCATCCTTGTTCCGAAGAAAGAGTGGCATCCCCTTTTTCATGACGGAAAGTTCCGTGATGCACTCCGTTGGATGCTAATTCATTGACTCCCGGCAAACGGAAGCTACGTCCCACATTCATCTTCAGAAGATGACCGGCAGCGGGTGTCCACACTACTCCCGCCGAACAGGCATAATTACCATAAGCCCTGTCCACCGGATAACTTCGCCAACGATATGCCTGTATTACCTCTTCTTCATATCCCTGTCTGTGCAGATACTCCACCAAATAAGGATCTTCGAATGCCGTTATATCAATCCTTCCCCGATCATAACGTATCCCACCAGTTACAGACAACCGATTATCCAATCGGAAAGTCGTCAGCCAAAAAGCTCCGGTAGTAAAACGCTTGTATTCCGGTAGCAGAAAAGAATATCCGCCAATCGCATTTTTCTGTATCTGCATATTCCACCCTGCCATATGCTCCCAGGAAGAAGAACTGGACAACCGCAGCTTCAAAGAGGAGCTGAATGTATGCAGTTTGAACACCAGTTCCCTATCCGGATCCTTTGCAGGCATCACCTGAGTGTCATAATGGGTATGGAAAGCACTCCATTCCTCCCGATGATTGAACTGATAGCCGAAATCACCTGAAAGTTGTATCCCATTCCAAAGATACTGTTGATGCGTGGTTACTTTAAGATGGTTCACTTTGCTATAAGGCAATTCAATATTACGGCTGTTCTCATCATCCTCCAAACGGGAAATATCAGGAATGCCATGAGCACCGGGAAAGAAGCCCATCTTCTGATAAACATTGCTCACAGCAATATTCATCTGATAAAACTTCTTTCTATAATCTCCCATGACAGAAACATTGCGCTCGAACCCAGCGGTGTTTTTCAGCTTACGACCGTAAACAGGCACCAACTGGGTAAGATATACAATGGTATCGACCGGTACATGATAATCTCCATAGTGCTGTTCTGAAAAACGTACTCTGACCAGCCATGCATTCTTCTCAATACCTAGCATCAGTGAACCGCCCACAGTGCCGTTCACTGATTTTCCCAATAAGGCAGCCTCACCAAAAAATCGGTTCTCTTTTTGTGGAAGCAAAGGAAGGATTTCGATGACACCTCCCATCGCATCACTGCCGTAGAGCAGTGAAGACGGACCTTTCAGAATCCGTACCTCGTCTACATTAAAAGCATCAATTTCCAGTCCATGGTCGGCCCCCCATTGTTGCCCCTCTTGTTTTATTCCATTTTCGGATACGGCAATACGGTTGAATCCCAAACCACGAATCATAGGTTTGGAGAATCCGCACCAATATCCATCGAGTGTACACCGGGAACATTTTTCAAAGTCTGTACCAAATTACCGGTAAAATGCCGGTTCAAATAATCTTTCTGAAACAACTCGAGTGTCAGGGTAGTCTTTTTCTCCTGAGCATGTCGGTAAGATCCAGTCACCACCACTTCGGATAAATCCACACTTTTAATCGTATCAGAAACTACCTGTGCATTTGAAAACAAGGTAAAAAACATTCCCAGCGTACCCGAAACATATCTGATACGCATAAATTACAATCATTTGATGTTGTGAATAAATAAAAGATACTATGTGAATCAGCAAACGGGAGGTGCACGCAGATAATAAGGATAAGATTTAACCTGGCAAACCTTATCCACTGTTATTTCCGGCTGATAATCAAAAACCGGAAGAACAATATGAAGTTGTAATGTTTCAACTTGTGTAAAAGGTGAAAGTGTGAAATTGCACACGGGACACTGATGAGAGGAATCATGAGAATTCCCACTATCAGAATGGCAAACGGCATCTTCTTCATGGTGGTGAAAAGTCTTCACCATGAAAAATGGCATAAGCGTCATTAACAACAGCCATGCTATAAAAATCCTGCCTTTTGCGTTTTCTCTCATTTTTGTGTTCAGTAAGACCACTACAAAAATAGAAACAAATAACAAACTCACAATAACATTTTATATTTATTATTAGTTTCATCCACTTTTTACCTACAAATGGGTATGTATACAAAACCGAGGTAACTTCCCAGTCACCTCGGTCACGACAGATCTTTATTTTCTAGAACAGCCTACAATCCGGTCATCCTAAAAAAGAGTAACTACTCCGTAAATAACAGCGGCCAATATTCCACTGACAGGAATAGTCAACACCCAAGCCGTCATCAGACTTCTTGTTATTCCCCACCGGACGGCTGAAAGACGCTTAGTAGCGCCCACTCCGATAATAGCTCCTGTAATGGTGTGGGTTGTACTTACAGGTATTTTCAAATATTCTGTCAGATACAATGTAAATGCGCCAGCAGTTTCCGCAACAACCCCCTCCAAAGGAGTTACTTTGGTAATCTTAGTTCCCATGGTTTTCACAATCTTCCATCCGCCTGACATTGTTCCTAAAGAAATGGCAGTAAAACAAGAAAATGCCACCCAATCCGGCAAATCATTGATACTATTTATTCCCATTCCTACCCCCTCCGAATGAGCAGCGATCAAGCAGCAGCAATAATACCCATTACCTTCTGGGAATCATTCAGCCCATGCCCTATACTGAACAAAGCCGAAGAAACAAGCTGCAATTTCTTAAACCACATTTCAGCCGTATTCGGATGTGCACGACGACAAATGTGAAGGACAAGCAACGTAAATCCAAAAGCAACAACCATCCCTATAAATGGTGCCAAAAAAGATAAAAACAGCAATCTTCAAAATAATATTGAGCTGAATGGCATCAAAACCATGAGCCATAATAGCAGCACCAGCAAAACCTCCGATCAGCGTATGCGAAGAAGAAGAAGGAATCCCCTTCCACCATGTAAACAGATTCCAGACAATAGCTGCAATAACCCCCGAAAGAATAATCGGCAAGGAAATATACTGTTCCACTACTGTCTTGGATACAGTATTGGCTATTCCGAACCCTCCGATTATACATTTAGCAATAAAGAATGCAACAAAATTAAAAAATGCCGCCCATATCACCGCTTGGAACGGAGTAAGAACCTTGGTTGACACAATGGTGGCTATTGAATTGGCTGCATCATGAAATCCGTTAATATAGTCAAAAATCAAAGCCAACGTAATAATAATCACTAATAATTCCATATTGTACCTTCTGCTTTTATGCGTATTTCACAATCAGGTTTCTCAAGATTTTTCCTACCCGTTCTGCCGCATCGGTCGTTTTCTCCAATTCATGCATTATCTCCTTGATCTTAATCAGTTCTATGCAATCCTTTTCTTCCTCAAATAGTTTCTTAACAAAGAGTTCATATACATCATCCGCCTGATTCTCTATGTCATGCAATTTTGTACAACATGCTCTTAATTCAGTAGCTTTTTACGGAAAATTTCCAATTCGTCCATTGCCTTACTTATATAAACAGCCGCTTGCTGTATCAACAAACTCAACTCTTTTCCACTATTAGCAATGGGATGGGGATTATAGATCGTGATACGTTTGGCGCAACTGTTAATCCCATCTATTACATCATCCATAGTTGATGCCAAATCGTGAATATCCTCACGATCAAAAGGGGTTATGAAAGTTTTTCCCAATTCGTCAAAAATTAAATGAGTCTGCTTGTCACCTTCACGTTCCATATCTTTGATGCGTTTGTAATAGTCTTCTCTCTCTTCCGGCTTATCATGCTGCATGCTTTCTACCAATAAATCCGATGATGAGGTCAGGATTTCAGACAAACGTTTCAACATAGGGAAAAACTTAGGTTCTTGAGGTGTAAATCGACTAAAAAAAGAATTTTTCATAAATGTAATTTGAATAAATTGTTTTTGATATGTTTGATTTTAGTAATGGCGAGTTTTCCACTTATTCCTGCCTACTTCTATAACGGCAGGCAATATAGAAACGACAATAATAGCCACAATCAGCAATTTCAGATTTTTCTGTACAAATGGAAGATCACCGAAAAAATAACCGGCAAAACAGAAAATACCAACCCACAAAGCTCCCCCTATCAGATTATACACCATAAAATAATAATAATGCATTTTGCCCATACCTGCTACAAAAGGAGCAAATGTACGGACTATAGGTACAAAACGGGCAATAATGATGGTCTTTCCTCCGTATTTTTTATAAAATTCATGTGTTTTTTCCAAATGACTTTGCTTAAATATACGGGAATCGGGATTATTGAAAAGTTTATTTCCAAAAAAGTGTCCTATCATATAATTACAGGAATCGCCCAGCACAGCTGAAAGAAATAAAACCAAAGCGAGAATATTAACTTCCAAAGGCATATCGGGCAAAGCCGAAATAGCTCCCGCGACAAAAAGCAAAGAATCTCCGGGGAGGAATGGAGTGACAACCAATCCCGTTTCGCAAAAAATGATTATAAACAGTATGACATAAGCCCAAGTATGATATTCTTGAACAATATCTATCATATATTGGTCAATGTGAAGTATAAAGTCCAATAAAAATTCCATTATATATTAGTTATTAACATATAACACCGTTCATAAAAGAAACAAGCATCCACCCCAGTTCCCATTATGAAAATATAAAAACAAAAAAAATGTAAGATATAAAAACAGACCTTGCCGAGAAGAAAAAATAAACTAAATAAGAATACGCCTCAACTGATAAATATAGTATTCACTGGAATATTGAGTAAAATAAAGAATAGGTGAAAAAGAAATTTGCTTTTCTTCAGGAAGAAGTACTTTCAAGAATCTGCCAACTTGGCTATGACGGAAGCAGAGGAATGAGTTCGCAGAATTTTAGAAGAGCACAAGGTGCGAAAAGAAAAAGAGGTAGCTGTACCGCCGATACCGACTTTATAAAAATGGTAGCTTTCATTATTTATCTCTTTTTTTTCCTGCCCATTATTACTTTCAGATATGTTACACAACGCCACCGCACTGTTTTCCAAACCAACTGTACGAACCACATCGTGCTCCTGTCCGCTATCAAATGCGGAACCAAAGCCCGCCAACAGGCATACACCTAACAAGATATAAAAAAGATATATATACTTTGTCATAGCAACTGCAAAGATAAAAAGTATTTTTGAGAGATAAAATCATTCTGCCCTTTTCTTGCATTCTCCGACAAAAAAAGAATATAACCCTGTACTACATTTCCCGAAAATTTCTCCGGAATCTAAGATAAATGCAATATATTTGTATTGACAGATATGAAAATAATATCAACCTCTTGAAAGAATATTATTCTATGAGTACTTTAGAGAAACTTGACAAAGTAGATTTGCAGATACTACGTACCTTGCAAGAAAATGCCCGACTGACCACCAAAGAACTGGCTGCACGGGTAAGCCTTTCCTCCACTCCGGTGTTCGAACGCCTCAAACGATTGGAAAATGGAGGATATATAAAAAAATATATCGCTGTATTGGACGCTGAGAAACTAAACCAAGGCTTCGTGGTATTTTGCAGTGTCAAGCTAAGAAGACTGAACCGGGACATTGCTGCGGAATTTACACGGATAATTCAGGATATACCTGAAGTAACAGAGTGCTATAACATATCAGGCAGTTATGACTATTTGCTTAAAATACACTCCCCTAATATGAAGTATTATCAGGAATTTATCCTCAATGTCTTGGGCACGATTGACAGTTTGGGTTCACTGGAAAGCACCTTTGTAATGAATGAAGTAAAACATGAATATGGGATTCACATTTAAGTAAATCCCATCCATCCTCTCTCATCAATACCATTTTTTACGCTTAAAATAGAAGTAGATAACTGCTACTAGTATCAACATCAATGTCCATGCAAATACATAGCCATACCGCCACCCCAGTTCAGGCATCCATTGGAAATTCATTCCCCAGATTCCTGCCAGAAAAGTCAACGGAATAAATATAGTAGAAACAACAGTCAGCTGTTTCATGATGCTGTTCATCCGTCGGTCATTATTGGAAAGGTAAATATCTACCAAAGCTGAAATCATGTCACGGCAACCATCTAAAGTTTGCAATACAAACTGCAAATGATCATTAACATCATTAAAGAAAGGACGGCTTGCTTTGTGCAACAAATCATTATCGATCGGATGCAACAACTTGCTAATTTCCTCCTTTAATGGTAAAATACATTTCTTTATTACACGAAAATTACGGCGGTATTGCTGTATATTTTCAATACCGAGCATATCAGCCTGTTCCGGCGAAAGCAATTGCTCTTCTAAATCCTCTAATCCGTCTTCCAATTCCGAAATGATGGATATAAAGCTGGCCATCACACTGTTTAGAATAACACTGAGCAGGAAATCAGACTGCCGGCTACGTATTTTCAACACATTCTTTTCCAACGCCGTATTTATATCATTCAGAAAGTCTGTTTCCTTTTCCATAAAAGTCAACAGATAATTTTCACCTTGCACAATGGCTATTTGTTGCGGTACATAGCCATCATCATTAGAAAAAAGTAACTTCAAAATCACTACATTATATGTATCATGCTGTTCTATCTTGGTCTGATGGTCGGAGTTCAAAATATCTTGTATCGTCAAAAAGTCGACATTAAAATTCTGACAGACATGCTGTATGACCTCCGTATTCTGAAAGCCATGAATTTGTATCCAGTTTATAGCATTCTTATTCAAATAAGGGATTAAACTATCTATATCTTTCCCATCCTTCATACAAATACTTTCAGCATTATAACTGCACAAATGCAGATGCGTAGGGGTACAACTGACACCAATATAAGCAAGTTGCTCACTTAGTAAATTATTCTTCGCCATAGTTTCAGTAATGAATAGTACAAATATAATTCTTTTTTAAAAGTTCAACCGTATTCTCTACAAAAAAGAAAAGATTCCCCCAAGTTTTCAAACTGATCCCAACTGAGCCGTTTAACTGAACCATGTAAACCAGCGCATTTAAGGCATAAAATCAGAGAGTTACTTTAGTGTAACTCTCTGATTTCTTGGTGATCCGCCTGGTTCGTGAATTTTGCGGTATATTCTCCTAAAAATCAATATCTTCGGAATTATAAGCTCTGTACTTGTCACGTTTTAGTCCTTAAAAACTGTCCGCTTTTGTCCTGTGTCTGTCTGCTTATATCTTGGGTTCAAAAATACGGCTTCTTTTTGAACTATGCAAATATTTGATTTACAATCTTTAGGCTTTGGTGTAAGATGCAAACTATATCTATATATAGGTTTGCACCTTACACCAAGTTACCTAAGGATAATTAGCTTATGTAACGTATCAATCATTGATATTGACACTCTTCACATATTCCCGATGAGCAACACCCCATTGAATCATTCCTGCAATTAATTCTTTCAACCGAAACCCTGAAGATGTCAATTCATATTCTACCGTCACTGGCACTGTATTATAAACAGCTCTCTTTACAACCCCGTTCAATTCGAGTTCTTTTAATTCCTTTGACAGCATACGGGGAGTAATATGAGGTATTTTCTTTTGAAGTTCATTAAACCTATACTTTCTAAAAAGCAAAGCCCGGATAATATTAAGCTTCCATTTACCGGATAAAATGGTCAGCGTATCATTTAGAGCAACAACATTTGAATAAGGGCATCCATTAAAGTCTTCCATATAACCAGTTTATTTAAATAGTCCATAACTATACTCTTGTATATTACTATACATAAGTATATTGATATACTTTAGTAAGCAAAGATACACTACTTTTGCATCAAATCAAAACATTCATTCGATATTGAAAGGATGTTTCTAATATTAACAATAAAAAAACAATCGTATGAAAGTAACATTAATTGCGTCAGTGTCAGCAAATGGAAAAGTATTGCTGGCAAACAATCCCAATCATCAGATAGCACCGGAAGTCATGGGATTTCTTGTACAGAAAGCCATTGAGTCCGGCAACATTGTTTTTGGGTATTCTACTTATACCATGTTTATCGATGCGTTGCAAGATGCCCTTGCAGGAAAAGAAATCGTCGTGCTATCCAACAATCACGAAGCCCGAAGCGGTCACAAAACCGTTCATACTCCTGAAGAAGCGGTAGAATACCTGAGAGGAAAAGGAATGGAAGAAATAGTCGTTGGGGGCGGAGTACAGACTTACAATGCTTTCCTTGACAAGGATTTGGTAACAGATATTTATTTCAATGTCACTCCAATGGTTATTGGTGACGGTGGTGTTATTGGCTCAAAAGATGATTTATTCGTCAAGTTTGATAAAATGAATTATGAACCCATCATTGAAAATGTAATCAGACTTCATTTGAGTAAATAACAAGAGCAGATATGAAAAAAGTAATTTTATCAGTTTTATTATTGGGCATTATAATGGGATTACAGGCTCAAGAATTGAAAGTTATAAATTTGAATAAGCCGGATAAAAGCAGAAATGTTACATTGATGCAGGCATTGGATAAAAGACATTCGGAACGAACATTTGCCAATAAACAACTGACGCATCAGGATTTATCCGACCTGCTTTGGGCAGCCAACGGAATAAACCGTTCGTCAGAAGGCAAACGTACCGCACCATCGGCAAATAACGTACAGGAAGTTGACATATATGTATGTATGAAAGATGGGTGTTATTTGTACGATGCTAAAGCACATCAGTTACAACCTGTTGCTAAAGGTGATTATCGTTCTGCCGTAGCCGGACAACAGGATTTTGTAACAGAAGCCCCTGTATGTCTGATACTGGTCGCTGACTTGTCTCGCTTCAATAGCGGAAATCCTGAACAGTTGCTAATTGTAGGAGCTTGTGATACTGGGATTATTTCTCAAAATATTTCACTATTCTGTTCCTCGGCTGGCTTAGTTACAGTACCACGGATGACAATGGATAAAAATACATTGGGAAAAATATTAAAACTAAAAAAGTCCCAATATTTATTACTAAATCATCCTGTCGGATATGCGAAATAAAGAGGGTATAAAAAAGCAGATAAAAAAATTCAAAACATCCTTTTGCTAATTGAATAATTGCTTTTAATATCCAGTAAAGATAAGAATAAATCGAGGGTGCCAAATATTTTTGGACACCCTCGATTTATGATATTGTAGATTTAAACTATCATATAAGAGAAACCTTTTGTTTATTCGATATTTTTAGTAAACTATTTAATATTAAGAAGTAAATGGAAAACATCTACAATAACATATTCATAAAAGACCTTTTATCCAAAATAAACATAGAAATTGAAATATTTTCTTTCGATAGCGATATATCTTCTGATAAGGCACTTTCTATGATTAATTTTATCAGACCTTTATTCGAAGAATTGAGAGAATTTACACATCAATACACTTTTCAAGATGCTAACGATGAAATATCGTTTTTTAAAGATATTAAGCCATCCATTCTAAGTAAACTGATATATTTTAGTGACATATACCTGCTTGAACTGAGAAAGCCGAATGGCAGTAAAGAAGTTTTCAAAGAGCATTATAAGAAAAAACAAACAGCAATAACAGAATTTTGTAACGCTAATCTTGACTTCTACCAATATTATCGTTCTAAATCGACACATTTAGATAGATATTATTTCCTTAGAGGACATGAAAACTACAAATTGTGCCACAACTGTGGTATGTTTGACAAAGACCCTTTATTTTCAACTTGTTGCGACCACAAGGTAGCTAAAATGTTGGCTTATGATATGTTGGAAATTTATCTTCAACAGCGATTGCAAGGGGTTGAAAGACAAGAAGTAATAGAAACCAGCAGGGTTTCACTTCCCGACAATCCTTTCCGGTGGACGGTACAAAGACTGCTGCTATTGAGTTGGGATATGCGATATATGCAGCCGGAGTTCTAAATAACGGGAACGCCGATATAAAAGAAATAATGACCTACATAGAAGCATCATTCAAAATAGACTTAGGTGATTACTACCGTACTTATCTCACCATCAGGGAGCGCAAAAGGGACAGAACAGCCTTCCTTAATAGCTTAATAGAAAAACTTCTTCGGAAGATGGACGAAAACGACAATTAATTTCCCTTAAAGTTTTATCAATTATTTTCTCTTTTCGCAAGTCACTCATAAATTACATGGGCTTTTGAAAAGAAAAAAATAAATTTTTTGTCTATACATGAATGATAGAATGATGTTTACCTACCTGTCTGTCTTACTTTCATACAGTCTTGCAATCTTGACA
>ENA-OQAZ01000920-OQAZ01000920.1-human-gut-metagenome-genome-assembly--contig:-NODE-920-length-15438-cov-7.105806_pt1 | contig 15438 bp, 20 predicted proteins | sample MGYA00242737_ERZ504531 | MGnify/ENA primary metagenome ERZ504531 (study PRJEB26092, sample SAMD00036244) | human gut metagenome | host: Homo sapiens | study: EMG produced TPA metagenomics assembly of... | reverse complement strand
AAAAAAGCAAATATTTATTCAGAAAAAACTCGCTTTTGCTGTCAAATTTTATTAAAGATTCCTTTTCTTTTTCCGTATTAACAGCCTTTGAAGTACATTTCCTTTTCTGCTTTTTCTCTTGGGAAAATGAAATAGGTGCAGACGGCTTGGTGCAGACTTCATCCTGTGCATTGTAGATTTCGGCTTCAATGAACACAAAGTTCCGTTTCTGCTCCTTGATTCTTCCTTTGAGGGTAAGGTGAGAGTCGGTCGTGTGAATGGGTTTCAGGTATTGAGTTTCCATGCGCGAAGTCACTCCCGCCGTCTGAAGCTTGCGGGCAATCACCCAGGCACATATCTCATCCAGCAGAGTTGCCTGAATACCTCCGTGCAGGGTGTTCAACCAACCTTGAAAACGGGCTTCAGGTACCCATTTACTCACAATCTCGTCCCCGTCTTCATAAAATTCCATTTTCAGGCCCGACTCGTTGTTGGGGGCACAGCCGAAACAGAAGTATCCTTCCATTCCTTCCCATGGATTGATGATTTTTTCCATGATGGCTGAGTTTTAGATAGTATAGTCCACGCAGGCACGGTTTTCCTTGGCATCTTTCAGAATACCAGCTGCGGCTACGTGTGCCGGATGGATGGCATAAGCCTTCACGTCGTCCAGCGTATCGAAACTGCTGTCCAGGCAGATGTCCCATACTTCTGCCGGGTTTTCATTCAGTCCTACATGAATGTCACGAATAAAGGGGATAGTGGCCGGAAGAGCTCGATGGCAGTCTTGAAACGGTTCATAATGTCGGCTTTTTCTGCCGGAGAAAGGGTTTCTTTCAATTTAAATAAAACAATGTGCTTGACCATGTTTGTTTGTTTGTATGATTTTCGTATCTTTGAATATTGCAAATATAGAAATTAATTATTGAAACAAGTTATGATTATCATTGGAATTGCAGGAGGAACAGGCTCCGGTAAAACAACTGTAGTGAGAAGGATTATCGAAAGTCTGTCGGAGAATGAAGTGGCAGTGCTTCCGCTTGATTCATATTATAAGGACAGCAGTCATGTGCCCGTGGAAGAACGGCAGAACATCAACTTTGACCATCCTTCGGCATTCGACTGGGATTTGCTCTCCAAGCATATCTCCATGCTGCGTAACGGAGAATCCATTGAACAGCCTGTATATTCCTATCTTACCTGTACGCGCCAGAAAGAAACCGTGCATGTAGAACCCCGTAAGGTCATCATCATCGAAGGTATTTTGGCTTTGAGCGACCGCAGGTTGTGCAAGCAGATGGACCTCCGTATTTTTGTGGATGCCGATCCGGACGAACGTCTCATCCGTGTCATCCAGCGGGATGTGATAGAACGCGGACGTACGGCTGAGGCGGTGATGGAACGTTATGTGCGTGTGTTGAAACCCATGCACCTGGAGTTTATCGAACCGGCCAAGCGAATAGCCGACCTGATTGTGCCGCAAGGAGGTCATAATGAAAAGGCCATCGAGATTCTGAAGATGTACATTGAACGAATCGTAGACAAATGAAAGGCTGGATAACGGGGCTGTGCTGTGTGCTGGCCTTTTTTTTGTTTTTTCATGCGGCTCTGAGAAAAAAGCGGAAGAGACTGCCGTCGATTTGCCACAGATTCAGGAAAGAAAGGAACTGGTGGTGCTGACTGTCAACAGCTCTGTGTCTTATTTCCATTACCGTGGTGAACCCATGGGATTCCAGTACGAATTGGCCCAGCAGTTTGCCAAGTCGCTGGGACTCGACCTAAAGGTGAAGGTCGTAAAAGACGAAGAGCAGCTGGTGAGCAGTCTGCTCAAAGGAGAAGGTGATTTGGTAGCCTACAACCTGATTATTACCAATCCGCTGAAGGATAGTCTGATTTATTGTGGTGAAGAAGACATTACGCGGCAGGTAATTATACAGCGGAGAGGGAAGAAAGCTTTGAAGGATGTCACGGAACTGGTAGGAAAGAAAGTCTATGTCAATTCCGGAAAATACCGTACCCGTCTGGAGAATCTGAACCGCGAACTGGGAGGAGGAATCGATATTTGTGAGATTTCCTCCGACAGTGTATCGTCGGAAGACTGATTACGTGGGTGGCAGAGGGGCGTATTGACTACACGGTAGCTACAGATGAAATTGCTCGCATCAACCGTACCTATTATCCGGTACTTGACATCAACTTGGCCATCAGCTTTGACCAGCGTTCTTCGTGGGCCGTACGAAAAACTTCACCCTTACTGGCAGAAGCTGCCGATAAATGGCACCGCGAGAACATCAATTCACCGGAGTTTCGTGCCAGCGCCCGCCGTTATTTTGAATTGGCCAAGCGTCCCGCACATGGAGCCATTCTTTCCGTGAAAGACGGTAAGATTTCCCACTACGATGATTTGTTCCGGCGTTATGCCAAAGAAATCGGTTGGGACTGGCGTCTGTTAGCTTCGTTGGCCTATACCGAATCGAACTTCAATCCGAATGTCGTATCATGGGCTGGGGCCAAGGGCTGGATGCAGCTGATGCCGGCTACGCACGTGCCATGGGAGTGCCGCCGGGCAAAGAGCAGGATCCGGAAGAGAGTATCAAAGCTGCCGTGAAGTATATTGCCGGAATGCAGCGTACGTTTAGTAAAATCACGGATAAGGAAGAACAGGCCAAGTTCATATTGGCTGCCTATAATTCCGGTATCGGCCATGTGACCGATGCCATGGCATTGGCCGAAAAATACGGACGTAACCGCTACATCTGGGAGCATCATGTGGCCCACTTTATGCTGTTGAAAAGCAACAAGGAATATTATCAGGATCCCGTTTGCAAGAACGGGTATGCCCGAGGAAGCGATACCTATGAGTTTGTACACGAGATTCTGGCACGTGCGGAACTTTACCGAAAGAAGATAAAGAAGTAAACAACTGAAAAGTTGGGTTTTATAAATAGCCTGAAGTTTTTGCGGAAGCTTCAGGCTATTTTTTTACGTTTCCCGTTGCAGAAACGTAAGTTTCTCAGTGCGGAAATATAGGTTTCCCTATCGGAAACCGTACGGTTTATGTGGGGGAAACGTAGAAAACTTTTCAGCAGTCTGCTTTTTCTTTTAGGAAGTTTGCAAAATATAATAAGTTACATTATTTCCTAATCATTTTAAAGTTCTACAATAAGCAGATAGCTAAAAGAAGTTTTCTGCTTGAAAAAAATAAGTTTTTCTTTGGCGCTGTATAATTATATTCGTAATTTTGCGAACAACAAACAAAAGAGGTGAAAATGGTAAGAAAGAACTATTCAGAAGAACAGGAAAAAATGGCCCGCTTTGCCAAGGCCATGGGGCATCCGGCTCGTATAGCCATACTTCAATTTTTGGCCTCACAGGAATGTTGCTTTTTCGGCGACATTCATGAAGAACTGCCTATAGCCAAGGCTACAGTGTCACAGCACTTGAAGGAACTGAAAGAAGCCGGACTGATTCAGGGAGAGATTGAAGCACCTAAGGTGAGGTATTGCATTAATAAGGAGAACTGGAAACTGGCCAAAAAAATGTTTGCCGATTTCCTGGGCCAGCCGATATGTAAAAAAGAGAGCTGTTGCGAATAAGCTCTTTTTTTTGTTGTGCTTGTTCGTTGTTTTGCGAATTACTAATAATAGATATAGAAGAACGATGAAAAAGATGGTATGTCTTCTGTCAGTATGCTTGGCATTGGCCTCATGTGGGATGCAGGGCAGAAGTGAAAAAGAAATTCAGACAAGTGACAAAGCGGTGGTCAGAAACAGTGAGGTAACTGCCAAAGACCATGTAGAGGTATTGTATTTTCATGGAAAGCAGCGTTGTGCTACGTGTATAGCCATTGAAAACAATACTCTGGCTGTGATGAAAGAGAATCTTTCGGAGCAGGTAAAGAAGGGGGAAGTGGTGTTCAAGGTGATAGACATCAGCAAGAAGGAAAATGAGAAAATCGCCGAAAAATATGAGGTTACCTGGTCGTCACTGTTTGTGGTTGGTTATAAGAACGGGCAGGAGACTGCGGAAAATATGACTCAGTTTGCTTTCGGAAATGCCCGTAAATCGCCGGAGGTGTTCAAGGAAGGACTGGTGAAAACCATAAATGACATGTTGAAATAATAAGGAGAGGCTATGGACTGGTTACAGACATTGTTGGACAACAGTTCCACTCCTGTATGGACGGCGTTTTTGCTTGGACTGCTGACTGCACTTTCGCCTTGTCCGTTGGCAACCAACATTGCGGCCATTGGCTTTATCGGGAAAGATATTGAGAACCGGAGGCGTATTTTCTGGAACGGACTACTCTATACGCTGGGACGTATTCTTTCGTACGCGTTGCTTGGAGTGGTGTTGATTCTGGTTCTGAAAGAGGGCTCGAGCATGTTTGGCATACAGAAGACCATCGGAGTGTGGGGAGAGCTTGTGTTGGGCCCGCTTTTGTTCCTGATAGGCCTTTTCATGCTTCTCGGTGATAGGTTGAACTTGCCTCAGTTCGGATTTCAGGGTAATGCGGAAGGGCTTGCCCGGAAAGGCGGTTGGGGTGCGTTGATAATAGGCGCGTTGTTTGCCCTGGCTTTCTGTCCACAAGCGGTGTCTTTTATTTTGGCATGCTGATACCGATGTCGGCCACGGCCACAGCAGGTTATCTGCTGCCCGTTGTGTTTGCCATTGCGACTGCCATACCGGTGCTGGTCGTGGCGTGGATTTTAGCCTTCAGTGTACAGCAGCTGGGCAATTTTTACGGCAAGATGCAGAAGGTGCAGAAATGGATGAACGCATAGTTGGTGTGCTGTTTATCGTCATCGGCATATATTATAGCTGGATAATGTATTTATAAACGAATTTGATAACAAACAAAATCTTTACAAGTATGGAAATTAAAGTATTGGGACCGGGTTGTGCAAAGTGCAAGACCACCTATAATGTAATTGAAAAAGTAATCAAGGAAAATAACCTGGACGTGAAACTGACCAAGGTGGATGACATCATGGAAATGGTGAGCTACAACGTCATGACGACTCCTGCCGTTGTGGTAGACGAAGTAGTGAAGATGAAAGGACAGGTTCCCACCGAAAGCGATGTGAAGAAACTTTTAGGGATCGGATAAACAAGAGGATTGATTCAGAAGCGGCAGAAACGACCTTCAAGGCAGCTGCCGCTTTTATGATGGGATACTTGTTCGTATTTAAACGAATTATAACGATAGAAACATGATACAAGATTTTGCAGACTGGCTTGTTTACGGATTGTTCGGACTGAGTGCTGATACGCCGCTTGGGGTAGCCGTAAACTTCTTTTTTTATGATACCATCAAGATTCTTATTCTACTGTTTTTTATCAGTGTGCTGATGGGAATCATTAACGCTTATTTTCCGATAGAACGTTTGAGGAACTATCTGGTAACGCATAAAATGTATGGGTTGCAGTATGTTCTGGCCTCTATTTTCGGAGCCATTACTCCGTTCTGTTCCTGCTCGTCCATTCCCTTGTTTATCGGCTTTGTAAAAGGCGGTATCCTTTGGGAGTGACGTTTGCCTTCCTGATTACTTCTCCGCTGGTGAACGAGGTGGCGGTGGCTATGTTCCTCGGTTCGTTTGGACCGAAAGTAACACTTATCTATGTCATCAGCGGTATTCTGTTGGGAGTGATAGGCGGTTTTGTGCTCGGTCGTATGCATCTCTCACCTTACCTGAGCGACTGGGTGAAGCAGATACAGGCCAGCTCCTCGGCACAGGCAGGAGAGTGGGAGAAAGACCATACTACTTTTATCAAGCGTCTTCCCGTCATTGTGCGTGATGCCTGGAAGATTGTCAGTGGTGTACTGATTTACATTCTGATAGGTATCGGTATCGGTGCGTTTATGCACGGCTTTGTGCCCGAAGGATTTTTTGAGCAATACATGTCGAAGGACAACTGGTTTGCCGTACCGCTTTCGGTTATTCTTGCCGTACCGATGTATGCCAATGCGGCAGGCATTGTGCCGGTCATCGAGGTATTCGTGGCCAAAGGTATCCCTATGGGTACAGCCATCGCTTTCATGATGGCCGTGGTAGGTCTTTCACTTCCGGAAGCGACTTTGCTGAAGAAGGTGATGACGTGGCGATTGATTGCGATATTCTTCGGAACGGTGGCTTTCTTCATTATCTTGTCGGGTTATTTGTTTAATTTTGTTCTTTAATTTATCATTGTTACATTTATATGAGAGTATTGATTCTTTGTACAGGAAATAGTTGCCGCAGCCAGATGGCACATGGCTTTTTGCAGTCGTTCGATAAAAATATAGAAGTGTATTCGGGTGGAACAGATCCTGCCGCACAGGTAAATACCAAGGCGGTGGAGGTAATGAAAGAAGTCGGAATTGACATCAGTTCGCATGTGCCGACTCACGTGAATACCTACCTTGATCAGGAGTGGGATTATGTGATTACCGTGTGCGGAGGGGCAAATGAAAGTTGTCCGGCATTTATTGGAAAAGTAGGCAAGCGTCTTCACATCGGTTTTGATGACCCGTCGCATGCCACCGGAACTCCGGAATTTATTGAAGCAGAATTCCGTCGTGTGCGGGATGAGATTAAAAAAGCCTTCGCCCGTTTCTATATTACGGAAATCCGAAAAGAAGAATTGCCAGCCTGCTCTTGCGGAAGTTGCGGTTAATATGCTTATTCTGTTGTATCGTCTTTGGTTTTGCGATAAATCGTAATATTTCAGATGATTTCTTTGTTATTTCATCATTTTTTTCATAGTTTCGTCACTATGGAACCAAACTTAATAAAGTTGAATATGACAGAATGGGATAAAATGCAGGAACATCAAATCTATAATGATTTTGATGCTGATTTGTTTAACCTGAGGGTTAAGGCAAAAAAACTGTTTAAGGAGTTTAACCGCACTGAAGATGAAGAAGTAGAACGACGTCAGGAAATCATGCACAAACTCTTCAAGAAAGTAGGGGAGCGTGTGTGGATGGAGCCGGACTTTGCTTGCGAATTCGGCAAAAATATTACGATTGGAAATGATGTCTATATTAACTTCGGATGTACGCTCCTCGATTGCGGGCAGATAACGATAGGTAACAATACGTTATTGGGGCCTAACGTAAGTATATATTCTGGCAATCATTCACTCGATGCGGCAGAGCGGATAGCGGGTGCTTTGATTCCTGAATCCATTACCATAGGCAATCGGGTCTGGATTGGAGGCGGCAGCACTGTCCTCAGCGGAGTGACGATAGGCGATGATACCGTTATCGGTGCCGGAAGTGTCGTAACTCATGACATCCCTTCGGGTGTCGTGGCAGCTGGAAATCCCTGTCGTGTATTAAGAAAAATCACGGATAAAGACAAAGTAGGTTTTCCCATATAGCAGATTGTTTCTCCATAATAAGGAAAGGCATCACGATGAGGTAATCTTCCAAAAGTGGGGTGAGTTACATATTGTCCAGTTATAAAACGAAAGGCTGTTTCAAATTACATTATTCTAATTTGAAACAGCCTTTTTACTGCTTTCTCTCAGCAAATAAATATAGGCTAAAAAAACGCTTTGCGTTTTAATTAAAACACAAGGACGTTTAGATTAAAACGCAAAGGCGTTTGACATGAAATGTACTTGCGTTTGAGATAAAACGCACTTGTGTTTTTGGAGGAGAATAAAACGAATGAATCAATTTTACTTTTAATTTAATTAACTGTTTGAATATATATTATTTACGATAAATTCGTAGATTTGCGAAAAGTTCGTAGAAAAACTTGTTCGATATGGAAAAGCTAACTTATCAGGAAGAAGAAGCCATGCGCTTTATTTGGAACTTGGGGCCGTGTTTTGTGAAGGATGTGGTGGCATGCTATGCTGAACCTAAACCGCCTTATACCACGGTGGCTCCATCATCAACAACCTGAAGCGGAAGGGATACCTGCAGGCAGAGAGGTTTGGTAATACTTACCGCTATACTCCTTTGGTGGCTCAGGAAGAATATACCAGCAAGTCTGTGGGCAACATTGTGTGCAATTACTTTGCCAATTCTTATAAGGAGATGGTTTCGTTCTTTGCCAAGGAGCAGAAGATTTCCAAGGAAGACCTGAATGAGATTATCAACCTGATTGAAAAACGTGAAGATAAATAAAAACTTATTTCTATGCTATACCTTCTTCAAGTCAATGTCGGATTAATCCTGTTTTACGCGCTCTATAAACTGGTATGCACGCGGGATACCTTCTTTCGTTCCAGAAGATTTATTCTGATAGTGTCGCTTGTATTGCCATTTATCCTGCCTTTTATCGACGTACGTGAATGGCTGGAAAGCCGTGACCGCATGATTATGCTCACTCACTTTGATTACTCGGCGGTGCTGCCGGAGATTGTGGTGGGCAGTGAAGCAGTAGAAACCGGGAACCGTGTATTCGTACTGTCTGAATGGATAGGCTATCTGTATCTTGCCGGGGTAGTGGTATTGCTCGTCCGGCTTGCGGTTCAGGCATTCAGTCTGTATCGCCTCATTGTGCGTATGCCGGAAAAAGAGATAAACGGTGTCCGCATAAAATGTTTGAATGACCCTTCTGGACCGTTCTCTTTCTTCGGATGGATTTTCATGAATCCTGCCGCTGTGAAGGAAGATGAAATCAGTGAAATCCTGACGCACGAAATGGCGCACGTAAAGCAGCATCATTCTGTCGATGTACTTCTTGCCGAGATGGTCAGCATCTGCTGCTGGATGAATCCCTTTGCCTGGCTACTGAAACGCGAGGTCAGACTGAACTTAGAGTTCCTGGCCGACAGGAAAGTAATGGAGGCAGGGTTTGCTACTAAAAGCTATCAATATCACCTGCTTGGGTTGGCCTACAACCACAAGTACGGGTTATCCAATAATTTCAACTTCTCTCACCTTAAACAACGTATCATTATGATGAACAAGAAAAAATCAAATGCTACAGGGCATATCAAATATGCGCTGTTCGTGCTTCCGGCCTTTGCTCTACTCGTTGCCGGAAACATCTCCTGCTCGCAGGATGCATCACAGACGGAGGATGCAAAAGAAGAAGTTGTTGCCCCGGTAAGTCCGGAAGCAAAAGAAGCTCCCGCAGATAGTACGGCTAAAGAAGAAGTATTTATGGTTGCAGAACAGATGCCTGAATTTCCGGGAGGAATGAAGGAGTTGTTGAAATTCCTTCAGGACAACCTGAAATATCCGGAAATGCCATGAAGAATAATGTGCAGGGACGGGTAATCGTGCAGTTTGTGGTGGAAAAAGACGGAACTCTTACCGAATTCAAGGTGGCTCGTTCTGTAGATCCGGATTTGGATGCAGAGGCTTTGCGCGTGTTGCAGACCATGCCTAAGTGGAAGCCGGGCATGCAGAGGGGGAAGATCGTAAGGGTAAAATTTACCGTACCTGTTTCCTTCAAACTTCAGTAAATTGTGTTTGAGTCCGCTTTAAAAATGGGCTGTAATTATGCTTAAATGCTTCTGAGAGAAGTTGGAATGTAATCCTGTATTTTAGAGCGGACTCATTTTTTATAGAAATATAATGTCATGAAAATCATTGTAATATTATTCTCCTCCATGTTATTGGCTCTGCGATTTACGGACAAAATAGAGAGACGGACTATCTGTCGCATGTACTGGAGAAAATGAACGCTGTAGAATCGGTAACCTATCATTGTGTGAAAAAGGCATGGGAACCGGGAGACAAAGAGCCGGTGGACAATGTGCCAAGAGAAATTTATGAGCATGTGAATCCGCAGGATACTGCTGTGGGGTATTCTTTCTTGTGTGCCTCAGATAAGGAATTCAGACAACCACTTTGGGTATATGACGGAACTGTGTTTGCTTACATAGAGAAAGAAGAAAAAGAAGTACGGATAGATGATTTCACTCAGAAAAGTCCCCTTCCATTCAGAGTTATTATGCCGCAAGCTTTTGGTTGCATGAAATCCATTCTTGAGTATGCATTGAACACTCAGGATAGCATAGTCCTCAGCTTGAAGGATGAGGGGAAAGATTATCTGATGGAATTAAGTATCCATACACCGTATCAGGTGGAGTTCTTTGGTAAAGCTTGTTACATGCCGCAGAATCCGTATATATATGATCCTACATCTATTTACAAAATCTGGATTTCAAAAGAAAATGACATGCCTTATCGTTATCGCAGGGAGATGCAGCATAGCATCAGTGAGGATATTTGTTCCGATTTTGTGTATAATCCTTCAGGAAAGGGAAAAATTGTGGCGGAAGATTATTATCCGGCAGATTATGTGCGGCGTATAAAAGGAGAGAAGTCTCAGAAGGCGACTGTGGATATGACGGGTAAAAAAGCTCCAGACTGGACGCTTACTGATATGAAGGGTCAGAAGGTTTCTTTAAGCGGTATAAAGTCGAAGGTCATCTTGTTGCAGTTCACAGGGATAGCTGCGGACCATGTAAGATTTCGATACCTTTCTTGAATAGGTTGAAAAAAGAATATGCAGTGAACGAGCTTGAGGTGCTGGCTGTAGAAACGTGGGGAAGGTCGAAGTCGTCTTGCGAAGCCTATGTGAAAAATCAGGGAATAGAATACAGTTTTCTGACTGCCGATAAGGAAACAATAGCTAAACTTATAAATGATTATCAGGCTGGTAGCGGAGTTCCGCAGTTTTACTTGATAGGTAAAGACCGCACGATAATTGCAAAGTTCCAAGGCTATGCGGAAAAGACAACGGACACGGAGATAGAAAAGAAGATAAAAGCGAATTTGTAGACCAAAAAAACGTATTCTCCCCAATCCTTGCATTTTCTGTAGATTTTTCTATACATTTGCAGCCGTACATTTAAACAAAGAAAAAACAGATGCATCGTATCACTCCCTGTTCGCAAAAGGTCATGCTTCGGTTCCGTCGCTGGAGCCGGAAGGAATATGCTGCGTTTGTAAGTCTGCACCGCCATGTCACCATCGGACAGGTGGGACGGGGAATTGCAGATGCTTCATTGGGCAAGCAGAAAACGGCAGTGTGCGAGGGAAAGAAAACAGAAGGCATGTCATGGACTGACCTTTCAGGGGAAGATGCACTCTTTGGAAGTGGAGGACCGGGGCTTGGAGGAAGTCTATTCGAGACAGACCGGACAGAATTGTGGCGTCTGCTGGTGCCGCAAAGGGAAGAAGTGCCTGCACTGCTTTTAGATGAAATAAATAAGATAACAATAACCGGAAGGGATGTCTCCGCTTCAGGTCAAGTCTGACAGACTTAACCGAAGCGGAGACATCCCTTCTTTTTTAGGATAAATACGTATGGAAAGATTACAGAAATTAGAAGAGAAGATAAAGGAAGGGGGCATGCTTACTTCGGAAGAGGCTTTGTGGCTGCTCGAGGAAGCGCCTTTTGAGGAGCTGTGTGAGGTGGCTCACCGCATTACGGTGGCATACGCTTCACGGAAGTTTGACATGTGTTCCATCATTAATGCCAAGTCGGGTCGTTGCCCTGAAAACTGCAAATGGTGTGCCCAGTCGGTGCATCATACACGGGTGTGGAGGAGTACGGACTAGTGAGCGAAAAGGAATGTCTGCGCCAGGCAAAGATGAACGAAGACCAGGGTGTGGCTCGTTTTTCGCTGGTGACCAGTGGTCGTCGCCTCGGCGGGAGAGGTAGAGAAACTTTGCAAGCACTTTGCATACCTTCGGGCGCACAGTAAGATTGAATTGTGTGCGTCGTTAGGACTGGCTACGGAAGAACAGCTTGCGGCCTTGTATCGTGCCGGGGTGAGCCGTTATCATTGCAACCTGGAAACGGCGCCTTCGTTCTTCCCGACCTTGTGTTCCACGCATACGCAGGCACAGAAGATAGAAACGCTCCAGGCAGCTCGTCGGGCGGGCATGGACGTGTGCAGCGGAGGCATCATCGGCATGGGAGAAACGCCGGCCCAGCGGGTGGAGCTGGCACTGACTTTGCGGGAACTGGAGGTACAGTCCATCCCGTTGAACCTGTTGCAGCCCATCAAGGGAACGCCGTTGGAACACGCAAAGCCGCTGACGGCGGAAGAGGTGCTGCGTACGGTGGCTATGTTCCGCATGGTGAACCCGACGGCTTTCCTTCGCTTTGCCGGAGGGCGTTCGCAGTTGAGTGAGGAGACGGTGGACCGTGCGCTGTATGTGGGAATCAATTCGGCCATTGTGGGGGATTTGCTGACTACCCTTGGCTCAAAAGTAACAAAAGACAAAGAACGTATAAAGGAGGCAGGATATGAATTGTGAGAAATTGTTTGATGAATTTGACCGGAACCATTTGTGGCACCCGTATACCTCAACTTCAAACCCGCTGCCCACTTATAAGGTGGAACGGGCACAGGGTTGTATCTTGACGCTGGCCGACGGTACGGAACTGATTGATGGCATGTCATCGTGGTGGTGTGCTGTGCATGGATACAATCATCCGGTGTTGAACCAGGCAATAGAAGAACAGCTTCACCGGATGTCACACGTGATGTTCGGGGGACTGACACACGAGCCGGCTATCGAATTGGGAAAGGAATTGCTGAAAATCGTGCCTCCCAGCATGGAATACATTTTTTATGCCGACAGTGGGTCGGTGGCTGTGGAAGTGGCCTTGAAGATGGCGGTGCAATATCAGTTTGCGGCAGGTCATCCGGAGAAAAATAATTTCGTGACCATCCGTTCGGGCTATCACGGCGATACGTGGAACGCCATGTCGGTATGCGACCCGGTGACGGGCATGCACAGCCTGTTTGGTTCGGCCCTTCCGGTGCGTTATTTTGTACCTTCTCCGCAGTGCCGTTTTGATGCCGAATGGGATGAGAAGGACATCGAGCCCTTGCGGGAAGTCATCAAGCAGCATCACGGTGAGCTGGCGGGACTGATTTTAGAGCCGATAGTGCAGGGGGCCGGAGGCATGCGTTTCTATCATCCGCAGTATTTGCGGGAGGCGGCACGCCTCTGCCGGGAGCATGGTATGCTCCTGATTTTTGACGAGATTGCCACAGGCTTCGGACGTACGGGGAAATTGTTTGCATGGGAACATGCGCAGGTGGAACCGGACATTATGTGTATCGGTAAGGCACTGACAGGAGGTATATGACCTTCTCGGCAGTGTTGGCTTCGGCAAAGGTAGCCGACTGTATTTCTTCCAAGGAGCCGCGTGCGTTCATGCACGGTCCTACGTTTATGGGCAACCCGCTGGCTTGTGCCGTGGCACTGGCTTCCGTGCGTCTGTTGTTGTCGTCAGGCTGGCAGGAGAAGGTGCGCCGCATCGAAGCACAGTTGAAAGAAGAACTGGCACCGGCGGCTTCGTTGCCGCAGGTGGCCGATGTCAGGGTACAGGGTGCCATTGGAGTTATTGAAACCAAGAAGCCGGTTGACATGGGCTGGATGCAGCGTCGGTTTGTGGAAGAAGGTATCTGGGTACGTCCGTTCGGACGGCTGGCCTATATCATGCCGCCTTTCATCATTCGTCCGGAAGAACTGACGAAACTGACGAGCGGTTTGTGCAAGATTGTCGCGAAATGCCGGAATAAAAACAAAGGAGGTAAATCATGGAAAATGAAATACAACCCGGACTGGACGGAGATTTTCAGCTGGAACTGGATAAGCTGGAGGCGTGTGGCAACCTGCGTGTGTTGCCGGAAACCTGCAGCGACGGGAAATGGATTGAGGCCGGTGGACGGAGGATGTTGAACCTGTCGTCGAATGATTATCTGGGACTGGCTTCGGACAAGGCGTTGCGTGAGGAATTTTTGCAGACGGTGAAGGAAAGGGATTTGTGCTTTTCTTCCTCGTCCTCGCGGTTGCTGACGGGTAACTTCCCAGCCTATCGGGAACTGGAATCGCTGTTAGCTTCGTTGTTTGGAGCGGAGAGTGCACTGGTGTTCAGCAGCGGGTATCACATGAATACGGGAATTCTTCCGGCGGTGACCGATGCAAACACGCTGATTTTAGCTGACAAATTAGTACATGCGAGTCTGATTGACGGCATCCGCTTGTCGGCGGCTAAGTGCATCCGTTACCGTCATCAGGACTATGCGCAGTTGGAGAATCTGCTGGCCAAGCATCACGGCGAGTATCACCGGATTATTGTGGTGACCGAAAGTGTGTTCAGTATGGACGGTGACGTAGCTTCGCTCGACCGGCTGGTGGAACTGAAGCGTCGTTATACCAACGTGATGCTGTATGTAGACGAGGCGCACGGCATTGCCGTACGGGGCCAGCGAGGACTGGGGGTAGCCGAGGAACAAGGTTGCCTGAAGGACATCGATTTCTTGTGCGGTACCTTCGGCAAGGCGATGGCTTCCGTGGGAGCGTATGTTGTGTGCCGGAAGGTGATACGCGATTACCTGGTGAACCGGATGCGCACGTTGATTTTTACCACGGCTTTGCACCTATCAATGTGGCATGGACGCGCTTTGTCTTGTCGCACCTGGAAGATATGCAGGCACGGCGGGAGCACCTGGCTAAAATCTCAGCGAGCCTGCGGACGGCTATCCGTGAGAGTGGGGTGGAATGTCCGTCGGAAAGTCACATTATTCCTTTGGTAGTAGGAGCCAACGAGAAGGCCATCTGGAAGGCCTTGCAGATGCAGGAACATGGCTTTTATGTGTTGCCGGTGCGTCCGCCTACTGTACCCGAGGGAACAGCGCGGTTGCGTTTCTCGCTGACTTCGCTGATTGAAGAAGAGGAAATGGCACGGTTGTGCCATGAAATGAAAGCATGAAAACAGAAAGAAATTAAGATATGAAACAACGGTTTATCAAGAAGGAAGGAAATTCCACATTGCTGCTCTTCTTTGCCGGATGGGGCTCGGACGAAAAACTGTTTGCCGGACCGGTACAGGAAGGATGTGACTGCCTGTTGTGTTTCGACTATAAGGATTTGGATTTTGACTACAGTCTGCTGGAGGGCTACCAAGAGATACGGGTCATGGCCTGGTCCATGGGGGTATGGGTAGCCTGCCAGACGTTGGCCGGAAAAGAATATCCTTATGGGATGAAGCTGGCAGTGAACGGTACGCCTTTCCCTATTCACGATACAAAAGGCATTCCTGAAGCCATCTTTCAGGGAACCCTGGAGAATTTCTCGGAACCGGTGCTGATTCGTTTCCGTCGGCGGATTTGCGGGTCGGCCGCACAGGTGAAGACATTCCTGTCGCATCATCCTTATCGGGAGGTAGAGATTTGCACCAGGAGCTGGCGGCTTTGTGGACGGCCGTAAAGGCTCGTCCGGCTGTGGAGTGGACTTGGGACAAGGCGATTGTCGGACGAACGACAAGATATTTCCACCTCATAACCAGCGCAAAGCCTGGCAGGAAGTGGCCGTGGAAGAAGTGGATGCGGAACACTATGACGAGGAGTTGTTCCGTGAGTTGCTGAACGGAGAAGTCGCTTATGGACAAGGTCCTGATTAGTCGGCGCTTTGCTAAGGCCGTGGAACTTACCTGGATAAGGCCGACGTGCAGCGTTACGTGGCATCCCGGATGGCGG
>ENA-OQAZ01000919-OQAZ01000919.1-human-gut-metagenome-genome-assembly--contig:-NODE-919-length-15464-cov-3.026407_pt1 | contig 15464 bp, 20 predicted proteins | sample MGYA00242737_ERZ504531 | MGnify/ENA primary metagenome ERZ504531 (study PRJEB26092, sample SAMD00036244) | human gut metagenome | host: Homo sapiens | study: EMG produced TPA metagenomics assembly of... | reverse complement strand
GAAAGGTTGAATTGTTTTTATAGGCATTTCATTTACAAAATCCGTAAATTCACTCCATGAAGAAAACGATTTTGTTCCCTTCGGATTTCCCAACAGTTCTCCCAGGTCAGTGCTATATCTTTTGTCACGTCAAGATATTGGTACTTCAATCGCCCCACTAGGAATAGCATTGATTGATTCTATTTTGCTCGTGTTCACAAGACTAATCGTGACACTATTATTTTCGCATACCAATTAGCTTTTATGTAAAAGCAAAATCTTTCTGTATCAACTGTATAATACATATTAATGTTACTAATTTTGGTTCTGTTTATCAATTTACAAAAGACTTTATTTGCATTCCATCTAATCATAGACACTGCGACTGAGAACGAGTCTCCACCAACATTTGTAACACTAATTACAGACTCATTTATTGATCCGGCATTTGGCATAAATACACTAATCTTACAATATTGATTATTATCTTTAGATAATTCTAAAGGTACCATACCGGAACTCATCAACCGCTTTTATTTGATGTTGCATTCCCAATCAGTTCTCCCAGGACTTTCGCGGCAGCCGAAGAAGATGTCAAAGTTGGGTTCTTGGAACCGTCCAAAGTACGGAGCCAAGAGAAGGTGTCGGACTGGGGCAACTGGTCCTCAAACTCATCTGTTCCGGCTGCCGCAGCGGCAGCAAATGTTGATATTTCTGATGCAGCGGAAACAATCCGTGCGGAAACTAATTCTGTCATCTCATCGACGGTCACCTGTCGTTCGTTGCCGTTTTTATCCACAGCTTTAAAGCCAACTATATTTTCTAAATTCAAATCACTCATAATATCCAAATTTTATAAAGTTCTTATATAAGTTTTCCACGCTTTTGAAGTGCCGCCAATCGATTTGTACAGCTTCTTCCTGCCACCTTTTATCTTGTACCGGGAAAGGTTGCTTCCGTCGTAGTTCACGGGATAATCCAAATTGCCCTCGTTGGCATACGCTCCATTTCGTATGAGATGGTATAATATGCCGAACTCGCAGGATGGCAGATAGGGTTTCCCTTAACCCACTCGACAAAATACCGCCAGTAGTATTTTACCCATGAGCCGATAACCTGTGCCTGACGCAAGTGTATGGTTTCGTGCGTCAAGCTTTCCTTACCCGCATAGGTCTGCATATACCTATCTATGTTCTCCTTGTTCTCGGCACGGTATATCATCCGTCCGCACCACATCATGAAACGGTATCTCTTGAAAGGATAATGCTTCATGGGAAGCAGCTCAGGAGTATCAAAATCACCCGGCTTGCTTGAGAACAGCATCTTGATTAATTGCCATAATTCTTTCATACTACTCCTTCTTTTTATCCAGATAATCATTCAGTGAGTCCGCCAGCAGACCGGGCAGCATGGAGGTGGAGCGTCTTATGATATCCACCTCTTCTTCGTCAATCTCGACACCTTCAGCAGTAGATTTGAATATCTTCTCAGCAAGGAGATGCGCCTTCAAACCCGCTACGTTCTTGTATATCCAGTCACCGTAGGCCTCAGTGATGTTGTTGGCTATAAGCTTTTCTTTTTTAATCCCATCATAAATAGGGAATTGTGCAAAATTTATTCTCATACTTTATATTTAAATTATCCGCAATAAAACATAACCCAATAATTACCCATACACTTAATGAAGCCGGATGCAAAATCCAAATCAATATAAGACACCTCCTGTCCTCCGGGAGCAGGCAGGATCCGTCCTCCTGTCAATCTTACTCCGCCGCTCATACGTTTGAAGTATATATATGTCCCGGAACATCCGGAGGAAGCGTCACTTCTATATTGTCTCTATTAATAAACATCACATTATCATCGTTGTTGTTCAATGAAGCTTTGACAGAGATATTCCTCCAGTTGCCAACTATGCCACGAAGAGAAACATAGCTGTCATTGTTCGGATGAAGGAAAATGTTACCTCCCTCCACGAATAGAGGAATGCTCGGAGTCTTGATGTGCATTCCGATCATGGCATTTGGACTCTGTATGTCAATTCCAGCATCATACTTAATCCCTTCAATGGTGACAAACTGCGTGTTTCCCCCGATTCTTACGTTTGCAAATGTCCTTTCGTTATAAAACTCAATTTGTCCGGCAGACAGATTGAAACCGACGTATTTATTTGTTTCATTTTCATAAAGGATCTTTGAGGACAATACCCCCGAAATGATGGAGAACGGGCCAATACGTCCTTTATCCGCCGTGATTGTTCCTGTAATCTCTGCTAATTTGCATTTAAAATACCCGGTTTCACCGTTGATAAGAAGAGTTTCACCTTTGTCATTAAAAGACTTGAGAACCTTGTCTTTGAACATGAAGCCGGCTACATTCGCACCATCGGCAAACAGGGTGTCAGTAGCGATATTCACAAACTTCTGCATGGCTTCCCAATTGGAATCACCGTTGACAGATGTGGGTGCATCGGTAACGGAAGCACCGTAATTCTTTACAAGGAAATTATAATAAACTCCCCCTATCAGATATATGACCTTATCCCGGTAATCCGCATTCCAGACATAAGTCTGTCCTGATGCGAATACACCTCTGTCACGGGGAAACGCCCCTGTTGCTCCGGTTGCTCCTATGGCACCATCATTAGCTACACCCACCCCTTTTTCAGCGACAAAATTATTATTCCATGCGTTCGCGTCAGATGCGGATTTATAAGCCCGGACGGCAAACTGGTGTATCCGGCTGTCGCAGGTACGGATATCTGGCTGTTCAGTGTCGCACCTACATGAGCCAGCCAGCTTCCGTTGTATTTGCGTGCAGCCAGATAAAGCGTGCTGCACGTGCTTACATTGCCTGCCACATTCTGTTTGCAAGTGACAAGGAATCCAGACGGGGATGGCGTGCCTGTTGAAGTGAAGTTGATCACGCTGACAGGACTGTCCAGCCAGTAGGATGCCGACGGTCCGACGGGAGCAACCATCTCCTGCCAGTCCGCATGTACCGTCCGGTTCGCAGATCTGCCGGCGAGGATGTATCCGCCGTCTCTTTTCCTGCGGAGTCTGCCGTTTCTGAACTTGGCGATTTTAATCGGAGGGTTGGAGGTTTCAACCTTGCTTAAGTAAGATCCTCCGGCAAACGATACTGTACTGTTCTTGGCATACGGAGTATTGGCGGATTCCCAATGACCGGCTGCTGTGATGCTCTCACCATCCTTTCCGTCACTGCCGTCCACAACCATCGGGACAGTCTCGACATCAACCGCCTGACCGTTCACGTAGAACACGAACTTCAAGCTACTGGTAAAATTACCGGAAGCCACCCCGACACCATCACCGATGGGAACCTCGGCCGCACCGTCACGACTGTACTTCAACTCCCCGTCCGTTGTGGCCGTAGTGACCGCACCGACTGTCTTCATACGCCGGCAGGATACCGAAGCTACACTGTAACCGCCGTTCTTGTTCTTGCTGACCATCGTGGCCGAAGTGACAAGGCTATAAATTACCGCATCGGAACCGTCCGCCCCGCCACGGACACCGGTTATCTTGAAAGTCAGTTCACGGGTATAGAGCTGCCCGTTCTTCATTGCAGCCAGTGTGATGGTGACCGTATTCTGTTCCGGAACCGACTTTCCGGCAGCGACGGATATCGCCACCGCTCCGGTGGCCTTGCTTGTGCTTGCCGTGAAACCGGCAGGCGTGCTGACTGTTAAAGTCTCAAGGGTGAGTTTCTCGGTACCGTACCACATGGATACATGGGTAGTCCATGACTGTGCGGAAGTAGTAACACCGGTACTGGTAAGAGCGACGCTCACCATCTCATTGTCAAGGTCGGCCATGATATTCGACTCCCCGTCCTTACTCCAACGGTGCACAGGGGCCGGAGTGCTCCATTCACTCCATACTCCATCACGCTTCACACGTTTGCACGCCCATTCCACCTGATGGTCTGCATCCACGCCAAGAAAATCATCTGTCCAGCCTTCCGGTATATAATCATCCTGCTGCTTCGAATCCGGCTTGTCAGGGGTAAGGCCGATGATGTTGGTACGGGTGTAGATCCACTCGTAACCTTTGCCGTCCTTACCGTCAGTCCCGTCTTTGACCATGACCATCCACAAACCATTCCGGTATATGTAAGTACAATGGTCAGCCGTATTTCGGTAGCTGTCACCCTCCTTGGGATTGGACGGATGGGATGCGAACTCACCCAAGAAGGTGATACTCTCACCTTTAAGTTCACGACCGTCCAGCAGCATCTCCCAGTCTTCATGCACGGTCCAGTCGGCTGATTTCCCGGCAAGGATATAACCGCCATCCTTTTTCTTTCGATAATTGCCGTTCCTGAACCTTGCAATTTTAATCGGAGGATTGGATGTTTTCACCTTGGAGATAAAAACACAGCCCGCCAAAGTGACCATGGTATTGACCTCGTATGGGGTCTTAGAGGATTCCCAATGACCGCCACCTATTACAGACAGGCCCGGATCACCCTTGTCACCTTTGGCGGCTGATACAAGCCAGTCCGGATTGTTTTCGGATGGCTCGGAAGTAGTGCCCTTGTCATTGACGCACAACCATGTGGAACCGTTATGGGGCACACGGGAATAATACGCATACTTCCTGCCCGGCTCCCAGCTAGGGAAGTCGATAGGAACGCGGACTGTGCTACCGGTAATTTCATCAATTTGAAAAATCAATCCCGTCATGATGATATCCTGCAATACTGCCGAGAACCTGTCGCAGTTGATCCCGTTGATGGTCATACCCTTCTTCTTGCCGAGCCAGCTCTTCATCTGTGCCGGCTCCGGGTCCCAGGTGTTGGCATTGTCAACAAGGGTGATGCAGCAGTTACCGTCACGCACGTCTATGATGATATAAGTCTGACGCTCCTTGTCGGTGAAGTTCCCCGTCTGTCCGAGACGCATCTCGTTATGGGGAACGAACTCATATCCGGGACGCGGAACCATCACGAATGTCTTCTCGTCGTAATCTGCGGAAGTGATACGGTACTGTATTTTCCGGAAACCAATAAAGTCACCGGTAGTGACGCTTTTGTCATGCCAGAAGCCTAGGAGGATATCGTCCGGCTTCTGTCCCAGCGGTACACCATCCTCCAGATCAGGGATGACAGTATAGCTGCCGTCACTATTGGCGACAAAGCTTTTTATCTTCAGCCCTCCGCCGGGACTTATAGTATTATATCCTTCAAAATAGGTCTGACGGTTGAAACGAAGTCTGGTACACTCAGAGAGCTGCGCAGGACCAAAGCCTCCAGCTCGGCACGGGCGTCCTCACCGATGTAACCTCCAGAAACACCGGTAACGAAATCACCGAACTTGGCGTATTTCTTGATGACGGTTCCGCCCAACAGGATAATAGGAAACCGGTGCGTTCCTCCGTATCCTTGCGCATGAACATGATCAGCGAGCGCAATGCGGAATACACGTTATGGTCTGTTGCTGGGGTGGAGTCGTAGCTTCCGATCACATACACACCGCTGCCACCACCGCCCGTATAGGTCTGTCCCTTCAGGGTAAGGCTCTCAACCTTTTCCTCCAGCTCCCCGATACGGGAATAGGCGGCGGTTTCCCCGACAGTATAAACAGGTGAGTCAAAGGAATAATCAAGATTGAATTCAAATCCGATAACCCTTGACTGTCTTCCGTTCTCGAAATAAGCCTTGTTGATAAGGTTGACCTTTTGACCGATGCTATAGAAATTATGAACGCCATCCTCACGGTATGCGTCATTTGACATCATCGTGCAGCCATAGGTACTCGGGTCTATCTTGGATTTGGCAGCGTACTTTTCAGTCTTTTCCTTCAACTCCTGCTCGGCGGCACCCACAAGCCCCAGCTCGGTTATTTTCGTACTGTCCCAGCCGGAAAGCACATATTCATCTCCATCCTGGGGAAAGAGCACATCACCGGGAAGCGGTCTGCCATAGTCCTCATTCCTGACTATCTCCCAAAGCTGTGCCTCAGGGTTCCATCCGCCATCCTCCAATTTCTCCGGCTTTCCCTCAGGATTGAACTTCACGGCAAACTCCAAACCGTTGAGAAGCCCGGATGCGAAACGTATCCTCAGCTCCTGACCGGGGAGGATATATTTCTCGGAAAAGTTAACACCCGTGTCCCTAAAGCGGTAGGCATTCCATTTTTCCTCGGTGGTTGTGCCGTCCTCATTCTCCACCTTGTCCGTCACTTCGATAGTGGTGACATCCGACATGATGCCTGTTCTTCGAGGATAGACTTCATCGAAGATAACCACCTGCTCGACGGCTTCCTCGGTAGTCATATCAGGATAAGCGTCAATGTAAGGAGTGCCTTCGGGAAGCATCAGCCTGCGCTGCACCACGCCGTTCACAACCACGGTCTCGTCAATGGGGCGGTAGTCTGCCGGTATGTTACGGGTGGAACCAAAAGCGTAGATACGGGTGGCATAGGTGGACTGGGATTCTGACTGTGACATTTCCTGCACGTTTTTCCCGATCTCGAAATCCACCGCGTCACCGGACTCACAACGCCCGAAATGGATGATGTTTTCAGTCACCCAACATTCGCAATCCCATTTCTTCGCCATCTCAAAACAAGCGTCAAGGATGTTGATGTTGTCGTAACTCATCAACTGGGACTTGTTTTCGACTGTGGAATCAATGGAGAAAACAAAATCTTGTCCTTTATACGCATAACCAAGAGCTTTCAGATTTCTAAGGACTATACCGGCTTGTACGTCAAGCGGGGCGGTCAGGTTCCAGGACGCCTCCTGTCCGGTCGTCTCCGGGGTATATTTGAAGATTTTGTTTTTCCATTTCCAGTAGTAGGCGTCAAGTCTTAATTCGTAATCGTAGCCGGCGGTATTGGTGTTGAATGCGGGCTTCTGCAAGTCGCACACCTCGAACAATCCGAAGTTACATTCCACGTATGAGCCAAGTTTGAAATATATGGGATTCTCTAAGGAGAACTTTAACATGATGTAGTCCTCCTTCATCAGAGTGAACTTACGCTTGCAGCCTGCATTGATCAAAGTTGTAAGCAGGATAGCACCGGATATGTCTTTGATGTCGATTTGTTCCATGTCTTCAAAGTTCGGGGATAAAAAAAAGAGTGCCCAATTTTGAGCACTCACATACACGACAATAAAACCAATGTCGTGAATTAGCTTCTGTTTGCCGGATTTGGCTCGTTAAACTTGGCTGAAATTTTTCCGAAAGTTCGGTTTAAACTCTGTGCGTAAGCAACGCTTTTCCCAAGATAAATCAGATGATAAATCTCATTACTGTTAGCCGGAACTTGAATATCAACCACACCTTTATACAGCTCATCAAAGAAAGCTTTCTTCTTTGCTTGATAGTCAGACTGAGAATTACCCTCGATAGTGAACGAAAGAGTTATTTCCCTCTCATCGACTTTAGGATTATTGATTATTACCCGTTTCCCATGTTCAAGTCGGCTTTTGTTCTCAATAAAATCCTTCATGGGAGCGGATGCCCCAATAACATCAAGAAACCCCTCTCCCATTCTCACGCCCCATGTTGTATAAGCGTTTTCGCCATTAATTAATAATTCATTCATAAACTATAATTTTGCTGTATTCTTTTTAACCTCTGCTATATCTCTTTGCATCTGTTGAATAGGTTTGACGATTGCCCCTGTATTTTCTGAAATCTGTACCAATTCAAGATAGGATTGCGCTATCAAATCCCGCGTATCATCAGCAATATTTCTTGTTTCCGTATTTATGGAAAGTAGAGCATCTGCTTTTACTGTCAGTAGATTAAGTGATTGAGATTGAATGATATTTTGATTCTTTATCTCTTCTCCTGTAATCTGCAATGCTGTAAACCTACCGTTCAACTCTCCTGCATCTTCATGCGTCATTTCAGTGCCGAACCCTCTTGATGAAGAAGATTGAGAATAGGATTCTTGCGAAATCTTATCATATCCGGTTGCTGCGGCAAGCTCGTCACGGAGCTTCATGGCTTCGTCCACATAACCCATGTATTCATCCATCAGCTCCTTACGCTCATTATTGTCAAGCGTACCATCATCCTTCATGGCTTCACCGAATTTATCATACCATGTCCTCAGTTTGTCACTAAACTGTTCACCGATGGCATTTGACAGCATCGCCTGCATGAAATATTTGGATATGTCATCAGCAAAATCCTCCGCACTCTTCTCCATATCCATCAGACTGCTTATAAAACTGTCATACATGGAATCGAATGACATTCCGATCAGCCCTCATAAAGACTGTCGGTCAGTTCTTCCAGTTTTCCTGCCTGCTCTATATAATCATCCAGCTTGTCGGTAACACGCTCACCGTAACCTCCCTTACCGGAAGATTCCATGATATCCCATAACCATACGTCCGACCGTAGAGCTTTCATCTGTTCGGGGGTCAGATTCCACAAGGAATCGGTGCCGGAGAAATCCTGCATGCCGGTAGCTTTTCTTGCGTGTTCCAGCATTTCATCCGTCCATTTCAGATAATGCTGCCAGCTGCCGTGGCTCTTATGATATCCGGCTTGCTCCTTTGCTATTTGCAGATAGTTTTTATTGACTTCCTCCTGATACTTTACAGCTTCCCTGTAAGATTCAACCGATTTCATTCCCTTGCTTGCCTTCATCTCGTCAGTCAGATCCTCGATGGCCGTTTGCAAAGTTTCATTCCTGTCCGTCAGCCTGTCTATCGTTTCCTGTACTTCCTTGGCGTTTCCACCTATTCCAAACAGGGAGTTGAAGCCTCCGAATGAGATTGCGTTCAGGATGTTTCCTATGCCGTTCCTCAATGACTTGCCGATTGTGACAAACAAATCCCCTGACAAGACATCACCGATAATTCCACTGACAGCGTTCAGAACAGCATCAAGCAGACCACCGACAAGATCACTTAATCCGTCTTTGAGTACGTCAATGATGGACAGAATCCATCCGACAATGGGAACCTCCTTAAGAGATTCTGACGTTTTTCCTATGACATCCTTGAATCCGTTCACGGTTTTGATAATTCCGCTATATGCGTTATACAATCCACCGGATGAAATCTGCTGCAAGCCTCCCAACAAATTTTCCATGCTTGCTTTCAGTCTGGTGGCGGTATCAGTCACATTACGCTGGGCCTGATTGGCGATATCAGTCTGTGTCTTCACATTGGCGGATGCAATGTCAGCATTCTGCCGTGCTGTTTCAAGAGCGTTTGCTGCGGCTTGTTTCTCACTTTCCGTTCCGCCCTTCTGCGCTTTGGTGTAATCATCCTGTGATTTCTTTAGTTTTTCCAAAGCAGCTGTTTCGATCCCTATGGCACTGATACGATTCTGTTCTGCTATTTGATAGGCTTTTACATCCTCTCCAAGTTTCTTGAAGTTGACTCCACTTGTACCACCCAAAGACTTTTCCATCTGGCTGATGGCGTCAATCAATGATTTCTGGCTTGCCTGATCGGAGTTCTTGAACTTGTCAGTCCGTACATATTTTTTCGCTTCGTCCAAGGCGGGCTTTATCATGTCGGAAAACATGGAACCAAACTCACCGAACACAGTAACCCAATCTATATTGGCTTTTATGGCTTCTGTTTCCTTGTTCTGTATGGCAACATCACGTTGTTTCTCCAGTAACTTTACTTGTGCACTATTAACACCGTTTTCTTCCTGTGCTTTCCTTATTTTTTCCGCATACTCTTGGGCGATAGCAATTTCTGCTGCTGGAACGTGCCATATTCTTTCAAGTAGTCGTTCAAAGCCTGTTGTTCGGCTTTCAGCTGTCCTTCAGTTACATCGGAAATATCTTTATCCCTCATACTTTCGGCATTGGTATAAGCTTCTGAAATTTTCTGTGCCTGCTTGTCGGTCAGCTTACCGTTACCGGCTTTGCTCCATTCTTCCTCCTGTTTTCTTATCGCATCAATCTGTTTCTGGTAATCAAGGTCAATCTGTTTCAACTTCTTTTCCGTGCCTTCTCTCATTAGGTTGATTTCATCCTGTTGGTTCTGACGTCGGAGTGAAAGAAGTTGCCCGTCCAGCTTTTCCTGATTTTCCTTTTGCTTCTTTGCTAGATTTTCCTGTCTGGTCAGTGCGCTTCCGGTTACTCCGCCCAGCTCCTTGTATGCCTTTTCGGATGCCTCCATCTTATCTTTGGCTTCTTTCACCTGTTTCGATGTAGCCGTCTGATCTTTGATTAATGCCTCATACACTTTTTTTCGCTTTCTCCCATTCGGCTTTGGCATTTGCCAAATCCTCCTGATATGTAGTTTCCTTTATTTCCTGTTTGTCCTCAACTTCCAATTGGGTATTGATTTCTGACAAGACATCTTTTCTTGCGTTTGCCAATTCATTCTTCAGGTCTTCGATACGCTGTGCCTGAACCTTCATTTCGGAACGGTTGTTCTCTTTCCTTGCCAGATTATAAGCCCATTCTGCACTTTTTATTTGTTGTTCCAAAGATTCGACTATAGCCTGTTTTGACAGTGTTCTGGATTTTACAACTTCTTCATTATATGCCTTCCAAAAACCAGTCAAATCCTGTATATGGCCTTTCTCATCAACATATTTCCTAAAGAGTGCTGGGTATAGTTCCTCAATATCTTTTAAAGCTTTGAGTTTAGTAACATCGGCTTCCACCTCGCTATTAATGGTGCTAACAAGACCTTCCAAAGTACGTTTCCGATCTTCCTCGTCCGTGTTGAGTTTTTCTATTTTCTTGTTATATGAATCTAAAGCACGTTCTGCTGACGTTGTATTATCGGATAACGACCACATTGCAGCTCCAAGCCCTACAACAGCAGTTGCCAATAACACATACGGATTAGTAAACATAACAGCGTTCAAAGCTTTTTGTGCCGTTGTTTGCAAAACCAGCCATCCGTAGTGGCACGTTCGGCAATAGTTAGAGCGGCAATACCTGAAGCTTGTAAAGCTTGCAAAGCCGTGACTGTCATCACAGCCACTTTATATACGCCATAAGTTGCTACAAGACCAACAAGAACTTTTCCCACTTTCTCATAATTCTCAACCAAATAAGAAACACCGGACAGAGCTTCGTTTATAATTCCTTCATTGGCTTTCCCTATCTCATTGAACATGGTGGAAACAGCATCCTCTATATTAGAAATTTGCCCAGTGATTGTCTTGGACTGTTCTTGCATAAGGTTGTAGAACATTCCTCCCTCATTTGTAAGGTTTTGGATGACTTTCTGGACTTCCGGGAATCCCACTTTCCCTGCTTCAACTAAACTTTTTACTTCTCCTTCTGCTACTCCGAATACTTTTGCCAATTCGCGAATCATAGGAATACCACGACCTGTAAACTGATTTAAATCTGCGGTATATAACCGTCCTTGCGTCATGGTAGTACCATACAAATACACAATATCACCAAGTGGCTGAGAAAGGCCGGCGGCTATGTTTCCAAGACGTATCAAGTCGTCATTTACGTTTTCAACATTTTCTCCATAAGCAAGAAGTTGTTTAGCTCCATTTGCTACGCCTTGAAGGTCAAAAGGAGTGGTAGCAGCCGTTTTTACCAATTGCTGCATGAGGCATTCGCCTTATCCTCACTGCCAAGCATTGTCTTAAATGCAACTTCCAATTGTTGGAATTCTCCTCGGACTTGTGCAATATTTGAAATTAATTCTTTTGCAGTAAAACCAGCTCCGAATGCTGCGGCAGCTCTAGTCATACGGTTAAACAGTTCTTCAATACCTAAACCGCTTTGCTCTATTTGCTTGGACGTGTTTTTTACACCATTCTCTACTTCACGAAGTCTACGTAAGAAATTAGAATTATCACCTGTAATGTCAAAATGTATTCCAGCCATAGGTCTTTTCGATAGAAATAGTTCCGTGCAACATCACACGGCATTGCAAATATAACAATAAAATGACATAGTTAGAGCCATAAAACATGCAAAATATATTCAACGGTTTATTTTTCCCATCTTTAATTTTGTTTATATTTATTATATAAATTACATTTGTATAATATTAAAAAGTGAAAAGCAGAGCAATGGATTTTAAAGATCAAGTTGTACAGCTATCTGATAATATAAAAAAAACAAAAAGACAAGATAGCTACAGAAGAAGCTACAAAAAACGCATTTATAATGCCAATGATTGCAGCCTTAGGATACGATGTTTTTAACCCTTTTGAGGTCGTGCCTGAAATGGATTGTGACTTAATAAAGAAAAAAGGAGAAAAAATCGATTATGCCATAATGAAGGATGAAAATCCTATACTTCTTATAGAATGCAAACACTGCAAGCAAGACCTAAACCTGCATGACACCCAACTACAAAAATATTTTGTAGCGTCAAAAGCGCGTTTTGGTGTGCTTACCAATGGGATAGAATATAGATTTTACACCGACTTGGAGAAAATAAACATAATGGATGAGAAACCGTTTCTTGTCGTGAACATGCTTGATTTATCAGAATGCGGATATAGAGCAACTAAAGAAATTCCAATAAGTCATATTACAATGAAGAGGATGTTCTAAGTACGGCAAACGAATTGAAATACACGACAGAAATAAAATCAATATTGAATAACGAATTTGCATCACCTACAGCAGAATTTGTTCGATTCTTCGCACGTCAAGCCTATACTTCAGGTCAAATCACATCGAAGGTGATAGATATGTTTACACCACTCGTAAAGAAATCCATCACATCTGTTATTAATGATATTATTTCAGATAGAACTAAATACAAGCTATAAAAAACAGCGAGCAAAACTCTGACTCACTCCAAACGATAGACAATACATCCATAAATACTTCCACAGAAGATACAGAAGAGAAATCCCGGACGGAGTTGTATACATGGATAAAGAATCCGGTGTCGTAACAACACAGGAGGAATTAGATGCCTACAACATCGTAAGAAGCATTTTAAGAAAAAAGCGTGGATGTGTCACGCATAACCTATAAAGACTATAAAAGTTACTTCGTTGTAAATATCGATAACAGCCAATGGTTCTGGATATGCCGTGTTTCTATCGGAGCAAGAAAAAGCAAATAGGAATACCGGCAGACCAATATAAGAGTTGTGAATGGATTCAGATTGACAACATGGATGATATATTCAAATATGCAGACAGACTTGAAGAAGCACTTAAAATGGCAATAAAAAGTTGTGAACATTAAAATTAACATTAGTATTTACATTATGAAGAAGAAAAGTTTTTATTTTTACTGACCGTATTTCTTTATTCAATAACAGCTTTTGCTCAAGAAAAAAAAAGAAGTTATCATTAAAGCTGGTACAATTGTTCCTTTGGAATCCATAAGTAATGTCAGAGCCTCCAAAGCACATGAGGGGCAGAATATTGATTTTAAAGTTTCCAGAGATGTTATCATAGACAAGGTTGTAGCCATACCGGCCGGAACTATAGCCAAGGGGGTAGTGTATGAGGCGAAAAGATCTGCATGGTTTGGAACCAAGGGAAGATTAGGAATCAGGATGCGCTATTTAACTTTGCCATCTGGTGATAATGTGAACTTCTCATCATCTGAAGTATATATAACAGGAAAAAACAGGACTCCTTTATCTGTTGTAATATTCTGCTGCACCTGTATCCCTCTGCCTTGTGGTTCCAAGGCTGAGATGAAAATCGGTTATGAGTTTGATGCATCAGTAGCAAACAATACCGTAGTAATAGTAGAATAGTCATTTTCTGATTATCCTATTTCACCGATAAATCGCGAGAGTTTTTGTATAACCCTCGTGATTTTTTTGCCTTTTATTTATCGCACTGTTCTATTTGTCGTATTTAATCCCATTTCATGGCTTTGATTTTTGCCATATTTGCAGGGTCATCGGCATTGATGATATCACGGTCTTGAGGTATGTTAACTCGTTTACGTTCCTCGTCAGACAAATATATGGACGTTACGGAATCGGCAAGGAGCAATTGTAAATTGGCATAGCTAATACCCCAAACAACATATTCAAAAGTCCATCCGTACCGTTGACAAGCTGTATCTATCAATGTGCCATATATGCTTTTGCCGCCAAATGTAAGAGAATTATTATCCTTCTTGGCTCTCATGGCTTTTGCTTGCCATTCTTTTTTCCTTATCTATTCCAAGGTGTTTTATATATGCTGATATGTCTCCTTCTGACAATACCATAACCAATAGTTGTGCCATACTGTCATTATCTATTTCTTTATAGAAGAAATTACATCTTTCTTGTACAAAATCATAATCAAACAATTCTTCTTTCTTATTGATGGTATGATAGGACAAAATACGGCACACGCTTTTCTTTTTTTTTCCTGACATATTCTCAACGCTTCCATATACGGATTAGCCTTGATAATTTCCAGATTTATGCCAAGACACTCCACAAGCCTTGATATTAGGTATGTTTTTCCAAGAGTAACCGGATATAGATAAAACTGACGTTGATTTACTTTAAAACCATGTGGACGTTCAATTATAGTATCCGCAATGTCCATGTCTATAAGTTTCCCATCTTCTAACATAACGGTTCTTGTTTTTTTAATTAATGCCGGATATCTTCACAGACAACCGGCATGAAAAGACATATGAATAACAAACCAAATTTTCAGAATCGAGCGGAAACACAGATTCGAACTGTAACCTAATGCCTGGTAGACATACGTGCATCCATTACACCATTTCCGCAATACACGTGGGTATAAAGCCCCCACGGCAGGCTATCATCCTGAAAAACTATCCACCTACACTAGGATTAGGAGCAACTTCAAATTTATCTCCATCTCCAGATTCATCTTCTGGGTCACATTCAACCTTAGTCGGCTTACCAGAAGTAGGCGTTGTTATAATCTTACCCCATTGAATCTGTTTTTTGTCCGAACCCGGCTTCAAAGCATCAAAGGTATACGCCCAAATACCACCATCTGCCGCTGTAAATGAATCCTCAACAGAAACGGTAGTTTTTTCCATACAGAATCCCTGAACATCAGGATCTTCAGGCTGTAAAGCAACAGCATAATTATGTGCTACCACTCCATCACTATCACTTATAGGACGCTTACGCCCTTTTGCAGCACGAATATTGAAAGTAAGAGCATAGGTGTTTTTTCCATACTTTACATCCTCGTTCTCTCCTCCTTCAATCTTTGCTTCTTTCTTGTCACCTTTTGTCGTTGTCAACTGTGTGGAATCCTCTACCGGAGTAGGCAATTCTTCCCATGCAGGTGATACTGCATCAAGGTCTTTAATAAAAATACGGGGCTTACCCCATCCGATTACTGCCATAGTTCTATATTGCTTAATATAGTTAATACTTATTCGTTATTTATCTCAATATACAGCTTGTTGTTGATGAAATGTTCCGTGTGTCCATCCTCAAAAGAAACACCGGTAGACATGACTTTTTGACTACATTCTTTAGGAACTGTATGAAACTCTTCTTTACGTATATAAAAGAGAAACTTACACAAGTCACACAATTCCCCTATACGGATTGTATGCTTTTCCCATGCTTTTGTTCTAG
>ENA-OQAZ01000918-OQAZ01000918.1-human-gut-metagenome-genome-assembly--contig:-NODE-918-length-15476-cov-4.503095_pt1 | contig 15476 bp, 19 predicted proteins | sample MGYA00242737_ERZ504531 | MGnify/ENA primary metagenome ERZ504531 (study PRJEB26092, sample SAMD00036244) | human gut metagenome | host: Homo sapiens | study: EMG produced TPA metagenomics assembly of... | reverse complement strand
AAAGAAATGTACTTCCGGTTTGGGCACTGGTATCTGGGATTGTATCCGACATTACATACAGGTCAGAAACGTATCACAGAGGAAATTCCTCTGCGTATCACAGAAAATTTTATACTTCCTGTATGGATCGGATGGACCGAAACTACTGATTATACAGTAAAAGAAGAAACCTATACCAGAAAAGAAGCCGAGAAGGAAGCTGTGCGAAGATTTCATCAATATGAAAAGAAGCTGCTTCAAAATGGCATTAAGATCAGTGAAAATCATATTACTACCAGGCTGACAGAATCTCTGTGCATTACCGGAGGAACCCTGCTTATCATCGAACAGACAGGCGAAAAAAGCCGGATAACATAAAATTCCATAAAAATTTGTATTTAAAAAGTTGCAGGGAGGTGTTACAATGGATGCATCTGGTTTTAACCGGACTTTGATTATCGTCCATAAACGAGGCAATAATCCATTATTAACTTATCAACAGGAAAGGACATCACAGGATGGCTGGCAATATTATTGAATTACACACAGAAGTCCCCGCAGAACTGGAAGCAAATGTATTTGGCCAGTTTGATGAGCATCTTAAGCTGATTGAGAGAACACTGAATGTGACAGTGATCTCCAGAGACGGAATCCTTAAGATACTTGGCAATGAACAGAATGCGGCTTCTGCGAAGAAACTGATAGAAGAACTGACAGTACTTGCAAAAAGAGGCAACACGATCACGAAACAGAATGTCAATTATGCTCTTTCTCTGGCAATGGAGCAGAGAAACGAAGTTCTCACAGAAATAGACAAAGATTTTATCTGTAACACCATACAGGGCAGACCTATCAAGCCCAAAACACTGGGGCAGAAAGATTATGTAGAACAGATACGCAAAAAAATGATCGTGTTCGGTGTAGGTCCTGCCGGTACCGGCAAAACCTATCTGGCGATGGCAATGGCTGTCACAGCCTTCCGAAATGAGGAGGTCAGCAGGATCATCCTGACACGTCCTGCTATTGAGGCCGGTGAGAAGCTGGGATTTCTTCCGGGAGATCTGCAGAGCAAGGTAGATCCTTATCTGAGACCACTCTATGATGCACTGTACCAGATCATGGGAGCGGACAGCTTTGCGAAAAATATGGAGCGCGGCCTGATCGAGGTTGCACCGCTTGCATATATGCGCGGACGTACACTGGATAATGCATTTATCATTCTCGATGAAGCACAGAATACTACTCCGGCACAGATGAAGATGTTCCTGACACGTATCGGATTTGGTTCAAAGGTTATCATCACCGGAGATGCCTCACAGAAAGATCTTCCAAGAGATACCACATCCGGACTTGACGTGGCAATGAAAGTACTGAAAAAAATAGATGACATTGGCTTCTGCCAGCTTACCAGCAAGGATGTTGTCCGTCATCCTCTGGTACAGCAGATCGTACAGGCTTATGATGCCTATGAGAAGAAACAAAAACCTGAAAGAACGGCAAGACGCAGAAACGGGGTAAATGAACGATGAACATGCAGATTGATTATGAGACAGAGCGTGAACTGGGGATCGACTATGAGACACTGGCAGTAAAGGTAGCTGACAAGGTTCTTGAAATGGAAAAATGTCCCTATGATGCACAGGTGAATCTTGTACTTACAGATAACGAAGAGATTGAGAGAGTTAATACTGAGTTTCGCGATATCGCAAGACCTACGGATGTTTTATCCTTCCCTATGATTCCTTTTGAGACACCGGCAGGATATGATATTGTGGAGGAAGATGAATCTTACTTTGATCTGGATACAGACGAACTTCTTCTTGGAGATATCATGATCTCAGTTGACAAGGTATTTGCGCAGGCAGAGGAATACGGACACAGTGTGACAAGAGAATTCTGTTTTCTGGTTGCACACAGTATGCTGCATCTGCTGGGATATGACCATATGACTCCCGGGGAAGCGGCAGTCATGGAGGCAAAACAGGCGAAAGCCCTGGAGGAGCTTGGGATTACACGCTGATCTTCAAATTCTGTTATTGCAGGCAATTTCTGATGGATTTTGTCTCGTAACTGTAAAGACACTGAACAGTTACAAAAATATATTTATATGGAGTAACAAAAAGATGAATTACCGGGAACGACTTAAAGATAAAAAACGTATTGTAATTAAGATCGGTTCTTCTTCCCTGACTCATTCGGAGACAGGAAGACTGAACCTTCGCAAACTGGAAGTGCTGGCAAGAGAGCTCAGTGACCTTCGCAATCAGGGAAAAGATGTCATACTGGTTTCTTCAGGAGCTATAGCAACAGGTGTGGCAGCTCTTGGAATGCATGAGAAACCCACAGAACTGAAAGGAAAACAGGCATGTGCAGCAGTAGGACAGGCTAGACTGATGATGATTTATCAGAAACTTTTTTCTGAATATAATCAGCTTTCCGCTCAGATTCTTATGACAAAAAATACTATGGTTAATAATGTTAACCGAAAGAATGCTCAGAATACTTTCAATGAACTGCTCAGTCTGGGAGTGATTCCCATTGTAAACGAGAATGACTCCATTTCCACCTATGAGCTTCAGAATCTGGAGAAATTCGGAGATAATGATACATTGTCTGCAATGGTTGCCGCACTTGTACGGGCAGATCTGCTGATCCTGTTATCAGATATTGATGGTCTTTTTACAGATGATCCCAATACTAATCCTGATGCAAAATTCATTGATGTGGTAGAAAATCTGGATGATAATCTGCTTAACATGGGAAAAGGTACTTCCGGAAGTAAGGTAGGAACCGGCGGAATGGCTACTAAGCTGACAGCAGCACAGATCGCTTCTGCAGCAGGCGTAGATATGGTGATCGCAAACGGAGCCGATTTCCATATTATCCATAAGATCACAGAGGGACGCAGGTACGGTACGCTGTTTGTAAGCCAGTCCAAAGAAGAAGTTTATCTGATCGATATTATTGACAGACTGTTATAATACCGGAAATTTACCGGTGCCAAATGACATTCACAGAGTAAATGGCAGTGTTTACAGACAGACTGCCGCAGACAAAAACAGGAGGAAGAACTATGGAAGTTGAGAAAATCGACCGCATTAATGCACTTGCACATAAAGCCAAAAATGTGGGGCTTACTGAAGAAGAGAAAAAAGAAAGAGAACTGCTGCGCAAGGAATATATTGCATCTGTCCGTATGAACCTTCGCGCTCAGCTGGACAATGTGGATGTTCAGCAGGAAGACGGAACAATCATTAATCTGGGTGAAAAATATGGAATCAAAAAAAGACATTAGAAAGAAGATTTTCGCAGAAAGAAAGCTGCGCACAGATGAACAGATAGAGGCAATGAGCCTCACGATCACTGACAAAGTGACCGCACTTCCTGCATTTAAGAATGCGGACCGCATTCTGGTATATGCAGATTACAACCATGAAGTTGTCACAGAGTATCTTATAAAAGAAGCATGGAAGGCCGGCAAGGAGGTTGCAGTTCCCAAGGTTGTGGGAAAGGATATGGTATTTTATAAGCTGACAGACTTAGCCCGGCTGGAACCCGGATATTTTGGGATTCCTGAGCCTGTATCGGGGAGATCGTCAACTGGTCAAAGGCTCTTATGATCATGCCGGGAGTGGCTTTTGACAGAGCAAACCACAGAGTCGGATACGGCGGTGGCTTCTATGACCGTTATCTTGAGAAACATCCGCAGCTTGAAAGAGTTGCCATTGCATTTTCTTTTCAGATGTTGCCGGAGGTTCCCACAGAACCTACTGATATCTGTCCGCAGATCATAGTAACAGAAGAGGAGATATGCTATCTTACTGACTGAAAGGGGACCTGAACATGAATGAAATGCTGAACCGTCTTGGCATGAATGCGAAGGCAGCTGAAACAGAAATGAGAAATCTTTCTACAAACAAAAAGAATGAAGTACTTCTTGCAGTAGCAGACAAACTGGTAAAGGATGCACAGACTCTGATCAATGCCAACAGGCTGGATGTGGAAACCGGAAAAAGGAATCATATGCCTGAGGGGCTGATCGACAGGCTTCTTCTCACAGAGAGCAGGATTGAAGGAATGGCAGAGGGCTTGCGCCAGGTAGCAGCCCTGGATGATCCTGTCGGGGAAGTAACCGGGATGAAAAAACGCCCAAACGGACTGCTGATCGGGCAGAAGAGAGTACCTCTTGGCGTGATCGGAATTATCTATGAAGCAAGACCGAATGTAACTGCGGATGCATTTGCACTCTGCTTTAAGACCGGTAATGTAGTAATCCTAAAGGGTGGAAGTGATGCGATCCATTCCAACGAGGCCATTGTAAACTGTATCAGGGAAACTCTGAATGAACAGGGCGTGACAGAGGATGCGATCCAGCTGATTTCTGATACATCCAGAGAGACAGCAGCAGAATTCATGAAGATGAACCAGTATGTGGATGTACTCATCCCGCGAGGCGGCAGAGGCCTGATCAAAGCCGTAGTGGAGCAGAGCACCATCTGTGATTGAGACCGGTACTGGAAACTGCCATATTTATGTGGATGAAACCGCAGACCTTGAGATGGCAGCAGACATTATCATGAATGCCAAGACTCAGAGAGTAGGCGTCTGCAATGCCTGCGAATCTGTTCTTGTACATAAAGATGTAAAGGATGCCCTGCTTCCAGTCCTTGCAAAGCGTCTGCAGGAGAAACATGTGGAAATCCGCGCAGATGAAGCGGCTTATGCGTTGATCCCGGGAGCTGTACACGCAACAGAAGAAGACTGGGGCAAAGAATATCTGGATTATATTCTTTCTATTAAAGTGGTTTCTTCTGTAGAAGAGGCGATTGCTCACATCAATAAATATAATACAAAACATTCAGAGGCAATTATTACCAATAATTATGAACATGCACAGAAGTTTCTGGATGAGGTGGATGCTGCGGCAGTTTATGTCAATGCCTCCACACGTTTTACAGATGGATTTGAATTCGGTTTCGGGGCAGAGATCGGTATCAGCACACAGAAAGCTTCATGCGAGGACCTATGGACTCTGCTCTGACACAACGAAATATATCATCTATGGAAACGGACAGGTACGCCCATAGACAGCACATTGATTTTTTCTGAGGGATGTGCTATACTTCAATTCAGATTTGGGATTACTGACTGCTTCGTGGGGGAATAAGAAATCGGATGGTGTCAGTAGTGATTTTAACTAAAACTCATCTATGGGAGGACATACAATGAGAAAAAAACAACTTTTTGCATTATTAATGGCAGGTGCCCTGTCTGTAGGAATGGCACCGACAGCCACATTTGCAGCAGATGCTGCTGCTGAGACATCAGCCGAAGGCGAACTGGAAGGTGAACTTGACTCTACAGATACAGAAGAACCTTCTGAAGATCCGGCTGAAACTCCTGAGGAACCAGCCGAAGATCCAGCCGAGACACCGGAAGATCCGGCTGAAACTCCTGCCGAAACAACAGCTGATCCTACAGAGGCACCGGCTGCTGAAGAAACTGATGAGCAGGCTGCTGAGGCAGGATCTGCGATTGTGATTGGCGGAAATTCCTTTACTTCTCTGGAAGAAGCGTTCGCAGCAGTACCAGACTGTGAGGATATGATAAATGGTGAGCCTACTTATGTAAAATTAAAAGGAACCATTGAAGTCAACAACACAATAAATGTCCCTGAAAAAAAGAATATCATGCTGGTTGCTGCTGAAGATAATACTACGATCAAACGTGCAGCAGGCTTTACTGAGAGTATGTTTACTGTTAATGGTGGTAATCTTCAGATGGCAGGCGGTTCTGTAACTGCTTCAGATGGAAATGCTATCGGTTCAGGCAGTTTAACTGTTGATGGTACAGGCGATGGCGTTACCGGTTCGATTGTAGAAGTAGTAAGCGGTAATTATGCATTGATTGACGGCACAACTCTGACAGGAAATACCACAACCGGAAATGGCGGTGCGATCAACAATGCTGCCGGTGCAAATGTATATCTTCTGGGTGGTACTATCACAGCAAACTCCGCAGCAGCAGGCGGTGCGATTTACAGTGAAGGAACTGTCAATATTCGTGGAACTGTAAGTGTTACAGGAAATACAGTTACAAATTCTTTTGAAGCTGCAAGTAACCTTGTGCTTGCCAAAGACGGTGTGATCAATGTAAGCGGTGCTGTTACAGGTTCTGCCATTGGTGTTGCTGTTCAGGAGGCTAACGCCGGAAGAACAGTCGTAAAGCTGGGTGACGCTGTTACTGATGTGAAACTGGCGGATGTTCTTTCTCAGATTACATATGAGGGAGATTCCAGCCTTAAAATCGGAGAAGACGGAACTTTAGTCAGTACAACAGAACCGTCCCCTACCCCAACTCCTGCAGAAGAAAAACTGAAAGTAACAGGAAAAGAATGCAAATGGTCAGGAAGTGGTACTGTTAAAATTAAGTTCCAGTCAAATGTAAAAGGTACCTATTATATAGAACTGGGTAAAACGTGGTGAGAAAAGCACCAACAATCGATACTTCCAGAGTAGCGCGCCTATTGAGGCTGATACAAATGTAACAGCAAAAGTTACTGATCTTCCTGACTATGATGTTGATATTTATGTATGTGTGATCAGTGATAAGGATAAGAGTAATTATGGCTCTGTCATGTTCCAGCCTGATTCAAAAGAACGTCCTGTTACACCTACACCATCTCATACTCCGGTAGTACCCGATGTAAAAGAGAGTGTTGTACAGGGATTTGAGAAAGCACTTGTGTTCTATCCGAATACTTTCTATGACTTCAAGGTAATCGGTGCAGGTACACAGAACAATAATCCGGGAGAAGGTGATGTCAGATGGGTACCTGTAGGATGGAGTATGTCTTCTAACCCGTCAACCTGGAACACATCCTGGAAAATTGGTGCCAAGAGTGGTATTTATACAGATGCCGAGAAAGCATATACTATTTACATTAAATATGCAAAGCAGGTATACAGTGGAAATGACTGGCAGGAAACAGATGCTTCCGAAGTTCTGCCTATCAGTCAAGGCAGCTCCTCTGACACAGGCCACTACCACACCAGGTGCAAACGGAACAAGCGGAGACGGAACGGATCCGGCGACGGAACTACAGATGGAGGAACTACAGATGTAACTCCTACCACCTATGCAGATGGAACAAACGGAACAGCGAAATCAGCAGTATCCACAGGTGATGAATCACCGATCGGAACTATGCTGGCTCTTGCTGCTGCTTCTGTTCTTGCAGGTGGTTATGTACTGATAAGAAGACGTAAAAAAGAAATGTAAATATAATTCAATTATTTTTAAGAGACAGGTCTTATGGCCTGTCTCTTTTCATATATATAATAATAAGGCAGCCATTCAGCCGTCCATACAGGTCAGAATCCGGAATCTGATCCAGGCTGCTGAACATTTGCCAAAAAGGAGGAAAGAATGTATGTCAACAGAACAGATGGAACTTATGAAAAAATATACTTCGCATTGTGGGAACTCGGACAGAGATATGGAAATTTTGTCCAGTTCAGAGTGATCGGAAGAAGTCATGATGACAGAATGATCCCCATGCTTGAGATTGGAAAGGGTGATACCTGCATTATCTGTCTGAGCGGAGTGGAAAGCGGAGACAGAAATCTCCCGGAATATCTTTTGTCTATTGCAAAAGATTACTGCAGATCCTATGAAAGCAACTGGACCATCGGAGAAAGTTATGAAGTTCGTAAACTTCTGGATAAGGTTCGTATCTGTATGATCCCCATGCTGAATCCTGACAGCTATGAAATATGTGAATACGGATATGGTGCCATACATAATCCCATCCACAGACAGATGCTGAAAATGCAGGACAGGCCTGTGGAAGAGTATGAATGTAATGCCAGGGGAATTGATCTGCGCAGAAATTTTCCGACTAATTATTATCAGCGGAAAAGAGTGAATCAGGAGCCTGCCAGTGAGAATGAGACTCGTGCCTGATCAGCATTTTTCAGGAATATTCAAGCCTTGGCCTGCTTACATTCAGTTATTCCAGAGGGAAGATCGTTTACTGCAGACAGGAGAAAGGCTTTGCCTACAATCAGAAAAATTACAGACTGGCAAGCATTTACAGAAATGTTCCGGCTATCGTCTGGAAAAAGGGATTGCAGGTGGTGCGAGAGTCAAAAAAGCCGGAGCAAAACCTGAGATGGGATCTCCGGAACAGTTTTATGCGGAAGTAATCCGTCAGCCCTCTCTGGCAATTGAGATTCCGGAATACCGCAAGGACGATATGGAAGAACTGCGTCTGATTCCACTTGAATATCTTTATTCTCTAAACAGCGGCATATTGGCAAACGCATAAATCCGTCACATAGTCAAAGAAAAACTGTATCCGAAAATAAAAAGTAATAAAAACAGAGATTAGCGTTTGACATAAAGCATAGATTCTGTATGATAAAAAGAGTGCCCCGAAATGTTGTAAACAGAAAGATGAGGAATCAATAGTGAATAATAATACACAGGAAAGTAAAATACAGTTAGAATATATCAATAAATGTACAGAGCTTGTGAAGGAAAAATATGAAAAGGCGCCAGCTTTCTTTATCCAGAATGCAGGCTGCCAGATGAATTCCCTGCAGACGGATACAGTGGCCGGTATCGTGAAACGTATGGGCTATACAGAAGTATCCAGAGAAGAAGATGCAGATGTTGTCATCTATAACACCTGCACAGTCCGGGAGAATGCAAACCTGAAGATTTACGGTCATCTTGGCCATCTGAAAAGTATTAAGAAAAAGAATCCTGAACTGAAGATTATATTGTTTGGCTGCATGATGCAGGAGCCGGAAGTAATTGAGAAGATCCACAAAGAATATTCTTTTGTTGATCTGGTTTTCGGTACCCATAACTTCCATAAGTTTCCGGAGCTTTTCTACAGAAGCTTAAATACGGAGGGACAGATTATTGATGTCTGGAAGGAATCTGATGAAATCGTGGAGGGTATGCCTTCTGACCGTAAATATTCCTTTAAAACGGGTGTCAATATTATGTTTGGCTGCAATAATTTCTGCAGTTACTGTATTGTACCATATGTAAGAGGAAGAGAGAAGAGTCGCGAACCGGAGGCGATCATAGAAGAGATCAAGGGTCTGGTGGCTGATGGTGTAACGGAAGTTATGCTTCTGGGACAGAACGTTAATTCCTATGGAAAGACACTGGAACATCCGGTTACTTTTGCACAGCTTCTGAAACAGGTGGAAGCAATTGAAGGATTAAAGAGAATCCGTTTCATGACTTCCCATCCGAAGGATCTGTCTGATGAACTGATTCGGACAATGGCAGAGAGCAAAAAAGTGTGCCATCACCTTCACCTTCCCATGCAGTCCGGAAGCAGCCGAATCTTAAAGATCATGAACCGCCGTTATGACAAAGAAAAGTATCTGGAGCTTGTAGCCAAGATCCGTAATGCCGTACCGGATATTTCCCTTACTACAGATATCATTGTAGGTTTTCCGGGAGAAACGGAAGAGGATTTCCAGGATACTCTGGACGTTGTGGAAAAATGCGATTTTGATTCTGCATTTACCTTTATTTATTCCAAAAGAAGCGGCACACCTGCTGCCAAAATGGAAAATCAGGTGCCTGAGGATGTGGTAAAAGACCGTTTTGACCGTCTTCTTGCTCTGGTTCAGGAAAAAGGCCGAAAGGTTCTTCCCGTTTCGAGGAACTGTTCAGGAAATCCTTGTAGAGGAAGAAAGCAGAGAGAAAGGCATTTTCACAGGAAGGACAGAATATAACCTTCTGGTCCATTTCCCGGGATGTCAGGATCTGATCGGTAAATATGTAAAAGTAAAACTGGATACCTGCAAGGGATTCTATTATTTCGGAAGCCTTGCAGAATAAAAACATTGAAAAATACTAACTGTTTACGAACAGTAATATAAAGGACTTCTACAGAAGCCCATATCAATTTGGATATAAAGGGTGGAAGATAAAAGTGAAACAAAATAAATACGAAATAGATATGTGTAACGGAACCATCATGGACAAGCTGATTTCCTTTTCACTGCCGCTGATGCTGTCCGGAATCCTGCAGCTGATGTTTAATGCTGTGGATATCATAGTGGTGGGAAGATTTAGCGGAAGTCAGGCACTTGCAGCCGTAGCTCAACCACAGCACTGATCAATGTGTTTACCAATCTGTTTATTGGTATCTCACTTGGTGCGAATGTACTTGCTGCCCGGTTCTATGCGGCAGGAAAAGACCGGGAAATGTCAGATACCGTTCATACGGCTGTAACTCTTGCACTGGTAAGCGGTATCGTCATGGCATTTGTAGGACTGATTTTTTCCAGATGGGCTCTGGAACTGATGGGTACCCCGGATGATGTGATCGGACAGTCTGCACTGTATATGAAAATCTATTTTCTGGGTATGCCGTTTTTTATGCTTTATAATTATGGAGCTGCGATTCTGCGGGCTGTAGGAGATACGAAACGTCCACTGATCTTTCTGGTTATTTCCGGTGTTGTAAATGCAGTACTGAATCTGATCCTCGTGATCATGTTTCATATGGATGTGGCGGGCGTAGCCATTGCTACTGTGATCTCCCAGTTAATTTCCTGCATTCTGGTACTCAGATGTCTGCGTACATCGAAAACCAGCTACCAGCTTCATTTTGGAAAATTAAGGATCAATACTGTTTACTTAAAACAGATTTTCCAGGTTGGGATTCCGGCCGGGATCCAGAGCACAGTCATTAATCTGTCAAATGCTCTGCTTCAGTCCTCGGTTAACTCCTTTGGATCGACCGCCATGCAGGGTATACGGCGGCCAATAATATTTTCGGTTTTCTGTATGTGGCGGTGAACTCTGTCACACAGGCATGTATGAGCTTTACCAGTCAGAACTATGGTGTGCATAAATTTAAACGTATGGATAAGGTTCTGGTCGACTGTCTTATTATTTCCGTAGTTACCTCCTTTTCCCTTGGATGCGGTGCATATTTCTTCGGTTCTGAGATTCTTAAGATTTATACTGCCGATCCGGAAGTGATCCGCTGCGGACTGGAAATCCTGTCTTACACTACCGTACCTTATTTTCTCTGCGGGATTATGGATCTGTTTCCGGGTGCTGCGTGGAATGGGACATTCCGGCGTTCCAATGATCCTGTCAGTGATCGGAACAGTAGGAACCAGGATCGTATGGATATTTGGAATATTCCCGCATCACAGATCACTGGCTGTTCTGTTTATTTCCTATCCTGCATCCTGGATGCTGACGATCATTATGCAGGTCACCTGTTTTTATTTTGTCAGAAGAAAAGTGCATAGAGTATAGGTCTTTGAGCTTTCGCGAAAAATAATTACCGGCAGAATATTACCGGCGGTTATTTTCTGTGAGAGCTCTTTTTTGTGTTACTGCTGCTTACTCTGTCCACAGTAATCTTTGTTACTGTTCACACACCACTTGTTTCCGATATGAAAAACAGTATTGACAAATACCCCATAAGGGTATATAGTGACTACTATAAAGATACCCCGTAAGGGTATTTTGAAATCGTTATATGTTTCAGAAATTTATATAAAACAGAGCTTATTTATAAAAATGTACTCTCGGAGTCTTTATTGCACTTGCTTTTATGGCTGATTTTTCGCCAGATGCACCCGAATTTTATCAACGTACGCACCGCGTACGCCTCAAAAATTCGGGCACATCTGACAAAAAAATCTTCTCATAAAATCAAGTACAAAAAGATTCCGAGAGTACATCAAAATCTGAAGGGAGGTTTTTATATGAAGATTACATTTATCGGGGCAACTCATGAGGTTACGGGATCCTGTTATTATCTGGAGGCAGCAGGTCACAAGTTTCTTGTAGACTGCGGAATGGAGCAGGGACCGGATTATTATGAAAATGCAGAAATACCAGTGGCTTTGGGAGAGATAGAATTTGTTCTTCTGACACATGCACATATAGATCACTCAGGTAATCTTCCGGCTATTTATGCAAAGGGGTTCAGGGGACCGGTATATGCCACAGATGCCACCAGCCATTTATGCGATATTATGCTCAGAGACAGTGCGCACATTCAGATGTTTGAAGCAGAATGGAGAAACCGTAAAGGCAGACGACAGGGCAAACCGGAATTTGTTCCGGCTTATACAATGGAAGATGCCATGGGAGTGATCAGAAACTTTGTGGGATGCCCGTACAATAAGGTGATCACTCCTGCAGAGGGAATCTCAGCCCGGTTTATTGATGCAGGCCATTTGCTGGGCTCTGCAAGTATTGAGCTGACGATCAGGGAGGAGGATACAGAGAAAAAGATTGTATTCTCCGGAGATATTGGAAATACCTGCCAGCCCTTGATCAAGGATCCTGAGTATCTGCACCATGCAGATTATATAGTTATGGAATCCACTTACGGTGACCGCAGTCATGGAGAAAAGCCTGATTATGTGAAACTGTTGTCAGAAATCATCCAGGAAACCTTTGACAGAGGAGGAAATCTTGTGATTCCTTCTTTTGCAGTGGGACGTACGCAGGAAATGCTGTACTTTATCAGACAGATCAAGGCAGACGGACTGGTGTATGGACATGACGGATTTAAAGTATATGTGGACAGTCCTCTTGCAAATGAAGCTACCACGATTTTCTCGGAGCATCAGTATGACTGTTTTGATGAAGAAGCGATGGAACTGATCAAAAAGGGAATTAATCCAATCAGTTTCCCTGGATTGAAGATTTCCGTCACCAGTGATGATTCGAAGTCGATCAATTATGATGAGGAGCCCAAGGTAATCATTTCAGCCAGTGGTATGTGTGATGCAGGCCGTATCAAGCACCATCTGAAACATAATCTGTGGAATGAGAAGAATACGATTCTTTTTGTAGGATATCAGGCGGTCGGTACTCTTGGAAGAGCACTGATCGAGGGGGCTGCAGATGTGAAACTGTTTGGTGAACCTGTTCATGTGGCAGCGCATATCTGCCAGATGCCGGGAATCAGCGGTCATGCGGATGTGAATGGCCTTTTAGACTGGGCGAAGGCATTTGAGGAGAAACCGCAGAAAGTCTTTGTTACTCATGGAGATGATACAGTTACAGAGATTTTTGCAAAACGTCTGACAGATGAACTGGGGTATGATACAATGGCTCCGTTCAGCGGTACGGTTTATGATCTGGCAGACGATGTATGTCTGTATGAGGCAAAGGGTGTGAAAATCCAGAAAGCATCTGCATCACCGAAGGCAACAAGAGCAGCCAGAGCTTTCGAGAAACTTCTGGCACTTGGTTACAGGCTTATTACGGTTATCAGGAAAAATGAAGGAACGCCGAATAAAGATCTGGAAAGATTTTCAAGAGATGTTCAGTCCCTGTGTGATAAATGGGATAGGACAGATATGTAAATTAAAAAAATATCCCACGAAACTTTATCTATAGCAATCTTTGTAAATAATATATTGATTCAATTTACATTATTTAAGAGGCTTGCTATAGTTTTCGTGGGATATTTTATATGGTCACCTGCGTAACTGTTCAGTATTTCCACAGTTGTTTATTTGTTCAGAACTTCCTCCAGTGCAGTGGAAAGCTGATCCGGACATGAGGTATTCTTAAATCCGCATTTGATTCCTTTTAATCTGCTGATCACTTCCTCTGCATCCATTCCCTCTACAAGACTGGCTACACCCTGGGTATTTCCGCTGCATCCGCCGATGAAACGGACATTGTGGACTTTCTTATTGTCATCTACTTCAAATTCAATATGGCTGGCGCAGACACCTTTTGTTTTATACGTCATGATATGTTTCCTCCTGTGTGAAAAAATGTAACTATAAATGCTGCTGTTCATATACCACTACGTTACTGTTTACTTCGTTCTCAGTAACGTAGCCAAAATTTATTCCAGATTGCCTGCGGCAATGGAATTTTGGCTTGTATGTCTCGGGATTTTGGCATATTCATGCCAAAACACCTCGCGGAATAGTGATATGTGAACAGTAACATAAAATAGCAATTGTATTATAACAGAGGATAAAAAAAGTTTCCATATAAATAAAGTTTTGCTATAATAAAGAAATGTCAGGAACATTTGTCACTGTTTACACATCTGAACCTGATACCATGAAAATGAAAAATTACAATATACAAAGAAGAGGTGTTTTAATAATGAAATGTATCGGAATTATCGGAGCAATGGAACAGGAAGTTGCAAAAATCAAGGAAAAAATGCAGGATGTCACAATTACATCCAGAGCCCGTATGGATTTCTATGAGGGAACTCTGGAAGGAAAGAAAGTAGTTGTTGTACGCTCAGGAATCGGAAAAGTAAACGCAGGTATGTGCACACAGATCCTTGCAGATGTATTTGGTGTGGAAGCGGTGATCAATACAGGAATTGCAGGAAGTCTGAATAATGATGTAAATATTGGGGATATTGTTCTTTCCACAGATGTTTTGCATCATGATATGGATGCAATCGGCTTCGGATATAAGAAAGGTCAGATTCCGCAGATGGATGAATTTTCCTTCCCTGCTGATGAAAAACTTCGTAAACTGGCTGCAAAAGTATGTAAAGAAGTAAATCCTGAGATCAGTGTATTTGAAGGAAGAATCTGTTCCGGAGATCAGTTTATCTCAGATAAGAGCGTTAAAGATGCCATCATTTCAGAATTTGGTGGATTTGCAGTAGAGATGGAAGGTGCTGCTATCGGTCAGGCTGCTTATCTGAACCATATTCCATTCCTTGTAGTAAGAGCAATCTCTGATAAGGCAGACGGAAGTGCTCACATGGATTACGCTGAGTTTGAGATGGCGGCAATTGAACACAGTGTCAAATTAACTGTAAGAATGATCCAGGAATTGTAGTCTGCAAGAAGCAGATGAAATAAAGCGGCACGTGAACTGTATTTCGGCACAGTCTGCAGAACTTTGCATATACTGAAATAGACAATCGAAAAGAATGTAGGATCGTACGATGTATCTGAAAGAATATTTTCCGTTTTATACCACATATGCAAATCCTCTTCTGTATGAAGGAGAACGGATGCAGATAAAGAATTTAACCTGATGAAATCCTATTATCCGGGGACTGTACAGCATATTCAGGAGAAAATAGAAGAGGAATGTGATCTCATGGATTATGAGGGAAGCCGCCTTTATGATGAATATCCGGATAAATATATGATTTATCATTTAGGCTGCAAGATCAGGGAGAGTATGGAACTGGAAATAAGCACTCAGGCTATCAGGGAGGATTTTCTGGATGAACTGATACAGGTAATGCTTTGCCAGGAAATATCCAGAAGAAGATGCCGCAGATATCGCTGCAGGAGATACTTTTAAAACAGATTGTAATTGCTCGGTAAATCGGTTTGCTGGTACACCGGACAGTTACAACAGATTATATAACATTAACAGATAGAAAGAGCAATGAAAATTTAAGAGAATATTTAAGAAGAACAGAATAAATGAAAATCTGATACAGGCTGTTCTAGAGTGCCTGGCCAGAAATAAAAGAATGG
>ENA-OQAZ01000917-OQAZ01000917.1-human-gut-metagenome-genome-assembly--contig:-NODE-917-length-15480-cov-7.938709_pt1 | contig 15480 bp, 7 predicted proteins | sample MGYA00242737_ERZ504531 | MGnify/ENA primary metagenome ERZ504531 (study PRJEB26092, sample SAMD00036244) | human gut metagenome | host: Homo sapiens | study: EMG produced TPA metagenomics assembly of... | reverse complement strand
AAAAAAACACTACTTTGACATCGCAATCGAGAGAGATGGCAACGAAAAAACTTAATGGTGCGGTTAGTTCAGTTGGTTAGAATACATGCCTGTCACGCATGGGGTCACGGGTTCGACGTCCGTACGCACCGCCAGCTTACAAAGCAAAATTAGGAAAAGCTCTGATTCACAACAGAATCAGGGCTTTTTTCGTTTCTGGGCGGAAGCAGAATATGGTGGTTTTGCGAAGTAAGTCAGGTGCAAAAATGGTTGCTTTTTTCAGACCTCAAAAAAATGCAACTAAAATGTATTACATTTCGCTGATTTTCATATTTTTACGTAGGTTTGTTTTGTTCCATAAAAACTAAGTTTGTAGCACTAAAAACAAAGGAGTATGAAACAGAACACACTGAGAGTTCTGTTCTTCGTTTTGAAGAGCAGGTTGTTAAAGAATGGTGAGGCACCGATTATTCTTCGAGTAACGATAGATGGCCGGCAGGATGAAGTCCGGATTCAACGTTCTGTTCCGTTGAAGTTATGGGACAATGTGAAGGAACGCAGCAAAGGAAAAGACCGGAGTTCAACGGAGCTGAACAGCTATATTGAGGCATTAAAAGTAAGGCTGTATCAGATTCACAAGGAACTTCTCTGTCGGGAAGCCCTGATCACCCCGAAGAATCTTCTGATAAAGTTGTTCTCTAAAGAGGAACGGCATCTGGTTTTGCAGACCATGCGGAAATGTATCGATGACTGGACTTCCCTGATCGGTACGGAGTACCAGCCTCCACCATTTCACGTTATAACAACTGTTATGAATCGTTGCAGACGGTCATCAAGGATTTCTACAGGAAAGAGGACATTACATTCCATGAATTGAATGGGGAGTTCATCGACCGGTTTGAGATGCATCTGAGGACGGTACGCAAACTTTCCCAGAATACCCTGACCAAGTATATGAGCTGTTTCCGCAAATTTCTCGGACTGGCCCGGGAAAACGGATGGCTGGAACTGGACCCGTTGGCCGGAAAACGCAAGCGTCTGTTCCGGAAGGAAGAGACGTGCCCTACGTTCCTGACCCTGGAAGAATTGAAACGGATTATGGAGAAGGACTTTTCCACGACACGTCTGAACACCGTGAAGGATTTTTTCCTGTTCTGCTGTCTGACCGGCCTGTCGTACATTGATGTGAAGACCTTGTGCCCGGCACATCTTTACAAGGACAATGAGGGGAAACTGTGGATACACAAGGCCCGTGTGAAGATAACGACCCATAAGGAAAGCTGTACCTGCAATGTACCGCTTCTGGAACCTGCGCTCGTCATTCTGGAGAAATACAAGGACTGGAATCCGGAGAATCCTGAAGGACCCTGTTTTCCGATTCCGTCGAATCAGAAGATGAACGAATTCCTGAAAGAGATTGCCACCCTGTGTCGGGTGAACAAGCGGCTGACCGTCCATGTATCGAGTCACAATAAAATCTTCTATTGATTGAATATCAGCGGGTTAAGTACTTTAAAAAGTGTAACTGCTAACGATTTAGAAACGAGCTATATTCTTTTTCTTTCACAACCTTGCAATATACAAAGAACGCCTAAATGTGCGACAAAGATACGATATTTTTCTTAATATCCCATAATTCACAAGTAGAGAAATATGGAAATTAGGACTTTTTTACATGAAATCTCAAATTTGTGAACATAATCCCATCGTAAAATGAATAGCAAGTATTCCTGCTGAGTTTATCAAATCAGGACCATTGTTGTTGATGACGACTCTACCATCAGCTCATATATACCTTTCCGACACAAGCATATCTTGTTTTCATTTGTACTCCGAATGTGTACAGTTTCAAACCATGATTTACATTCTTATATAAGAAAGTGAAGCCGTGACCATTTGTGTATTTTTGCCAAACTAACTCCAGTACATACAACAGATGTAAAAGATTTCTGCAAAATCGACCGAAATCATAAGAAAAAAACACCAAACCAGCAAATTTCTTAAAGATTATATCCGTTTATTAAGATTATTTTTGTATATTTGCAGCATTATTTTGGTGGTAAAGCCTGTTGGCCTGCCACGTGACAATAGGACTTTACGGAGCAGCCTATATCACAATTCTTCTCCGTAGTAACAGTCCGTTCTCTCTCACTGGTCTCTCCCTGCGCGGCAGAGGCATACGTTTTTATATTTTTCAAACACTCCAAATTGACAGCGCATGAGAAAGTTTACTTCTTTGTTACTGTTAGGCTTCGCTATCGGCAGTTTCGCGCAAACGCCCGGAGGAGTCAGCGGAAGCGAACTGTGGTTCAAGACTGCGCCTTTGAACTCAGACCTGCAAGGTTATTACCGTTGGCAGGATTTCTCTGGGGATTCCATACGGCTGATGCTATTGGACAGCCGTGGCGTCAAGTCTGAACTTACTCTTCCGAACAGTTCAGTCCATTACTTCAACTTCAATCCGAGTCTCTGGCTCGCAGACGGATTTCGTAGTCTGAGTGCCAGCCTCAAGCACGGCGACCTCTCGCAGGCTACCGTCATCGGTGTCTTTGCACCGGAACTGGCAACCATCGGCAAGGATATGGTTGTCTATGCTCTTGACGGTCGCAAGGGCGACGGAGCCATTCTGAGCAAGGACAAAGCCGTAAGGGGTAGAGGTGTTGAACCACTGGACTATGGTTCAGCATCGGGTGAAGACCTGCTTTATCAGTCAAGTGATTCTTTGTCCGAGAACGGTTTTAAGGAAAGCGCTCTGCGCGTTGTGTCCTACTTCAAGGTAAGCAATCCTTCAACAACATTGTGGGGAGCCAACTCCAACACCACATTATTCATCGGAACCCCTTCCACCTCGGGCAGCTTCGGTACGGATTTCCCGACCTCGCTCTTCGGTAATGCTTCCATCCGGGGATATGCCCCTGAGCTTATTGTGTTCAGCAGGATGCTTACACCCGATGAGCGCAGAAAAGTGGAGAGCTATCTGGCGGTAAAGTACGGCATCACCCTCAAAGGCTCGTATCTTGACAGCGACGGAAACCTGACTTGGGATATGGCGGAGAACCAAGCCTACCACCATAGGGTCACAGCTGTTGGAACAGACATAGTAGGAAGTCTCTCCCAACCGCTTTCCGCAACATCATATGAGGAAAGTCCGGTGTATGCGGCCTTGAAGGAGAACGGAACTTATCATGACGCAAATCCATACAACCCTTCATCCGCTTCCCGTCTGCTTGTCATGGGACGTGAAAACGGCAATCCGATGCCGGACAGAGGCTTTACTTTCTGGGGCGACGATGATGTGGCACTTGCAACATATACCTCACCTACAGATTCCCTGTGGCATGTCATGAAACGTACATGGATGGTCAAGACCAACGTGCCGTCAAAGCCCGACAGTACAGTGGCAAGATGGACTGCGCAAGGACTTGAAGTGTCAAGGAATGGCTTTACAGACAATATCATCCAAGAGAAAGCCGCTTCCGGAGCTTATGCCACGACCCCAGCCCTTGTTGGAGGTGGCGGTGCTTTTGAGTTCACCTGTCCGACAAGTCACCCGACTTTTGACGTTGGCTTCGGAAGCATCGGTGGCAGCACATGCAAGTATGGATTCCGGTTCACCAATGCTGGAGTTGTTTATCCGATCATCAACGGAGCGGTCTCAAATTCATACATCGCCACGGATGTTGACGGAACGGACATCTCTATCCGCAAGGAAGGCAAAAACATCTATCTGCGTGTTGACGGAACAGGAAGTGCGACAAGAACCATATCCCTTTCTGATGCAACTGACACAGACACAAATGTGGGCATTATCCGAACGGAAGGAGCAGAGTCCGCCTTGAATATGGCAGGCTTGAGGACAGGAGGAATAGATGATGTCGGTTATATGGCAGAGTTGAGCTATGACCTCACACCGGACAGGGAGTTCTCGGACTATTGCCGCAAGCGTACCGTCATGCTCATAGACCCAAGCGGTGAAGGTGATTTCGACATCAACAGCAACAGTAACATAAGATGCTCCAAGCCTGATATGACAAGGGGCAAGACCATATTCCGCAATATCCTATGGGATGCAGACGGAAGCGGAAGCGATGTGTTCACATTCGCCTATTATGACGGCATTTCCTATGATGCCACTCCTACGCCGTCAAGTTGCGAGAATGGAGTTCCACGCAATGACGGGTATATCGACATCGGCATCAACATCGGTACACCAGTCTATTCCTATGTGCTCAGCGTTGACACCGTTGCAGGAAAAGTAAAAGGAGAAACCATTGCCAGAGGAACATTCTTCGGTGACACGCATAGAATCACGAATCTTGCCCCCGGCGCCTATGCGCTGTCCGTATCACAAGGTGGAGGCAACGAGATTTATGCCACTGGCAACGCACTCTACACCTCATACTCACATGACACCAGGACCTATCTGTCTGGCGACATCTCATGGACGGTGAACGATACAAAATCAAACTACCGTGTGGGATTGGAGCCAAGCCTCACGGACGAGATCACCCAATATGGCTTCGACGTGCGGGGCGACAAGGCGCATATCATAACCGGTGGATATACAAGCCTAACCAAATATGTCACCATCAAGCCGGGCGATGTGCTCAGTGTTACAGTCCGCAATATGCAGGTCACATACAAGTTGAACGGACAGACCGTGCATCATGAATATGTCTGGTCACTTCGTGCATGGCGGTTCTGCATCAAGTACGGAAAGGGCGAGACACATATCACCGACCTTACCGTAAACGGTACGCCTGTAACCTCATTCACCACAAGGGGCAACGTGCAGATAGAAACACCCAAGAAGTGTACGACAACGATGACCGTCTATGTCGGCAGCGAGTGTGATGCAAGTATGCCTAACGGAACACAGGCAAGGGAGAACCATGTGGGCAGCTCGGACAGACAGGCTGACAATACCTTCATTTCTGGAGAAGACGAGGATTTCACTGTCAATGGCAACGGTTCTACGACAGGCATCTACGAGGCTAAACTCACACAGGACAAGCCTGCTGCAGCCACATTGATGGTGTTTGACGTATCAGGCAAACTGGTAGTGTCACGCCAAATGACAGGCGAAAGCGTCAAGCAAGCCGACTTCAGGGTTCCCGCATCGGGTGTGTATGTCGTGAAGGCAATCTCCGAGAATGGGGAGCATACAAGGAAAATCTCAGTAAAGTAACTTAAAGGAAGATACGCATGAAGAATTATATACAGAAGGTGGCGTGGGCATTGGTTTTACTGCTTGCCGCCACACTGTCCCTTTCGGCAAAGGACGGGACAGCCGTGAGAAAACTCTTCAAGAAGGGTGTCTCTGACAGTATCTCCGTAGGAGGTAGCAAACTGGTCGTTCTTCAGAAAGACCTCATTCGGAACAGAAGCCTTTCCGTGAACTCTATCGGAGAGGAGAATGTTCCTGAGCTTGACTTTGCCATGACCAATGTCACGGCAGGAGGACATGGCTACCGTTTTCTCCCTCACGGAACACACTTCACAGGCGAGGGCGCGACTGTCAAGATAAAGTATGACCGCACGAGAATACCAAGCGGCTATACCGAGGACGACATCCGTACCTATTACTACGACCCGGCCGAGAAGCACTGGGTTGCGTTGGAGCGTGTGCGTGTGGACAAGAAGGAAGAGTGTGTCGTTTCAAAGACGACCCACTTCACCGACATGATCAACGGCGTGATACAGGCCCCGGAGTCACCGCAGACCGAAGGATTTGCCCCGACGATGATGAACGACATCAAGGCGGCTGACCCGACGGCGAAGATCAATGTCATTGCGCCTCCAAGCGCAAACAACCGTGGCTCTGCCAACTTGCAGTATCCGTTCGAGATGCCGCCAGCACGAAACGGTATGCAGCCAAGCCTTGGCTTGCAGTACAGCAGCGAGGGCGGTAGCGGTTGGCTTGGCGAGGGTTGGAACGTCAGCGTGCCAAGCATTACGCTTGACACCCGGTGGGGCGTGCCTCGTTATGACCAGTCAAAAGAGACGGAGACTTATCTCTTGTCCGGTTCAATGCTCTCCACCATGGATGACAACGGACAGATGGGAGTCGCACACCGTGGCGAGAAGATGGACAGAAAGGCTGACCGCCAGTTCTACACCCGCCAAGGCGGTGATTTCAGCCGTATCATCCGCAAGGGTGACAGTCCTGCCAACTATTATTGGGAGGTTACAGACAAGCAGGGTGTCAAGTACATCTATGGTGGTGACGGAGCTGTTGTAAAGGGCAATGTCACCGATGCTTCGGGCAATACCCGTGAGGTGATTGCCGAATGGAAGCTGAAACGTGTCGAGGAACTCCACGGTGACTATATAGAATATGTGTATGACATCGTGGATGAGGATGTGCGTGGCGGCTTGAAGGCCAAGGCGGCATATCTGAAGGAGGTTCACGCAGGTAATGCAGGACAGGAACCGCACACCGTTGTACTCTTTGATGGCAACAAGGTAAAGCAGGTAAAGACCAACAATGCCCGCTATGGATTTCTCGCCTCCTCCAACAAGCTGTTGGAGAAAGTGACCGTGAATTTCCAGGGCGAGACCCTGCGCAGCTATGCCTTTGACTACAAGGAAGGTGCATTCCACAAGGAAATGCTCACAGGTGTCAGACAGTATGACAACACAGGAAAGGAAGTGGCTTTCCAGAACTTCGACTATTATGATGATGTGCAGGCTGAAAAGGGATATGTTCCGTTCAAGGACGATTCCGAGAAATGGAACACGCACGATGACGGACTTGACGCAGGTTTCGTCAATCCATTGAAGACTGTCAGCAAGCGCTTCAGCGACAAGCCAACTGCACTTGGCGGAACGACAAGTTCTTCTGTAAGCGGTTCGTTCTATGCAGGTGTTGGACCTTGGGACGGAAGCAAATGGAAAAGCAATACAATAGGAGGTTCTTACAGCTACTCCAGCGATACCAGCAAGGGACTTTCCGCATTCGTTGACTTGAACGGTGACGGACTTCCTGACAAGGTATACAAGTCTGGTGGTTCCGTATATTATCGTCCACAGGTCAAGACTGACAACGGAGAAGTAGTATATGGTGAGCCTGTCAAGGTAAAGGGTATCAGTAACTTCTCGACAACCAAAAGTTCTACGAACTCTTTCGGTGCGAAAGCCGTTGTCGGTTGGAATGTTCTGACTGCCGTTGTCGGAACGGACAAGTCAACCACTAAGACAAAGACCACTCAGTATTTCAGCGACATCAACGGTGACGGACTTGTTGACCTCGTTTCCAATGGCAAGGTATATTTCAACCATTTGGAGTTTGATCAGTCTGGCAATGCCGTGCCTACGTTTACATTGAGCAGTGCCGACACGCCAAGCCCAATCATCTATGGTGGCAAGGTTGACACTTCTGTCATGGAGGTCAGTAAGGATGAGCAGGCGGAAGCATCAAGAACTCACCGATGGAGGATATTGTGCGTGTATGGCAGGCACCAAAGGATGGAACTGTCAGCGTGGCAGGTCAAGTGAGCCTTGTTACTCCAACTGGTGACTATGACGCTGACGAATACCGGAAAGCGGATGGTGTGAGGGTTGCCATTCAAAAGGGTGGTAATGAGCTTTGGAACAAGACTATCTCAAAGGGCGACGGCAGTTCTTATGCCGCACCCGTATCTTCTGTTGCGGTCAAGCGAGGTGACAGAATCTATTTCCGTGTGCAGTCGGGTTCTGAGGAAACAAGCAACGGTTCTTTTGACAAGGTGAACTGGTCGCCTACTATTACATACGCTGGCGAGTCAAACACCTTACCTAATGGTCTTTCTTCAACAGAGTATAAGCCTGAGGATGGTGCCATCTATGATGTGAACACCTCTGCCAATGTGGAGAATGGTTCAAGCGTGGAAGTTCGCAGTGCCTTCCACAAGCCTGTAACAACCGACGATGTTGTTCTCTGCATCATCGGCAGCAATGAAAAGAAAGACAGTGACGGAAACGACAACCCGAACTATACCAAGAAGACTGTCTTTGCTCGTACATTGAAGGCTGGTGAGGCTTTCAATGGTGATTCTCTCAACATCAGTCTGGAGAATACTGAAAAACTGACAAACTTCAGCTTTGGGATTTCCTCAACCTCAAATGTAGATTGGAAGAGCATCGGTTGGCAAGCTTCCGTGACTTACAAGGATTCTGCCAATATAGAACAGACGATAGCCGTTCCTGCACACTACAAGACATTTGCAAATGCCTTGGCAGAGGGCAAGCCATACTTGACAACTGCGACTGATACAATTATGGTTGTGTCGCCAGTGCTTACCCTTTCTGACAATTCCATCAATGGCCAGGTTACTTTGACCGCCAAGACAGAGGATGCACTCATCGGCAAGAATCTTTCAATATCGAGAATGGCATCTTGAAAGCCGATACTCTGCGATTTGCAACTACTGCAGGAAAGAACATCTGGTTTGAATACAGCTATCCGGCAGTAATCTCTAATGAAACTGTTACTTCAGCCTCTGTTTCCATCCTGAAAGATGCGGCAGGTCTCGTAACTGAGAATGTGCTTGCTGGATTCTATGCAGAGAATGACAATCTTGGCTTCGGTATGCTTTACCGTGGCTGGGGAGGTTTTGTTTATAACTCGGCAGAGGGCAGATATGCAAAGCCTATTGACGAGTCATTGCTGAAATTGCCGGAAAACGAGAACGACAAGGTTGAACCTCTCACAATGGCATTCACTCCATTGGGTACAGACCAGACTTCTATGGATAAGTGGGTCGGTCAGCGACAGGACATCTATCTTACTGCAACCGAGGCAAGTACAGCCCGATTGACAGAACAGGATGTACTCCTTACCAATCCATTGGATAATAATGCTGAAGTGGCAGGACTTGCAGGTGAATATTTGCAGGGTACTGGTGCGGCAGCTGTAAGCCAAGTGGTATCAAGCAAGAGTACCGTTGTGCAAGGTGGTGCACTTGGCATTACCCATAACAATGCAAATGGCAGTTCCAAGACGGAAGTAGCCATGATGGATATGAATGGCGACGGATTCCCTGACATCATTGCAGGTGGTACCATCCAATACACCAACTCACAAGGTGGATTGAGTGGTGAAATCTACAAGGGCATCGGAGCGAACAACTCTGACAATGCTTCTGAGGCATGGGATATGGTGGCAATCCAGTAGCTTCTGTGTCTGATATTACAAAACTTATCTCCGGAAGCAAGTCTTCAGCACAGAACCAACAGAGTTCATGGCTGGCTCAATTCTCCATTTCCGGCAGTGCGCCAAAGAATACGGATGAAGCTGTAGAATCGTTCATAGATATCAATGGCGATGGACTACCAGACAAGATTCTTTCCGACAAGAAAGTAAGATTAAATCTGGGCTATGCCTTTACTGAGCCTATTGGATTGGGGACTTGACCGCATACAGAGTGTAAGAGCCTTTCTTATAATATTGGCGCAGGTGGCGATGTAAGTCATGGCTGGGGAAAAAAATACCAAGGTATAAACAAGGCTTCCGGTAGCTTCTCCGCAGGCTTTGGTCTCGTAACCTCTGAAAGCGAAGAGGAATACAATCTTATCGACATCAACTCTGACGGCTTTCCTGATAAGGTATGGAAGGATGGTGACGGTATCACTGTTGCCCTCAATACAGGCAATGGCTTTGACGAGCCTATCAGTTGGAAGGGGGCGAATGCGCTTAGTGAATCTGCCTCTACATCCGAGTCTGCAAACGCAGCGTTCACTTTGACCATCAACATCCCTGTCATAAGCATTAAAATTTCAACCAACCCTGGTGCATCAACCTCGCACAGTATCAATCGTCCTACCTACTCTTTGCAGGATGTTGATGGTGACGGTTATCTTGACATCGTTGAGTCAGAGAAGGAAAGCGAGTTGAAGGTTACACGCTCTGCCATTGGCAGAACCAACATGTTGAAGTCTGTCACCAATTCCTTGGGCGGAACTTTCACATTGGACTATGCCCACACCACTCCGACCTACGGTCTTCCTGGTGGAAAGTGGGTCATGTCTGCCTTGACGATTGATGATGGTATCCATGACGATGGTCCTGTCATGACAACCGCCTTTGAGTATAAGGACGGCAAGCGTGACCGCCATGAACGTGAGTTCCTCGGTTTCGGTGAGGTTATCACCAAGAACCTCGACACGGAGAATGGCAATTCTGTTTACAGACAGGCTGTTGAGAACTACGATGTAGCCAACTACTACACGCAGGGCAATGTTACCGCCACATCCGTAGAGGATGCCAACGGCAACAAGTACACGGAGACAAAGAACCGTTACGACAGTTATTATATGACTGCCGACGGTGACAAGTACACGTTCGCAAAGCGTGACGTAAACCTTTGGAGCGACCGTGCATCTGCATTCGTTCCTCTCCGCTATACGGCAAACTTGCAGTATGAGGGAGCGGCAAACGGTGTGGTTACATCCGAGGCTTGGAATGAGTACTACCTCAATGGCTATCATGGTGAGTTGAAGTCCTACAAGTACAGCGACAAGGGAAGCCTTGGCGAGGACGGAAACGGAAAGTTTGACTATGCAACCGCCATCAAATATACGGACAATGCAGCGAAGCACATCTTTGGTCTTCCTGTTGATGTAACGGTGACTGGCGGTGACGGCTCGCTCTACCACCATGTGACGGCGAAGTACAACACCAACTATGCCAACCACATCACCCAGATTACGCAGCAGTTGAATGATGGCGAGGCTGTTACAGATTACAAGTACGACTCTTACGGCAACATCATCCAGAAGACTCTCCCTGCCAACGGCAAGGGACAGCGCATGTGGTACAAGTACCGCTATGAGCCGGAAATGAACATGTATGTTGAGCGCATTGACGATGCGTGGGGTTACCGCAGCGAGCAAGGCAATTTTGACTATCGCTATGGTATCGCCAAGGAGCATCGTGACCTCAACAACTTCTACTATGAGACTGATGTTGACAACCTCGGTCGCATTACTGGCGTGCGTGGTCCAAATGAGTTGGCTACGGGCGTGCCTTATGCCATCGCCTTTGAGTATCAGCCTTTGGCTACCTTTGGTGAGAGTGGCATTACCGCTCCTGCATACGCAGTGACCAAGCACTACGACATCCAGCACCCTAACGATGACTTGGAGACCGTTACGTTCGTTGACGGTTTCGGAAGAGCCGTGCAGGTGAAGAAGGACGGTGTTGTGACAAGTGCATCCAAGGGAAACTCTGCCAAGGACGAGAACGTGATGGTAGTCAGCGGAAGAAACGTGTATGACGCTTTCGGACGTGTGGCAAAGGCTTTCTATCCTACAACGGAAGGAACCGGATCGAAGTCCACATTCAGCAAGTCATTTGACAATGTTTCTCCAACGGTTACTGTTTATGACGTGCTCGACCGTGCTACCTCAGTGACATTGCCGGACAACTCTACGACAACTACGGCATATACAGTTGACAATAGCAGTCACACTCTCGTTACAACCGTAACGGATGCGCTTCATAATGTGCAGGCTACCCATACCAATGGCAGTGGCAAGACCTTGAAGACCATCCAGAAGAGCGGTCCTGACGGTGAGATTACCACCTCGTTTGAGTATGACGGCATACAGCGTCTTGTTCGTGTCACCGACACGGAGGGCAATGTAACGACCTCTACTTACGACATGGGTGACCGTCGTACTGAGGTGAACCATCCTGCAAGCGGCATCACCAGCTTCACATACGATGCGCTCGGCAATGTGCTGACCAAGCAGACTGCCAACCTTGCAAAGGAAGGCAAGTTCATCACCTACGATTATGACTATCAGCGTCTGACGGGTATCAACTATCCTGACCACCCGGAGAACAACGTGAAGTATTACTATGGTGGTCGCAATGCCTCTCAGAACCGTATCGGTAGGTTGATGCTACGCGAGGACGGAACAGGTGCCATTGAATACTTCTATGGCAAGATGGGCGAAGTCACCAAGACCCGCCGCACAATGATTGTGCCTAACCAGGCGATAGCAACCTATGTGACGCAATGGACTTACGACAGCCACAACCGTCTGTTAGAGATGATTTATCCTGATGAGGAGAAGATTACTTACTCTTACAATCTCGGTGGTCAGCTTGAAAAGGTTCATGGCTACAAGTCATACGGCTACGATTATGTAGCAAGATTGGCTATGACAAGTTCGAGCAGCGCACATACTTGAAGTATTGCAACGGTGCAGAGACGTTCTACACCTACGATCCACAGCGTCGTAGATTGCAAAACCTTACGGTGAACAGTGGTGGCAACACCATTATGGATAACGCTTACACTTACGATGCGGTGAGCAATGTGCTCAGCGTGGTAAATGGTGCGTCAGTTCCACAAAGCGGAAAGGCTGGCGGACAGATGGCGCATACCTATACATACGATGCCCTCTACCGTCTTGTAAGCGCAACAGGTACATATACAGGTGCGGACAACAAGACCGCAAGCTACACCCTTGCAATGGGCTACGACAACATGCATCGTATCACATCGAAGCGTCAAATCCTCACGCAAAACAACGTGCAGTTTGACGGCACTTTGAATGCAGGTTATGATTTGTCGTACACTTATGGAACTGACACAGGCAAGAATTTCCAGCTTGCCAATGTGAAGGATGTGAATTATCGCACGGAAGAGACACCTTCAGAGAGTGAGAATGTGAACAACAATCATGCCTATGAGTATGATGCCAACGGTAATCTTGTTTATGTCAACACAAGTCGCACAAAGAAGGACGGTGTGGCTGACGAGAAGACCGCAGAGCGCAAGCTTAAATGGGATGAGGAGAACCGTCTCCTTGCTTCTGATGATAACGGCTTTGTGACAAACTACTGGTATGATGCTGACGGTGAGCGTACGGTGAAGACATCAGGCGAGAGTGACCAGGTTTATGTGAACTCAGAGTTTGCTGGACGGTCGCACGAACACCGCCAAGTTCTCACTCTATGTACTCACCTTATCTCGTTGCCAACCAGGCGGACGCTATACAAAACATATCTATATAGGTAGTCAGCGTGTCGTTTCCAAGATTGGTGACTTCGACTCTTACGGCTCAGACCCACGCCGCATCCAGTATGCAGGTAGTGAGACTGATGGCTTGTCTGTTGATTATAAGGTTAAATATACTCAACAGTTGCAGGTCATTAAGGATAATTATGCATCCTTTGCAGTGCCGTACAATGGCGAGGACAACAACGACTATGTCGATGGCAAGGGCTTCTGCTGCAATGACGGCAGTTTGGAGGCAGCGCAGTCACGTGTAATGGCAAGAGCAATGAAGAATAACTTCCAAGAGAGCGACACATACGAGAAGATGCAGTTCTACTTCCACCCAGACCATTTGGGTAGCAGTAGTTACATCACCAACCTTGACGGCGAGGTAGTGCAGCATATCGAGTATGTTCCTTTCGGTGAAGTGTTTGTTGAGGAACGCAATAACATTTGGAATACACCTTATCTTTTCAATGCGAAGGAATTCGATGAGGAGACGGGGCTATATTATTATGGAGCAAGGTACTATGAACCGAAGCTTAGTCAATTCCTTAGTGTGGATAGATATTCTGAAAATTATCCCAATTTTAATCCATATTCATATGTTGGAAATAACCCGATTAAATATATAGATGTAAATGGGGACAGCATTGTAATTAATAATCGAGGATATGTTAATTACTATAATCCTAACGACCCAGATACAAGAGTATTCTTAAACAATAGGTGTATTGGTTCGCTTGGATCCACTATTAATGCTAATGGATGGTTTGACAATTTGCTTTCTGATAATGCAAAAGAATCTGACGATTTGTTCTCGCCACTTACTTTTAAAAACTATGTTCAGCAATATGGAAAGTGGGATTATAAATACCGAAGTCCAGCTAACAAAAACTCTGAAACCAGTTCTATGAAATATCATATTCTTGGTATAGCATTTTATAGAAAAGATAAAAGTAAAGGTTTAGGAGATTTACCTGAAACATATTTCTTGTTTAGGAACAATCCTAAAGCCAGGGCTGAAGATTTGAATAATTTCCATTTTGGAGTAGTAGGCAAAAGTTTCTGGATGTTCTCTGAAGAATTTATGTTGAAGACTGCAGGGGCTGTCGAAATGCAAAAATGCTGAAGATTACAAATTGGGCAAGAGACCAACTCCTTATGTACCAGAATCATGGCGACCGATTATAGTTACCGGTTATTATCCAAGTGTTATGGGAGGAGGCCCTATTTATAACATTGGTTGGCCTTATGGAGATAATCCGAAAGATAGCAGATGGATTATTAGAGGCTTTAATTATTATAAGTCTCATATGAAATAATTTTTAAATAATTTCTCTGAAGGAATGATATTCCTTCAGAGAAATTTAAAATAACAGGTATGAAATATTTAATGCAAATATTACTTGGTTTAATACTTTTACAACTGCTGCAATCATGTGATTACAGTAAGGGTCGCGATGTGTTGTGGATGAAAAAAAATTTTGAAAATAATGCAGAGCTTTTTTTTTGATGTTACTAATTTGTTTAATAACTCTATTCCAATAAATTTAAAAAAAGAATATTATGTTAATTTTAATATTAATGATAAAAATAATAGTGTTGATATTATTATAATAAGCAAAAAAGTAATTAATGGAGAAAGAGTCACTCAAAAAGCTAACTCACAAAGGTTAGATAACAGGAATTTTAATCTATTATTGAAAAACTTAGGATGGAACTATTCAAAAGTTGATTCAATACGAAATATGTTACAGAGGATAAAATGCAATACCATTAGAACCGTTGATTATAAATATTTTGATATTGAAATTTATAATAGCTCTAATTTATCGTATTCATATTTACATCTCAAACATAGTATAGAGTACCATAACATTAAAACAATATCAAATAACTCTAAATATGGTAATCTGTTTTCCATTTCTGTAACTAATAGCTTGTAGCCGAATAGTAAAAGAAAGTAATTGCAAGCGTGTAAAAAAAGAGTATCACGGCATTATATTGAAACAATGTCGTGATACTCTTTAATCTGTATTCTGATAACTATCTATTTTCCATATTGTTACCTATATGATATAGGTTAGCGCCCAACTTCTTGATATTCAATCAAAGTCCAATTTAGAGCGAGTTGGGTTCATTACCAAATGAGTCTATAAAAATAATGCTGCTGTCATTCTTCACCTTACAAAATATATTGTCACCACTTTGCGGATGTTCAAGCATCAGAATGCAGCCGTCAAGCACTTTGAAAAAAACTTTCAATACTTCGCAATCATCCGAATCCGTTTGGAGATTTCTGCTTCAAACGATAGGTGCCATAAGCATTTAGCGTGAGTTTGTTTCTACATTAGTCGGTAACACACCAAAATATGCCCTTGCTATGGAATCCAAGTTAATACTGTTTTCTAAAACTGCCGTATATTCTTCGGCTTTAACAGAGTCAATACCTACATCGTTTTGTCCTGTGCCGCATAATATATAGGAAGCAACAAATGAGATAACCAAA
>ENA-OQAZ01000916-OQAZ01000916.1-human-gut-metagenome-genome-assembly--contig:-NODE-916-length-15496-cov-1.635695_pt1 | contig 15496 bp, 18 predicted proteins | sample MGYA00242737_ERZ504531 | MGnify/ENA primary metagenome ERZ504531 (study PRJEB26092, sample SAMD00036244) | human gut metagenome | host: Homo sapiens | study: EMG produced TPA metagenomics assembly of... | reverse complement strand
AATTCTTATATCACAAAGGACGGACTGGAAATGGCAGGGCACAGGTTATGCAGGCAGAAGGCGGCAGGAATAGAGCCGTGTGTGCAGAATGAATCCCATTTTATTAAAACCCACCAGTGATGTAAGGCTCGCAGGTTATTGTAAACGGTGTTCCGCTGAAAAACATGCCTGCAAAGGAATATTTTAAATATAAAAAAAAGCTGATACCCGATATTTTAAGTGCCTATGAAACATTAGACAGGCAGTATGATGTGATTGTACTGGAAGGTGCGGGAAGTCCGGCGGAAATTAATTTAAAACAGGACGATATCGTCAATATGGGCATGGCGGCACTGGTAGATGCACCGGTGCTTTTAGTGGGGGATATTGACAGGGGCGGCGTGTTTGCACAGCTGGCAGGAACACTGATGCTGTTAGAGGAAGAAGAACGCAGGCGCGTAAAGGGACTGGTGATGAATAAGTTTCGGCGGCGATAAAAAAATACTGGAACCGGGATTAAGACCAGCTTTATGATATCTGCCATGTGCCGACAATCGGCGTGATTCCGTATACCAGACTGGATATTGAGGAAGAAGACAGTCTGGCAGAAAGCCTTTTACAGACGGCACTGCCGGACGAAAACGGATATGCGGCTTGATATTGCGGTGATTCGTCTGCCGCACATTTCTAATTTTACGGACTTGGACGCGCTGGCATGGCTTGACGGTGTGCGCGTACGGTATGCAGACCGTGCGGAACAGATTCAGACACCGGATTTACTGATTCTTCCGGGCACGAAAAATACGATTGACGATTTGAAATGCTTCGCCGCACCGGACTGGAAAGCCCGATTTTAAACTGTGCCAGAAAAGGAATTCCGGTATTGGGAATTTGTGGCGGCTATCAGATGTTAGGCAATGAAATTGACGACAGCTGTGGGGCAGAAACGGGAGAGGTAGTTCCGGGGCTTGGACTGCTTCCGGTAAAAACCGTTTTTTCATTAGAAAAGCACAGAACCCGCGTAAAAGGTCGGATTTGTGCGCAATCCGGTATCTGGGGCAGCTTTTCGGGCTGTGAATGTACCGGTTATGAAATCCATATGGCGAGAGCCGTATTTGCGAAGAAAATGCGCAGGGATTTATACAGCTTACCAATCAATCGGATTTATCAACACGCGCAGACGGCTGTGTCCGTGAAAATGTAGCAGGGACATATCTGCATGGGATTTTTGACGAGGTGGGATTTTGCGGGCGGCTCATAGAAACACTGTGCCGGCAGAAAGGCATGAATTCGGCTGTGTCCGGGCAGATGAGTTTTTGGGAATACAAACAAAGAGAATATGATAAGTTAGCCGATGTGATTCGTGAAAATATGGATATGGAATATCTGTACCGTGTAATGGGGCTGGCATAAAATAAAATTCGGAAACTGCTTTTCATCACGCAGTTTCCGGATTTTTTATCCAACACATTTTTAACGGATTATTCCAACACAAGCAGAAGTGCCATTTTAAATCTGCCGTTTGCGGTTACGCTGTGAAGACCGTTCTTTTCAAAACGGAAACATTCACCGGCGCTGATTTCATAGTCTATTCCTTCATAGCCGATTGTCGCTTTGCCTTCCAGTGCGAAAACAATCGCATTGCCCGGTGCACGGTGCGGTGTAAGACCTGTGCCCTCATCAAATGCCATTAACACATATTTCATTGATGGGTTGCTGGCTACGTCCATGTTGGCGATACTGCCTTCTTCATAAGAAATTAAATCTTTCAGTGCGAATACTTCATTTGTTTTTACATTTGCGTTCATAATGTTCTCCTTTTCAAAAATAATTTCAGTGTATACCAGTCCGTTTTCTGTCTGCATACCGCACAAAGTCTTTTCAGGGACAATGAGTGCCGTGCCGGGGGTGGCAAAAACATTTTTCGGTTCTTCACCCAGAAGAAATGTTCCGCTTCCGGCGTTTGTGATATACATGGTCATTCTGTCATAGCTTTCCTGACTGATAGAGGTTCCTGCACCCATTGAAAAATAGGTGATTTTATTGACCGTGCCAAGTCTGGAATCTCTTGAAACGGTCATGCCGCCCCGTATGGGACGCATATTTTCAATCGTAAATACCGGATTCAATAGGCTGTCCTCCTTTATTTTATTGTGCAAATCTATTATTGCCGTTTTTTTAAATATACACTACAATGGAGCAAAAAGGAAGTATGCACATTTAAGTTATATACTTACCTAAAGGTAAGTATAGCCGCAGATTCCACCGAAAGTAGAGTACAGCCTGTCAGAACGCGGCAAATCCCTGATACCGATACTTGTTTCCATGTGTGAGTGGGGCGGAAAACATAAAAATGATTTGATAGATTAAATTGACAGTGCATATAGAGAATAAAAATGAGCAAAAGGAGTGCGGAAAAAATGAGTAAACAAACGTTTACACCCAACAAAATTATTTCTTATTTTAAGACAGAGTGGGTTGTTTTACTGATTGTAACGGTGTCCGGGCTGATTTATAACTTAGGTCTGCTTGCGGGACCGTGGTTTGAAGGACGGATGACCGGCTGTCTGATTGACATTTTAAATGGAAGAAAGACATTTTATAATATGCTCATTCTGGTGGGATGTTACGTGCTTTCCATTGCGGTTGTGCAGGTGTCCCGCTATATCAAGCGTTTTTATGTCAGACGTTTTGCCAACAACGTCAACCGCCGCATGAAAGGTATTCTTTACGCCAGTCTGGTCGAAAAAAGCAGACCGGAGTTAAAGGAGCAGGGAACGGGCGATATTATGACAAAGGCGATATTGGACGTTGATGACTGTGTAGAGGGTATGCGGAAATTTACGACAGAAATATTTGATACCGGCATTGCACTTGCCGCGTATGCGGGCATGTTGTTGTATTACGACTGGCGTCTTGCCCTGCTTTCCATGCTGTTTCCGCCGGTATCTTATCTGCTTGCCGAAAAAATGAAGGCATTGTACAGCGGACCGGTGTGGTATACAAGGAACAGTCCGGTGCGTTAAGTTCGGCAACCTTAGACAGGGCAGAAAATGCCATTACTTACAGGGTGTTTGGCTGTGAACAGCAGCGTAAACAGGCTTATGAGGAAAATTTAACGGCATACGAAAAAGCCGCAGTCAGCGCAAATATCTGGAATACGATGATGCCGCCGCTTTATAAGGTCATTTCAATGACAGGTGTGCTGTTTATTTTATATTTCGGTGCGGCAAATGTGCTTGGAACAGGCTGGAAAGTCTGGACGGCTGCAATTTTTACAACATTTTTATCCTGCTTTACAAAGCTGTCCGTCAAATCCTCCAATGCGGCAAAATTATTCAATGCCGTGCATAAGGCACAGGTTTCATGGAAGCGTATTAAGCCGCTGATGAATCCGGTGATAGAAAATGAAAAGCCTGAAATCCGGACGGTTTCACAGTTATCGGTACAGGAGCTTACATTTGCGTATCCTGATGGTGAAAATATATTTGAAAACATTTCCCTTGCGGCAAAGCTGGAGATATTATCGGTGTGACCGGAGCGGTTGCGTGCGGAAAATCTACTTTCGGCAAGGCATTTCTCGGAGAATATCCGTATCAGGGCAGCATCACGGTTGACGGTAAAGAGCTGGGCAGTCTGGACAGAAGACAGCACGCGGGCATTATCGGTTATCTGGGACATGCCCCGGAGTTATTTAATGATACTATTGAAAACAATATTTTAATGGGAGAAAATAAAAATGTATCCGATTACCTGAAACTGGTCTGTTTTAATGAAGAAGTACAGGCAATGCCGGACAAAGAAAATACAATGGTCGGAAACGGCGGCGTGCGGCTCTCCGGCGGTCAGGCACAGCGCCTTGCGCTGGCAAGAACGCTCTGTCATAAACGTCCGGTACTCATTTTAGACGACCCGTTTTCGGCACTCGATAAAGACACCGAAAAACAGATTTTTGCAAATCTGAAAAAATATATGGCAGACGGCATTGTGATAATAATATCACACAGATTGTATCTGTTCCCGCAGATGAATCATGTAATCTGGCTGGAAAATGGACAGGCAGTAACCGGTACGCATGAAAAACTGATGCAGGAGATACCGGAATACGCACAGCTTTACCATGCGCAGGAAGGAGGAAGTATTTATGAGCAGTGATTGTGGAAACATTATCAGACAGACTGTAAAGAAAAATGTTCTTCTGGCAGTGGGAATTATTATTGCAGTGTGCGGAGCCGTTGTCATATCCCTGCTTCCGCCGCTTGTACTGGCAAAAATGATTGATGCCATGACACAAAAACAGAATGTCGGCTTTACCTTTGTGGCGCTTTATTTCGGGCTGACGGCGCTGACAGGTGTTATGGAAGCGTCAAGAGAAGGATTTCTGACGGTATTTGGACAGAAAATCACACATGCATTAAGAAGCAGTCTTATGGAAAAGTTTACAAGACTGACGGCAGACAGTTTAAACAAACAGGAACCGGGCGCACTGGTATCACGGTTTGTCGGTGATGTGGATACGGTAGAAAATCTGTTTACATCGGGCATTATCAGTATGTTTGCGGATGCCTGCCGCATCATCAGTATTCTGGCAGTCATATGGTTTCAGAATAAGGGACTTGCGCTTGTACTGTTTATTTTATTGCCGTTTCTGTTCTGGTTTACACGGTATGTCCAGAAAAATATGTTAGCTGCGCAGGTTGAAAACCGCCGTGCGGTCAGCCGTGCTTCCGGTCATGTGCCGGAAACCCTGCATAATATCCGTACGATTCATAACCTTTCCAAAGAAAATTATATGGAAAAACGATATGACGAATATATCCAGCAAAGCTATCATCCATGGAAAGACCAACATTTACGTACAGCGGTCTATTCACCGGTCATTTTTAATTTTTAAAATGCGGTTGTTGTTGCGGTAGTCATGCTTTTATCCGCTTCCGGCAGTCCTAAGGTTTTGACACTGTTTGGTATGTCAGCCGGTACGGCGGTTGCAGTTATGAATTACATTTCGCAGATATTTACACCGCTTGAAAGTCTTGGCATGGAGATTCAGACCATTCAGTCTGCCATTGCGGGTGTGCAGAGAATCAATGAATTTTTTGCACTGCCGGAGCCTGCACCAAAACAGCATGAAAATACAGCAGATTCAAAACCGGTACAAAATAACGGTAAATCATTTGTGGAATTTCGGGACGTCACCTTTGGTTATGACGAACATACGGTGTTAAAGCATTTAAGCTTTCAGGTAGAGGAAGGCGAACAGATTACACTTTCAGGCAGAACCGGTGCCGGAAAAAGTACGGTATTTAAGCTGCTTCTGGGACTTTACGAACCGGGTGAGGGCAGTGTGTGGATTGACGGCAGAGAGGCAGCAGCGATTGACCGGAAGGACAGACGTTTTTTGTTTGGCTATGTAGAGCAGTCATTTCACAGAGTAGCGGGAACGGTCAAAGACCAGATTACGCTGTATGATGAAAAGATTTCCATGGAAAATGTAAAAGAAGCGGCAGAACTGACGGGACTGCATGATACAATTATGCACTTCCCGGACGGATATGACACCATTTGTACACCGGAACTGTTTTCACAGGGACAGTGGCAGCTTTTATCCATAGCGCGTGCGGCGGCGGCAAGACCGAAGCTTTTGTTATTGGATGAAATCACGCAAATCTCGATGCCGAAACGGAAAAAGAAGTGCTTGAAGCGCTAAAGAGAGTATCCGAAAACAGAACGGTTATCTCCATTTCACACAGAGTATCCGCAAAAATGGGAAGAATCATTCCGATTGAGCAGAAACTATAGGAATAAAAGCGGAATTTTATAACCGGCGGAAGTATGTTATACTAAAATACAACATACGCAAGGCGCACGTTACAGGCGGGAGGGAAGAAGCCTGTACATGTGCGGCAAAACAGTGCGGGTAAAAGAGAGGGAAATCAGATGATACGGTGTAATAACTGCGGAGCGGATATTGAGGAAACACAGACGCAATGCCCATACTGCCATGCCATGCAGTATGAAGCATCGGAAAAAGAGTACATGAATCACCTGTACAAAATGAATGATACCATGGACGGACTTGATGAAAATGCAAACCGTTATATCCGGAACAGAATCATTTGTCATGCTGTCATTACGCTGGCGGCGGTTGCAGCAGCACTGCTTGTCGGGACTGCGTGGGGATATACAAAATATCGTTCTTATTATAATTCGGCTTCGGAACGCAGAGAGATTGCAGAGGGCATGGCATGGTATGATGAAAATGTGCCGCAGATAAATGAAGCCTACGAGCAGGGAAACTTTGCAGACATCAGTGAAGTGACGGCGGATTCTTATAAAAATAAAATATTACAGCAGTGGAAACATTATAATATTTTATATATTTATAAATATGCGTATTCAGATACACTGCGCTATGATGATAAAATCGCACAGGGAACGCCGCTTGAAAGCTATGAATTTGAAAATCTGTACCGCAGCTGCATGGAATATATGAATATGCTGGAAGATACGGACGGATATATGTATCGGTATTATAAAAGCTGTGATACACAGGAAAAAGAAATTATCAGTACGTGGACACAGCATGTAAAGGCGGTTCTTACAGATACCATCGGACAGTCGGAAGCCGACTATGCCGCAGACTATCAGGCTTTGTACGGGAACGGTGATGTCAGTAATTACAACATGTTCCGTGAAAAAGCACAAAAATATGAAAAATGACAGTGGGGAATATTTATGAAATGTAAAAATTGCGGTGCAGAACTGACAATGCTTGAAAAATTCTGTCCAAACTGCGGGACACCTAATGAACAGAGTCAGCAGCATATCAAAGATATGGAGCATTATGAACATGAATTTTCGGATACACAAAAAGAAGTTGTCCGTAACAGTAAATGGTTCATAAAATACATTGCACCGGTTACATCGCTGGTGATTGCGGGAATTGCAGCAGTCATAGTAACCATTCAGGCAAATCACCTCTGGGGATATAATCTGGCAGAACAAAAGCAGAAAAAATATAATCAGACACATGAGCAGGAAATCAAAGAACATTTACAGACACTGCTGGATAACGGGCAGTATGAAGAAGTGTATCAGCTCTACACCCGTCTGAATCAGCGGATGAGCGGAACGGGAAACAGCGGCTGGTATGATTTTTACAACATGACAGAAGGGTATCTGCGTCTGCGCAATGCCATTATGTTTTACTATAATCCGGAACTGTCAGAGCATTATTCCAAAGAAACGGCATTAAACAATGCGGCAGAAGCAATCTGTATGATAACCGGAAGCGCGCAGGGGAAAAGTTACAGGGAACGGGCGGCAGAGAGTATTCCTTATATGGAAGATATAAAAGAAAAAGCAGGGCTGTTTTTAAAGGATTACTGTAATTTTACACAGGCTGATATAGATTCGCTCGAAAACCGTGACAGAACATCGGTAATTGCATTACTGACGAGGAGAATGTTTGATGAAGAATAAAAAAAATCGTGTTAATATAATAGGAAAGCTGTTGTATCTGGTTGTTGCCGTACTGGTTTTGATGATTATTCCGTCAGCGGCGGAAAATGCGTATGATTATTTCCGGGAAAAGCAGTCCAGAAAAGGATATACGTCAGAGAAGCTGTATGAGGATTTCTGCGATGGTGATTACGGGCAGATTATCAGAAAAGGTGGCATATAACCGCGCTGTTGGAAGAACAGTCACAGAAGATGACAGGGACTACTATGCTTTCAGTGCCTGCTACAACAGCGCAGTTGATTATCATATGTACCGGACAGCCGGAAAAACAGACAAAGCTTCCGATACACTTGAGATATTTTATCAGAATGAATCAGAACTCAATCATTTGATTTTTAAGGACGCATTAACCGCGGTAAAAGAGGTATATGAAATTCCATAAATCTGCGGCTTATTCTGCAGAGTCTGCAATCAGATTCCGGTACCAGTAATAGGAATCTTTCGGAATCCGTTTTTGTGTCGGATAATCAATATATACCAGTCCGAAACGTTCATCGTAACCGCTGTGCCATTCAAAATTGTCCGTAAAAGACCAGTGAAAATACCCCATGACGGGTGTACCCTCTTTTATGGATTCACTCAGCTGTAACAGATAGCGCGTCAGAAAATCAATGCGTTCAGCATCATGGACTTTTCCGTCAAGGAAAATGTGGTCATTGCAGGAAAGCCCGTTTTCAGTAATAAAAATCGGCAGATGATAGCGTTCATACAGAAAGCGTGTACCCCAGTTCATAACTTCGGGAGTGACAGGCCATTTCAGTGCTGTCTTTGGAAAACCTGCATATCGTTTCGTAAAACCGTCTGCACCGGCTTTGCGTCCGTTATAAATGTTCAGCCCCAGAAAATCCAAAGGCGGATTTAATTCGCTGCAGTCGTTCCACACATTTTTAAGGTGCTGTGTTACAAAATTCAGCGTATCATCTGATTTTAAATCAGCAGTAATCTCCGGCGCAAGTGCTTCAAAATCCGGTGCAAGTCCGTTGATAACCGCATCGCAGAAAATGTGATGACAGAATAAAATATTTTCTTTGGTATTGGCAAATGTCATAGTTCTTGCGGCACAGATATCCGCTTCATTTTCACTGCATGGATAGCACAGATTTCCGGTACTTGAAAAACCGATTTTGACCGGTTTCTTTGCAGCCCTGCGCATTGCGGGAACGGCAAGTGCATGAGCTTTGGCAAGTGCGTGGAGAATATCCAGTGTTTCCAGCATGGAAAGCCGGTATCCGGGCGCGTGAAGACCGTCATAATACCCCATTTTTGTAATAATCTGCGGTTCATTGATTGTGGAAAAATAAGTTACACGGTCCGAAAAATGTTCACAGATAACAGCAGCATAACGCACAAATGCTTCAATCGTATGCGCAGACAGCCAGCCGCCGCGGTCCGAAAGGGACTGTGGAAGGTCCCAGTGAAAAAGCGTAATGTGCGGCTGGATGCCATACCGGATACAGCAGTCTACAACACGGTCATAAAAGGCAAGCCCCAAAGGATTGACAGCAGGATCATCGCCGTTTGGAAAAATCCGCGGCCATGAAACAGAAAAACGGTACGCGCGGATACCGGCATCTGCCATGAACCGGATATCTTCTTCATAGTTATCATAATAACAGCAGGCAAGCGTTCCGTCAGAGCTGTCAGCAATGACACCGCTTTTCTGACAGAACGTATCCCAGATAGAAGCGCCTTTGCCGTCCCGGTTATAAGCCCCTTCGGTCTGATAGGAGCTGGAAGCTGTTCCCCATATAAAATCTTTTGGAAAATTAATATGTTTCATACAAAGTTCCTCCATTACATAATTGCAGTGACATGATATTCCGTCACATCTTTCTGATAAGGAATCATATTTCCTTCAACCGGAGTGCCGTTTACAAGAAGGGTTTTGATGCCTTTCTGAGATTTGGCAGAATTATCAACGTGAATATGATAAACGGCACCGCGGAAATGCCGCGTTACGGTAAATCCGGACAGGGTTTCCGGAATACACGGATCAATGCAGAGTCCGTCAAATTCAGGGCGGATACCGAGAATATACTGTGAAACATTTGTAAATGTCCATGCGGCAGTTCCCGTAAGCAGCTGTTTTTTGCTTCACCGAAACGGCATGCATCTTTTCCGGCAATCATCTGCGAATAAACGTAAGCTTCCGTCCGGTGCAGGTCGCTGATATCCTGAAGATATGCCGGACAGATTTTTTTATAAATTTCAAAGGCGCGGCTGCCGTGTCCCAAAACAGTTTCGGCAATGGAAACCCATGGATTGTTGTGGCAGAAGATACCGGCATTTTCTTTGTAGCTTCCGGGTAAGATGAAATTTCACCCAGTTCAAGGTGATAGTATGTGTAAGCTGGCTGTAAAAGAACAATGCCATATTTTGTATCCAGCCTGTTTTTTACGGACTCCAGTGCTTTTTCGGCAAGACCTTCCTTTACCCCGATTCCAGCCATGACACAGAAGCCCTGCGGCTCAATAAAAATCTGACCTTCTTCACATTCATGCGAACCGACCTTTTTTCCGGCGGCATCGTAGGCACGTAAGAACCATTCGCCGTCCCAGCCGGATTTTAAAACCGCCTGTATCATTTGCTCAACCTGCGCATCAGCATCATCAGCTTCTTTGGTAAGACCGGCATGGCGGCAGATTTGTGCATAGTCCCTGCCGTACTTTACATACATTCCGGCAATAAAAACAGATTCGGCAACAGGACCTTCGGAAGCGCCGGCAGTCTGGAAGGATTCATCGGGAACGGTTGAAAAACAGTTCAGATTCAGGCAGTCGTTCCAGTCGGCACGGCCAATCAGCGGCAGGTTGTGTGGTCGAGATGTGTGGACGTAAAATGAAAAGAGCGGCGCAGATGTTCCATCAGCGGAGCCTGATTGTCCGGATTGCTGTCAAACGGTGTCATTCATCCAGAATCGAATAGTCGCCGGTTTCTTTTAAATAAGCGGCAGTTCCGGCAATCAGCCATAACGGGTCGTCATTAAAGCCGCTTCCGATGTCTGCATTTCCCTTTTTGGTCAGCGGCTGGTACTGGTGGTAGGCACTTCCGTTTTCAAACTGGGTAGAAGCAATATCTAAAATACGCTGGCGCGCTTTATCCGGGATTAAGTGGACAAAGCCAAGCAGATCCTGGCAGGAATCCCTAAATCCCATGCCTCTGCCGATACCCGATTCAAAATAAGATGCGGAGCGGGACATATTAAAAGTAACCATGCACTGATACTGGTTCCAGATATTGACCATGCGGCAGAGTTTCTCATCGTCGGCTTCGAGCGTATAGCCGGAGAGCAGATGACTCCAGTAGTCTTTTAAACGTAACAGCGCATTGTCAAAATCTTTGATAGAAAGAAAATGTTCCATCAATTCATTTGCTTTTTTCTTGTTGATAATCTGTGGCGCTTCCCATTTATCATCTGCCGGATTTTCAATGTAGCCGAGCATAAAGATGAAATCACGGCTTTCGTGCGGTTCAAGCGTAATATCCAGCCGGAAAGAACCGCATGGCTGCCAGCCGTCGGCAACAGAATTGCAGGAAGTGCCGTTTCCAACGGACTGTGGTGCGGCAGGGGAGCCGTATGTACCAAGAAAGCTCTCGCGTGCGGTATCAAATCCGTCACACGCAGCATTTACAGCATAGACGGCATAGTGATTGCGGCGTTCACGGTATTCGGTTTTGTGATAAATGCAGGAGCGGCTGTCGCCCTTTACGACTTCGACTTCACCGGTGCTGTAATTTTTCTGAAAATTATTCATATCTTCAACGGCATTCCACAGACAGAATTCAACATAAGAATAAAGACTGATGTTTTTTTTGCTGTCAGAAAGATTTTTCAGGCTGATTTTGTTTAATTCACAGTCGGCACCGATTGGAACGAGTGCGGTTACACAGGCTTCCAGTTCATTTTTAATACCTTTGTAAATCGTATATCCAAGACCGTGGCGGCATTCATAAGCATCCAGTGCGGTCTGTGACGGCTGCCAGCAGGATCCATACGGTGCTGCCGTCTTTGATATAGTAGTAGTGGCCGTTGCTGTCTAACGGTGCATTGTTATAGCGGTATCGGGTAAGACGCATCAGTTTGGCATCTTTATAAAAAGCATAGCCGCCGCCGGTGTTGCTGATCAGGCGGAAGAAGCTTCGCAGCCAGATAATTAATCCATGGCAGCGGCGTCTGTGGTGTAGTAATCACATATTCTTTATTTGTATCATCAAAATATCCAAAATTCATAGAAAACCTCCTTTTGTTAAGTTTACAGGTACTTTATGGCGGAAAAAATACGTGCCATTTAACGAAAACGATTAAGAAATGCCGGAAAATAAAAAGTCTGCCGGGCTTATACACTAGTATATGCAGAAAAACAGATAGAAAATAATCATATTTATATCTAAGCTGAGTATATTTTAATAAAAAGAAAAATGCAATGTTGAAATGAGAAAAACAGAAAAATAGTCAAAATGCACAAAAGTGTATATACAAAATGCACTAATTTTATAAAATGTCAAAAAAGAGTTGCATTTAAAATAATAACATGCTATATTGAATTTACGAAAACGATTAAGTAACTATTAACGGCTCAGACAAACGAGGTAAGTGACTATGGTATCTATGAGAGATATTGCAGACAGATGTAAAGTATCTGTTGCAACGGTCAAGTAAAGCGCTGAACCATCATAGTGACATCAGCGAGGAAACCAGAAGGCGGATTCAGAAAGCGGCAGATGAGATGGGATATTATCCGAACTCGGCGGCGAGGGCATTAAAGACACACCGTTCCTATAATATTGGCGTTCTTTTAAATGACAAAGCAAACAGCGGTCTGACGCATGAATATTTTTCAGCGGTGCTTCAAGGTGTCAAAGTCGAGGCAGAAAGCTGCGGATACGATATTACATTTATTAATACGCACAGCAAGACAATGACTTATTATGAACATTGTAAATATCGTAATCTCGATGGAGTTGTTATTGCATGTACGGATTTTGAGTGTGAGGAAGTGAAGGAAGTTGTCAACGGAACGATTCCCACGGTAACGATTGACTACGTATTTAACAGCTGCACTTCAGTAAGCTCGGATAATGTAAAGGGGATGAGAGATTTAGTCCGGTATGTATATGAGATGGGACATCGCAGGATTGCTTATATACATGGAGAGGATGATTCGGAGGTAACAAAGCAGAGATTAACATCATTTTACAGGACACTTGAGGAATTGGGGATTGAGGTACCGGATGAATACGTGAAATCATCAGAGTATCTGAATTCAGTCAAAGCAGAACAGTTCACAGATGAACTGCTGGATATGAAAGATGCACCGACCTGCATATTTTATCCGGATGACCTGTCGAATACCGGAGGACTCAATGCAGTCCGCAAAAGGGGTTTAAAAGTGCCGAGGGATATTTCGACGGTAGGATATGACGGTATTAAATTATCGCAGATGTTAAGCCCGAAACTTACCACACTGCGGCAGGATACGATGGAGATCGGAAAGAAGGCAGCCAAAGAACTGATAGCGGCGATTGAACGTCCGAAGACGACACTGGTAAAAAGAGTTATAGTTGAAGGAACTCTGATAGAGGGTGAAACTGTCAGAGATATCAGCTAAAGGGGTTTTTGAGGAGGTATTATTATGAAGAAGGGTAAATTTACAAGTTTAATGCTTGCGGGAATGATGGCAGTGACAACACTTGCAGGATGCGGTTCGGGAGGAAAACAGGCCGCTTCAAAGGTTGATACAAGTGAGGCAGCACAGGGAAAAGTATTGAATATCTACTGCTGGAATACAGAATTTCAGGACAGATTTGAATATTTTAAAAAGTCCGGAAAGCTTCCGTCAGATGTAAAAGTAAATTTCGTGGTTACACCGAATGAAAACAACGCATACCAGAATGCACTGGATGCAGCACTTTTAAAACAGAATGACGTACCGGCAGATGAAAAGATTGATATTTTCCTGATTGAAGCCGATTATGCGTTGAAATATGTTGACAGTGATTACACACTGGACGTTGTCAATGACATCGGACTTTCAAAGGATGCACTGGCTGACCAGTATCAGTACACCAAAGATATCGTAACAGATTCAAAGGGCGTACAGAAAGGTACAACATGGCAGGCAACACCGGGATTGTTCGCATACAGACGTTCCATTGCAAAAGATGTTCTCGGCACGGATGATCCGGATGCAGTACAGGCACAGCTTTCTTCATGGGATAAGTTTAATGCCGTAGCTGAAAAGGCATCTGAAAAAGGTTATAAGATGCTTTCCGGATATGACGATGCCTACAGAGTATTCTCAAACAACGTATCTGCACCGTGGGTTGATTCCAATAATAAGATTGTCATTGATGACAACATTATGAAATGGGTTGACCAGACAAAGACCTTTACAGAAAAAGGCTACAACAACAAGTCTTCACTTTGGGACAATGTATGGCAGGCTGACCAGGGTCCGAAAGGAAATGTATTTGGATTCTTTTATTCAACATGGGGTATTAACTTTACACTTCTTGGCAATGCATTGGAAACACCTGTAAAAGAAGGCGGTAAGGAAGAAGTCGGCAATGGTATTTACGGGGATTATGCCGTATGCCAGGGACACAGAGTTACTACTGGGGCGGTACATGGATTTGTGCAGCAGCCGGAACCGATAATCCGAACCTGATTAAAGAAATTATGCAGACAATGACCTGCGATAAGGATACAGAAGTCCAGATTACAAAAGATACACAGGATTACACCAATACCATTTCCGGCATGAATGAACTTGCAAACAGCAATTTCAAGTCAGACTTCCTTGGCGGACAGAACCATATTAAACTCTTTGCAGAAGCTGCACCGAAGATTAATATGAAGAATATTTCAGCATATGATCAGGGATTAAATGAAGAATTCCAGAAGGCAATGAAGGATTATTTCGACGGAAATGTTACAAAAGACAAGGCACTTGATAATTTCTACAAGGCCGCAACAGAGAAATACCCGAATCTGACACATTAATAACATGACAGTATAAGGTGACAGGCACGCCTTGAAATCATTGAATTGTTATCAGAATAAAGCTGGTTTCAAAAAACAGGTTTCAGGGCGTGTATTGTTTACCGGAAATGGAGGGCGGCATGAAAAGAAAAAGAAGATCAAAATGTGTAAGTTATGCAAAGTGGGGATATATATTTTTGATACCGTTCTTTCTGGTATATTTTATTTTTCAGCTGCTTCCGCTGATTTCCACTTTCTATAATAGCTTTTTTGAAAATTACAGAGTGGGTCTTATGCAGATAGGACCAAAGTTTGTAGGATTACAGAATTATAAAGAAATCTTATTTAACAGTGAACTGCCAATTTATTTGAAAAATACGTTTATTATCTGGATGATGGGCTTTATCCCGCAGATGCTTTTCTCACTGCTGCTTGCATCCTGGTTTACGGATTTGCGATTGAGATTGAAATGTACGGGATTTTTTAAGACTGTTATTTATATGCCGAACCTGATTATGGCATCTGCATTTTCAATGCTGTTTTACACCATATTTTCAGATGTAGGCCCGATTAACAACCTGCTGAATTCCATGGGACTTCCTACATACCGCTTTCTTTCGGAAGTTGCAGGTGCAAGAGGTCTGATTGCACTGATGAATTTCCTCATGTGGTTTGGTAATACGACCATCGTTTTAATGGCAGGTATTATGGGAATTGATACCAGTATTCTTGAAGCTGCAAGAATTGACGGGGCGAATTCCATTCAGATCTTCAGACGCATTACACTTCCAATTATCCGTCCGATTATGGCATACACTCTTGTAACGTCACTGATTGGTGGTATTCAGATGTTTGATGTTCCGCAGATTTTAACAAACGGTAACGGTAATCCGGACAGAACGAGCATGACGGTTATTATGTATCTGAATAAGCATTTATATAGTAAGAACTACGGCATGGCAGGTGCGTTATCCGTAATTTTATTTATCATTACGGCGATATTGAGTGTTGCG
>ENA-OQAZ01000915-OQAZ01000915.1-human-gut-metagenome-genome-assembly--contig:-NODE-915-length-15511-cov-3.337624_pt1 | contig 15511 bp, 17 predicted proteins | sample MGYA00242737_ERZ504531 | MGnify/ENA primary metagenome ERZ504531 (study PRJEB26092, sample SAMD00036244) | human gut metagenome | host: Homo sapiens | study: EMG produced TPA metagenomics assembly of... | reverse complement strand
TTGCCTTCTCTGCACCTCTTTTAATTCTTGTTTATACTGTTATTTCACAAAGAACGGTAAACCGTCTCAGAGCTGTACTCTTCACCGGGAAGCAGGATCGGAGAATGGAAATCCTCTACATTGACTGCATTTGGCTCCACCTGTGTCTCCAGGCAGAATCCATAACGTTCATGATAAACATGACCGTTCTTTCCCTTCTCATCCTTAACAAAATTGCCTGCATAGAACTGCACACACGGGCAATCGGAGGAAACCTCCATACCGATACCGGATTCCCTGCAGTATGCAGTCGCAATCGAACGGACATTGCCCTTTGCATAATTATCTGTTACATAGTTATGGTCATAACCGCCTGTAAACTTCAGCTGTTCAAAGTCCGCCTCAATGTCTCTGCCGATCGGTTTGGAAACATTGAAATCCATCGGCGTTCCCGCCACCGGTGCATATTCACCGATAGGAATGGACTGGCTGTCTTTTACCGGAGTAAAATACTTCGCATGAATACACACTTCCTGGGCAAGCACATCCCCGCTGCCTTCTCCGTTCAGGTTAAAATAAGAATGGTTGGTCATATTGGCAACGGTAGCTGCATCAGAGCGTCCTCTGTAAAAAATCTTCAGTTCGTTTTCCTCTGTGAATTCATATTTCACAACAATGGAAAATTCTCCCGGAAATCCGTTCTCTCCATCCGGACTGATGCGGAAGAAATCCACGCTGTTCTTCTCCTGGGAAATTTCCTTTACTTCCCACAGCTTTTTCTCAAAGCCATCCGGACCGCTGTGAAGATTGTTATGATTCTCATTCTCTGCAAGAACCACTTCTTTATCATCAATAAAAAATCTGGAATTCTCGATACGGTTTCCGCTTCTTCCAATGATTGCACCGAAAAAGCATCCATTAACCTCATATCCCCGGATATCGTCATATCCAAGAACCACATCCTTCAGATCTCCGTTCTTATCCGGAACACATATCTTCACCAGAATCGCGCCATACTGAAGTACTTCAGCGTAGGCACCTTTTTTATTCTCAAGATGATAGATCTTTACTTCTTCCCCTGTAGGAAGTGTCCCAAATTTCCTTTCAGAAACACTCATGTTTTAATTCCTCCTATATATGAAAAAAGAGCCACTAACCGGCTCCATGTCTTTAACCGATTAATCCCGGGATGCCGTTCCCTTATTTTTGACGCCTAGCAGATGCTAGGTGGGTATCCTCAACAGTGTCTTCTGCCTACCACACGTGAGGTCTGACATCCAACCTGCGATTTTGGATTCCCAAAATGTCAATGTAGGTTCAAAAAGAAAAGGGGGATCGAACATTCCAGGATTCGGTTTTCGTTGTTTTTATTATAAACCAGTATTTGTGCTTTTTCAACAGAAAATACATTTTCTTACTGATTTTATTATCAATTATTATTTGATCTTAAGAATATCCTTTACTGCTGCCGGCATATCCACTGCATCTACCACCCTGTCATGAAGGACCGGCGCAGTACGGATTTCTTCAACTGCACGTGGAACAGGTACTCCGGAAAGCGCACTTAATGCGTCTACAAGGCCAAAATCATCCAGATCTTTATGCTCCTCGCCAAATGCTTCCATAACACTTCTTGTGAATTTATACGGACTTGCAGTAGAAGCGATCACTGTCGGAAGATGATCCGCTGTCTCACTTACATACTTCTTATATACGCCGGCTGCAACCGCTGTATGCGTATCGATCACATAATTGCTGTCTTTGTAGATATCACTGATGGCCTGTGCAGTCTCATCTTCGCTGCAGAAATTGCCATAAAAATCACCAAGCTGTGCTTTCATCTCGTCAGTAATGGTATATTCGCCGCCCTCACTTAAAGATTTCATAAGCTCTGCACATTTTTCAGCATTTTCTCCGGTAAGACGATAGATCAGTCTTTCCAGATTGCTGGAGATCAGAATATCCATGGAAGGAGATGTCGTAAGGATGAAATCTCTCTTTCTGTCATAAGTTCCTGTGCGGAAGAAATCATAAAGAACACGGTTCTCATTCGATGCACAGATCAGCTTGTGGATCGGAAGTCCCATCTGTTTCGCATAGTACGCAGCAAGGATATTTCCGAAGTTTCCGGTAGGAACTACCACATTGATCTCCTGTCCGTCTTTGATCCTGCCGTCGCGTACCAGTGATGCGTAGGCATATACATAATACACGATCTGAGGAACAAGACGACCTATGTTGATAGAGTTTGCAGAAGAAAACTGGAAACCTGCCTGATCCAGCTCTGCTGCCAGCTCGTGATCATTGAACATCTTCTTAACTGCAGTCTGGGCATCATCAAAGTTACCGGTAATACCTACCACATAAGTGTTGGCACCCTTCTGAGTTACCATCTGTTTCTCCTGGATCGGGCTGACACCATGCTTCGGATAAAATACAATGATCTTCGTTCCCGGCACATCTGCAAAGCCTGCATGGCAGCTTTACCGGTATCTCCTGATGTTGCGGTAAGGATCACGATCTCATTCTTAACATTATTCTTCTTCGCTGCAGTTGTCATCAGATGCGGAAGAATGGAAAGTGCCATATCCTTAAATGCGATGGTCGCGCCATGGAACAGTTCCAGGAAATATGCCCCATCCGCTTCATGAAGCGGTGCAATCTTTTCTGTATCAAATTTACTGTCGTATGCTTTGTTGATACAGTTCTTAAGCTCATCCTCAGTAAAATCTGTAAGGAAACGGCTCATTACCTCATATGCTGTCTCCTGGTAGGTCATCTGTGCCAGCTTGTCCATTGGTACATCCAGCTGTGGAATGCTTTCAGGCACGAACAGTCCGCCGTCCTCAGAAAGACCCTTAAGTATGGCCATAGACGCTGTAACTGCCTGCTCTTTTCCTCTGGTGCTCTTGTACAATACCTGCATTGGTGTTCCGCCTTTCTATTGTAAGATATTCGTTTTCTTTTCAACGTTATCACATTATAGCATGGAATTATGGAAAATGCCACCACTTTTAAAAAAGAATCTGTCTTGCCCAATCCACCCTGTGATCAGACAGATATTCACAGCTTTCGGATAAAAAGAAACCGCCGGTCTGTTTCTGCCGGCGGTTGGTTCCTTCTGTACTGCATCAGTTCTTCCTATTTATATGTATAAAATTCATGGACTCCGTATTTAAAGAGCCTCTTCAGGTCCTTTTCAAACCATTTCACATTGTGTTCCTCTGCTGCGGATTTCTGGATAAAGAACAGTGCACCTTCAGAATAATCGGCACCCTTCAGCGCCTGCTTGACCGCTTCCCTTGTTTCATCAGAAACTGCAACTTCATTGATCCTGCCATCATAGGTCGGTGAAAACTGCGGAACGCCGTCACTGTTATCCCAGACAACCTCTGTCACCGTATTCGGAAAATCTTCGCTTTTTACACGGTTCATGATGACATTGGCCACCAGAACACGGCCCTTGATATCTTCACTTCCTGCTTCTGCCTCCACGATCCTCAGAAGTGTATCATAGTCCTCATCTGACATCAGTGTGGGATTTTCTGCCAGTGTGATCGATCTTGCATCAAGTTCATTTACTTTGTTTTCCATAGAGGAGCTTACATTAAGATCTGCAGCAGTATTGGTCACTCTCTGTACTCTCTGGCCTACGATCACCTGCTCACAGGAGCTTCCGATCCTTGTAACCGTGCTTCCGGATAATGGTGTATCCGTAACTCCTGAAACCACACCTGTGATCCCGGTAGGAACAGCAACCTCTTCATAGGAAGAGCCCTCTCCTCCATCTGAAGCTGCATAAACCCTGCCTCCTTCACTTTCTGCAAATGTCCTTGTCCCCAGAGAAATAACCATCGCCAAAACTGCACATAATGTCAGCACTGCAAAACTGCGCGCGGAATTTCCTCCGGTTTTTCCATTTCTACGTTCATCCTGCACTCCGTCAGCCTCACGTAAATCTTTCTCAACTTTCATAATCTCATTCCTTGCGTTTCATTTTCTGTAACAGCCCATAATCCTCCGATGCGATATCACAACCCCCATTATCATCGCTTCCCGGATATTTACGGATCATTACGATTTCCTTTACATGTTTGTAACATTTTTGTAATGTATGGGAAAATTATATTTAATAATATTGAATATGTCAAGCTTTTTCCCGTATTTAACGCTTCAACGGCGGTATTTGTGTTTTATCCACACTTTATCCACATGTATTCCACATTAAATCCACATAAAATCTCAGAGTTATCCACACTCATACCATATTTCATTTCAGAAAAAAAAGACAGATAGCGTCTCCATCTCCGTCCAATGTTGTACACCCACTTTCCGGAATCGTACTTCTATCTGCCTGTTTATCCTTTTTCAGAACAGTTTTTTCTTCTGTTATCTACGGATTTGATTATAATATTTTGTTTTCATCCAGTCAAGGATTTTTGCTCGACCAGATCTGACACCTTATGCAAAACGGCACAATGCCTGCACGAAAAGTGTCGCATAAACGCACAGATCGATACTCCAGGCTCCCAGAAACAGCCCCCATGGTGTTTCCCCGGCTCCTTCGGCAAATCGTTTGGGCTTCAGCGCAAGGATCAGCGAAAAAAGAAGCGGCAGAAAATACCGTCCCTGAACGCCCAGGATCTTATCGTAGCCATAGGCTGTCCACTGTCCGTATAACGTGACAAAGATCAGCGCAAATACCAGGAGACTAACTCCTCCCAGAATACCCTTTGCCGGAAGATCCAGACGGATTCCCGACATATCATCATTCCCGGAAACCTGAAGGGCCAGGATCAGAAGATATCCCATAGCCAGCAGGGCACAGACAGGAATGTTCAGCCATCCAAGATTACTTCCTATCATTTCTGTAAGATAGGTCACACCAAAGCTGTCCAGCTCCGCACAAAAGTCAGGACAAAGGCAGCCGGATCCTTCAGAATCCCCACAAGCTGTGCAGCTGTATCCACACCCGGCTGTGACTCACAGAGATATCGGGACGCAATGGCCAGCCAGCCGAAACTTAAGATCAGGATCACGGTTCCTGCGCAGACTACGTGGAACCAGTAATTTTTCCTGCTTCTAAACCGTTCTTTCGGAATCAGGAACAGGAGCAGGCAAAACGGCATGTAAACCACTTTGCAAAGACACAGAAATCCGGTCAGTACGTACATCCATATCAGCTGTCTTACACTCATAACTTCTTTTTGTTATATCGCATGGCCAATACAAAGGCAGCCAGAGCAACCGTCAGAGCCAGGGCAAGGGCATCTGCAGACATGGAATTTGCTGACTGGATATTCACAGGTACCAGCCCCAGAAGTACGAGAAAATTTTTCCCAACAGGCGTCAGACGAATGGCAAAGAAAAAGAACAGTCCAAACATAAGCATAATTGGCGATCCTTCCCGCATAGGCAAGGACCATCGGCCGGTCTGTAAACAGATCTGCAATGCGGATCCCCACTGCCTGGGGAAGATACGAAGTAGGTGCATACAAGGCTGTATTTCCAAATCCGTAAAACTGTGTTTTTTCCCGGTCGATACGCTGATCTGCATTCTCTCCGATATCCCATAATGATACATGATCCTTGGAGGTAAATTCCGGAACCAGACCACTGTTAAATGTCCTTCCATATGAGAATAAGTCGTTTCCTCCGTTGCCTTCCGACGTCAGATATCCTCTGGAAACCTCATAGCTTCTCAGATAATGACTGTACTCATCCGGCGAATTAAAGGCCGGAACCGCCGCCAGCGTACAGATACTCATAAAAATATAAACAACGGCAAACACCACTTCTGCCCGAAGCTGTCTGCGTTTCAGAAATGCAAAGATCACCAGCATCACAGCTGCCGCCGCCCCAATTACCAGAAACACCAGTGATTTTGGAAATGGACTGGAAATGATACGATAGGCAAGTGTCTGTGTATCATCCTTCTGTCTCACCAGCCCTGCTGCCACTCCGGTATCCCCTTTTGCGCCATCTAAAACGATTCGAAATTTCTGACCCTTACATTCCGTAAGCTTCTGGTCAAGCCTGAAATACGTGGTATCCCCCGACGATATGGTCAGTCTGCTGGCCTGCCAGCTCTGGATCTCCCTGTCATTCTGATACAGAGTTACCTGAAACGTTCCAGCAACCGATGCACTCTCTGTAGAAAGAAAAAGCTCCATGCCTGACAGACGGTTCGTTTTGCAGGTAAACTCCTCTTCAAAGCATCCTCCCACACCGATCATCGACCAGGTATCCGGTCTTGCCTGCTGCTTTACATTTCCGAGAATCTCCGAATCACTTAGCAGATATGCGGAAAAGATCAGGATCATTCCCCATATCAACAGATATTTCAGAGCGTTTTTCAGCTCTGCAGACAAGCTGTATGAGCTCCTGTTTTTTTTCTTATTTTTCATAATATCCCTCTTACTCTCTGTTATTTTCACATTCCGCACTATTATAGCATCTGCACGGCAAAAAAAGAAGCTGCGTTTTTGAATGGCTCAATTAGGGATTAACGAAAACAACGATAATTTCTAAGCAAAGCCCTCCAACGGAACTCAAAAATAAAGAATGATCACACTAGAGGAGAGTATAGACTTACTCCAGTGTGGTCATTTTTATTTTAAACATTTATTCCTTATGTGATTGTTGATAAGAATGTACCTCAAATTTTTTTGAAAAAGAATACAGGTAATATTAGGCATTCTATTTTATCTGAAATATTTGTCTATAATATCTTCACGTGCAGCATTTAGTTCTTCGAGTCTTTCTTGTGCTTCAAATTTCAATTTGTCGCATTGGTCGATACTTGAAATATATAAATCTAATGTTGTGTCGTTAGGCATGTAGATCATGATACTGTTCAATTTTTCCTGCGTAAGCTTCGGGTTAGCATTTTTATTTATATATTCCGACAAATCTATGTTGTTTATATAACTTTCAACATATTTCTGCAATTTATAATTCTTAAACCTAAGAATATGCACATGATTATTTACCCATGATTTTCCAGTAATACTAAAAGCTATTGGCATATTACGAGACACTAAATTTGCACCATCCTCGGAAATTAATAGCAATGTTTCATCAAAAATATACTCAGCTACATAATCGACAATTCCGGATGCTCCATAATATGGAATGTCTCCCTTGTTTCTCAGATGCTCCGTTATTGGTTTTCTTTCGTTGTCCAGATTTTCACATAGTGTACTTAATTTTACGCTGTTTTTCCCATGTGTTGTTGCCGGATTATCTCCAAACATTTCGACAAATTTGAATTTAACCTTCGCAGACTGCTCGCTAATAATCGCTTGCTCATCAGCAATCCTCTTATCAATAGCCTCAATTTCATCAACAATTTTCTGCTGTTCAGAAACAGAAGGCACTTGGATGATTAAATTAGCAATTCTCTGCGTAGATGCCCTGTTACTACGAGAAAACCTTTCAAATTCACCTTCCACTTGAAGTGCTAACGCCATATATTTAGGCAATATATCCTCTGTTTTTATACGCAAAACACCACAGTGGTCAGTCGGATAGAACGGTTTATCAGCAGGCATAATATTTACCATCCAATCACCATCAATCCCCCATAGAATAGAAGGTACAGAAAAATCAGTGATATTCTGCTTATCAATTCTTCCAAATTCCTCAAAAACATTTGCACTATATATAGGAATACTACCATTTTCAACCACCTCATCGGAAAGAACACGATTTCCAATGCTTAAATCAAAGAAGTTTTTATCAGATAATCTATAATTTGTAAGCCCTGGAATATCCTTGAGTACTCTTGTCGGAGTGCTCTTAATAGACTTGTTAAATGTTGTCCCAGAAAAATCAAGCATATCCTGTAATCTCAAACGATAGTAGTAGTCGCTAAGATCTTCGACATCAAACTCATCTTCGTCAGAGAATGCATTTCTAATAAGCCCTGCGATAGAATTATTATCACTGCGGTCAGATGCATTATATAAGCATCCTCCAGCCTTTATTATCTGAATTCCTTCTTGTCCTTTTCTGTTACTCCATTTATATCCAAGAAACTTTTCTTGCTCTTTATTTTCATCTGGAGCAGAAATTATCAGTGTATCTTGGTTATAAACCAATGAGTAATAAAATAATTTTTCTTCTTCAATAGAAAATACATATTCATAAAACTTCTGATTAAACCATTTCTTCTGTTCTGCATCAGATAGCTTTAGGAAAGTTTTTTGCTTGCTTTTTTTAACGTATTCTGTTGAGGTTACAAACTCATCATAGTGTTGGCCGAAATAATTATCATCTTTCCAATGAGTATAATCTTCACTCTTGGATAAAAGTTTATTGTAAATATCCTTCTTTACACCTATTTTCTTAAGATATCCTCTTAAGATAGACTCATCTTCCAACCATCTATATCCGCTTTAGAAAGTATAGCTTCAACACTATCTAAAACCATGTCTGTGCGTTTGGGCGGTTCATTGAATTTTTGCAAGAATAGAATAACTGTATTGGTTCCAGTAGCTCCAAAAGTTTTGCTTCCTAAGGTTGCAATGGCAATAATATTAAAATTCTTAAGAAGAGATTCACGTGCTGAGATAAAACTTTCATTCTCCTTATTTAAGATACTGCTTGGTAGAACTACAGCAGCAACACCATTTGGTTTTAATAACTGTGATATTCTTTCCACAAATAATGTTTCTATCTCTGAACCATCATTTGAAATTTTTTCTAAAATATCCAGCTGATTATTTGATAACTTCAAGTGAGGCTTGAAGGCCTTTACTGAATACGGAGGATTAGCCACGAGAATATCAAATGATTTTGGAGTTATCTCTTTATCAGGATAATTTTCAAGTCCATCACCAAAGATTATATTTCCGTCTCCTGCACCATGCATGAACATAGAAATTTTAGAAACTCTTGCTAATCTATAGTCTTTTTCAATACCGAATATTTTTTTCTCTACCCATTGATTAGATGAGTTTTCACTATTATTTATGGCATTAGCACAGACCTCTACCGCTTCAAATCCCTCCGTTAAGAAATGACCAGCTCCACAGGCGTAATCGATAACTTTAGGATATTCAATGCCATCAGCTTTTGTCATTATTTTTTCTAAAGGAAGACTATCCCAAATAAAGCGTGTAATAGGAGTAGGTGTGAAAAATTGACCTTCATTCTGCTTAAAGCCTTTATTAAGCAATTGTTCAAACAAATCACCGAGCATCTGCACATCTGCAGAGCCAATTATTCTATAATTTTGAAAGAGCTGTACCATCTCAACTAAAATTTTTCCATTTTGATAGAAAAGTTCTTCATTATGAACATCCTTAAAAGCAAAGTCATTATTTGTATAAAATTTGAGAATACGAAGTGTGTTTCGGAGTTCTTCAATCATTTTTACTCGTTTCTGCTTCGTATATTGTTTCACAAGATTTTCTGCATAGTCATCAGACACATAGAAAACCTCTTCACGCATAAATTTCTCCATACCTTCCTTATGAAGTCTTTGGAGTCTATCCTGTAGTGATTCATATGTATCCGTACCAACTTTGTATTGAAATTCAACTATATCATTATCCGTTTTTTGTATTTCATCTACTAATTTGCAAATGAATAAAGCTATAAGACGGTTGAATGCGTTTTCTTTGTCTGAAACGTTATTATGACGTAGAATCTCTTCAAAGCGATTTACTATCTTGTCATTTTCAGAGAAATCTTTTAGGTCCTTTTTCCTTAGAGGTTTTACACCAATATCATAGGCAACCGAATCATCTCTAAAAATGATATCTCCACTAAATCTCTGTTCATATGTTTCTTTCCACGCATCATAAAGTTCTGAAGCTGTGTGTGCATCCTTATAAAGAAGAATGGTAGCATCTTTCCTCGCAAGATTTAAAATATTCTCATCATCTGAACAATCGATGCTATCTGTTATATATTCAATGTCATTGCTACTATTAATATTTGATGCATATAATACTAACCATCGACAACCTCGCTCCTGCTGCCAATAAGAAATCAACTGTCCACCATCTGAAAGAATGTTTTTCATTTCTTTGTTATATTCGACACCAAATGTTTTACATTCAACAATGAACAACATTTTTCCATTTTGATTAGATACACAAATATCTGCTCGTCCACTTTTTTGTTCATGACCAAGTGTCCAAGTACGCTCAAGCTCAATATTTTCAGGTCTGTACCCTTATCAAGAAGTCGGTTAACGCATTCTAACACAACAAAGTTTTCTGGCTCAGAGAAATTTGTTGTAGTTGCTACATTAACCTTAAATCCTTTATCTTCGGGATAAATAATTTTTTCATTTCTAAAATCCACTATGATAGAGCAATCAGAAGACGGATAGTTTTTTTCGTATTTATCTTTAGAAGTATCACTAAAACCTGCTGACTTTAGCATATTCTTCAAATTAGACTTTGTTATCATTATAGAGTTCCTCCACCTTTATAATTCAGCCATGCTTCTTCCACATCTACGTAAGGAAGGTTGTTCTTTTCGCAGTAGGCTTTAATATTTTTCATAGCTTTAATATTAGGTCTGACTTTTCCTGCTTCCCATCGGTTAACAGTTGAAAATGCTACACCAACAATCTCAGCGAACTCTGTTTGTGTTAACAGTGCACGTTCCCTGAGTTTTTTTATTTCTTCCGGAAAATTCATGTCTATTTTCTCCTTGATTTTGTGTGCATCAATATAGCGTTATTATAACAAATAAATATGAATTTTCCTACCCTCGGTCATAGGCTCGGAGAATTTTTTATTTTCTACCGGAATTACCATCACTAAATCCCCTTAGAAAGTTAGAAAGGATAAATCTAAAAGTTTCGTCAAAATCTCCCTTATATCTCCAGTAGTAAGTGTAAGGAAAATACATTTGAAATTCTTTCGGCCAAATAGCTATCTCACCTCCATTGAGTAGTGAGAAAAGAAATTTTGAAAATCGGTACTTAAAACAGGAACTCTTGTCCTTTCACTAATGAAGACAAAACAGAAGGAGGAATTAAAACCTATGAATGTAGAAAATATACCAACGTATCTGAAGAAGGATGCATCATGGCGCAATTTCAGATATGAGGAACGTAAAGGAAATATGACAAAGGTCCCATATAATCCAGCAACCGGATATAAGGCATATGTCAATAAACCTGAGACATTTACAGATTTTGATACAGCAGTCTTGGCCTTAAAAGATTATGACGGTCTAGGTATTCGTGTTGATGGCATCATCATTGCAATCGACCTTGATCACTGTATAAAAGATGGAAAGTTAACTACACAGGCGGCATATATCGTATCTCATTTCAAAAATACGTATATTGAGAGAAGTCCTAGTGGAACAGGTCTTCGCATCATCTTATTTGTTGAGGATAGCTACAACTACGACAAGAATAACTACTACATCAAGAAACAGAAACGGAAGGTAAAAAGGCTTATTATCAGCCTAATATAACTACACTTATAGAGCACTTAGAGGTAATATGACAATGCCCTTAATGAGTGTTCCGTTCGAAGGCTGTCGGAAAGGAGCAAAACATGAACAATTTAAATAGACAGCCTTATGATGCAGCTCCTGAAAAGATAACTGCTCTTTGCTGCAGATTATCTCGTGATGATGAACTTTAGGGAGACAGCAACAGTATAAAAAACCAAAAATCAATATTGAAAAAATACGCTGATGATAATGGATTTACCAACACTGAATTCTTTGTGGATGATGGATGGAGTAACACTTCCTTTGAAAGACCGGACTTCCAATGTATGCTTACAGAAATGGATGCAGGTCGCATTGCAACAATCATTGTCAAGGATATGAGCCGATTGGGACGTGATTATTTGAAGGTCGGCTACTATACCGAGATTGCATTTGCGGATGCCGAAGTCAGATTTATTGCTATCAACAATGACGTTGACAGTGCTAATCAGCGGGACGACGACTTTACACCATTTTTGAACATCATCAATGAATGGTATGCCAAGGATACGAGCAAGAAAATCAAAGCCATGTTCAAGGCTAAAGGAGAATCCGCCAAGCCACTCTGTACCACACCTCCATATGGGTACAAAAAGGATCCTGAGGATAAAACTGCACTGGATTGTGGATGAGCTTGCAGCAGGGGTTGTAAAACAGATATTCCAGTTATGCATTGAAGGATATGGCCCAACTCAGATAGCCAAGAAATTGGAAAATGACAAGGTGCTTACACCTTCTGCATATTTTAAGGAAATCGGATTATATCCAGCTGCACTTAACACGGAGAAACCCTATGCATGGGTGCCAAGAACTGTAGCGGATATCCTAGACAGGCAGGAATACCTTAGATATACAGTCAACTTCAAAACAGGGAAGAAGTCCTACAAGCTAAAGAATACTATCAAGAATGACCCTTCTGAATGGCAGGTTTTCAAAGATACACACGAAACCATTATTAGTGAGGATACCTTCCAGACTGTAAAACGAATCCGTGATGGAAGGTGCAGACCTACACCTCTTGGCGAGATGCCTGTATTGTCCGGCATGATATTTTGTGCAGATTGTGGCTCAAAATTATACCAAGTCAAAGGCAAGGGATGGAGCCATGATAAGGAGTACACGGTCTGTGCCAACTATCGCAAACGAGGTAAGGATACTTGCACTTCCCATCAAATCAGAAATGTAGATATTGAGAGTGTTCTGCTTTATATGATTCAGCAGGTTACAGCATTTGCAAGAGATCATGAAGACGAATTTATAGAACTGGTTATAAAGTCCAATGCTAAATCCGTAGAGCGTGAGATTCGTGAAAGTAAAAAGGAATTTGAACAGGCTCAAGCCAGAATCAGCAAGTTGGATACTATTATTCAAAGACTCTACGAGGATAACATCGAAGGCAAAATCAGTGATGAGCGTTTCATGAAAATGTCTGCCACCTACGAGGCTGAGCAGAATCAACTTACAGAGCGTGTGGCGGAGTTGGAACAAATCATTGATGCAACCAGAGAAAATCTTCCAATGCAGACAGCTTCCTACGATTGGTTAAGATTTACACAGATATCAAGGAACTGAATGCCGAAATCATCAGAACCTTCATCGAGAAGGTATATGTATATGGAAACGAGAAACCTTGGGATAGGAATACCAAGAAGATAAAAGTTATCTTCAACTTCATTGGAGAAGTACATATTCCAAGTAACGTAAAAACGCATAGCCGAGGGTTACGACTATGCCGATATTTTACAGGATTATAAATCTCTTATTGAGTTACCCTTTATGGCAGCTTCTCATTTTTTGTAAGCCTATCCGGAACCGGATGCTTATCGATTGTTGATCGCAGTTACCAGGGCATCAATGGAGGCACGGATGATATCCTGATCAACACCTGCTCCCCAAGCAAGCGTTCCATCTGGTTTGCGGATTCCCACATAAGCGATAGCCTTGGAGGAAGAGCTCTGCTCCAGAGCATGCTCCTGATAAGTCTCCAGTGTGTATTTCAGTTCGTAAGCTTTCTTCAGTGCATTGTTTACCGCATCCAGACGACCATTTCCGGAAGCCTCTGTAACGATGGTTTTTCCACGGAATGTAGAAGTAACCCGTGTTACGATGCCATCTTCTTTCTGCTGGAAATGAACATCACTGATGCTGTATGGTTCAACCACATTTTCGAAGGTAGATTTGAACAGACTGAAGATCTCGTCCGGATGAAGCTCTTTGTGCTTGTGATCGGACACTGCTTTGGTGCATAGCCCATAGCCTCTCGCATTTTCGGAGGAAGGTTCAGTCCAAACTTTGTCTCCAGTATATAGCCTACGCCACCCTTTCCGGACTGGCTGTTGATACGGATAACATCTGCGTCGTAATTTCTTCCCACGTCTGTCGGATCGATCGGCAGATACGGAACAGTCCAGTGCTCCAGATCTCCATTCTCTCTCCAGTGCATACCCTTTGCGATGGCATCCTGATGAGATCCGGAAAATGCAGCAAATACAAGAGCTCCACTGTACGGACTTCTTTCATATATCTGCATTCCGGTACATTTCTCATAAACCTCACAGATATGCGGCATATCAGAGAAATCGATCTTCGGATCCACACCCTGGGAATACATATTCATACCAAGTGTTACAATATCCACATTACCGGTACGCTCACCATTTCCGAACAAAGTTCCCTCAATTCGGTCAGCACCCGCAAGAAGACCCATCTCAGAATCTGCAACGCCACATCCACGATCATTGTGCGGATGAAGAGAAACGATCACGTTTTCACGGTATTTCAGATTATTACACATGTATTCCACCTGGCTTGCATACACATGCGGCATAGAATGCTCAACAGTAACAGGCAGTTGATGATCGCTTTGTTATCTGCAGTGGGCTGCCATACATCCAGAACCGCATTGCACACCTCCAGCGCATACTCAGGCTCTGTTCCCGTAAAGCTCTCCGGGCTGTACTCAAACTGGAAATTGCCTCTGTCTCATCAGCCAGTTTTTTCAGAAGTGCAGCGCCATCTACTGCAATCTTCAGGATCTCTTCTTTTGATTTTCTAAATACCTGCTCTCTTTGAGATACGGATGTGGAGTTGTATACATGAACGATTGCTTTTGGGGCGCCTTTAACAGCTTCAAAGGTCTTACGGATGATATGCTCTCTTGCCTGAGTCAGCACCTGGATCGTTACATCCTTCGGGATCAGATCCTGCTCGATCAGCGTACGGAGAAACTCATACTCTGTCTCAGAAGCAGCCGGAAATCCAACCTCGATCTCTTTAAAACCGATTTTTACAAGAAGCTTGAAAAATTCCACTTTCTGCTCCAGACTCATCGGGATCACAAGTGCCTGATTTCCGTCACGAAGGTCTACAGAGCACCAGATCGGGGCCTTATCCACATATTCTTTCTCCGCCCATTTCATACATTTCACCGGCGGCATGTAATACTGACGTTTGTACTTGGATGGTGTCATCATTTTGTTTTCCTCCACTTTCTTTTCTGTTTTTTGATATAAAGACATAAAAAAATCTTCCGACTCTGCAGATTCTGCAAGAGACGAAAGACAACTGCTGTCCTACGCGGTACCACTCTTATTTCATGAATAAAAATTCACACACTTGACAGATACGGAATGTACATACATCCTTATATCCTCTCCGGATAACGGCGGACACCGTCTGCGTCTACTCTCTTATATAATATACAAAATATATAAAGATTTCAGGCAGATGCTCCGAGGCGAGTTCCACAAATCCCTTCCGCTGCTTCTCACCGGCCAGCAGCTCTCTGTGTTCCGTTCTCTTGTGTACTATTCCTCATCTACGCATTTTCTTTTTGAACTGGTATTAGGTTAACACGTTATGGAAGATTTGTCAACGAAATTTTAACGATGCACCGTACAAAATTTTAACGATGCACCGTGCAAAACAAGATTATGATTATATAAAAAACCAGAAATAGATATCTCTCGCCGCTCTGTCAATCGACCTGCATATCGTTTTTATATTCCTGGAAAATGTGAAGGTCATGCGGATATTCGCAATTGAAGCAGGGGACTTACTTGAT
>ENA-OQAZ01000913-OQAZ01000913.1-human-gut-metagenome-genome-assembly--contig:-NODE-913-length-15528-cov-9.822544_pt1 | contig 15528 bp, 20 predicted proteins | sample MGYA00242737_ERZ504531 | MGnify/ENA primary metagenome ERZ504531 (study PRJEB26092, sample SAMD00036244) | human gut metagenome | host: Homo sapiens | study: EMG produced TPA metagenomics assembly of... | reverse complement strand
TAAGAGTATAATTCCTCTGCACATAAAAAATACTTCATAGTCAAATGAAATGTCTGATATCTTATCCAAATATTCTTCTAATTCTTCAATGATGGCAGGCTCATTGTCGCAAATAGCTAAATTTAGCATATAATATATCTTCTCTCATAACAAGTTTACACTTCTAAAATGCCTAAAAATTTTTTTGTATCTAATTGTTCCCATGGAAGATTTAATTCAGTTCTCCCAAAATGTCCATACGACGCTACCTGTTCATAAATTGGCCGGCGGAGTTTAAATATATCAATTATTCCTGATGGTGTAAGATCAAAATTATTATAAATAAATTCTGCAAGCAGTTCATCATCTTTTTTACCTGTTCCAAATGTATTAACATTAACAGAAACTGGATTCGCAATTCCTATGGCATAGGATAATTGCACCTCACATTTTTCTGCTAATCCCAGTGCAACAATATTTTTAGCAAGATATCGTGCCATATATGCTGCTGATCTGTCCACTTTTGTACAGTCTTTTCCTGAAAAGGCACCACCACCATGATGTGCACATCCTCCATACGTATCTACAATAATTTTTCTTCCTGTAACTCCACTATCTCCATGTGGACCACCGATTACAAAACGTCCCGTTGGATTAACATACACATTTGTATTATCATCCATCAATCCCTCTGGTATTATATCTTCAATCACATATTTAAAAATATCTTTATAAATTTTATCTTGGCTAATATTTTCATCATGTTGCACTGAACATACAATAGTGTCTATTCTTTTTGGTGTATTTCCATCATATTCAATAGTCACTTGCGTTTTTCCATCTGGTCTCAAATACTTCAATCTTCCACTTTTTCTAACATTTGATAACTGTTTTGATAATTTATGTGCTAATACAATCGAAAGGGGCATATACTCTTCGGTTTCATTTGTTGCATATCCAAACATCATTCCCTGATCCCCAGCTCCAATTCTAGCTTTATCTTTTTTTTGCTTTAGCTTCTAATGCTTTCATTTACTCCTAAAGCAATATTCTTCTGACTGTTTATCTAAACATACAATGATTCCACAGGTATCTGCATCAAAGCCATATTTTGAATCATTATAGCCAATTTTGCGAACCGTATTTCTTACAATACTAGGAACATCAATGTTCGCATTTGTTGTAATTTCACCCATGACAAGCACTAAGCCAGTAGTTATACATGTTTCACACGCAACACGACCATAAGGATCCTTTTCCATAATAGAATCCAAAATAGCGTCTGAAATTTGATCACATATTTTATCTGGATGCCCTTCGGTGACAGATTCTGAAGTAATTAATTTCTTTAACATATCTCTTCTCCCTTTTTAATTTTGTATTTCAGCCATTATGTACCAAAATCTATATTGCTTTTTCTTATAATACATAAAAAACTCCTAAATTTTTTATATCTGCTATAACTTGTAAATTAATTGTCACATCTTGTTCTATACAGGCTATATATAGACCTAGTTCTTCAAATTAACGGTTACACTATATCTATAATTAGAACTGTATAGGGAGGTGTTCGATGACTTCTAATCAAGCTGTCTGTAATAGAATTGCTGATTTATGTAAAGAACAAGGAATTACTTATTATACATTAGCATGCCGTGCTGCTATTCCACAGTCCACCTTAAAAAATCTTTTTCATGGAACTAATCCGACACTTTCTACTATTTGTAAAATATGCAGTGGCTTTGGCATAACAGTAAGTGAATTTTTCCAAGCAGATTATTTTTTGATATGTGAAGATGATTAATTTTGAAGAAGGGTATGAACTATATGCTAAATTTAGCTATTTGCGACAATGAGCCTGCCATCATTGAAGAATTAGAAGAATATTTGGATAAGATATCAGACATTTCATTTGACTATGAAGTATTTTTTAGTGCAGAGGAATTATACTCTTATAAGAAAAAACAGGAATTGGATTTTGATGTTTATATCCTGGATATTGAAATGGGAGAGATGTCTGGATTGGAACTTGCTAAAAAATTACGGCAAGACTCTCCCCATTCCCTTATCGTTTTTCTTACAAGTTTTTCTAAATATGTTTATGATGTTTTTGAAGTTGTGACATTTGATTTCATTTTAAAACCGGTTTCTTTTGAAAATTTCAGTAAAGTGCTTCATAAAGCATGTGATTTTTTATGTATGGCTAAAGTAAATTTTGTTTTTAGTTATCGTAAAAACAGCTACAGTATCCCTTGCCAATCCATTGTATATATAGAAAAACTTGGAAGAAAAGCCTTATACACACCAATACAGGGGATATATATCAGTGTAATAAAAATTTAGATGAGATATGGTCACAATTAGATAAGCGTATGTTTGCATCTATTCGAGTGGCCTGTATTGTGAACCTTTCCGAAATAGTACAGGTGGTACGTGATGAGCTTCTGTTAAAAAATGGAAATACTCTCCATGTTGGACGGGCCTATCGACAGGAAATTAAACTACGTCATTTACAATTCCTAAAGGAGCAGTTATGAAATCTTTCTTTTTTATATGCTTAACGAATTGCTTAGATTTTGGGATATTAGAAAAATATTTGAAATGTTTCAGTCAAGAACGAAAAGTTGATCGCTATAAACTGATTTTTCTATTTCTTTTTTGTACAATTACTACAAGTATAGTAAACATGTATAAAAATCCAACTATCAATTATTATGTAGTATCTGTATGATATACCTGTACAGTTTATCTTTTTCGTATTCTCGTTTATATTATATCATTCTACCGATTCTATACATTGGTTTGGGATTTGTGTCAGAGCCTATAGGATTTTTATTGACACTCCGACTTGAAACACAAATCAGCATGGAAATATCTTTTTATATTTCTGCGCTGATTTGTGAATTTATTCGATATCTTCTGGTTCGGGCTATATGCCATAGTTGGGCAATCCAGTTACCAAATTTATCAAAACAGATGAGCCTATTACTTTTTTTAATACCTCTTTCCAGCGTATTTATTAGTTGTATGGCAATATATTTAACTGGAACCTATGATAATTTAACCGGAAATGTACTATGCTTGGCAATTATTTTATTAGTTTTATTAACAAACATACTGACATTTGCTATTTTTCACAAGTTAAGTATTGTAATAGCTGATAATTATAAAAATGAACTCCTTCTGCAAGAAGTGAACATGAAGGAACAGTATTATCGTGAAATCGAAGCAGGAAATAAAAAGGTACAAGAAATAAAACATGATTTAAAAAATCGCCTGATTGCCTTTTATGCAATAGAGAAAGCAAATGTAGATTTTAAAAAAGAATTTCAAAAGATCATTGGTGAATTAGATGAAGGAGAAAAAACTATATACACTGCAAATATAATTGTCAACACTATTTTGAATAATAAACTTCGTAATGCCCAGAAAAGGCATATCGCAACAGAAGCCTCGGTATTAGTACCCAAGCAAATGAATCTGGACTATAGTGCTGCCGGGATATTATTAGGAAACCTCCTGGATAATGCAATAGAGGCATGTGAAAAAATAGAAGTATCAAAAAGATGGATTACTGTGAATATCATTTATAAAGAACATACTTTGATTTTAAAAAATCTGCAATAGTAAAGAGATAAAAAAGGCAAACATTGCATTGAGTAGCAAACGTCATTATAAGCAAAGTGGAATTGGCATACATAGTGTTACAAGGGTAGTGGAAAAATATAATGGTACAATAGAATTTTGGGATCTAGATGACTCCTTTGAAGTAAGTGCTATTCTTTATGGGATTTTAAGTGAAGTTGAATTATAACCGTTTTAAATGAATATATCAACTTAGTAATATGAAGACATAAATAGGAGAATTTATAGATGCAAAATATTTTTCCAGAATATAAATCTGAAATTGTATTAGGAAATGGTAAATTTCAACTTGATCCCATGTCATATACTGTTATTTATGAAGGAAAAGAAATCAGCTTAGCTCCCAGGGAATTTGAAGTTCTGTATCTTTTAGCCCAAAGGCCAAATTGGGTTATCCCAAAGAAGAATATCTATTGTTCGGTCTGGGGGAGTAATTATTATGATGATCAGATTCCGTACAAAACAGTGGAACACGTAGTATGGAAGATACGAAAAAAGATGGGGCATGATATTATAGAAACATTGATCAATGTAGGGTATAGACTAAAAAAGATGTAAAGGCAGGATAGTGTGAGTAAAAGTTTTTTATATTCTGATTGAATTTTTGGAAGATACGCCATATAATATTGGCAACTACTAAGAAGGTGCGCACATACGTCATTTGACTAAATATCATGTTGTAACCAGAAATTAAGATAAACCCTTACAGAACTTTTGTGGATAATCCAAAGAAAAGGAGGCTGCCTATGAACGTATATGAAGAAATAGATCAGGAAACAATGATGCTGCTTTTAAATTCTTTGTGTAAACGGACAGTGGAAGGAAAACAGATATGGGAAAATATGGAGTATAATCCTATTTCCTTTTTACAAAAAGATATTTATGAAAAAGAAGGTACCTGTATATCACAAATGTTTGAAGCAACGACAGTATTCAATGGTATTGAATATGAATTAGAGCTTTCAGAGTCAATCGAACTTCCGTCTGGCAAGGGAGATATTTTTGGAACCATTTCTTATGAAACAGAAGACGGAGAAGAGAATACGTATGATTTCTCTTTATTTTTTGATGTAGAGAAATATGATGATGCGAATGCGGAAGAATTGCAGGGTATTTTTGGAAACTCAATCATTGTACAGTTTACAGATGCAATGGTGGGAGTATTTGAAAATTCAGATGCGGTAGCGGAGGGATTTGCTTATGCAAGATACTTTCATCAAACAGGAATTGATCCGGAATGGGAAACCAATCCTCTTGTGAAATTGGGTGAGAAACTGATGCAAGAGCACGCAATGTTGGATTTTCATAAAATAGTATTGGATACAGATTATAGAAAAAGTTTATGGAAACGACCATGAACCTTCTATAACAGGATACAAATTTTGGGGAAACCATTGATATTTCTTAGGATATCACATATAATATAGTTAAGCCAAAAGGTTTCGTGTAGCGGCACGTAAAAGCTGTACTGCGTCCAGGCAGGGTAAATATTGGGACTATTTTATACTCGAAAGAGTATTACGCCCACACCAGGGAGATACGGTGAGTCCGCACCGGGGACTGAATGATACCGGCGACATTTCAGACATTCGGAAGGGTGTCGCGGCTGACAGCCAGCATAAAACCGCTTTTTAGAACAAAGAGAATGATAAGAGAAGAGGAGGTGCTTTTATATGGCTACATCAAGTATTCTTACCAATGTTGTAATTGAAGATCCGAAAAAAGCAGAAGCATTTGTAGATGCACTTGAAAAGTCCAGTCAAGATCCAGTATGGAAACCTTCTGCACCGTCTATTCCAATATTAGATAGTGTAGAAGAATTACGCAGATTCCTGGGTAGGAAAAGGAACTAAGAGAGATGGATTATGCAGTTGTAAATATTTTAGATTATATAGAACTTATAGGAGAGGAGTCAGTAGTTGATGTCCTCTCCGGTTTTTCGTGTCCGAAGAATAAAGAAATAGAAAATTTTGTCCGGAATAATGCGGTAGAGTTCGCAAAACGGAAGATGTCCATTACTTATCTTTTGTTAGATGAGTATAGCAGGGTTTTGGCAATTTTTGCAATTCACACATAAAGCAGTGCAAATCTGGGGAAAAAATCTTTCTTCTACGTTGCAAAAAAAGATACAGCGGTATGCACAAAAAAAATGAGAAGACAGATGAATATGCTCTTTCTGCTTTTCTGATCGGTCAGTTTGGAAAAAATTATCAGCATAAAGACGCACCCGTTCCAGATGGCGGAAAGATGATGGAAGCGGTATTGACCATTCTTAAACATGTACAGCGTGAAATTGGCGGTGGCGTTGTGTACTTAGAGTGTGAGGAAAAGCCGGAGCTATTGAATTTCTATCAGAATGAGAAAAACAGATTCCGGAAATTCGGAGAACGTTTATCAGAAAAAGAAAATGTGAATTATATTCAGATGCTACGAATTTTATAAAAAAAGAATAAGGATACATAAGGTGCAGGTGATTCTGAGATAGAGGAGTCACCTGTATTTTTTATGCCTAAATGAAGAGATAATGCAGTGCTTTTTCGTAAATGGTGCAAAAATCGTTTTCAACTCGTTCAGATATAATAAATCTTTAAAACCAAAAAAGGAAAGAAATGGTAATGAACTGGGAAATCTTGCTCCATAGTCCATTACCAGGGAAAGGATTTGTAATTATAATAGAGCCTGTAATCAACGAGGAGATAAAAGAATGCAGAATGAACTTTATATTGTAGCAGATGCCATAAAAGCCTTGCGGGAAGCCAGAGGGCTGACCCAGGAGCAGCTTGCGGAAAAAGCAGATATTTCCGTATCCCATCTGGCCAAAATAGAAACACATGCCAGAGCTATGGGTATGAAAACCTATATCCGATTGTTGGAAGCTATGGATATTCCCATAAAAGAACATTTTATACACATGGGTACAGCGAAAAAAGATATGATGTTGAAGGAAAAAATCTGGTATCTGGTACAGGATTGTGATGAAAGAGAAACTAGCCTTTTGATCTATTCCATAGAGGGAATTAAGAAAGGGCTAAAGAAATATCAGCAAGACAGCAGGAAGTGAGAATACAGATAGGGAGGAAAAGGGAAATGTTATCAAGAGAAAAGGTGGAAGCAGTATTATTTAAAATGGGAATGCCTGCCAATGTAAAAGGATTTGGCTATATTGTAGACAGTGTTTTGCTTCTGGAAGAAGACAGCAAGATTAAAACGACATATCTGTATTTTAAGGTGGCCAAGCAACATGGCACGACAGGACAGAGGTAGAACGGGCAATCCGTCATGCGTTTGATATTGTCCGAAGCTGCAGAGGTGATTATGATGTGGTGAACCATTATATCGGTTTTATCAACTGTGCCAATTCCCCTTCCTTATCCATGCTCACAATGAAGATACGGGAGGAAGCACTGGAAGTACCGGAACCAAAACCGGAAAAAGAAAGAAGAGAACGTGATTACGGGAATTACCGAAGATCGGCTTTTGGAGTTGATGCGGCAGGCATATACGGAATTTTGGGCAGATATGATTATCCGGTTAAAAAAATAAAGAGAAATGCAGACCGAAAACAGTCTGCCAAAACACATCAGGGTTATGGTGTCTTTTGGCAGGCTGATGTTTTCAGCCGGGAAGAACCTTGAAAACTGAATATCAGTATGGTGATATTTTTTTAAAACAAACGTGTCATTTCTGACGCTAATCTATAGAAATATCTTAAAGGACACAAAACATTTCGGCACATTCTATTTTGTATGATGCAGGGTCATGAGCTGTGCGAAGATACATTTGTCCGCATTGACAGCAGGTAAGGCAGAAAAGAAGCGGATCAAACAAGGAATCGTAGAAGATGAAGGAAAAGTGTGAGCAGCGCCCGGACATAGGCTGTGGGTGGCAGGCAGTCTGAAAGCCGAATGATAATGATACCTTTGCATAAAACACTGCAACCAGGGTAGCGTCTGGGACATGCTGCAGCGGGAAAGGGTGCTGCAGGGTGTCAGGCGGCCAGCCGGGCCGGTCCTACATGCTCCCGTTCACACCGGGGTGAGAAAATAAAAAACATGCTGGCAGGGAAGGCCCTGCCGGTATGGTGTGTAAAATGGGTTCATTTTAGGGCTATGGGGAAACGCCGGTTTCTTTATAGCCTGGAATGAAAACAGGAGCCAAAGAAAGAGGAGGCAGAGCAATGAATAGAGAGATGTTACAAAAACTGTTTTCAGAAGATAAAGAGGTCTTTCAGGGAGGAATGTTATTCCCTGCATGGATCTGCAAAGGAAAAAAGAGATAGAAATAGGAACAAGTCCCCAGCGGGCGGCAGTGTATCTGGATATTCCCATTCCATGTGCCGGGCTTTTGTATTATGAAAAAGAAAAAAGCCTGCATTACTGTGAACAGCAGACATACCATGTAGTTACGATCCTGGAAGGTGTAGGGTGTGGTAATTCCATAGAAAAAGAAAACTGGCAGAGGCTGGCAGTGCTTGCAGGAAAAGGCATGATTGACGTGATTGTGGTATCCGGGCTTAGCAGGTTATCCTATTGTCCGGAGGAAATTTTACAGACTATGGAACTGCTCCAGGCTTTCCAGGTGCAGATAGACTGTATCGGTTATGGGATTTTAGATTATGCCAGACTGAAACAATATTTAATGCACACCTGGGAGAAACAGGAACAATTTGAGCAGGACTTAGATGCGTATCTGTGCAGTTGCTGTACCAGGGAAGGGATATAATGCTCTCGCGGGAAGAACTGCTGAAGATGCGGGAAATGACGTTTGAGGACATTGACCGAAAGAGATACAAGATGTAGGAGAAACTGAAGATTGATGTAAAAAAAAGCAAACCGGAGAAGGTCCGGGAAATCCTGGAGTCCGGAAAGAACCCTTATTTTCTGAAATATAAAGGGATCACCATAAAGATTGGGTTTGCTTCTACCAACCGTACCATAGAGGAAGCCATGCAAAGCCTTGTGCAGATGAAATGGTAAAGCCACGACAGGGATAGGGAAGAAAGCGGATTGTTGGCAGATTACAGGGTGGACAAACCTTCTGGACTATGGTAGGATGATGGCAAGGACCTAGTAGCCTCTATCATTTAGGGAATCGGCTGACGAATCTAAATGATAGGAGCGAATACAATGAAAAATCAAATACTTAAAAAAATCTATCGTGCAGTTGTTTACCTGCGCCTTTCTGATGAAGATGGTGATAACAGGGAAAGCGACAGCATATCAAACCAGAGGATACTAATCCATAGCTTCTTAAAGAGCCACCCTGAAATTCAGGTGGTAAAAGAATGTGTAGATGATGGATATACAGGCACAAACTTTAACCGCCCCGGTTTTCAGGAAATGCTGCGTATGCTGGAAGAGGGGGAAGCAGACTGTATTATTGTCAAAGACCTTTCCCGTTATGGAAGGGACTTTTCCGGTGTTTTACAGTATGTGGAACGTATCCTGCCGAAAATGGGTGTGCGCCTGATCCTTGTCAATGACAATTATGACAGCCTCACGCCAAATCGTGATTTCCTTACCCTGAGATTTAAAAGTTTAATCAATGACCTTTATCCTGCGGATACCTCCAAAAGTGTGCGCTCTCATTTGTATGTCAAAATGACAGCCGGGCAGTGTGTAGCGCCTTTTGCTTTTTATGGTTATCTGAAATCCGAAGAGGATAAACATAAGCTAGTTATGGACGAAGTGGCAGCTTCTGTTGTACGGGATATTTACCACATGAAAATGCAGGGCTGCAGCCTAACGGATATATCCGAAGAATTAAACCGGCGTGGGATCTTGACGCCTCTTCGGTATAAGCAGGTATATTTAAAACAGAAATTAAAGACAGGGTTCCGTCTGACGGAAAAACCGGTCTGGATGCCAACTATGGTGCGTCGTATCCTTCTTGATGAACGCTACACCGGAGTGCTGATACAGGGAAAAACCACAACGCCCAACCATAAAGTAAAGGTTGTGATCCACAAAGAGGAAGCTGAGTGGATACGGTATGAAAATGCCTTTGAGCCGGTTATCAACAGACACCAATATGAAGTGGTGGGCAACCTGATGAAAATGGATACCATGAGAGGGGCAAAGGGGCTGGCGCTTCTTTCCGGCCTGGTAAAATGCGGGGACTGTAAAGAAAGCATGGTGCTGAAAGCCCGGATAAAGTCCACCACTATTATGTATGTTCGACTTCCCTTTATGAAAAGCAGTGCAGTTCCCATAGTATCAGTGAGAAAAAACTGGTAGGGGCTGTGACAGAAGCAATCCTGCATTATATTCTGTTCTGGTGGAACTGAAGGAGATATTGGCGTATGTAAAAACTGCCTCAATCCCAAGACAGCGGCTTTTGGAAGAAGACAAAAAACTGGAGATGCTAGAAAAGGAGAGCCAGAGGATCTTAAACATTAAAGTAAAACTGTATGACAGTTTTGCAGAAGAAATCCTGGACCGGACAGAATTTGAAACCTTCAAAGCAAAGTATGACCAGTCTTTAGAGGAAATCCGGCAGGCAATGGAGTGCCAGCAAAGGGAAATCCGAAACCTGCAGGAAACCCTTGAAAAACAGCAGGAGTGGCTGGAATATTTTCTGGAATACCAGGACCGGACGGAAGTGGATCGCTTAATGCTGGTAAATCTGGTCAAACGGATTGAGGTATATGAGCAGAAGCGCATTATCATTCATTTTTGGTTTGAAGATGAATTTGAAAAGGCATTGGGACTGCTGGAAACAGTAAACAGGGCAAAGCCGGATCAGCGTGTGGAAGCCTTCCTGAAAGGAAAGGGGGCGGAAGCAAGTGCCTAAGGTAAGCAAAAGAGGACAGAAAAGACAAAACAGCAAGCCGGAAATGAAGTATCTGAGAACCTATATTTATGTAAGGCTTTCCGAAAAGGACGGAGGGCATGGCAGAAGGGATTCCATTTATATCCAAAAACAGATTGCGAAGACTACGCAAAGAAACACCCGGAAATGCTGGTGGTAAAAGTCTATGCGGATAATGGTGTGACAGGTACAACGTTCCAAAGGGACGCATTTGAAGAATTGATGGAAGATGTAGCAAATAAAAAGGTTGATTGCATCATTGTAAAGGATTTTGCCCGGTTTGGAAGGGACGCCTTAGATGCTGTAGATTTGATTGATGTGATTTTCCCAACCTTAAATATCCGGTTTGTTTCCGTTATGGACGAATATGACAGTGCAAACCCGGCTTGTGTAGAAGACCGGACCACCAATATTTTGAAGCACTTTATGAATGATTATTATGCCAGGGAAGTTTCAGAGAAACTGGTACAGGCACACCGGCTGTCCAGGGAACGGGGAGAGTTCTGGGGTTCCAGACCTCCTTATGGATACCAAAGGGCAGAGGAAAACAGCAAGAAGCTGGTGCCGGAACCAGAGGAAGAAGAAATAATCCGGCAGATTTTTTACTGGTATGTGTTTGAAGAAATGTCAAGCTATGATATAGCAAGGGAACTGAATGGAAGAAAGGTATTAGGACCGGAGGACAGCTATCAGAAAAGGAAACAGGGAAAGGAGCCGGAAAAAAGGCGGTTATGGAGATCAGACGGTATCCGGAAGATTTTACAGAACCCCGTTTATATAGGCGCTGCTGTTTATGGGAAAACAAAACAGATGCTTGCGCAGAATATTCCCCTTCAGATGATACCAAAAGAGCAGTGGGAAGTGTGTGAAAATGCCTGGGAAGCAGTTGTGGAACAGGCGATTTATGAGAAAGCACAGGAAATTGCAAAGGAACGCTGGAAAGATACATTAGATAACTGGGCTGCAAACCCAAAAGAAAAGCAGGGGGCAGATGGTCCTTTTAAGGGAAGGATTTTCTGCGGACATTGCGGAAGACGTCTTGGAAGGGGCAGGAATGGTGGCAATGAGAAACATAAATATATGGCTTATAAATGCCCGTCCTTTTCCCTTACCGATCATACGGAATGTTTCCGGGCAGTGAATGAAATCTACATCAATCAGGCAGTCAAGGCAGCACTCCGCTATCAGATCCAGCTTGCTGTGGAAAGTAAGAAGACCTATGGTGCTGAGTTTATCAGAAGCTGGAGCAGGAGGTAGCAGAAAAAATAAAAAAGTGCCAGACAGAAGTATGAGAAATATGGAAGAAAACTGGAAACCTTGTTCGAGCATTATGCTACCGGGCTGTTGGACTGCAAGGAATATCAGGAGATTAAAGCAACCTATCAGGAAGAACAGCAAGCAGCCAGACAGAATATGAAGCAGATACAGCTACGTGGACAGCATCTATTAGATCAGGTGAAGGCAAGAATGGACTGGACAGAGGAACTTCTAAAGTACCAAAGGTTCCGGAAGATAGAGAAAGGGATTGCGGACCGCTTTATTGAAAAGATTACGGTATATTCCAAAGACTATGTGGAAATCGTGTTCTGGTTTGGGGATTTATTTGAAAAAGAGCTGGAAAAAGAACTGGCCAATATGGAAGGAGGTCTTCCGTATGCAGTATGATTTTCTTTTTGCTTATCTGCGTCTTTCCAGAGATGATAAAGAAAAAATGGAGGAAAGCAACAGCATTAAAAATCAAAGGCTTTTGATCCAGCATTTTGTAGAAAAACAGCCGGAATTTGCAGGGGCAAAGGTTTTCTTCTTCGTAGATGACGGTTACAGCGGTACAACCTTTGCTGGGGTTAGATAGCGATACTTTTTACATCTACCATGTTGCGGCGGTCATGGTTGACAACTTGCGTCGGCTCCTGCTCGGTATCAACCTGTCCGACAAAGCTATAATGGATTTCGATTTTCCGGGTGTTGGTTTCCCGGTCTAATTCATGTATCAAAATACGGTCGATAAACTCATGGACGTTTTCATAGGTCAATTCCTGTATGTCGCTGTATTTCCCGACAATCTGAATAAACCTTGATATATCCCTTTTTCGCTCGGTAACGGTTGCGATCTGCTGTTGTAACTCGTCTATCCTTGCGGCAAGGGATTTCTTTTCGTCCTCATAGCCGGAAGTTAGAAACACAAACCGTTCATCTGTCAGTCTGCCTAATGCGTTGTCCTCATACAGCTTGCGGAAAAGCGTGTCAAGTTCGGTCATACGCGCCTGTGCTTTGAAAAGTTCCTTTTGCTGCTGCGCTAATGCCTTTCTCGCTTCCATGTCGCCGTACTCGGTAGCTTTACAGATAAAGTCCTGTTCGTGTTCCTTAACATACCGCAAAACCCGCCGCATATCTTCCAGCACTAAATCAAGAAGTACGTTTTTGCGGATATAATGAGAGGTACACTCGCTGCCTGTCCTTGCCCTGTTGCGCCATGCGCCGCAAGAATAGGAAAACTTGCGCGGCTCGATATTTACGCCCTGTTGGTAATACATCTTATGTCTGCAACCAGCGCAAAACAGCAAGCCGGAAAAAATATCAATCTCCGCTGCTTTTGTCGGGCGGTGGCGGGTAGCAATCCGCTTTTGCGCAAGTTCAAAGGTTTCCTCGTCAACAAGCGGCTCATGGGTGTTTGGGAAGAAATAGCGTTGTTCTTCTTCGTTCTTCCGGGTCTTTTTCGACTTGTAGGATACCTTGTGAGTTTTCGCGGTTATGGTATGCCCTAAATATTCCTGCCTTGCTAATATGTCATAGAGCGTTTTGTCCGGCCAAGTATAGGGGGCGATCATTGCCCGCTGATACCGCGCCTGTCCTGTACGCTGATAGCGCAACGCTCCAATCGTCAAGACTTTGTTTTCCGCAAGCCATTTTTGGATTTCGCACATACGCACGCCGCTAACAAACATAGCGAAAACCTGTTTGACAATCGGCGCGGTTTCCGGGTCGGGTATAAGGTGGTGGCGGTTGTTCGGGTCTGGGATATAGCCGTATGGATATTCCCCGTTGACGCGCTCGCCTTTTTGCGCCTGTGCCTGTTTAACTGCGCGGATTTTCTTGCTTGTGTCGCGGGCGTAAAACTCGTTAAACCAGTTCCGCAAGGGGGTAAACTCGTTATCCTCCCGCGCTGTGTCAACTCCGTCGTTGATCGCGATATAGCGTACTCCGTTTTCGGGAAATACAATCTCTATGAGTTCGCCCGTTTTCAGATAGTTTCTGCCAAGACGGGAAAGGTCTTTGGTAATGACCGTCGCCACTCGTCCGGCTTCCACTTCCTGCAACATCGCTTGCAGCCCCTCGCGCTCAAAACTCACGCCGGAAAATCCGTCGTCCACAAAAAACTTTGTGTTCAAAAAATGGTGTTCGTCCGCATAGCGTTGAAGTATCATTTTTTGGTGCTGTATGCTTCCGCTTTCTCCGGCTTGCATATCCTCTTGACTTAAACGGCAGTAAAGGGCGGTGATTTTATTCGACTGTAACATTAGTCCTCCTTTCCGACAGCCGAATAAACAGGTATAATGTGTTGCTATCATTATACCATATCCCGCCGCCTAATGCACTACTCGGACGCTAAAAATCCCGGATTTCCGGGCTTTTTCTGCAAATCCTTTACAATGAGTTTCTCAATCTTTTTATGGATTGTATCGGTTGCCTTTTCACTCGGCAACGCTTGAACAAGATAGGTGATTTTCCCTATTTTGCGTTCGGTTGTAATTGTCTGTTTTTTATCCATTAGAAAAACCTCCTTTTCCTGTATGGATAAACTATATTCGTCAAAAGGCAAAAACGGGCGGTTGTTAGCTGCAACCTCACGGGAGTTTCACCCCGGCCCATGCTTATGGGTGCGCCGCGCAATACTTTGAGGGTGTTCAACGCGGGAGTATCATTGTGCCGCCTTGTATGTCGTCGCCCACAAGCTGCTAAACCTGTTTTACGGCGCGGTAGTTCTCGCTCGGCTTTTCCCCTATGGGGAAAAGCTGTCATGGCGTACCCGCCGACTGGCTCGGTACAGACGGAATGTACCCGTTTGCCTGTTATGCTGCGCACCAAAGGCCGCTTTCTTTGTCAAAGAACAATAGGCTTTGTCGGCCTGCAAAAGCACATCAACAGCGGATATGCTTTTGCGGAACGACAAATAGCCCATAACGGGAAGCGTGGAAAGGGGACACGCTCCCCGCATGGGCTAAAAGATTATCCTACATGAAAAGCAAGGGTGCGGGTAATAAGGCGCACTTGCAGCCTGTTACGCATTTCCTCGTCCACATAGGAATAGGTATTGCCCGCGTCGTCTTTCAGCGTGCGGGTACAAAGTTTCGCTATGTAACCCTCGTAGTGCTTCAAGATCGCGCACATGGCGGTTGTGTCGCCGTTTGCCGCTGCGGAAATGACAGGGAACGGCAACAGATTTTCAGACTTCCTAACGGTATTCATCATCTGCTTTTCCCTCCAAATACTGTTTGATTTTCGCAAGCGCGGATTTCCTGTGCCGGAAAACCGTCGTGCGTACAACATTCAGCAGTTCGCCAATTTCCGCGTCGCTCATATCCAAGAAGTAGGACAAAAGGATAATGTCGCGTTTCCTTTCGGGCAAAGCGTTAAGGGCTTCGGCAAGCAGTTCATTTTTGACGAGTACATCAAAGCCGGACACTTGAAAACGGAAATAATCGCTTTCGTATTCGTCCGTTGTGAAAAGCTGCGCGAGTTCGCTTTCGCTCAAATCCGAAAAAGTAACTTCGCGTGCTGCGCGTTTCGCAAGAGTGCGGCGGTGGCTTTTCGCTTCGCCGACCAAAGTTTTCTTTGCTAATGCGTCGTACTGATGTTGTATTCTTTCCTTGTCGGAAGAAGATAGCTCCATAGAGTTCACCTCCTTCCCGCGTGGAGTAGAGGACGGGAGTTAAGGGCTTGTCCTCTCTGCCCCTTTCGCTCCGTACCCGTTCGGGAGATGGCTCTTGAGTGCGCTTTTCAGAAAAAAGTTGAAAAAAGCAAAATGCGCCCGTCCGCAAGACGCGGACGGGCGCAAAGGAAATGTAAGCAGTAGCTAAATGTATTGACAGTTCA
>ENA-OQAZ01000912-OQAZ01000912.1-human-gut-metagenome-genome-assembly--contig:-NODE-912-length-15539-cov-2.881910_pt1 | contig 15539 bp, 17 predicted proteins | sample MGYA00242737_ERZ504531 | MGnify/ENA primary metagenome ERZ504531 (study PRJEB26092, sample SAMD00036244) | human gut metagenome | host: Homo sapiens | study: EMG produced TPA metagenomics assembly of... | reverse complement strand
AAACCATCCTACATTACGATTGAAGATTTAAATGTAAAAGGTTATGATGAAAAACAGACATCTTTCAAAAGCAGTTGCGTCACAGAAGTTTTATGAGTTTAGAACAAAGCTTCAAGCTAAATGCAATGAAAATGGAATCGAACTTCGGGTAGTAGACAGATGGTATCCGTCATCTAAAACCTGTCACTGCTGTGGCACTGTCAAAAAAGATTTAAAGCTTTCAGATAGAATGTTTAAATGCAGTTGCGGTTATGTCGAAGACAGAGATTTCAATGCTGCACTTAATTTGAGAGATGCCATGACTTACGAAGTTGCATAAATAAACGCGAACGTAGGTATGTACCGAAGGCTATTTCGGGAATTTACGACTGTGGAGTGTACAAGAACTTGTGAGTAGATATGATTTCGGTCAATCCAAAGCATACACGATAAAGCAGTAAGTAGAACTCGTGAGGGTCTACATTATCTCGGTGTGAGTCTATTTAATCACATTTTGAGTGGCAGCAGCAAGAATATAAAAGAACCGGAAAAATGGTTACAGTTCAGTGATACAGAGGGCAGAAATATCTGCCTTGCATATGAGCCACAAAACGAGCATATAATCACACCAGAAAATCGAGGTCTGTGGAGGACGAGATGGATGGCAGATATCATCGTTTTGTGGCTTATATTTATGAATATGTAAATGGAAAGAAGATGCAGAATACAGGGTTTGCAAAAATAGAACTGCGAAATGCCATTTGCCGCATCCAGATACATATTCAAAATATAAGAATGCTGGATGGAAAAACAGAAGTATTCGGAATTGTGCGACAGCCAAAAGAGAGCAGAAAAAACAATCCTATTATTCTCCTGATCGGAGAAGGGCAGACACAGGGCAGTGGATTTGACCGGCGTTTTACCGTTCCGGAAGAACCGTTTGTGGAAGAATCCTGTCGTTTTGAACAAGTCTGTGGAATCTATATCAGAAGTCAGAGCGGTAGAAACTGGATGACCGTTTTCGATGATGAGCCAATTGCAATCGAAAATCTTGGGAAACCAGAAGAAATAAAGGCAGAAACAGACGAAGAAAATGTCAAAAAAGAGTGAAAACAGATAAAGAAGCCGTTGAAGAAAATGAAACAGATAAAGAAAATGTTGGGATTAAGGAAAACGAAAAAAGCGAAAAATCTACAGAGTCAGAAGCTGATCAGGAATTGCAGGAAGAAAATATAAATCTGGATATAACGGAACATGCGAAAGCGGAGCCGGAAATCACAGCAGAAGAGATGCAGGAAGAAATATTCTCAAAAGAAGTGTCAGAAGAAATACCAGAAAAAGTATCATTGAAAGATAGATCAGAAAAAAATACCGGAAGAAACATTTCAAAAAGAAGTAATCAGAAAAAATATCGCAGGAATTACAGGATGCAGTATCACAGAAGGAAAGACCAAAAGAAACAGATGAAGAAATATCACAAAAAGAAACTGCGGGAAAATCTGAAAACGAGAACGAAATCAGAAGTGCAGAAACAGAAAACAAATGTCAGGGTTGCGAGCCGGGAACGGATACCAGATGGAATCGTGCCACAGCACGTTATATACATTTTCAGCCGGTGCAGGATGAAAAGATAGAAGATGCAATTCGCATTCAGCCATCGGACTTAAAAATTCTCTGGCAGAAAGGTCTGCGGCAGGGAAGCAACAGTTTTCTGATGCATGGATATTATCAGCATCAGCATCTGATGATAGGAAAAAGTAAAGAGGGAGGCTATATTCTTGGAATCCCTGGATTTTATGGCGAAAAAAATATGGCAGAAATGTTCGGATTTCCGGAGTTTCGCAGGGCAAAAGCAGAGCGGACATCGGAAATAAAAGAACAGAGCTTTGGTTACTGGTGCAAAAATCTGATATAAGTGCTGTTGTAAAAATGTTGTAGACCGCAACATACTAACCGTTTGGCTAGTTCCGTGTAAAAAAGTTATTTGTTATAATAAAGTCAGTAAATGTAAATTTTGACATCATCTGACAAGATGGGGAAAGAGTATGAAAAACAATTACTGAGTTTTATTCTTCTCCACGTAATTCCGCATTTGGAATTGTATTTTTTAAAATTTCAATATAACGATGCAGAGATTCCGTATCTGGTGCGTGAAAACAGACATCTGGATTTCTCATGGAAGCAAGAATGTGTTCTGATTCCCGGTAAGGCTGCAGATAATAGCGGCTGCAGCCGGAAAGCCATGCTCCGATTTCTCTGAAATCTTCCTCGTCGTGCAGTTCCCTTACAACGGTTGTGCGAAATTCATAATCTATGCCGCAGGACATAATATATTCTTTTGAAAGATTGATATTTTGCAGAAGTTTCTGTGTGCCTGCAGCATCCGGCTGCAGCCCGGAAACTTTTGCATATTGTTCCGGTTGCGTTTTGATGTCCATGGCAATATAATCAAGAAGATGATTTTCATAGAGGAAACGCAGCATTTCCGGATTTGTTCCGTTTGTATCCAATTTCACAAGATATCCAAGAGCTTTGATCTTTGATATAAAATCCGGCAGTTCGCGATACAGCGTAGGTTCACCGCCGCTGATACAGACTCCTTCGAGAATACCGCTTCTTTTTTTCAGAAAGGCAAGCACTTCTTCTTCGGAGATGGAAGGTTCATTTTCCGGCGAAAGGACAAGGTTTCCATTCTGACAGAAAGGGCATCGCAGGTTGCAGCTGCCCAGAAAAACAGAAGCAGCGAGATGCTCCGGGTAATCTAATAGAGTTAAAGTGATAAAACCATGAATATTCATAAAAACCTCCTGGAATTAAAATTGCAAAAAATCAATGTATACACAGCGATTCTGTCAGGTAAATATTAGCCAGAGATGACCGGAATCGCATGCTAAGTCTCACGTGCGTTCGACTTGAATTTGTATAAAAAATGATATTTTCAGTATACCACATTTACAGAAAGGCAAAAGAAAAATATGACAACAGACGAAAAATATATGAAGGAAGCCATCCGACAGGCGAAAAAAGCAAAAGCACTGGATGAGGTCCCGATTGGCTGCGTGATCGTTTATGAAGATAAAATTATCGCACGTGGTTACAATCGCAGAAACACCGATAAAAATACACTTTCCCATGCAGAACTCAATGCGATCAGGAAAGCAAGCAAAAAACTTGGTGACTGGAGACTGGAAGGATGTACGATGTACATTACGTTAGAACCATGCCAGATGTGTGCCGGGGCAATCGTTCAGGCGAGAGTATCCAGAGTGGTCATCGGAAGCATGAATCCGAAGGCCGCTGCGCCGGTTCTGTTTTAAATATTTTGCAGATGGATCGCTTCAATCATCAAGTGGAACTGACAAAAGGAGTTCTTCAGGAAGAATGCAGCACCATGCTAAGTGATTTTTTTAAAGAATTGCGGGAAAAAAAGAAAGTTAAGTTTACTTAGATTTTACACACATCCGTAAATTGTCTTTACATAACAACTGTATACTGCCAAATGATAAGACTTATCAATAAAAGAATCAAAATGCATTTAAAAAGAGCCTGTGAAGGCAGAAGGAGAATAAAAAATATGAAGAAAATGAAAGCTTTGCAGATCATCGCTGCAGCAATGGCAGTAACAGTAGCAGCAACATCAGCACCGGTCAATGTTTTTGCATATGGAGAGACAAGTGCAAGCAGCACATTATTTACAGATACACAGAATATTTCAGATTATACCACCTGGAAAGATACCGTTTGGAATAAAAAAGACGATCAGGGAAATCTTACCGGAGAAGGTGAATCCTATGATTCATCAAGAATTATCTTAACACCTGGTAAGACAGCAAAAGATCTGGGATTTGCATGGTACAGCCTGGAAAAAGGTGAGCCGGCAGTTAAAATCGGAAAAAAGGAAGATTTGAGCGATGCACAGGAATTTAAAGGAACGGCAACGGAGATCAATCGTTCGAATCAGAAAAATACATATAAAGCATCCAATAAAGTTACGGTTGAAGGGCTTTTTGAAGAAAATACAACCTATTATTACAGTTATACCGATGATGTAAAAAATCCTGCTTGGAGCGAGGTTCAGTCCTATACAACAAAAAAGACAACAAACTTTCAGACAATTCTCGTAGGTGATCCGCAGATCGGAGCATCCGGCTCACAGGGTCAGGGAACTGCCGATGATATCAATATTGCAGTAGATACCTTTAACTGGAATAAAACCCTGGAACAGGCAAAGATCACAGCACCAAATGCAAGCTTTATTCTGTCGGCAGGAGACCAGATTGACTATGCAGGAACAGACAGTTCAGATGGAAAGAATGTCAGAGAAAGCGAATATGCAGGATTTACTTATCCGGCACTTTTGAGAATGCTCCCGCTGGCAACGACCATTGGCAATCACGAGAGCAAAGGAACCGATTATAAATATCACTACAATAATCCGAATTCAGAAGACGGACTTGGAAGCACAAACTCTGGTTCTGACTATTACTTCAGCTATGGAACGTACTGTTTATCAGTCTGAACAGCAACAACAGAAATACCGTTGAACACAGAGAACTTCTGAAAAAAGCAGTGGAAAGCAATCCGGATGCGAAATGGAAAGTTGTTATGTTCCATCACGACATCTATGGTTCCGGTCAGCCGCACTCTGACACAGACGGAGCAAACTTAAGAGCACTGTTTGCACCGCTGATGGATGAGTTCGGTATTGATATGTGCTTAACCGGACATGATCATTCTTATGCAAGATCCTATCTGATGGCAGACGGAACAGCGATCCAGTATGATGATTCTGTAGCGATCAATCCGGAAGGAACACTTTACATTGCAGCAGGTTCTGCATCAGGAAGTAAGTTCTATAAACTGGCAACCACAAAACAGTATTACATCGCAGAGCGTTCCAACACACAGATTCCGACATTCTCAACCATTGATTTTTCGGATGAATCCATCGTTATCAAAACATACGATTACAATGGAAACAAATATGCAGATGATTATACACTCTACAAAACAGGCGAAAAGGTTTCCATGAAGGATCTGATCGCACAGGCAAAAGAAATCAAAAACGATGGTTATACAGAAGCATCCTGGAATAAACTGCAGAGCGAAATTGCAGCAGCCGAAGACCTGATGAAATATACAGCAGAGGATAAAGGTGCAGCACAGCTGGCAGCCGTATATGATAAGACGAATGATGCAGATAATGCAAATGATATGCTGAATTACTATGGCTATGCTCAGAGTGATTATAAGCGAGGCGACAGCACTGCTTTAAAAATCGGATTCTCAACTTTACTGGACAAGACTATGGATATGCAGCTGCTCATTGCAAAGAAAAAATTTGAAAATCAGTATGACAGTCTTCTGGAAGCAAAAGTAAATCTGCAGAAAAAAGAAACAAACAATGCTGTAAATGACAATAACAACAATAATAACGGCAACAATACAGACAACAACGTAATGCCTGCTGCAACAGCAAAATTACAGCTGAAAGCAGGAAAGAAGACAGTAAAAGCAGGTTCAACCATTGCTTTAAAGAAAGGCAAAACGGTACAGCTCAGCCTGACTATCAACGGTGTTACAGGAAAGAATGTAAAATACAAAATTTCAAACAAAAAAGTTGTAAAAATTTCCAGTACAGGAAAAATGAAAGCTGTGAAAAAGAGCAAAAAGAAAGTAAAAGTAACGGCTTCCTTTGGAAAGCAGAAGATTACATTTAAAGTAAAAACAAAATAATTTTCAGATGAAACACATAAGATGTGAGGTGGCTTTCGACTTTACAGGCGGCGAGCCACAAAGCAAATGGTTGCAGAACTGAACTATATTAAAACAGAGGATTCGGAAAATGAAAAAATATTCAAATGCAATATTTGTGGTTTTCCTCATAATCTTCGCAGCGGGACTTTGGTTATTTAATTCCAACATAACCAGAGTTCCTTTGCTTTCAGATGATAATTTTTATTTTGTAAAAGCAAAAGTTGTTGAGGTTGTAGAGGATAACACAGTAAACAAAGAAGTCAATGGCGGAAGCAGAATGTGAAAGTAGAGATCACATCAGGAAAGTATAAAGGAAAAATATGCGAAGCCAACAACATGAATGGTTATCTTTACGGAACTTATTGCAAAAAGGGAATGAATGTGATCGTGCAGCTGACAGTTATGGCGATGAACTGTCAGGAAGTATTTATGGCTATGACAGAGGTAATTTTATATGGCTGATCGTTGCAGTTTTAGGAGCGGTATTATTTCTGGTTGGCGGAAAACGTGGACTGAAATCTATGCTGGCACTTGTTTTTACCTTTATCTGCATTATTTACTTATACATTCCGCTGATGTACATAGGTGTCTCTCCCTTCCTGGCAGCAGTTGCAGTGGTGATCGTGGTGACGATTGTTTCGATTTATCTGATCTGCGGAAGTACAAAAAAAGGAATCTGTGCTATGACGGGAACGATATCAGGCGTACTGATCGCAGGCGTGTTTGCGACAGTATTTGGAAAAATAACCAGAATCACAGGTTATAACATTGAAGATATCGAAACGATGGTGTATGTGTCTCAGAACAGTAAACTTCAGATAGGCGGAGTACTGTTTTCCGGTATCCTGATTGCATCTCTTGGAGCAGTCATGGATGTTGCAGTTTCTATTTCCTCGACAATAGAAGAAATCCATAATAAAAGACCGGAGCTGACGGCGAAAGAACTGTTTAAGTCAGGGATACATGTGGGAAAAGATATGATGGGTACGATGTCAAATACACTGATCCTCGCATTTACTGGAGGAGCGATCAATACGATGATCTTAATTTATGCATACATTATGCCGTACCTTCAGGTAGTAAATATGTATTCGATCGGTATTGAAGTAATAAAAGGAATTTCCGGAACACTGGGGATCGTACTGACCGTGCCGATCGTGTCTGTGATATCGGCGAAAGTATACAGCGGAGATTCAGGAATGTGCAAATGAATGTTATAAAAAAATAGTTGTGTAAAATAGCACGCCATAATGATTCGAAAACAATCTCCTGACACGCTGCGTTTCCTGTTCGGTTCGCTCGTGTGTTAGCCGCCCTTCGCCTAAACTCGCCTCTTCGAGGCTCAGACAGCGGCTCTTTGGGGCGGCAACATCGCAAACCTCACGACGGAATCCTTGCTACCGTCAGAGCGATTTGTTTTCGAATTCATCATGGCTGTATTATTTTACGCACCATATTTTACAATGCAGTTCGTCTGCACATTGCCAAAAGCTCCTGTCCTGCCAGTGAGTGCTTAAGCGAAAAGATTTCTCAAGCCAAAATACAGAACATGAAAAAGCAGAAGTAAAGTAACGAAAATTTGCCGCCGTCACTGTGCCTCTGCTTTTTTACTATCTTGATGCGGAATGTTTTGATTCTAAAAACTTTCTGCGTACACCAGCGTGGCAAAAGGCTGTTTCCTGCCAGCGTGTAAAATATGATATGAAGTGTTTTAAAAAACTATGGCTGTTCAAGAAAGTATGGCAATGTGCAAAATGAACGAATTCCCAAGAAGGCACTTTTACGTGCCCTTCGGGGAATTCGTTCATTTGCACATGCAATACTGTTCATTTGCAAACAGTATTTTAAAATGTGCGGCATTTCCATTCCTTACATCTGCCAGGAAACCAACGGTAAATTTTTATTCCGGTAAAAACAGTTTTGTGGAGTCGTTTCCGTCAGAAGCGGAATTATCGCTGCCATCACTGCTGCTTCCATCTGAACTTGTCTCAGAGGAAGTTTCGCTCTCGGAAGAAGTCTCACTTTCAGAGGAAGCGGTTGTATTTCCATCTGAGCCGGATGTACTGTTTGCATCGGAATTATCTCCGGAAATGCTGTTTCCGATCTGATTGCTCAGTTCTTTGACTTTTTCTTCGATTCTGGTCTTCTCACTGTCTTCGGCCGGTGTTGGCTGATAGTTGTTGAATGTGCTGTCGGAAGAAATCGTGCAAGGAATGATGGAATTCGTTGTTTGGGTCAGCTCTTTGCCTGCACTGAAAGTAAAGGTCGGCTGGAAAATAACGGTATCCATGTCGTCCGAGTACATATTTGCACCATCGCAGAAGTTTCCCAGGCTGTAGAAGATCGTTCTTCCATTATAAACTTCCATACCCTGCAGAACGTGAGGATGATGTCCGACTACCAGATCTGCCCCTGCATCAATCGCTGCGTGTGCCAGTGTTGTCTGGTCGCTGTCTGGTGTTGTCTCGCCGTTCGCTCCCCAGTGGAAATTTACGATGATCAGGTTTGCACCCTGTTCTTTTACTGCATTGATATCATTTGTCAGCTGTGTCCTGCACTCACTTACCTGTTTGTCAATGGCAGATATACCGACAAGTCCGACCTTGATGCCTTTGATCTCAAGAACAGAGGTATCGTCGTTGCCAAAAGTCGTGATCCCTGCGTCTTTCAGAGTGGTCTGTGTTTCGGTCAGACCGGCGGTTCCGTAATCTTCGGTGTGATCGTTGGCAAGGTTGACAGCCTCGATCGAACTGTTAGAGAGTGCGGAAACATAGGAAGGATCGCCTTTATAAACATCGCTCTTGCTGGCTGAATTCTCAGCGGTTGTCAGTGCACCTTCCAGGTTGATAATGGAAAGATCATCCCCTTCCAGGTAAGATTTCACATTCTGGAAGAAATAATCAATACCATATACGGACTGATAAGCATCAAAATTGTTGTACTGGTCAGAATCCGGAGCAGAGCCAAGAGTGCAGTCACCCATCAGGCTGATCGTGATGCTTGTCTCAGCAGCAAGTGTTTCTTTCGGTGTGGCAGACTCGGTTCCGGTCTCGGACTGAGCTTCGGTTGATAACGTTTCTTTTTCTGCTTTTTTGTGTTCACTGACTGGCGGTATTTTATCAAAAGCCAGCAGTAAAAAAATCAGGGCGGCACAGGCGAAAACACCGAAAAAAGCGATGTTTAGGTACAGCTGCTGCTGTTTGTTACTGCCCCTGTCAGCATTGTGGTTTAATTTGTTTTTATCCATGACTTTGCCCCTTCTGAAAACTTAGTAACTCCCATGGCTGGTTGCTCTATGGTGATTATAGAGGAAAAACAAGAAAAAGTAAACCGTGAAAAAAGAGTGAAAGCAGTTCTTTTTACAAAAGAGCAGAGATTCTTCTTTGATGCCATGAAAAAAGTAATGGGGGTTAAAACAGGAAGGCAGTAGAAAATATACAGGTGTCTTGACACATGCAAAGACCAGTAGTATAATGTCGCTCATGGCAAAACAAATCCGTGACAGGAAAGAGGTATAAGAAAATGAATGAATATTATGATGCCATTATTGTAGGTACCGGAGCGGCAGGTCTTTACTGTGCCCTGAATCTTCCAAAAGAAAAAAATTCTGATGCTTACAAAGCAGGGGCGGATCTGTCAGATTCGTTTCTGGCACAGGGCGGTATCTGCATGCTGCGTGGTGAAGATGATTATGAGGACTATTTTGAAGACACCATGCGTGCAGGGCATTATGAAAATAATAAAAGAGCGGTCAATCTGATGATCCGAAGCTCCAACGATATCATTCGTGATCTGCTGTGGAGAAATGTAGATTTTGTGCGTGCAGAGGATGGCGAGCTTGCATTTACAAGAGAAGGTGCACACTCCAGACCAAGAATCCTCTTCCATGAGGACATTACCGGAAAAGAGATTACGCAGACGCTTCTGGATCAGGTAAAGACAAAAGAAAATATTGAAATCTGTGAGTATATGACGATGGTAGATATCATATCGAAAGACAATATCTGCGGCGGTGTGATTGCAATGGATGCAAAAAATAATGTTTATCCGATCCGTTCCCAGTTTGTTGTGCTGGCATGCGGTGGTATCGGAGGTCTTTTCCAGAATTCTACCAACTATCCGCATATTGCCGGAGACGGACTTGGCATTGCAATGAAACATCAGGTGAAATTAGAGCATCTGGATTACATACAGATCCATCCGACAACTTTATTTTCACATAAACCGGGAAGACGTTTCCTGATTTCAGAATCTGTCCGTGGCGAAGGTGCACTTCTTTATGACAAAAATGGTCAGCGTTTTACGAATGAACTGCAGCCAAGGGATCTGCTCAGTCAGGCGATTTTTGAGCAGATGGAAAAGGACGGTACTGATTTTGTCTGGGAAGATATGCGTCCGCTGGGTGAAAAAACGATCATGCAGCATTTCCCGAACATTTATCAGCACTGTATTGAGGAAGGATTTGATCCGAGAAAAGAGCCGATTCCGGTTGTTCCGGCACAGCACTATTTTATGGGAGGTATCCAGGCAGATTTGAGCAGCCGGACTTCCATGCGTGGACTCTATGCCTGCGGTGAGACAAGCTGCAATGGTGTCCATGGAAAGAACCGTCTGGCAAGCAATTCGCTTCTGGAATCTCTGGTCTTTGCAAGACGGGCAGCAGATGATATGATATTTGGAGAAACACCGGAGATGTGCAGACCGGACCGACTGGATCTGAATCAATATGAAGACCAGAATGTAATTTTGGAAGGGTATCATAAACAAGTGTTGAATGAGATAGAGAGGATGAAAAAAGCAAATGAATAGTATAACTATGAAAATGCAGGCGGATCAGCTGATTCGTATGGCACTGCAGGAAGATATCACAAGTGAAGACGTTTCTACAAATGCAGTTATGCCGACCGAGGTAAAAGGAACGGTAGATCTGATCGCAAAAGAAGACGGAATTATCGCCGGACTGGATGTCTATGCAAGAGTTTTTCAGATGTTGGATGAGAAAACGGAAATTGATTTTAAATGCAAAGACGGTGATGAGGTAAAAAAAGGTGAGCTGATGGCAACGCTTACCGGAGACATCCGTGTACTGTTATCCGGAGAACGTGTGGCACTGAATTATCTGCAGAGAATGAGCGGAATTGCCACTTATACAAGACAGGTCGCAAAACTTCTGGAAGGAAGCAAAGTAACACTTCTGGATACCAGAAAAACGACGCCAAACTGCCGTGTATTTGAAAAATATGCAGTGCGTGTGGGCGGAGGATGCAACCACAGATACAACTTATCAGACGGTGTACTTCTGAAAGATAATCACATCGGTGCAGCCGGAAGCATCACAAAAGCAATCACAATGGCAAAAGAATATGCTCCGTTTGTACGCAAAATCGAGATTGAAGTAGAAACCCTGGAGCAGGTAAAAGAAGCGGTGGAGGCCGGAGCAGATATTATCATGCTCGACAACATGACACCGGAAGTGATGAAACAGGCTGTGGAACTGATCGATGGAAGAGCACAGACGGAATGCTCCGGAAACATTACAAAAGAAAATATTGCACGCATCCGTGAAATCGGAGTTGATTTCGTATCCAGCGGAGCGTTGACACACTCTGCTCCGATTCTGGACATTTCCATGAAGAACCTTCATGCAGTCTGAAAGGAGCCGGGACTATGAATACTGCGGAAAGACGAAATGAAATTTTAAACCTTCTTCAGAATGCAGATGCACCGGTTGCTGCAAGAAAACTGGCGAGCCAGTTTGGAGTCAGCCGTCAGGTGATCGTGCAGGATATGGCAGTGATTCGTGCAGCGACTCCGGGAATTTTATCAACAACAAGAGGATATGTGATACAGCAGGACAGCAGCTGCGTCCGTGAATTTAAAGTTCGTCATGAATCGGATCAGACAGCAGAAGAAATGAATCTGATCGTGGACTGTGGCGGCAGGATCTGCAATATCAGTATCAGCCACAGAGTCTATGGAAGAGTCAGTGCAGAAATGGATATCAGGTCAAGACAGGATGTAAATGAATTTATTACCGCATTGAACAACAGTAATTCCAGTGCACTGAGTAATGCAACATCCGGTTATCACTATCATCTGGTTGAAGCAGCAAGCGAAGAGAGACTGGATCTGATCGAAGAACAACTGAAAAAAGCAGGACTCCTGCACCGCTTCAGCCATGGGAGCAGAATACAAAACAGGAAGGAAACGAAGAATGACAATAGCAGAAATTCAGCAGGAGATCCTGCGTATGAAAAAAGAACAGGATGTATGTATTCTGGCTCATGCTTATCAAGGTCAGGAAATTCTGGAAGTAGCAGATTATATGGGAGATTCTTACGGACTGAGCGTACAGGCATCCAAAAGCAAATGCAGCGGCGTGATCATGTGCGGTGTGCGTTTTATGGCCGAGACCTGTAAAATTCTAAGCCGGATAAAAAAGTATGGCTGCCAAACCCTGCAGCCGGATGCCCGATGGCAGAACAGCTTGATCTGGAAGGTCTTCGCACCTTAAAAGCAGAATATCCGGACTATACGGTTGTGGCGTATATTAATACAACATCAGAACTCAAGATAGAATGTGATGTATGCGTGACTTCTTCTTCAGCAGTGGAAATCTGCAGTCATCTGGAAAACGACAAAATCCTGTTTATTCCAGATCCGAACCTGGGACGCTATGTAGCGGAACAGCTTCCGGAAAAAACCTTTGCTTTTTATAAAGGTGGCTGCCCGCGTCATATCGTAGTCAGTGCAAAAGACGTCGAAAAAGCAAGGGCAGATCACCCGGATGCACTGCTTCTGGTCCATCCGGAATGCCGTCAGGAAGTTGTCGAAAAAGCAGATTATGTCGGATCTACCACAGGGATCATGATTTTGCAAAGAAATCCGATAAAGAAGAATTTATCATCGGAACAGAGAACAGCATTGTAGAACACCTTCAGTTTGCCTGTCCGGATAAAAAATTCTATCCGCTGGCAGTTCCGCTCACCTGCATGAACATGAAGATCACAACACTTATGGATGTCTATAACTGCCTGAAAGGAAGAGGCGGCGAAGAGATCCACCTTCCGCAGAACGTGCTCGAAGGAGCAGGAAGATGTATCAACCGCATGGTAGAGCTTGGTGCTGATGGGGTAAAATCCGAAGTAAAACTTGACAAAACAACGGATTCACGATATAGTAACTTAGACCACGCAGCCGGGGAGATAGCGGTGCCCTGTACCTGCAATCCGCTACAGCAGGGGTGATACCAATCCGAGGGTTTTTAGCTGCAAAGCTGCCTTCTATAAGTGGTGATGACGTTTGGGTCTCGTGCAACAGAAATCTGTGAACCGTGTCAGGGCAGGAATGCAGCAGCACTAAGCAGAACCTTTTGTGTGACGCGAGGGTGCCTGGATTGAGCTAACTGTAGGAGTAACGTTTGTGGCGGAAGTTCAAAGTGCGGTGCGTGGTAAAAAAATGCAAGCAAATAAAATAAGAAAAAATTCATGATTATATAAAAAAGACATACAAAACAGAAAAATCCTGCGATGTATGTCTTTTTATTATGCCAACACCTGATCGGCTGATAAAATTGCAAAGCCTCACATACGTTCGGTCTGGATACGATCCGGGTAAGAGAAAATTTAGCGGATTGCGTTTACAAGTGCCTTAATATAAGAAGGATCTGTTCCGCAGCATCCGCCGACCATGGAGGCACCAAGGTCAACAAGACGTTTCATGCTTTTGCCGAAATACTCCGGTGTCATATCATAAACAGCAATTCCCTGATCGTTGATCGTCGGCATACCGGCATTTGGTTTGGCGATGACCGGAACAGAGAGACTGCCGGCAAGATTCTGGATAATATTTTCGAGCTGATCAGGGCCTGTGGAACAATTGATACCGACCGCATCTGCACCCATCTCTTCGAGCATCGGTGCTGTCTCGAAAATATTTCCGCCAAAGAAAAGACTGCCGTCAGCCTGCATGGTCAGAGAACAGAGAATCGGAAGGTCGCAGACAGCATGTGCGGCATCGATCACTGCCATGGTTTCGTCTGCACCGATCATCGTCTCAGCGATCAGCAGATCCACGCCTGCATCCACCAGAGCGGTGATCTGTTCCTCATAGGCAGAAAGAAGCTCATCGTATTCTGCATCCATTTTGCTGGTCGTGGTGATATCTCCGGCGATCAGAGCCTTTCCCTGTACGGCTTCTTTTGAGAGAGCAACAAGGGCGTGGTTATAATGATCTACCTGATCAGAAAGACCGTGATTTGCCAGAGAGATGCGGTTTGCAGCGAAAGTAGGAGCATAGATGATCTGAGATCCTGCTTCTGCATAGGCTCTCTGAAGCTGGATGATCGTATCCGGATGTTCCAGAACCCATTTTTCGGTACATACGCCTTTTGGCATACCGGCTTTCATGAGATTAGAGCCGGTCGCACCGTCCAGAATTACAGGTCCATGTTCAAAAAGTTTCTTAAAATCCTGTTTCTGCATAGATTTTCCTCCATTATACAAAAAAAGCACTGTGAATAGAACGAGCCGTACAGTACTTTTTTGTATAAACTTATATTAATTTGAATAGTTAGCGGAGACGGAGGGATTTGAACCCTCGTGCCCCGGAGGACAACCTGATTTCGAGTCAGGCGCGTTACGGCCACTTCGCTACGTCTCCATGCGAATACGCATTTCATTATAAATGCAGCGGAAAAAATAGTCAAGCCGGAAAAAGAACAGAGAATGTATTTTTGTATGAAAAAAGTGCATAAACTGTGATAAATAAAAGCACAATGGTGAAAGCTATAATATGAATAATCTCTGGATGGGAATGATACTGCTTGGAATCGTCTATGGGGCAGTCACGGGAAATATGCAGGCAGTGACAGATGCGGCATTTGCATCGGCAAAAGATGCCGTGACGCTGTGCATCACCATGACCGGAATGATGGCACTCTGGGTTGGCGTGATGGAGATAGCCAGAGGAGCCGGGCTGATCAGAAAATGGTCCGAAAAATTAAAGCCGTTTATCCATTTTCTTTTCCCGGGGATTCCAAAAGGACATAAGGCACAGGAATATATCGCGGCAAATATGATCGCAAATATTCTCGGGCTTGGATCAGCGGCAACGCCGGCGGGATTAAAAGCGATGGAAGAACTGGCAGAAATAAAAAAAGAAAAAGGTCTGCCCGAAGAAGTTGCAAGCAATGAGATGTGTACCTTCCTGATCTTAAATATTTCTTCCCTTCAGCTGATACCGGTCAGCGTGATCGCCTATCGCAGTCAGTACGGAAGCAGTAATCCCTCTGCCATCACCGGAGCGGCTATCGCAGCAACGCTGGTAAGCACGGCAACGGCGGTTATTTTCTGCAAAATAAAAGAAAAAATGACAAAAGATACTTTTTGACAGTGTTATCCTGTAATAACAATCTTGAAAAAACAGGATGATTATAATATACTTAGAACCAAGGGTTAAAAGGAAAGCAGATAACTGCACTTCAGAAAACAACGGAGATAGCATATGAAGAAAAGAAATTTTCTCTCATGTCTTCTTATCATCGCCATAGTACTTGCAACCATTTCTCCGACTGTTCTGTTTGCGGCAGAAGATATTGCCCAGGATGAACAGGTGTATGATGAGACGTACACAGAAGAGACGGAGGAATATGTAGAAGAAACTCCAGAGGCATATGATTGGACGATAGAGACAAATGAATTGAAAAAATGGCCCCAGGTCCCCAGGTAGAAGCAGAAGGTGCAACTGTCATGGATCTGGATACAGGGGCATTTCTTTACAGCAAAAACGCAGAAGCAAAACTG
>ENA-OQAZ01000911-OQAZ01000911.1-human-gut-metagenome-genome-assembly--contig:-NODE-911-length-15557-cov-4.802268_pt1 | contig 15557 bp, 22 predicted proteins | sample MGYA00242737_ERZ504531 | MGnify/ENA primary metagenome ERZ504531 (study PRJEB26092, sample SAMD00036244) | human gut metagenome | host: Homo sapiens | study: EMG produced TPA metagenomics assembly of... | reverse complement strand
CCATCATGGAGTTCTCCGGCAAGGAGCTGGTGCGCGGCGAGCCCGATGCTTCCTCCTTCCCCTCCGGCGGCTGCGTGCCACCTGCGAGGCCCGCGGCTACACCGCATGGGACCCCACCAGCTACGCTTTCGTGAAGGATGACGTGCTGTGCATCCCCACCGCTTTCGTCAGCTACACCGGCGAGGCATTGGACAAAAAGACCCCCCTGCTGCGCTCCATGAACGCACTGTCCGGTCAGGCCATCCGCATCCTGAAGCTGTTTGGCAAGGATGTTGATTACGTCTCCACCACCGTCGGCCCCGAGCAGGAGTACTTCCTTGTCAAGAAGGAAGACTACGAGGCACGTCAGGATCTGATTCTCACCGGCCGCACCCTGTTCGGCGCTCCCTCTGCCAAGGGTCAGGAGCTGGAGGAGCATTACTTCGGTGTCATCCGTCCCGAGGTCTCCGAATTTATGAAGGAGCTGGACGAAGAGCTGTGGAAGCTGGGCGTTCCCGCCAAGACCAAGCACAACGAAGTGGCTCCCTGCCAGCATGAGCTGGCCCCCATCTTCGACACCACCAATGTTGCCATTGACCACAACCTGCTGACCATGGAGATGATGAAGAAGATCGCTCCCAAGTACGGTTTGGTCTGCCTGCAGCACGAGAAGCCCTTTGAGGTGTAAACGGCAGCGGCAAGCACAACAACTGGTCCATGTCCACCACCCACGAGAACCTGCTGGACCCGGGCGACACGCCCATGGAGAACCTGCAGTTCCTGGTATTCCTGGCTGCTGTCATCAAGGCAGTGGACGAGTACGCCGATCTGCTGCGTACCTCTGTTGCCACCCCGGGCAATGATCACCGTCTGGGTGCCAACGAGGCTCCCCCGGCCATCATCTCGATCTTCGTGGGCGAGGAGCTGGAAGCTGTCATCGATGCCATTGCATCTGATTCTCCTTATGCCGGTCCCGTCAAGATGAAGATGGATCTGGGCGTGGATGTCCTGCCCAAGTTCAGCAAGGACACCACCGACCGCAACCGCACCTCTCCTTTCGCCTTCACCGGCAACAAGTTCGAGTTCCGTATGCCCGGTTCTGCTGAGAACCTGAGCGATGCCAACACCATCCTGAACACTGCTGTTGCCAAGGAGCTGAAGGCTACGCCGACGAGCTGGAGGGCGCTGAGGACTTTACCAGCGCTGCCATTGCTCTGGTCAAGCGCACCATCCGTGACCACCGCCGTGTCATCTTCAACGGCAACGGCTACACCGCCGAGTGGGAAGAGGAAGCAGCACGCCGCGGCCTGCCCAACAAGAAGAACACGCCCGCTGCTCTGCCCGCACTGATCGACCCGAAGAACATCCAGCTGATGGAGGATTTCGGTGTCCTGACCAAGATCGAGATGGAGAGCCGTTACGAGGTCGAGATGGAGCACTACTCCAAGATCATCAACATCGAGGCTCTGACCATGCTGGAGATGGCCCGCAAGCAGCTGCTGCCCGCCATCAACGCCTACATGAGCGAGGTTGCCAACACCGCCGCATCCAAGCTGGCCGTCAGCGAGGCCATCAGCGTGCGCAGCGAGACCAAGACCCTCACCCGCCTGTCCACCGATGCCGATGCCATGAGCGATGCTATCGATGCCCTGCAGGCTGCCGTGGATACCGCTGAGGCCATGACCGATGAGAGTGCCAAGGCTGTCTCCTTCCACGATGACGTTCTGCCCAAGATGGATGCTCTGCGCGCCGCTGCTGACGATGCCGAGACCATCTGCGGTGAGGACTACTGGCCTCTGCCCAGCTACAGCAAGATGCTCTACTACGTCTGATCTTTCTGACATAGCTTGATCAGCATCGCTGGGTTGTTGGATTTTTAAGCCATTCCCCTTTTCCTATTTCTTACACCAGCCTAAAGACCTGCTTTGCGCATACGAAGCAGGCCTTTAGGCGTTTTTTAAGAACACAAGCCGATTTTTCCAGTTTTGCACTGTTGTGCCATTTGCCGCGCCCTGCGGCTCGGAGGGAACCACTATGAGCTATAATACCCAACAGGACATCCTTGATTTTGTGGAGGACAACAACGTCAAATTCGTCCGCTTTGCCTTCTGCGATATCTTTGGCACCCAGAAAAACATCGCCGTGCTTGCCAGCGACCTGCCCAAGGCCATGGAGGATGGTGTCTGCTTTGACGGCAGCTCCATTGCCGGTTTTATGAAGGTGGAGGAGAGCGATCTTGTGCTCCGGCCCGATCTTTCCACCGTGACCATCCTGCCCTGGCGGCCCACCGAGGGCCGGGTGATGCAGTTCTTCTGTGACGTGGAAAAACCGGACGGCGCTGCCTTTGGCGGCAACTGCCGCGGCTTCCTGCGCCAGATGAGCCGCAGCTTCCGCAAGCTGGGGCTGACCTGCAACGTGGGGCTGAGTGCGAGTTCTACCTGTTTGAGAATGACGACCGGGGCCGCCCCACCCGCATCCCCATCGACTTTGGCGGCTACTTTGATGTAGCCCCGCTGGATGCAGGTGAGAACCTGCGCCGGGACATCTGCCTGACCATGGAACAGATGGGCATGAGCCCCCAGCACAGCCACCACGAGAGCGGCCACGGCCAGAACGAGATCGACTGCCACTACGCCGGCCCCCTGAAAACAGCCGACAATGTGATGATGTTCAAGCAGATTGTGCGAGCTGTTGCCATGCGCAACGGCATCCACGCCAGCTTCCTGCCCAAGCCCCTGCCGGATCAGGCAGGCAGCGGCCTGCACATCAACCTTTCGCTCTGCATGGACGGCCGCAATCTGTTTGAGGGCGACATTGCCCCGGACAGCATTGCAGGCAGCTTTATGGCGGGTGTTCTGGCCCACAGCCGGGAGCTGACCGTGTTCACCAATCCCCTGCCAACAGCTACCAGCGCTTTGGCTGCGACGAGGCCCCCCGCTATGTAAGCTGGAGCCGCCAGAACCGCAGCCAGCTGGTGCGCATCCCGCAGGTCAAGGGCAACAACTGCCGCATGGAGCTGCGCAGCCCTGACCCTGCCTGCAACCCCTATCTGGCCGTGGGTCTGGTGCTGGCCGCCGGTCTGGACGGCATCGAGCACCGGATGGTGCTGCAAGCCCCCATCAACAAGAATCTGTTCGATCCCGCCGAGGCCGCAGGTCTTGGGCTGGAAAGACTGCCTTCCACGCTGGAGGAGGCCGTGCAGGCCGCGCAGGAGAGCGAATTTCTGCACCGCGTGCTGCCGGAAGAGCTTTCGCATCGGTACTATGAGGAAGAACTGAAGCGCTGTGCCGCCCTGAAAGCTGCCGCCGACCCGGCAGAGTACGAGCGGGTGCACTACTTCAACGCCATCTGAACCGCTTTTGAGGGAAAGTACGAAGGGGCAATGATTCGGCCCCTTGCCTGGATGTAAGAGAAAGGAGCGATTCAAATGGGACGTGCTCTGATCGTGAGCGCCGGAGCAAGCTCCAACGAGTACATCTCCGCGCGGCTGGCAGAGCTGGGATACACCCGGCCTACGATCATCCCCAGTGGTGCCGAGGCCCGGCGCAGGATGCTGGAATCTGATTTTGAGTTGATCGTGGTCAACGCGCCTCTCCCGGACGAGTTCGGCCACGAGCTGTGTTCCTCTGCCGTAGAAAAAACAGACGCAGGCGTGGTGCTGCTGGCCAAGGCGGCAGCCGCCGAGCAGCTGCTGGCCCCCATGAGTGAGCAGGGGGTGCTGCTGCTGAGCAAGCCGTTCTCCAACACGCTGTTCCTGCAGGCCATCCATCTGGCCGCGGCCAGCAACCACCGCCTGCAGCTGCTCCGGCAGGAAAACGCCCGGATGCAGGAAAAGATCGCACAGGTACGGCTGGTCAGCCATGCAAAATGCTGTCTGGTGGAGCGGGAGCAGATGAGCGAGGATGCCGCCCACCGCTACATTGAAAAGCGCGCCATGGACACCCGGCGCAGCCGTGCAGAAATTGCACAGGAAATCCTTGATTCTTACGAGGATTAGGATTATAATTTGGTGTTGTATGTTTTGTTCCGGATGCAGGCGCATCCGCACTGGGAAAGAATGATCTCTGAAAGATAAATTAGAGGAGGACTGAACAAATGGCAAAATTCATCTTTGTGACCGGCGGCGTTGTCTCCGGTTTGGGCAAGGGCATCACGCGGCTTCTCTGGGCCGCCTGCTCAAGTGCCGCGGACTGAAGGTCGCCAGCCAGAAGCTGGACCCTATGTGAACGTGGACCCGGGTACCATGAGCCCCCTGCAGCACGGTGAGGTGTTCGTGACCGATGACGGCACTGAGACCGACCTTGATCTGGGTCACTATGAGCGCTTCATCGACGAAAATCTGAATAAGTACTCCAACCTGACCACCGGCAAGGTATACTGGAACGTGCTGAACAAGGAGCGCCAGGGCGCTTATCTGGTCAGACCGTCCAGATCATCCCCCACATCACCAACGAGATCAAGAATTACATCTACAACATGGCATCCTCTACCGATGCCGATGTGGTCATTACCGAGATCGGCGGCACCACCGGCGATATTGAGAGCCAGCCCTTCCTGGAGGCCATCCGTCAGGTGGGCCTGGAGCAGGGCCGCGACAACTGCTGCTACATCCATGTTGTGCTGGTGCCCTATATCTCCGGCTCCGACGAGTACAAGTCCAAGCCGGCCCAGCATTCCGTCAAGGAGCTGCAGGGCATGGGCGTGAACCCCGATATCATCATCTGCGTGCTGACGGCAGCGTGGGCGGCGATATCCGCCGCAAGATCAGCACCTTCTGCAATGTCAAGCCTGAGTGCGTCATTGAGAACCTGACCATGCCCAGCCTGTACCAGTGCCCGCTGATGCTCCACACCAACGGCCTGGATGATGTGGTGGTGGAAAAGCTCAAGCTGGACGTGCCCCCCGCCGACCTGACCGAGTGGAAGGGTGTGGTCTCCCGCATTGCCACCCGCAGCAAGACCTGCACCATTGCGCTGGTGGGCAAGTACGTCAAGCTGCACGACGCTTATCTTTCCGTGATGGAGAGCCTGTACCACGCCGGTTTTGAGAACGACAGTCAGGTAGACATCAAGTGGGTGGAAAGCGAAGACCTGATCGATCAGGATGCCTGCAAAGAAGTGTTTGCTGACGTGGACGGCATCATCGTGCCCGGCGGCTTTGGTGACCGCGGCATCGAGGGCATGATCCAGGCTGCACAGTATGCCCGTGAGAACCAGATCCCCTACTTTGGCATCTGCCTGGGAATGCAGATCATGGTGATGGAGTTCGCACGCGGCGTGCTGGGCTATGCCGATGCCAATTCCAGCGAGTTCACCCCCGATGGTGCCCACAATGTCATTGCCCTGATGGCCGACCAGCAGGGCAACATCCCCAAGGGTGGCACCATGCGTCTGGGCAAGTACCCTGCACCGTCAAGCCCGGCACCAAGATGGCCGAGTGCTACGGCGAGGCTGAGATCTGGGAGCGTCACCGCCACCGCTACGAGTTCAACAACGAGTTCCGTCAGGAGATGGAGGATGCAGGACTGGTCATTTCCGGCACCAGCCCTGACGGCCGTCTGGTGGAGACCGTGGAGCTGCCCGGCCGTGACTTCCATCTGGGCGCACAGTTCCACCCCGAGTTCAAGAGCCGCCCCAACCGCGCTCATCCCCTGTTCAAGGCTTTATCGCCGCCGCACTCAAATTCCGCATCCATGCACAGCGCGGCATGATGCACGTCTGACCCTCTCAGGCGTTTCGTTCCAGTTCTCCTCGCAGGAGAGACCTGTAAGATCGCAACAAAAAAGCAGCTGCACTCCGTGTTTTTACGGAATGCAGCTGCTTTTGCTTGTATTACTTACTTTTTAGCGGCAGCGGCCTTTTTGCGGGCGGCGCGGCTGGTCTTTTTGGCGGCGGGCTTCTTTGCAGGAGCTTGGCAGCGGGAGCAGCGGCCTTGACAGGCTCTGCCTTCACCTCTTCGGCCTTAACAGGCTCGGCGGGCTTCTCCTCAGCCTTTGCAGGCTCCTCCACGGGCTTTTCCTCCACAACGGCTCTGCCTTGACCTCCGGCTTTGCTCCTCTGCAGGAGCGCTCTCGACCGCAGGTGCTGCATCCACAGCGGGCTCCTCTGCCTTCTTGGCAGGAGCACGCTTTGTGCGGTCCTTCACCTCGGAAATGGTCCACAGCTGGTCATCGCCTGCGGCCTCCTGCCAGATCTGCAGGATGGCACCATCGTTGGCACCCATGCCCACGGTATCGATACACTTGCCGCTGGCCCAGGAAGAGCGCAGACGGACGGTACCGGCGGGGGTGGCTCCACGGCCACATCTGAGAGGTGCCGCCCACATCCTCCCACAGGTGCAGCCAGGTGCCATTGGCGGTGCCGGTCATCATCAGGTCGATCAGCTTGCCGGATGCACGGTTACGGATGCGGTACACGCCGTCACCCTCGCGCACAAAGGCCCACTCCTGCTCGGGCTTGTGCTCGTACTTGCCCAGCGGATATCGCCGCCGTTGGTGGCCTTCTCCACGGCCTGAATGACACTGCCGCCCTTGGCAGCGATGGTATAGAAGCGATCTGCCTCGATCACGGTCTGCGCTACAGTTTTCATGTAAATCCCTCCAAGTTTGTTTCTTTTGAGCCAATCATTTTCGTTTTACAGGTAAATTATACCACCTGCTGTTATTTTTTACAAGGATTCCTCCATTTCTTTAGCACTATTCACAAAAGGGCCCCGCTTTTCAGCCTGTTTTGCACCGTTTGCGAAAACTTTTCGCCCCATTTCACCCTATAAAGCAACAGCACCCCCGCCATTTCTGGCGAGGTACTGCTGTCGTTTTGGAAAATATCAAAAGGGTTCTGGCAGAGCTCCCTTACTGTTTTGCCTGACTGGGATGCGGCTGCACAGGCATTTTAGTGAACAGCGCTTTCAGGACCAGCGGAGTGGCCACACTGGACACGACGATGAGCAGGATGACGGCGGTGAAGTAGACGGAATCCACCACGCCGATGTCCAGGCCCTTCTGGGCCACGATCAGGGCCACCTCGCCGCGGGTCATCATGCCAACACCCACCTTGAGGGAATCACCCCAGCTGAACCTGCAGACCTTAGCCGCAAGCCCGCAGCCGATGATCTTGGTGATCAGGGCCACCACCACGAAGCACACGCTGAACAGCAGGATCTCCGGGGTCAGGCCGCTGATATCTGTCTTCAGGCCGATGCTGGCGAAGAAGATGGGAGCAAACAGCACATAGTTGCTGATGTCCACCCGGCGCTCCACATAGGGGGCATCCTCCAAAGTGCACAGGACGATGCCTGCGATGTAGGCACCGGTGATGTCTGCAATGCCGAAGTAGGCCTCGGCAATGTAGGCCATGGCAAAGCAGAACGCCATACTGACGATGGTGATGCGCTGGGTGTGGGGATTGCGCTTGTCCAGCCACTTCATGGCGTAATGGGCAATGAGGCCCACGCCGATGGCGGTAGCGAAGAACAGCACGGTGTTCATCAGCACCTTACCCAGCCCTGTGCCGGTGCCGGAGCTTGCTCCCAGCACACAGGTCAGCACCACGATGCCGATGACATCATCAATGACGGCGGCGCTGACGATGGTGGTGCCAAGGAAGCTCTTCAGGTGCCCATCTCCTGCAGGGTGGCCACGGTGATGGACACACTGGTGGCGGTCATAATGGTACCGATGAAGAGAGCACGGTAGAACTCCTGGCTGCCCAACGCCGAGAAGCCGTAGAACAGACTATAAAGGAGCGTGCCCCCTGCCAGCGGCACCGCCACGCCCACACAGGCGATCAGAGTTGCGATGGGGCCTGCTTTGATCAGCTCCTTCAGATTGGTGCCAAGGCCCGTGGAGAACATCAGCAGCACCACGCCGATCTCCGCAAAGATAGAAATGGTATCGCTGATATGCACAAGGTTCAGCAGGCAGGGCCCAATGATCAGGCCCGCAATGATCTCGCCCACCACCTGCGGTGCCTTGCACTTGCGGGCCACCAGCCCGAAGAACTTGGCACTGAGGATGATGATGGCAAGGTTCCGAAAAACAGAATACATAAATTTGTCTTCCTCCGTTCTATTTCTTTATATAGGGCGGCCGGCCGCGCCCGACCCCCTATTCTTTTATTATATCGCCGCTCAGAGCCAAAATCAAAATGATTCTCAATTTTTCTCGTTAAAAAAACAGACAAAGTTCGCCAAAGCTTCAGTACAAATTTTTGTGCGGATTTTTGGCCTGCAGGGCTTGACAAAACAGCAGGGACTTGCTATAATAAATTGCTGTCTGAACAGACACGCCACACACGGCAGGCGATGCCGCATGTCGTGTGTACCCTTGGCCTCATAACCTTGAGGCCCTTAAGTCCAAAAGGAGGTGCTACAAAATGGCAAAGTACGAAACCATGCTGATTACCAGCGCCGCTCTCGACGAGGAGCTACCGCCGCTCTGGTTGGTAAGTTCAAGACCCTGATCGAGAACAACGGTACGATCGATTCCATCGACGAGTGGGGCAAGCGCCGTCTGGCCTACCCCATCAACGACGAGGAGGAAGGCGTTTACACTGTGATCAACTTCACCAGCGAGCCCAGCTTCCCCGCTGAGCTGGACCGTGTGTACAAGATCACTGAAGGTGTTATGCGCAGCCTGATCGTTGCCCACGAGGAGTAATCTTTTCGTGACAGAAAGGGAGACCGTAAAATGTTGAATGTTGTTGCTATCATGGGCCGTCTTGTGGCGGATCCTGAACTCCGCACCACGCCCCAGGGCACCAATGTGTGCAGCTTTCGCATTGCCTGCGACCGCAATTTTGTGCGTCAGGGTGAGCAGCGTCAGGCTGATTTCATTGACATTGTTGCCTGGCGTTCTCAGGCCGAGTTTGTTTCTAAGTATTTCCAGAAAGGCAGTCTGATCGCCATCGAAGGCTCTCTTCAGACCCGCCAGTATCAGGATAAGAACGGCAACAATCGCACGGCTGTGGAAGTCGTAGCCAACAACATCAGCTTTGCAGGCCCCAAGAGCAGCAATCAGGCGGTGGAGCAAATTATCAGAATTCTGCTCCCGCCTACCAGAACGCAGCCCCTGCCCGTCCGGCTGCTGTGGAGGCAGCTCCCAGCTATTCCGCCGGCAGTGCAGATGATTTTGCTGTCATTGATGACAGTGATGACCTGCCGTTCTGATTCCGTAACGGTCTGACCGTTCAATTCTTATAGGAGGTAATAAGCAATGGCTTTTGAAAGAACCGAAGGCTCTCGCCCCGCACGCCCCATGCGTCGCGGCCGCAAGAAGGTTTGCAGCTTCTGTGTCGATCGCATCGACACCATCGATTACAAGGACGTGCCCCGTCTGCGTAAGTACGTCTCTGAGCGTGCTAAGATCATTCCCCGCCGTGTGACCGGCACCTGCGCTTATCATCAGCGCGCACTGACCACCGCCATCAAGCGTGCTCGTCACGTTGCTCTGATGCCCTACGTCAGCGACTAATCAGAACTTTATCAACCCATTCAAAATAATCAGCAATCAGCAAAGCGCTTTCACCGATGACAAGGTGAAAGCGCTTTTTTGTTGTGTCTTTCGTTTGTGCAGTGCTCCCGGCACTCAGTAGTCTGCCTGTTTCTTTTTGCTGCATTCTGGGAACATCTTATGGAACCGTTCCCGCAGTTTCCGGGCAGATCTCTCTCATCCATAAAATTGCATCACTCGGTCAAAAAGTTACAAACTGGTACGGTTTTTCCGGCATTTCATGATATTTTACCGGGAATTTCCGAAATCAACCGGTGTTTTGATGTGTTGGCAAATCAATCTGCACAAATGCAAGTCGATTCTTTGTACACCTTTTACGAAATTACTTCCACACGATTGATTTTTTGAACAAATTGTGCCATACTATAGCCACTGGAAACGTTCCCGACACCGTTCCCGAAAATCCAACCGAAAGCGAGGGCACGCGATATGACGATCAAGGACATTGCCCGCATCAGCGGCTGTTCTGTCAGCACCATTTCGCGCGTCATCAATGATCGGCCGGATGTCCGGCCCGAGACCAAGGAGCATGTGCTCAAGGTCATGCGGGAGGCAGGCTTTACCCCCAACACCAACGCGCGGCAGCTGAAGATCCAGCAATCCCGCAGCCTGGTGTTCGTGTCAAGGGGACCCGGAACATCTTCTTCTCCGACTTCCTCGTTCAGCTGCAGCGGGCCGCTACCCTGTATGGGTACAACGGCATCGTCTCCTACCTGGACGAGAACGCCAACGAGATCGATGCTGCCGAGAAGATCCTGCGGGAGATCAAGCCCAAGGGCATGATCTTTCTGGGCGGCAGTGTCACGAACTTCCAGAACGGCTTTGCAAACATCTCCGTTCCCTCCGTGCTGGCCACGCTGGTCTCCAATGAATTGGACTTCCCCAACCTCTCGATGGTGGGTGTGGATGACCGGGCCGCAGCAAAAGCGGCAGTCTCCCATCTCATCGCACAGGGTCACCGCAAGATCGCGGTGTTGGGCGGCCCGGCCACCAGCTTTCCCAGCCGGATGCGCCGTTTGGGTGCGCAGGATGCCATGGAGGACGCAGGGCTTGTCCTTGACGATAAGCTCTATGGCCTGTCCAACTACGATTTCGAGTCCGCCTACCACGCCATGAACAGTCTGCTGGCCCGCCGGGCCGAGTTCACTGCCCTGTTTGCCATGAGCGATGTGATCGCCTTTGGTGCCATCCGGGCGCTGGTAAGCGCAGGGTTGCGGGTGCCGGAGGATGTATCAGTGATCGGTTTTGATGGCATCACGATGTCCCGCTACTGCGTGCCGGTGATGACCACCATCGTCCAGCCCAGTGAACAGATCGCACTGCAGAGCATCGAGCTGCTGGTGCGGCAGATCGAACACGGAGCCCCGGCCCAGACCGTCACGCTCCAGCCGGAATTGCAGCAGGGCGAAAGCGTTTGCCCCTGCCGCCGGAACTATTCAGTCTAACTTCCGTCCTCATGCTGTGGACGGTGGCAGATATTAACCAAAAGAAGAAGGAGTACTACTATGAAAAAGATGATCTCTCGTCGTAACTTTCTGAAGGTCGCAGGCGCTTCTACGCTGCTCTGGGCCTGGCCGCCTGTGGTGGTTCGTCCAGCTCCACCGCTTCCTCCACTGCCAGCTCTGCTGCCGGTTCTTCGACCGCTGCAAAGGCTGACGGCAAGGTCTACTACCTGAACTTCAAGCCTGAGCAGGATCAGCCTGGCAGGACCTGGCTGCTGCGTACACCAAGGAGACCGGCGTGCCTGTGACCGTTGTGACCGCTGCTTCCGGCCAGTACGAGACCACCCTGATGAGCGAGATGGAGAAGAGCGAGGCTCCTACCTGTTCCAGGTCAACGGTCCTGTGGGTCTGGCCAACTGGAAGGATTACTGCTACGACCTGTCCGGCAGCAAGCTGTACGGCGAACTGACCAGCGACTCCTTCGCCCTGAAGGACGGCGACGCTGTCACCAGCATTGCATACGTCATTGAGACCTACGGCATCATCTATAACAAGGAGCTGCTGACTGCCGCCGGTTACACCCAGGACGACATCAAGGGCTTTGACGATCTGAAGAAGGTCGCCGATGATATCCAGGCACGCAAGGCTGAGCTGGGCGTGGATGGTGCTTTCACTTCCGCCGGCATGGATGCCTCTTCTGACTGGCGCTTCAAGACCCATCTGGCAAACCTGCCCATCTACTACGAGTACAAGGCAGACGGCATCAGCTCCACCGACGCTATCAAGGGCACCTACCTCGACAACTACAAGCAGATCTGGGATCTGTACATCACCGATTCCACCTGCGATCCCACGCTGCTGGCTTCCAAGACCGGCAACGACGCCGTGGCAGAGTTTGTTGGTAAAAAGGCTGTCTTCTATCAGAACGGCACCTGGGCTTACAGCGATGTGAAGGATCTGGGCGACGACAATCTGGGCATGCTGCCCATCTACATCGGCGCTGAGGGCGAGGAGAACCAGGGCCTGTGCACCGGTTCCGAGAACTTCTGGTGCGTGAACAACACCTCTTCTGACGAGGACATTCAGGCTACTCTGGACTTCCTGTACTGGTGTGTCACCTCCGAGACCGGCACCAGCGCAATGGCTGATGATATGGGCTTTGTTATCCCCTTCAAGGCTGCAAAGGATTCCACCAACCCCCTGATCGCCATTGCAAACGACTACGTTGCAGCTGGCAAGACCAGTGTTGACTGGTGCTTCTCCACCATGCCTTCCGAGGAGTGGAAGAATGGTGTTGGTTCTGCTCTGACCGCTTACGCAGCAGGCACCGGCGATTGGAACGGCGTTGTGACCGCTTTCGTCGATGGCTGGGCTAAGGAGTACAAGCTGGCAAACGGCTAAGCATTCTCGGTTTTCTCTTTCCCCTTTTATTTGTGTAAACCGTAATGGGAGGCGGGCGAGCTGTTCGCCCGCCTCCCTTTGTTTTGGAGGTATATCATGCAAAAGGCCATCAGCAAATATTGGCCGGTGTTCGTGCTTCCTACGCTGATCGCTTCATCATCGGCTTTATCTGGCCCTTTATCTGGGGCATCTTCCTTTCCTTCCAGCGCTTCACCACCGTGAGCAAGACCACCTTTGTGGGCATCCAGAACTATATTTCCGTGTTCCAGGATTCCACCTTCCTGCACGCTTTCGGCTTTACGGCAGCGTTCACTGTGGTCTCCACCGTGCTCATCAATGTCTGCGCCTTTGCCATTGCAATCGTGCTGACCCGCGGCATCAAGGCACCAACATCTTCCGTACCGTCTACTTTATGCCCAACCTGATCGGCGGCATCCTGCTGGGCTACATCTGGCAGATCCTGCTCAACGGCGTGCTGGCAAACCTGCAAAAGCCCCTGCTGGCACTGGATGCCAAGGCCGGTTTCGTCGGTCTGGTCATTCTGATGTGCTGGCAGCAGATCGGTTATATGATGATCATCTACGTTGCCGGTCTGCAGAGCGTGCCCGGTGACTGATCGAGGCTGCCAAGATCGACGGTGCTTCTGACCGCGAGATCCTGTTCAAGATCAAGCTGCCCATGGTCATGCCCAGCATCACCATCTGCACCTTCCTGACCCTGACCAACAGCTTTAAGCTGTTCGACCAGAACGTTGCTTTGACCGCAGGCGAACCTGCCAACGCCAGTGAAATGCTGGCCCTGAACATCTACAATACCTTCTATGGCCGCTCCGGTGCTCAGTGGAAGGGCATCGGCCAGGCAAAGGCTGTGGTATTCTTCCTGATCGTTGTGGTCATCTCTCTGGCGCAGCTCCACTTCACCCGTTCTAAGGAGGTCCAGCAGTAATGATTAAACAGAAAAAGTTGTGGGATAACATTCTCACCGGTATCATGGCCCTGCTTTGCCTGCTGTGGATCTACCCCATTGTCCTGATCCTGCTGAACAGCCTGAAAAAAGAGGGCACCTTTACCACCTCTACCGTGTTCCAGCTGCCCACCAGTGAGACCTTTGCGGGCCTTTCCAACTACGTCTACGGCGTGATCAAAATGGGCTTCCTTTCCAGTTTGGGCTACAGCCTCGTCATTACCGTTTCCAGTGTGGCCCTCATCCTGCTGTGCTGCTCCATGACAGGCTGGTACCTGACCCGGGTGAACAACAAGCTCAGCAAGTTTATGAACCTGCTCATCGTGTTCTCGATGGTCGTCCCCTTCCAGATGGTCATGTTCACCCTCTCCAAGACTGCAGATACCCTCAAGCTGAACACCCCCTGGAACATCTGCATCATCTACCTGGGCTTTGGTGCTGGTCTGGCTGTGTTCATGTTCACCGGCTTTATGAAGAGCGTTCCCATGGAGATCGAGGAGGCCGCCATGATCGATGGCTGTAACCCCATCCAGATCTTCTTCAAGATCGTGTTCCCCATCCTGAAGCCTACCATGATCTCCACCGCCATTCTGGAGACCATGTGGGTCTGGAACGACTACCTGCTGCCCACTCTGGTGCTGGATATCAAGAAGTATCGCACCATCCCCATGGCGATCCAGTATTTCCGCGGCGGCTATGGCCGTGTGGAACTGGCTCCCATGATGGCCTGCATCATCATCGCCATCATCCCCATCATCATCCTGTACATGACCTGCCAGAAATACATCATTGAGGGTGTTGTTGCAGGCGCTGTCAAGGGTTAAGGAGGAGTTCACCATGCGAGCATGCGGCATTCTGATGCCCGTTTTTAGTCTGCCGGGGCCCTTTGGCATCGGCACGCTGGGGGAAGAAGCCTTTGCGTTCGTGGATTTTCTGGCCCGTGCAAAGCAGACCTATTGGCAGATCCTGCCCATTGGCCCCACCGGCTACGGTGACAGCCCCTACCAGAGCTTTTCCGCCTTTGCCGGGAACCCCTACTTTATCGATTTCCGTGTCCTGCACGAGCAGGGCTATCTGACCGCTGATGAGATTCCCGCTGAGGTTCCGGTTGGACCGGTGGACTACGGCGTGCTCTACCAGCAGCGCCCGGTGGTGCTGCAAAAAAGCCGCTGACCGTCTGCTGGCTGCAGCCAGCGTGGAGTACAAAGACTTCTGCACGGCACAGAGCTTCTGGCTGGACGATTACGCCCTGTTCATGGCCATCAAGGCCGAACAGGGACAGGCAGGCCTGTGTGACTGGCCGGATGACCTGCGCACCCGCCAGCCCGCTGCCGTAGCCGCTGCCAGGGCGCGTCTGGCCGGCAGGTGGATTATTTCAAGGCGGTGCAGTTCTTCTTCTACACCCAGTGGAACGCCCTGAAAGCCTATGCCAACGGCAAGGGCATTCAGCTGGTGGGAGATATTCCCATCTACGTCAGCCCGGATTCCAGCGATCTGTGGACGCGGCCGGAGCTCTTCCAGACCGATGGCCAGACCCACCTGACGCAGGTGGCAGGCTGTCCCCCGGATGCCTTTGCGGCAGACGGTCAGCTCTGGGGCAATCCGCTCTACGACTGGCCCCGCCACAAGGCCGAGGATTTTGCCTGGTGGAAGCGCCGGATGCAGCACGCTACTTCCATTTATGATGTCGTGCGCATCGACCACTTCCGTGGTTTTGAGAGCTACTACGCCATCCCTGCCGGAAACAAGACAGCGGCAGGCGGCCACTGGGAAAAGGGGCCGGATCGCGCCTTCATCAATGCCATCCACGAGACCCTGGGTCAAGGCGGCATCATTGCGGAGGATCTGGGATACCTGACCCCAGAGGTCAAGACCATGCTGGCTGCCAGCGGCTATCCGGGCATGAAGATCATGCAGTTTGCCTTTGACAGCCGGGAACCGGGCAACTATCTTCCCTACACCTACCCTCACAACAGCGTGGTCTACACCGGCACCCATGACAATGTGACCACCGAAGGCTGGCGGCAGTCTGCCAGCCCCGAGGATGTCCACTATGCCTGCCGTTACCTGCGCTGCCTGCCCGAGGATCTGACAGAGGCCATGATCTGCGCCTGCCTTGCCAGTGTTTCGGATATGGCCATCATCCCATGGCCCGACTGGCTGCATCTGGGCGCGGAGGCCCGCATCAACACCCCCCAGCACCAGGGACCAACTGGCCAGTGGCGGCTGGATACCCCGCTTACCGAGTCTGCTGGCCCGAGCAC
>ENA-OQAZ01000910-OQAZ01000910.1-human-gut-metagenome-genome-assembly--contig:-NODE-910-length-15557-cov-7.262670_pt1 | contig 15557 bp, 11 predicted proteins | sample MGYA00242737_ERZ504531 | MGnify/ENA primary metagenome ERZ504531 (study PRJEB26092, sample SAMD00036244) | human gut metagenome | host: Homo sapiens | study: EMG produced TPA metagenomics assembly of... | reverse complement strand
CTGAATCCATAATGAACCCCACAAACGCGCTCTCTCCCATACACTCACACCACGCTTGCTCCAGTGCTGTCAGGTAAAAAGTCAAGCGGAAATCACCATCGACATACTGTTCATACCATGCCAGCTTCTATCACTTCCAGATTGGGGAACCAGCTTTTTATCAAAGCTCCCGTATTCAAACCACAAAAAAAGTTTAAGTTGAGGATTATCTGCTACCAAGCGTGCCACACTCGGTTTATCCAGATGGTCAAAATGATCATGACTAATAAGCAGATAGTCTATCTGACGAAAGATAGACGGATCGGCAGGAAATTGACTTCGGCGTTTGACAAACGGAATACTTCCATATACAGGATCAATCATCAAACGCTTTCCAGCCAGTTGAAGAAAAAAAGAGTTATGCCCGAGCCATATCAATGAATTACCCACCACTTTCTCCAAAGAGGTGAGATAATGTACCTTAGGGTTCCATTTGATTGTACGCTTTTCCTTCCGCTGGGGATTAGGAGAGAACCGCCATTTCAGGACACTTCCCATCCCCGGTTTCCAACGGTGCTGACGGTTAAAAAACTTGCCATTCACAGTCGGATTCCCTCTCCAATGAGGATGTATGCTTCGCAACCCCTCATTGCGGCAGAATGTGATTCGCTCTCCCATTCTATCGGAATTTAACGTTCCAGCAAATCCTTCAAAAAGGCATCCAGTTCTTCATCCAGCCCTTTTAGCAGCTCATCATTCAGTAGCAGGGTATCATCTTCGTCCACAAGAAGCAATTCGGCTACCGTTTCTTTGTCTTCGTCTACCAGTACAAAAGAGTAAGGCTTCATCAGACAAAGTTTCTCCAGTTTTCCGCTCTCTTTCAGCGCCTCAACCTCAGCACGAAGAATCGGTTCTACTACAGTATAGAAGTCATCACTCTCATATTCTACCCACTCATTGATAATCGTACGCGACAATTCCTGATCGTCATCGTCGAAAATAATCAGCTCACCACTTTCTGAGTTGGGTTGCAAATGAATATCTGTAACGACCGTTTCATCTCCTTCTGATGTATACCGGCAAAGGGCTGTTTTCAGAGCCGAGACTATTGAAGCACGTGATTGTTCACTCATTTTCATAGGCTATATTCTTTTTATGTACTCAAATGTACAAAAAAAATGAATCGAACAAGATATTATTAATTGAATTTGTTGCCAAAACGCGCCATTTGGAGGTTCAGCAACTGAAAACCCTTAGCCCGCTCCTGTAAAATTGTAGAATAAAAGAGAGCAGCACGTTCTTCTTCCGAACCTTTAGCAGCACAGCTTTTTGACTTCTCAATCCAGTCAACAGCTTCGCTCATCATTCCCTGTACCTCACAAGCCAAAGCCATATTGAAGGCGGCACGCGATTTTAACTTTCCCTTCTTCAATGAGTCGTATAAGTTCTTCCACAAGCGACCGGCTTCCTGCCAGTCTCCTTCACGCAACGAAACAGCCGCATCACGCATATCCGGATTTCCTCCATCAAAATAAATGCGCTCCACACTCTTCCAATGAGGCACCAGTTGATTTACGAGTGTAAAACCTGTGTGCTGAGAGGCTTCGTTCACCACGTCATGATCAGACAATGTGGGATTCAAATCCCACAACAAGCTATCTACCTTGCTGATAGTCACGACTGGCATTACCCGAGAAGGAATATATGCACGCAGCACAGGACGCATTTTCAAATCAAAAGCAGCAAAAGGAACCATCAAGCCCGGATAATAAATCTCTTTCTTACCAGTCAGCAATTGGATTCTGTCTACGGAAAGAATCATGTCTACTCCAAGTACCTGAGCCAGGCTGTCTACTACCGGTTGAGGAAGAATTTCTCCTTCTGTCAGCTCCTGTGTAATCGCTGAATCAGAAATAACTACCTGCTGAAAATAACGACTATCCGCCAGGCCTCCGGCCAGAGTTTCTGACAACACTTTTCCATCTCCATCTAATTTTCCCAATGTCAGCAAATTCTTTTTAGGGGAAGGAATGGCAGGCGCATGATTTACTACTGCCACCGTGCGGACTTGTTCTGGAAAAGTGACTTCTGCAGGATATAACTGATCAAATGTAAAAGACTGAAGTCCTCCGCATGAAACCAGCATGGTAGCTGCAAAAAGGATTCCGGCCACGATGTATTTCTTCATAATTCACTACTTTTTTTGTTCGCAAACAAAAATAATAAATTAAAAAAGACACGGATTCCATCGTTTTCACAGATTATTCTAAATTAAGAAATAAAAATCTGCAAACGGTGAAAACCGTGTCTCAAATATCTCAATCAAATGCCTAATCAAGCATTCTTACCGTGACAGTTCTTATATTTCAATCCGCTGCCACAAGGACATGGGTCATTGCGACCGACTGTCTTTTCTGCGCGATAAGGCTCTTGCTTCTGTTCACGAGTATCGCGACCTGCAGCTTCACGCTGATCTGGGTCAGTCAAATCCTGCTTTTCTTCACGATACTGCTGACGAGGAGCCTGAGGTTCAGGAGCTGCTTCACGCACCTGTTCCGGTTCCTGTACCGGTATCTGACCACGCATCAATACAGAAATGGTATTATTATTTATCTTGTTGACCATGTTATCAAACAGATTCACAGATTCCAGTTTGAAAATCAACAGCGGATCTTTCTGCTCATAGCTTGCGTTCTGTACAGAATGTTTCAGTTCATCCAGTTCACGCAAGTTTTCTTTCCATGCATCGTCAATTGTATGCAACAAGATAGCTTTTTCGAACGACTTCACAATTTCTTTTGATTCGCTTTCGTATGCAGCTTTCAAATTTACTGAAATGTTGTACATACGCTTGCCATCGGTAATAGGTATCATGATATTCTCATACATGTGTCCCTGAGCCTCATATACCTGCTTGATAACCGGATTAGCAATCTGAGCCATACGTTCAGTCTTACGTTTGAACAATGCCATAGCTTCCTGAAAAGTCTGCTCTGCCAGATCGTCTTTCTTCTTGGAACGGAAATCTTCTTCAGTAAACGGAGCTTCCATAGCCAGTACCTGAAGAATTTCCATCTTGGCATCATCATAAGTCGGCTGCTGTACGGCATTGTAACAACGTTCCCAAATCATATCCACAATATCCATTCCGATACGTTCTCCCATAAGTGCATGACGACGTTTGGTGTAAACCACTGTACGCTGCTTGTTCATCACGTCATCGTATTCCAACAGACGTTTACGGATACCGAAGTTGTTTTCTTCCACCTTCTTCTGCGCACGTTCAATGGAGTTAGAAATCATCTTGTGCTCAATCATTTCTCCCTCCTTGAATCCTAACTTATCCATCACAGTAGCAATACGGTCGGATGAGAACAGACGCATCAAATCGTCTTCCAACGATACGAAGAATACAGAAGAACCCGGGTCTCCCTGACGTCCGGCACGACCACGCAACTGACGGTCTACACGACGTGATTCGTGACGTTCTGTACCAATAATGGCCAAACCACCGGCAGCTTTCACTTCTGCGCTCAGCTTAATATCGGTACCTCGACCAGCCATGTTCGTAGCAATAGTTACCGTAGAACTCTGACCTGCTTTCGCTACAATTTCAGCTTCCTTCTGGTGTAACTTTGCATTCAATACATTATGTTCGATCTTACGCAAGGTAAGCATCTTGCTCAACATTTCTGAAATTTCTACTGAAGTAGTACCTACCAGCACCGGACGACCAGCCTGTACCATCTTCTCAATTTCTTCGATTACAGCTTTATATTTCTCACGTTTCGTTTTATAAACGCGGTCGTTCATATCGATACGGGCAATCGGACGATTTGTCGGAATCACCACTACATCCAGCTTATAGATATCCCAGAACTCTCCAGCTTCTGTTTCTGCAGTACCGGTCATACCTGACAACTTATGGTACATACGGAAGTAGTTCTGTAAGGTGATAGTTGCAAAGGTCTGTGTAGCAGCTTCTACCTTCACACCTTCCTTGGCTTCTACAGCCTGGTGCAAACCATCGCTCCAACGACGGCCATCCATGATACGTCCTGTCTGTTCGTCGACAATCTTTACCTGACCATCCATAACCACATAGTCCGTATCTTTTTCGAACATGGTGTATGCCTTCAACAGCTGATTAATGGTGTGTACGCGTTCTGCTTTAATGGCGTAATTGGTCATCAACTCATCTTTCTTAGCCAGACGTTCTTCATCAGACAGCCCTTTCTGATTTTCAAGTTCAGACAACTGAGCTGCAATATCAGGAAGTACGAACAAGGTAGGATCCTGTGAGTTACCGGTAATCAGGTCTACTCCTTTATCTGTCAAATCTACGCTCTTCAGTTTTTCATCAATCACAAAATACAAAGGTTCTACCGCTTCCGGCATACGCTTGTTATTCTGTTCCATATAGATTTCTTCCGTCTTCAGCATACCAGCCTTGATACCCGGTTCGCTCAGGAACTTAATCAACGGTTTGTTTTTAGGCAATGCTTTGTGGCTACGGAAAAGAGCAAGGAAACCAGCTTCCTGATCTTCCTTCTTATCTGAAGCAATCAAACGTTTGGCATCGGCCAGATACTGGGTAGCCAGTTTACGCTGTGCTTCTACCAGACGTTCTACCAACGGACGAAGTACTTCAAATAATTGCTGGTCGCCTTTAGGCACCGGACCAGAAATAATCAACGGAGTACGTGCATCATCAATCAATACAGAGTCCACCTCATCGACAATGGCATAATTATGCTTACGCTGTACCAAATCCTTCGGAGAAACGGCCATATTATCACGCAAATAATCGAAACCGAATTCATTGTTGGTACCAAAAGTAATATCTGCCATATACGCACGACGACGAGCTTCAGAGTTAGGCTGATGCTTGTCAATACAATCTACACTCAGTCCATGGAACATATAGAGCGGGCCCATCCACTCAGAGTCACGCTTTGCCAAATAATCGTTGACAGTTACTACGTGTACGCCATTACCAGTTAAAGCATTCAGGAACACCGGAAGTGTTGCTACCAAGGTTTTACCTTCACCGGTTGCCATTTCCGCAATCTTACCTTGATGCAATACCACGCCACCAAACAACTGCACATCGTAATGTACCATGTTCCAGGTCATTTCGTTTCCACCCGCATTCCAATGATTCTTCCAAATAGCCTTGTCACCTTCAATACGAACAAAGTCACGTCCCTGTGCAGCAAGTTCACGATCAAAATCGCTGGCAGTTACTTCCAATTCTTCATTTTCTGACAAACGGCGAGCCGTATCTTTTACAATAGAAAAAGCAGTCGGTAACACTTCACTAAGTGCTTTCTCGTATTTTTCCAGGACTTCTTTCTCCAACTTATCAATTTGAGAGAAAATAGCCTCACGTTTTTCAAGGTCAGTAGATTCAATCGTAGCTTTCAGCTCTTCAATCTTTTTATTTTCCTCTGCGGCTGAATCCTTGATAAACTTCTTCAGTTCTTCTGTTTTCGCACGTAGTTCATCGTTCGTCAACTTGGAAATTTCCGGATAAACGGCTTTTACCTTTTCTACCCACGGCTGAATTTCCTTCATGTCACGAGACGCCTTGTTTCCGAACAGCTTGCTTATAAATTCATTAAATCCCATTGTATATTTCTTTTTTATTATTTACTAATTAATTTTTTATTCATCCTACCGCTACAAAGATAGGTAAATTGTGAATTATTCGCATACTATTTATTTACGAATATTAATCATTGGAGCCTCCGAACAAGCATTTGGCGCTCGTATGCGCATGAAATGAGCTAAAGTGGGTACAATTGAAGTAATTTTTACCGGAGAATAAAGCTTTTCAGGCTTAACATCAAATCCCATAAACACAAGCGGAGCCGCAGTATATGCTTCACGAACCACTTCTACCTTCTGAGAATATTCGTTGACCACAGACCATCCCGGCATTACTTCTACATAAATATCGCCCGAGCAATTTGGATTATATGTATTTCGAATTTTTCCAATCTTCGGAGTCCAAGCTCCCAAAAGCAAACGCTGTGCTGAATAAGCATTCTGTACCCCACTCATTTGCACCACAAATTCAGAGGAACGCGTCATCACTTCCACCAAATTCAGCTTGCGCTCTTCTATCAGTTTGTGATTCAAATAAATTTGTCGGTCATAATACGTCTCCACATATTGGCCTTGTCCATAAAGAGCCATTAAATACATGTTCAGTAAAGCTGCACAACGTTTAATGTGAAATTCTCCACCTGGAATCTTGTATTTAACCGGATCCACAGGTTCCGGATCGGTATAACCTGTAGAAGTGATAAAGAATAAGATATTACGAAGCCCGATCTTACGGTCTATCAAATCCAACAAATCTCCAATGCTGTTATCCAGACGGACATACATGTCCTGTATTTCCATCGCATATTCCGTATTGGGCTTGTGATCATAATTTCCTGCATAATAAGACAATGTCAGCAAATCCGGAGCTGCATCCTGCCCGATTTGCGTATTGCTTAAGCATGCATTTACCAGACGGTTTACCTCGTCATTTACATATGGACTTGTCTTAAACTTTTTATATTTATCCAGACGTTCATCCGAGAAATTATGCTTAAAGCTAAGCTGCTTGGTTTCAGTAGTGATATACTGATAAGAAGTTACCGGCAAATAAGGAAGCCACTCCAAATTATTGATACGAAAATCAAGTCCTTCCTTATCATTATAATTGCTTACCCACAACGGGCAATCTCCATAATAAGTCGTACCAGCCACTTCCCGGTTTCATCATTCAACCAGAAAGCACCATTTGCTGCATGGCCGGCAGCCAAAATAGCCATTTCACGAGTCGGTGCAATAGAATAAACTTCAGCCCGTCCCTGAGTAGCTACCTTCAATTCATCCGACAAGGTGGAACAACGCAACAACTTAGCAGAAGAGCTTTCCGATGTATATACCCCCATAAAATCCTGGTCGTCTACCGATTTTATAATCCGTAAAGACCCACGGTCCATCCAGCGGTTAGAAGGAATACCATTATAATAAGGTGTAGTACCTGTATAAATCGAAGCCGTAGCAGACGAACGGTCTACATTGATAAAATCATATTCCGCATTGGTATATATACGTCCTTCTTTTAAAAGGCGCTTAAATCCTCTCTCCCCATACAATGCCGAAAAAGCTTCTATGTAGTCTGCCCTCAGCTGGTCAATCGTCAACCCCACCACCAATTTTGGAACTGGAGAAGGAGCCTGCGCCTGAATTCCAGAGATGACAAATACAGTCAATAAAGATGTCAGTATACGTTCTTTCATTACTTTTTATTCAATACTAATACATGGCTTGCAGCATTTACCAGCAAACCGAGTGCCAAAGGTAATACTGTTAAATTAAAATCTTGCGGTAAAAACGGGAATAGCACTATAAAAAGTGTTAAATACACGAGATTACAAGTATGATACAAGTCTTTTTTATGTTTTAACTCACGATAAATCATAAAAGGCAGGTAAAACAATGGCAACGGATTAAACAAAACCAACAACCAGTTTGAACCTACAGTCGGATGAGAAGAGACGAAAAACAGGAAGGCAATAATACAACCAGCTATTCCTTGAGCTGCATACAATAAGATATCCCATCCCCAGAAAATCGTTTGTTTCTTCCACTGGAAGAATCCGATAATTACATTCAAAAGCAAAAATAAAGTAGCGGTTACCATCGGACTTATTCCCCAGGAAGATTCTGCTTCCAATTCGGCATCCACAATCTTTTCCTCACGCAAGACCAAAGGCCGTCTGCCTCCGTCTGGAGTCTGAATGTATGCATCCTGAGCAAAATAACGCATATAAAACGGAGCAAACATTTGCTGCCTTATATCTATCGGCTTATCAGCTTCCGCTCCAAGACACAAATCTATAGCTAATTCATCCCACGGAGACCCTTTGGTAAATTCATGCACAATTCCTCTGAACGTTTTATGCCAACTTACGGAAGGATACACGACTTGTCCCTGAATGCTTTTTTCTATCTGATCACGAGCACGGGTCGTACAATTATCATAGAAATAATTATAACGATAAATTCTGTTTTCCGGAAGATAATTGTCCTGAAGCAATTTCAGCAACGACATTTTCTCCGAATATGTCAAATTCAGGATCTGCTGATAAACCGAAGAGCCCCTGAATGCATATTCCGATTCAAAATAAGGATAAGGTGTAATTCCTAACTGGTAGTCTGTTTCACCTTTTACAAAGCGATATACAAAATGCGGCGTATTGAAACTAAACATTCCATAATTAAACACCAAATCCACGCCTCTGGAAAAATTCTGATAACGAATAGCTGTATGACCAAAAAGTGCATAGATTTCATTACCCGGCGCACAAGTCAGCAAACTGAACTGAATGCTATCAGCTTGCGGCATTTTTTCCACATTATCCGAGATTTCTCCCCTAACCCTTACCGGAGAGAAAAGGCAACTTATCAAGACCACCCAACACAGAAAAACAAGCTTCTTTTTCATAAACAAATACAAATATCACCAGACACCGGTATATCCTGAAGTATCTGAATAATTCATAATATTTTTTTTCGCATGCAAAAATACACGGATTCTACCATAAGAGCGAAATAAATAATCAGTTTTATTGATGTGCATATCCAAAATTTTATCTTACTTTGCAGGCGAAACAAAGAAAGAAAACGTGAATCTAGTAATTGATATTGGTAATACTGTAGCAAAACTGGCAGTATTTGATGGTGATAAAGTGGTGGAGGTTTTAAGAGGGTCCAATCATTCGCTGGACTGGCTGTCAATGTTATGCAACAAATATCCAATCGAAAGAGGTATCATAGCATCGGTTATCACACTCAGTAACACCATACGACGCCAATTGGCGGGAGTGCCATTTGAAATCATTGAGCTGAACCACCTGACTCCTATTCCCATCCGTAATTTATACAAAACGCCCGAAACTTTGGGCATGGACCGACTGGCAGCCGTAGTGGGTGCCAACTACCTTTCACCCGGAAGAAATCTGCTGGTAGTAGATGCAGGAACTGCACTGACCTACGAGTTTATAGATGCAGAAGGGAATTACTGGGGAGGAAATATTTCACCCGGAATATACACTCGTTTTAAAACACTGAACGCCTGTTGCGATAAACTTCCTTTAATTGAAAGAAAAGGCGAGACACCCGAATTTGGATTTGACACGGAGACTGCAATCCGTGCCGGAGTCATCAGGGGAATAGAATTCGAAATCATTGGCTACATCACCCTGCTGCAAAAGAAATATCCCGACCTTTTGGTTTTTTTAACTGGAGGAGATAAATTTTCTTTTGATACAAATTTAAAAAGTATCATCTTTGCAGATAGATTTTTAGTATTGAAAGGTTTAAACAGAATATTGAATTATAATGTTAAGTAAGAAAATACTTGTTGGTTCATGGCTTTTAGCTAGCTCTACAGTGGTGTGTGCGCAAATAAGCACTAACTCACCTTATACACGTTATGGACTTGGGGACATGTTCGACCAGAGCTTTACAAACAATGCAGCAATGGGAGGAGTAGGTTATGCACTCCGGACACCCGAGCATATAAATGCCATGAATCCAGCTTCTTATACGGCTGTCGATTCTCTTTCTTTTATTTTTGATGCCGGAATGTCTTTAAAAAGTTCCAACTTTCAGGAAGGGAAATACAAAGCCAATGCCAAGAACTCCAGCTTCGACTATATCGGAATGCAGTTTCGCTTGCATCCTAGACTGGGCATGACGATTGGATACACTCCTTTTTCTACAGTGGGGTATAACTTTACCCGTTCAAAAGAAATAGAGAATAGCAGCGATGTTACCATATCCAATAATTTTTACGGAGATGGAGGATTGCAGCAAATTTTTGGAGGTGTTGGATTCAAGATTCTGGATAATTTATCTATCGGTGCTAATATCGGTTATTTATATGGTAAGCTCAATTACCAGACGACAGCCAGTCTCAGCAACGGTGGCGACCAGACCATAACCTACAATACGGTATCTATCAGCAGTTATAATGCAAGCTTTGGTCTTCAATATACCCAGCCGATAAACAAACAAAATGAATTGACTTTAGGTCTTACCTATAGTTTAGGACATACCCTAAACGGACATGATACCCAAGGAACACAGATTACTAACGGAACTAATTATTCTGTCGTAAACCAGCAACAAATAGATGACTCTTACGGAATACCTCATATATATGGAGGAGGTTTAGCCTGGAAACATAAAAAGAATCTGACAGTAGAAGTGGATTATACGTTGCAAAAATGGAGCGGAGTAAAATACAACAATCGGACAGATTTATACCAAAACCGCTCTAAAGTAGCCATCGGAGCTGAATTTTTACCCAAGGAGTTTGGAAGAAGCTATTTTAGCCGTATACGCTATAGAGCGGGTGCCTATTATGCGAACTCTAATCTCCAAATTCCAGTGTCACAAAATATGACAGACGGTCCTAAAGAATACGGTGTCAGTGTCGGATTGGGCTTGCCTTTAAAGCTATACCAACGAAACAGTGTATTAAGCATTACCGGACAGTACATTCATGCCAATCCTTCTGTAAGCGACATGCTATCAGAAAATCGATTTGTCTTAAAGATTGGATTGACATTCAACGAACACTGGTTCATGAAATGGAGAGTAAATTAATATGAAAATAAACACAATGAACAACTAATCTTACATACGATGAAAATGAAAATGTTTACAATGCTGTGTGCTTTATCTTTGGGTACCACAGCAGCTTTCGCTCAGAAAGGTGTAGAAGACGGATCTCGTTTCGGACATGGAGAAGACAGTATCCGTTGTTTGCAGAACATCAGTATTTACAGTGAATACGTAAAGACTGACAACTTTACAGATGCATACAAGCCTTGGATGGCTGTATTTACAGAAGCACCTTTAGCTCAGGTTAGTACTTATACAAACGGAGCTAAGATTTTGCGTGCTTTAATTGCCAGTTCTAAAGATGCTGCTCAGCAGAAAAAGTATCTGGATGAATTGATGGCTGTACATGACCAACGTATCAAGTACCTTGACGGATTGAACCAGTTGGTAAGAACTCCGACCACAAAAGGCTCTATCCTCGGAATGAAAGCCCACGATTACATTGCGTTCTCCGGAGCAAACATAGATATAAATAAGGCTTATCAGATGGTCAAAGAAGCTGTTGACCTGGAAAAGGCAGCCTCAGATTATTTCATGTTCCAGGATTTGATGGATATTTCTGCCCGCAAATTGAAGAGCGATGACACTCACAAGGAACAGTTCATCCAAGACTACCTGACTGCTTCAGGCTATGCCGATGAAGCTTTGAAAGCTGCGACAAAAGAAAGAGACAAAAAGTTGTTGAAAACAGCAAAAGACAATGTGGATGCATATTTCATCAACAGTGGTGCAGCAAGTTGTGAAAACCTGCAGGCTATCTATGGTCCGAAAGTAAGCCAGAACAAGACAAATCTGGATTACTTGAAACAGGTTATCAACGTTATGCAGATGTTGAAATGTACAGAAGAAGAAGCTTATTTCGTTGCTTCCGAAGCTGCTCATGCCATTGACCTACAGCCGCTACCGCAGCAGGATGCGGATACATGTATTACAAGAAAGGTGACATGGATAAGAGTGTGCAATATTTTGACCAGGCCATTGAACTGGAACAGGAAGCAGACAAAAAAGCGGACTATGCATATAGCGCAGCAGTAGTATTGTTCAGCAAAAAACAGTTGAGCAAGGCTAAACAATATGCAAACAAAGCTATCTCTTTCAACGGAAGCTACGGAAAAGCTTATATCCTGATTGCACAGATGTATGCATCAAGCCCGAACTGGAGCGACGAAGCAGCTTTGAACAAATGTACTTACTTTGCAGCCATCGATAAATTGCAGCGCGCAAAGAGCGTAGATCCTAGCGTAGCAGAAGAAGCTCAGAAGCTGATCAATACATACGCCGGACATACTCCGAAAGACGAAGACCTCTTCTTCCTTGGCTTGAAGAAAGGTAACTCGGTAACAATCGGTGGATGGATTGGTGAAACAACAACCATCAGATAAGTATATGTCAACCAGACTAAAAAAGCACATATATAAATTATTTATCAACATAACAGTTGCCACATGGGCAACTGTTATGTTTCTTTTTGTTCCTGCATGCGGAAACAAAGAGAAACCTACTGCTGCAGCCGTAAAAGAAGGAGATTCTCTTCCCGACATGCGTACTACAGGAGTAACCACCCTCGTGTCTGACTCAGGAATGATCAGATACAAGATTATTACAGCTGAATGGCTTATCTACAGCCACCGGAATCCTCCGTTCTGGCGTTTGAAAAAGGAATCTATCTGGAGAAATTCGACAGTCTTTTCCATGTAGATGCAAGTATCAAAGCCGACACAGCTTATTACTACGAGCCAAGAAACTATGGGAACTACGTGGAAACGTCCATATTCAAAGCCAAAGAGGCGACAAATTCGACACGGAACTAATGTTCTGGGATCAGGACAAAGAGAAAATCTATCTGATAAATTTATCCGAATCGAACAGGTTGACAAGGTACTGACTGGATACGGTTTTGAATCCAATCAGCAAATGACCGAATACCAAATCTATAACAACACGGGAATCTTTACCGTTGAAGACAATGCTGTCCAGGCAGACAGCACACAAACTTCCAAATAAAACTATTAGTATGGAGCTTATCATCCAACTACTTATATCTATGGTGTTTTCAGCCTATTTTTCTGGTATGGAAATCGCCTTTGTTTCTTCCAACAAATTACGTTTTGAAATGGAAAAGACGAACAATGTATCGTCTTACATCCTTTCCGTATTCTACCGGCACTCTAATAATTTCATTTCCACCATGTTGGTAGGAAACAACATTGCATTGGTCATCTATGGTATTTTGATGGCTCAACTTATTGAACATTATATACTGGCAGATGTGATTTCAAATCAGGCACTGCTTGTTCCTATAGAAACCGTAATTTCCACATTGATTATTCTTGTCACCGGAGAGTTTCTTCCCAAAACGCTCTTCAAGATTAATCCCAACGCTACTCTGAAATTTTTCAGCGTGCCTACATTTGCATGCTACATCATACTCTACCCCATCAGTCGTTTTTCATCGTTGCTTTCAAGCGGTATTCTTCATCTTGTGGGGGTAAAGACAAACAAAGAAGACCGGGAAAAAGCATTTACCAAGGTCGATTTGGATTACTTTATTCAAAGCAGTATCGAAGAAGGCAAAGAAGGAGAAGAAATAGACAATGAAATTAAAATATTCCGCAACGCACTTGATTTCTCCAATGTCAAAATACGTGACTGCATGATTCCACGAACGGAAATCATAGCTGTGGATTTTGATACTCCGCTCACTGAACTCAAAAAGGTATTTATTGAAAATGGTATCAGCAAGATAATCGTTTATAAAGAAAATATCGACAACATTGTGGGATACATTCATTCATCTGAAATGTTCCGCAGCAACGACGAATGGCAAAACGGTATTCGTAGCATCCCCTTTGTGCCTGAAACAATGGCTGCCCACAAACTGATGCGAATTTTCAAACAGCAAAAGCGTTCACTAGCTGTAGTAGTAGACGAGTTTGGAGGCGTTTCAGGTATCGTGGCACTGGAAGATTTGATTGAAGAAATCCTAGGCGACATTGAAGATGAACATGATACCACATCCATCGTCGCCAAGCAGATATCGGATAACGAATACATTTTCTCCGGAAGAATAGATATAGAAAAAGCCAATGAAACCTTTGGCCTGAATCTGCCTGAGAGCGAAAACTACCAGACCATCGGTGGACTTATTCTGAATGAATGTCAAAGCATACCCAAAGTAAACGACGTCATTCAGACTGAGAATTTTACCTTCAAAATTATCAAAGTAAGCGCCAATAAAATAGAATTGGTCAAACTGTTTACCACGAAATAAGCATTTTTTTGAGAGAAAATAGTGACTAAACAGTATTTTTTGTATCTTCGTGCGCTAATAACAGAACTATAAAAACAATAAACAAAAAAATAATAACTTTAAATGGCAACTTTACAAAAAATTCGAAGCAAAGGACCTTTGTTGGTCATCGTAATCGGTCTTGCCCTTTTTGCATTTATTGCCGGTGACGCATGGAAAGTACTCCAGCCGCACCAAGGTAAACAAGACGTAGGAGAAGTGAACGGGGAAGTTCTCAGTGCACAAGATTATCAGAAAATGGTGGACGAACTCAGTGAAGTCATCAAACTGACCAATGGATTGAATTCGCTGACAGAAGACCAGTTGAACAATGTGAAAGATCAGGTATGGCAAAGTTATGTCAACAACAAGCTGATTGCTGAACAGGCAGAAAAATTAGGCTTGAAAGTGACAGACGCTGAAATACAAAGCATCATTGACCAAGGTACCCACCCGCTGCTGATGCAGACTCCTTTCCGCAACCCGCAGACTGGTATGTTCGATAAAGATATGCTAAAGAAATTCCTGGTAGATTATGCAAACCTGAATGCAAGCCAAATGCCTGCACAGTATGTAGAATACTATCAGAAAATGGGTGCTTTCTGGCAGTTTGTAGAAAAGACTTTGGCACAAAGCACTTTGGCTGAAAAATACCAGAACCTGGTAACAAAATCTTTAATCTCTAACCCTGTAGCTGATGAAGATGCATTCAACTCACGCACAGAACAGAGCGACCTGTTGTTAGCTGGTGTTCCCTACAGCTCTATCAATGATTCTACAGTTCAGGTTTCTGACAGTGAAATCAAAGACCGCTACAACGAAAAGAAAGAACAGTTCAAGCAGCTTGTAGAAACACGCGACATCCGTTACATTGACGTAAAAGTAGTTCCGTCTGATGCAGACCGTAAGGCTGTAGAAAAAGAAGTAACTGAGTACAGCAACCAATTGGCTAGCACAACAGCTGATTTTGGTACTTTCGTTCGTTCTACAGGTTCTTCAGTAAACTACTCTGATGTTCCGGTAAGCAAATCCGTATTCCCTGCAGACGTAGCTTCACGCCTTGACTCTACAAATGTAAACGAAGTATACGGTCCTTACTACAATCAGACAGACGATTCATTCAATGCATTCAAGTTGCTTGCAAAAGTTTCTTCTCCTGACTCAATCCAGTTCCGTCAGATTCAGGTATATGCTGACACTGAAGAAAAGACAAAAACACTGGCCGACAGTATTTACAATGCATTGAAAGGTGGTGCTGACTTCGCAGCCGTAGCTAAGATTTACGGACAGACAGGTGAAGCAACTTGGGTAAATGCACAGAGCTGGGAAGGTTCTGAACTGGATGCAGACAACAGCAAGTTCATCAACACATTGTTGAACCAGCCTGTAAACGAACTGGCTAACCTCAACATGGGACAAGCTAACCTGATTCTGCAGGTAATGAACAAAAAGAGCATGCAGACTAAATACAAAGTAGCTGTCGTTAAACGTGAAGTAGAATTCAGCAAAGAAACTTACAATGCAGCATACAACAAATTCAGCCAGTTTGTAGCACAGAACACTACTATCGAACTCAATGGTGAAGAATGCA
>ENA-OQAZ01000909-OQAZ01000909.1-human-gut-metagenome-genome-assembly--contig:-NODE-909-length-15561-cov-7.772191_pt1 | contig 15561 bp, 16 predicted proteins | sample MGYA00242737_ERZ504531 | MGnify/ENA primary metagenome ERZ504531 (study PRJEB26092, sample SAMD00036244) | human gut metagenome | host: Homo sapiens | study: EMG produced TPA metagenomics assembly of... | reverse complement strand
CAAACAACTGGGGCATTGGTTACGGAGTAGCTACCGTTATGCAAAAGATTATGATTTTCAAACATATAATAATGTAACAGGTAATATACAAACCGAAAATACAGAAGCTAAACTTAATGAACAGACAGCTAGTTTTTATTTTTCACTGAATAAAAACTGGACAACCGGCACTTCGCTTTCTATTTCTGCTATAGGAGAATATTACACTATTGGCAACTATCACAAATGGGCTGTCTATCCGCAAGCCTCACTGACATACCTGAAAAGCCCGAAACATATCTTTCAACTGTCTTTATCAACAGATAAGACTTATCCGGGTTACTGGGATATGCAGTCTTCCGTTACCTATCTGAACGGATATTCTGAACTTCAGGGAACGCCGGGATTGCGCCCCATGACCAACTATAATCTGAACGGCACATACATATTGAAACAAAAGTATATTTTTGGTATGTTCTATACACATACGTCCGATTACTTTGCCCAGTCTCCTTATCAGGCTACCGACCGACTGGCATTAATATACAAGAATACCAACTGGAATTATATGCGTATGATAGGTGCAAATATTATTTTGCCTTTTAGCATAGGAAACTGGTACGATGCAAGGCTCACGCTTGTAGGTATGCAGCAAGACAAAAATGCGAGCGTTTTTTTGACGTGCCATTTGACCGCAAGAAATGGATGTTTGTCGGAACTTTTGACAACACCTTCATGGTAGGAAAGAATCTTTCGTTTGAGTTGACAGGTAACATACAGACACCTTTTATTCAGGGAACACTGGATCTTAACAGTTCATTTAATCTCACAGCTGGAATGAAGTGGAGTTTTGCCAAAAACAGATGTTCACTTATAGCACGTTGCAGTGATATATTCAACTCTAGTATGCCAGATATGAAGGTTCGCTTCAAAGGACAACATTTGGATATGAACACTGGATTCTATACCCGTACGGTATCTCTGAACTTTACATACCGTTTTGGAGGATATAAAAAACAGGAAATAAAAGGAGTAGACACATCAAGGTTCGGACATTAAAATTTGAAAAGCGATTAAAATCATTGATAAATAGCAGTATATAATGAATATTAGAAACACTATAAGTGCAATATTTATCTTAGGTTATTTTCCTGTTGTTTGGAGTCAGACAACCGGAAAAATAGTAGATACCAATCAGCAGCCGGTTGAAGGTGCTACCATCGTCATGCAGCTACCGGATTCAACCTATTTAGGTGCAACCATATCTGCGGCCGACGGTACATTTACGCTTGAACCGGAACCGGAGGATTATCAGCTTATTATCCAGCATTTGCTTTATCAGACCAGGCAGGTGAAGGGCCAGGCACGTGATGCCGGTGTCATTACTTTGGAATCGAAGGACTACAATCTGGAGGAAGTGGTAATTGAGGGAGAACGCCCGTTTGTAACCGTGGAACAGGGAAAACTGAATTATGACATTTCGGCCATCTCAGAAAAGCATATTGTAAACAATGCTTACGAGGCTATCTGTAAGTTGCCGGGTGTGCAGGACAGGAACGGTAAACTCTCGCTGGTGGGAGCAAAGGACGTAACGGTTATCCTGAACGGAAAAGCAAGTACACTGACACAGGAACAGCTGATTGAGATGCTGAAGAATACTTCCGCTTCGCAGGTACAGACAGCCGAAGTGATGTATAATACACCGCCCGAATATCATGTGCGCGGGGCTGCCATCAATATTGTGACTGCTAAGGCAGACGACAATACCATTCAGAGTGAACTGTCGACCAGCTACAGCAACCAGTATTTCAGCAGTTACAGCGGCAATGTAAACTTCCTGATGACGAAGGGAAAGTCATCGCTGAATGTCTCTTACAATCCGGGTTATTCGCATATAATGACGGTGATGGACCTGGCATCCCAACATACCTATGACGGAAAAGTATATGACATCACGCAGACACAGAAAATCAATACAAAGGGCTGGAAGCATAATATCTATGCTGAGTACGGCTATCAGATAAACGAGGATAATGAGTTGAGCGTGGGTTACAACGGTGCCCTTTCTAATAATGGTAAAGGTACGATTGATGTAAACGGGAACTTCCAGAACAGCCACAATGACAAGTTGCAGGACAGCCGTCTGCACAATGTCTTTGCCCGCTATTCTTCCGGATTCGGACTTGATTTTGGGGTGGATTATACGGACTATACCATGAATGACAAGAATCGTCTGGAAAGTAAACTGACAGACAATACCCGTCAGTTGCTTGATTATACTTCGGACCAGAAAATCCGCAAGTTCTCTGTATATGCCGACCAGAGCCACGCTCTCGCCAATGACTGGACTTTGAAATACGGTGTCCGTTATGATTATACGGACAATAAGAACGCCCAGTTCTTCAATCAGACTGAAGGAAAGGATGATGTGGCAATTCTTCCTCACGTCTTTATGAGCAGATTACCAACTTTTATGGAGGCTTCGACAAAGAGTTTGAAAACGGTCTGTCTCTTTCTCTCTCGGCAACCGGTGAGTATTATTCCATCGGAAATTATCATAAATGGGCGGTCTATCCGCAGGCCAGTCTGACCTATTCGCCGTCGGAGAAACATACGTTTATGTTGGGGGTATCATCGGAAAAAGATTACCCTACCTATTGGGATATGCAGACCAGTACCACTTATATGAACGCTTATGAAGAGCTCCAGACTATTGAGGGACTGCGGCCTGCTAATGTGTATAGTGTAAATGCCAATTATCTCTTCCTGCAGAAGTACATGTTGTCGTTGTTCTACGAGCGTACCAATGATTATTTCACGATGGATATGTATCAGGCAAAAGACCGTCTGGCGCTTGTGTATCGCACGCAGAACTGGGACTATTACCAGTCCTTCGGTATGAGCGCCAACGTTCCGTTCAATATCGGTGAGTGGTTGTCTTCTCAGGTGAATGCGACGGTGGTCAATGACCGTAACCGTTGCGATAACTTTTGGGATATTCCTTTCGACCGTAAGAAATGGGCCTGTATGCTTGCTATGCAGAATCATTTTTCGGTAGGTTCCAACCTCGGATTTGATCTGGATGCGATGTACCGTTCAAGCATGATTTCCGGTATCAGCGATACGAAACCGGTCTTTACGGTCAATGTAGGAGCGCAGTGGAACTTCCTGAAGGATAAGGCCAGTCTGAGCCTGAACTGTGCTGACTTGTTTGATACCATGCGTATGAAGGTGAGAAACCGCTATGTAGGACAGCACATCGATTTGAACATGGGGCAGTACAGCCGTACCGTTTCAGTGAAATTTGTCTACCGTTTTGGTGGCAGCATCAGTAAGGAGAAGAAAGAAGTAGATTCTTCACGTTTCGGAAGATAATACACAAACATGATGGAATATTTAGCATTGACTTAACTCTATGAAAAAGCTATTTTTATATGTTATAGGCAGCTTAATCATACTGCCTGTTTACAGTCAGCATTTGATTAAAGGAACAATCATCGATTCGGAAAATGCGGTGATGCCGATGGTGAATGTCGCCTTTTTGAATCAGGCAGACAGTACACTCGTCACCGGAGCAGTATCCGACTCTTGCGGGGTATATGGCACATCGCTTGCTGGAGGTAACTATATCATCCGCTATTCTTATCTGGGTTATGAGACATTGTGTCGGAATATACAAGTCAATGCGAATCTCACATTGCCGGTAGTTAAAATGGAACTGGCACAGACCGAGCTTGAAGGAGTGGAGGTTACTGCCTACCGAAAACCTTTCAAATTGGATAGGGAAGGTATTACGGCTGATGTGCCTAATACGATTCTTGCCAGACAGACTACATTGGATGATTTGCTTTGCAAGATACCCGGTATTCAGAAACGTGGTGAAGACATTGAAGTGATTGGTAGAGGTCTCCCTGCCTATTATATCAATGGCCGTGAAGTGACAGACCAGACTGAACTGGATAATCTGGCTATCGACCAGATTCAGTCTGTCAGACTGGTGACGAATACGGGGGTACGTTATCACTCTGAGCAGCGTGCGGTGATTGAAATCAAGACCAAACGCCTGGGCGAAGGACTTGCCTTTAATGTCAGCGGTAATCTGCTGCAGGGGAATTATCTTAGTCAGAATTACAAGATGAACGGAAGTTACAATTACAAGAACTGGGACTTCTTTCTCTCTTATAATTATGACCGGGGAAAGAAGGATTCGAATCTTGACGTTTACCAGCAGACTCAAAGTGATACAATCTGGAATCTGACCGATTTGACCCGGAAACAAATCTTCAACGAAAGCCATGCCTATACGGGAGGGGTTTCTTATCATTTCTCTCCGGAGTCGGAAATCGGCCTGAAATATGAAGGTAAATACAGTGAAGGTAGTACGTTCTCTAAGGATACGCTTTCCATGATACCGGACAAAGGGACTTCAACCTTTATCAGGAATCTCAGCGATGTGTCCGACAAGTCCGTCAGCAACCATCTGAATCTGTATTATACAAACGACTGGAAGAATGGCTGGAAGATGAACGCATTCGGTGATTATCTTCATAAGACCGACCGAAGCCGTGGCAATATCCGTGAATGGGAAAGCGACGGTGTGGAAACGTCTATGGATTATTATCGTAAAGCGGACTGGGATTTGTTTGCTGCCAAATTAAATTTGTCGTATGAAACCGGGAAAGCCGGAACTTTCAGCTTCGGTTATGATTTCAGCCACACAACCGGAACGGACTATATAGAGTATGTCCGTGCGTTGAATAATGGTAGTACAAGTAATACGGAAATGAAAAATTCGCTCTACCTGTCGTACGATTACACATGGAACAATCTGTCGCTGGGAGCTGGATTGCGTTACGAACATATACGGAGCGATTTGAGGGAAAACAATAGCAACAAGAATCAGAACCAGACTTATCATAACTTCCTGCCCTCTGTTTCGTTAAGCTACAATACCGAGAACCTGCAACAGTCGCTTACATATTCCGTTCATACGGAGCGTCCGCCTTTTGGTGTAATGAACGACAATGCGGTGTACACTGATCGGTTTACTTATCAAAAAGGAAATCTTTACCTGAAACAGGCTTTGACTCATGACCTGAACTATATACTGTTTTATAAGTTTCTGTTCTTTAACCTGAATTATACTCATACCCATAATCCGCTGATAACAGCTTTCTACAGTATGCCGGGAAATTCAGCAGTTACGGTCAGCTACATGGATAATTTTGACAGAATGCATAATCTGACGGGGATGGTAAACGTGCAATATCCGGTGAAGTGGTGGCTGCCCTCACTTACGCTTACCTGTTTGAAGACCTTCTTCAGTTATCCAGGGCCGAACGAAAGTGTCCTAAAAGCCGGCCGCCCGCTGGTGATGGTGAACTTCAACAATAGTTTCACACTTCCATCCGGATTCCTGTTGTCTGCTGATTTTAATTATGGTTCCAGAGGATATTATCAGTTGTACGAGGCGAAGAGTTATACCTCCTTCAACCTGAGTTTGAAAAAATCGTTCCTGAAAGACAAACTTCAACTTTCACTGGATGCTTACGATATTTTCAATAAGAACAATACGCGTGCTTCAGCCCGTCTGAATGATATTATCATGCACAGTATCGGAAAAGAGGAAACCCGAAAAGTCGGTTTCACGATTACTTATCGCTTCCGCACCGAAAAGAAGATGAATAATCAGAGTGCAGCTGAGACGGAAATGTCACGATTGAATATGAACAATCAGTAAAGACGGCTGAATGAACACTCTCCAGCGATATATGGTATTGAATTCTCTTTTGCTGGTGGTGATACCTGTGATGAGCCAGCAAAAGAAAGACAAGGAAATTAAGCTGAATGAAGAAACGGTAAAACTCATTCAGTTTGATTTCCTTCCAGGGGATATGGAGAATTACAACAAGCCTTTGGAAGCCCCGTTGGAAAAGAAATGGATGGAGTACAAGAATCCTTTTGATGAAGGAATTCCCCGAAGTCTGACAGACAGTCTTATGGCAAAGAAACCGAAGGGATATATCCGCATGTGTCCTTATTCCATTTGGACAAAACGGGGAGAAGATCCGGTGTATGATGTGACTGTGGAAGGTCGTCCGCCTGAACTTATCATGAACGAGGGACCGGACGTCAGTAAAAAACTTCAGACAGATTACGGGCATTCTCTCAAGCCCTCAACGGGCAGAACGTATGATATGCTGAATAACTCCACTCCCATTGAAGTAGGAAAAATTTTCAAGAAATATATAAAGCCGTTGCTACCTGCAAAAAAGAGTAAATAGTTTCTTATAGATTCTTCAGTTTCCTTCCGTATATTCCTTAAAATAGAGTTAAATTTACCTCACACGTACGTGACGAGGTCTTGACACGTACGTGCTGATGTCTCGTCACGTTCGTGTCGAGATATTGACAGCTACGTGTCAAGGTATTTTTGAATAGGAGTTTCTCTTTTATATAAGGCGGTTTAGAAGATTTATGACGGCCCAGTTACTTCTATTAGGACTGGTGTAGAGGCAAATCGTAGATTTTGAGGAAGTTATAGTGATAATCATTCAGTAATCATTATATTTGTGAGAATTTGCATGGTTGGTTTATATAGAAGGATATAATCGTACTATGCATTTTCGGTTTGCAGATAAAAGCTGAATGAAACTTAAAACATAATACAATGAAAAAAAGAGTATGGATGGCAATTATTTGCCTTTGTTTGTCCGCAGGACTGCCTGCACAAGATTCATTAAAGGTAAATACGAAACAAATTGGTGTGGAGGATATTGTAGATGTGCTGAATGTGATGCGTGTAAAGATGTTCCATTTTGACCTGATGCCGTTCCTGACAGATACGTATGAAGTACAAGTATATGTGGAGGAACATGAGAAAGGGAAAACATCCAAACGTATCGAGCTGTTTCGGATGGGGAAAAATAAGGAGCTGCTGAAAGATTCCTGGAGATACAAGGATTTGCCGGAGGACACAGAAGTGTGGAATAAAATCACAGACCTGTCTTTATTCCTGACAAGCAGAAATGACTCTACAACTTTGCTTACTATTAAAGTTCCGAATGCGATGACTGCGAATGTGGCATTGAAGTTGCATCCGTTAGGAAAAGAAAAGGTGTATTTTTACGAAGCCAGACCTTATATCTTACGGAATAATCCGAATGCAGACAGCCTGAACATACCTTTAATCTTATACGGCTCTGGCTGGGTAGATGAACAATACGGATTTATGCGCTTCTGTGGGGAAAGAGAAATTGACGGGAATGATAAGACCGGAATGATTTTGTCGAACGTACCACATTATTATGTGGTGGGAGTGGAGTTGCATAAGGCAGCCAAGTAAAGGAAATTTTGATTTCTTGAATATAGGATGCGGTTCGGCAATACTTGTGCTCAAAAGCAGGCTTTTGGCTTGGTATTGCTCTCACCTTTCACTATCTTTGCGGCTTAATCGGACATTTGTCCGGAAAGTGAAAAGGATATGATAAAATTTACGGATATGAAGACTAAACTATTGATGTTGCTTGTCCTTTTGGGAAGCCTGTGGACGAGCAACTTGTATGCTCAGACACGTTATCCCAAACGGGAGTTTCGCGGAGCCTGGATACAGTGTGTAAACGGACAGTTCCAGGGGATGCCTACGGAGAAAATGAAGAAGGTGCTGGTGAGCCAGTTGGACAACTTGCAGAAGGCTGGTATCAATGCCATCATTTTTCAGGTGAGGGCAGAGGCGGATGCCTTGTATAAATCTCCTTACGAACCATGGAGCCGTTTCTTGACCGGTGTGCAGGGAAAAGCTCCTTCGCCTATGTGGGACCCTTTGCAGTTTATGATTGAGGAATGCCACAAGCGGAACATGGAACTTCATGCGTGGATTAATCCGTATCGTGCCAAGACGAAAGGCACAGGTGCTTTGTCGCCCATGCATCCCTACAGCAAGAATCCGGAACTGTTTGTGCAGTATGCCGGCCAACTGTATTTTGATCCGGGGCTGCCGGAGTCCAGAAAATACATCTGCAAGATTGTACGCGACATTGTGACCCGCTATGATGTGGATGCCATTCACATGGACGACTATTTCTATCCTTATCCGAATCCGGGAGAGGAGTTTCCGGATAATGTCAGCTTTGCAGCATACGGTCGCGGATTTACTCGTCGGGCAGACTGGCGTCGGGATAATGTGAACGTGTTGATTAAGGAAATTCATGAAACCGTACGCGAATGTAAACCGTGGGTGAAGTTTGGTGTATCACCGTTCGGTATTTATCGTAACAAGAAGAATGACCCGAACGGAAGTGAGACAAACGGCTTGCAGAACTACGATGACTTGTATGCCGACGTGCTTTTGTGGGTAAACAATGGCTGGGTAGATTACAATATCCCGCAGATTTATTGGGAAATCGGACATCCGGCAGCCGATTATGATACACTGATTCGCTGGTGGGCACGCCATTCGGCAGCTCGTCCGCTGTATATCGGTCAGGATGTGATACGCACGGTATCGAAAGCAGATTTGATGAATCCGAACCAGAGCCAGATTCCGGCAAAGTATAATTTGCAGCGTTCATTGCCTACCGTACAGGGAAGCTGTCAGTGGTATGCGGCGGCAGTGGTAGAGAACAAGGGAAATTACCGGGATATGCTGGTGAAAGAATATCACAAGTATCCGGCATTGCTTCCGGCTTCTCCGTTTATGGACGACAAGGCTCCGGGCAAAGTGCGTAAGCTGAAACCGGTATGGACCGCAGACGGATACATCTTGTTCTGGACGGCACCGAAGGCAAAGACCGAGATGGACAAGGCTTATCATTATGTGGTGTACCGCTTCGGAAGCAAGGAGAAGGTGAACCTGAACGATCCTTCACACATTGTAGCGATTACGCACGATGAATTCTATAAGTTGCCGTATGAAGACGGAAAGACGAAGTATCGTTACGTAGTGACTGCACTCGACCGTCTGCACAATGAGTCGAAATCGGTATCAAAGAAGATTAAGCTGTAAATATCAGTCTGATAGAAAATAGAAAGGGCAGGAAGAAAGGTTTGTAGTTTTCTTCCTGCCCTTTTTTATGGATTTCCCTCTAAGTTATTTGATATTTTTTCGAATCTTGCTAAGATAGGCATGCATGCCTTTTGCATCTTTCCGGCTGATAATATCTAACAGTTCGTTTAGCTCCGTACGGATATTTTCGACTTGAGCCGGAGTGCGTGGATTGAACAAAATTTCCTGTAGCAGAAAATCATCTTCGCTCAGCACACCTTGCGCAATGGCCATGTGGCGCTTGAAGGTAGTACCGGTGCATCCTGGTGTTTCATGACGGCTGCAAACACAAAGGTAGATACGAACGGGATGGACAAGGAGTAAGCCACAGTTTCGTCGTGCTCCTCGAAGGTGTATTCAAAGATGTTCAGCTTCAGGTGCTGGTAAAGGTCCTTGAAGAAAATCTTTCCCAGGTGGTCACCTTCCTTAATGATGATGGCATTCTCCGTACTCAGTTTGTCGAGGTTGGCAAATGTGGGACCGAACATCGGGTGGGTAGACACATAACGGAAGCCGCAGTTTTCATAAAACTCCTTTAATCCGGTTTTCACGGAAGCGATGTCGCTGATGATACAGTCCTTCGGCAATACCGGAAGGACCTGATGGAAAGCATCGAGTGTGTATTTTACCGTGGCAGCATTGATGACCAGCTCCGGCTTGAATTCGCTGATTTCTTCCAGCTTGGTGAAGCGGTAGCAGTTGTACATAAAGCGCAGGCGTTGGGGATTCACATCGTATACGGCGACTTCATGTTCAAAACTCAATACATCGGTAAAGAAGGAGCCATTTTTCCGGCTCCTAAAATCAATATTTTCATGCTTTGTTTCTGTTATTTGTTGATGATTTCCATTTGCTGGCGCACGCTTTCTTCGTGAATCAGCTCGAATACTTGTTTGACGAAATCGGAATCCATGCCGCAAAGTGAGCCTTGTGCGCCACGCTTGTCCAGAATTTCGTTGTAACGTCCGGTCTGCAGGATGGTCATGTTATGTTCCTTTTTGAAGGTACCGATTTCACGGCACACACGCATACGTTTGGCGAGTATGTCCATCAGGTCGTTGTCACATTCGTCAATCTGTCGGCGGAGCTCGTTCAGGTTTTCTGTAGTCTGATGTTCAGAACGGATGACGAGCAGGTTCAGGATGTAGTCAAGGATATCGGGAGTAACCTGCTGTGCGGCATCGCTCCATGCACATTCCGGATTGCAGTGTGATTCGATGATGAGTCCGTCGAAACCTAAGTCCATGGCCTGCTGGCACAGCGGAGCAATCAGTTCACGTTTTCCGCCGATATGGCTCGGGTCGCAGATAATAGGCAGGTTCGGGATACGGCGGCGCAGTTCGATAGGAATGTGCACTGCGGCAGGTTGCGGTAAATTTTCTTGTCGTATGAAGAGAATCCGCGATGAATGGCACCGATACGTTTCAGTCCGGCATTGTTGATACGTTCCAATGCACCAATCCACAACTCCAGATCAGGATTTACCGGATTCTTCACATAGACGGGAATGTCTACGCCTTTCAGAGCATCGGCAATTTCCTGTACGGCAAACGGGTTGGCAGTAGTACGGGCACCAATCCATACGATGTCTACGTCAGCTTTCAGGCATTCGTACACATGCTTGGCGGTAGCTACTTCCGTGGCTACGTACATACCAGTTTCCTTCTTCACTTCTTTCAGCCAGGAAAGACCTTCCACACCGATACCTTCGAAACCTCCCGGTTTGGTACGGGGTTTCCAGATTCCGGCACGGAATATCTTGATACCTTTGTCAGACAGTGACTTGGCTGTAGTCATGACTTGTTCTTCTGTTTCGGCACTGCAAGGGCCTGCAATGATCAACGGGCGTTCCTGAGAAACACCTTCCAGTTCAATAGGGAGTAAATCTAACTGTTCCATGGTAGTATTTGATTTTTGTAATGTTATTTATTCATGATGGCCTGGATTCGTTTTAACGCCTCCTCCAGTTGAGGCTCTTTGGCACAGAGTGAAATACGGATATACCGTTTTCCGTTGCTGCCGAAAATGAATCCCGGAGTGATGAACACGCGGGCTTCGTGCAAGACTTTCTCGGTCAGTTCTTCTACGTCGGCATAGTGGTCTGGAATGCGTCCCCACAAGAACATACCTACTTGTTCCGGTCGAAGGTACATCCCAAGGTATGCATGATTTCTTCAGCCAGTTTCCGGCGGCGTGCGTAAGTCTGGATATTGGCTTCTTCGTGCCATTCTGCGCTGTTGTGGTAAGCCTGTGCGGCTGCCAGCTGCAAGGGGCGGAAAGTACCGGAATCAATGTTGCTCTTGATTTTCAGAATCCACTGTACGAAAGTGGCATTGGTTGCTAGCATACCTACGCGCCATCCGGCATGTTGTGGCTTTTGCTCATGGAGTTGAACTCGATACAGCATTCTTTGGCTCCCGGCACGTTCAGGATACTGATAGGTTTACGGTTCAGAATGAAACTGTACGGGTTGTCGTTGACGATGACAATCTGGTGACGGCGTGCAAAATCCACCAGCTTCTCGTAAAGCTCCATGGTGGCATTGGCACCGGTCGGCATGTTGGGATAGTTGGTCCACATGATTTTTACCCGACTTAAATCCATCTTTTCCAGTTCTTCGAAATCCGGTTGCCAGTGATTGTCTTCCCGCAGGTTGTAGTTCACGATTTCACTTCCCAAAATCTTGTTCAGTGAAGTGTAGGTAGGGTATCCGGGGTTTGGAACCAGCACCTGGTCACCGGGGTTCACCAGAGCCAGTGTGACGTGAAGGATACCTTCTTTCGAACCGATAAGCGGCTGGATTTCCGTTGCCGGGTCCAGGTCTACGTCATACCATCTTTTATACCAGTCGGCCATGGCCTTGCGCAGTTCTGGTATTCCCACCGTAGGCTGGTAGCCGTGTGCATCCGGCTTGCGGGCATTTTCACACAACACGTTGATGGTCTCTTCTGAAGGCGGCATGTCCGGGCTTCCGATTCCTAAGCTGATGACATTCTTTCCTTCGGCATTCATCTGTGCCACTTCTTTTAGTTTCCGGCTGAAGTAGTATTCGCTGACGTGGCTCAGTCGGCTGGCCGGCTCTATCTTATAAGGTTGATTCTCCTTCTGCATATTCTCCTAAAATTTTAAGTGCTTTGGTTAATGGCATTACTGCGTCAATGGATTGTTTGTATCTCAAATAGTCGTTGAACATCACGTCTACGTAGAACAGGTATTCCCATTCCCGCCCGATGATGGGCAATGATTGTATTTTGGTCAGGTTTATGTGATAGAACGAAAAGATGGACAACACTTGTGACAAGCTTCCTTCATTATGAGGCAGGGAGAAAACAATGTTGGCCTTGTTGATTTTGGAACGGTCTTTCAGTTCGTCGGCCATCCAGGGATCGCATATCACCAGAAAGCGAGTGAAATTATGCTTGTTGGTTTCAATGCCTTCCTGCAAGATTTTCATGCCGTAAAGCTCGGCTGCATATTTGGAGCAGATGGCAGCATGTCCTTTTAATCCCTTTTCCTTGATGTCGCGTGCACTGCCTGCGGTATCTTCCGTTTCTACCACTTTCAGCTGAGGGTGGTGTTGTAGGAAATCCCGGCATTGTGCTAGTGCTACCGGGTGGGAGTTTACCTCTGTCAGTGTGCTCCAGTCTTCTCCGGGCAGACACATGATGCTGTGGCTGATTCGTAATTTGTGTTCTCCAATAATCGTAGCTCCACTGTCTCTGAGCAATTCGTAATTGTGAAGGAGGCTTCCGGCAATCGTATTCTCAATGGCAATCATTCCGATGATGCTGCTGTCTTTTTTCAGGTTATCGAACACCTCTTCGAATGTGTTGCAGCAAATCAGTTCGATTTCTTCATCCTTGAAAAACTTATGGGCTGCAATGTCGTGATACGAGCCCGGAACTCCTTGTATGGCTATCTTCTTCATCTTTTGTGTACTATAAAAAAAAGTCCCGCTCCATCGAAGCGGGACTTTGTATTATCATTTCATTCTTGTTTTCTCTATTAACGTATGCATGCAAACTCCCGCTTCACTTCATTGCTAAAGTAAAAGAAATAAAAGTAAAAGAAGAAGTATGATGCAAATGTTCTCATTTGTTTGTTATTTTGTTGTTATTTCTGCTGCAAATGTAATACTTTTCTTTAAAAAACAAATGTTCCGACAAACTTTTTCTTCTTATTTTTAAAAAATAGCCTCAGAATGGCGGATATGAATGTATTTTCTTACCTTTGTTGTACAGAGATATTTCATTTGTAAAACAGCCAAAATAAATAAGAACATGAACTATAATTTTGATGAAGTGATTGACCGTCGCGGCACATGCAGCGAGAAAGTAGACGGTATGGTAAACGTATGGGGAAAGTCTGATTTGATTCCGATGTGGGTGGCCGATATGGATTTTGCCACACCTCCGTTTATTTTGGAAGCCATTCGCAAACGTTGCGAACATCCGGTGTTGGGATATACCTTCCGTTCAGACGATTACTATCAGTCTATTATCGGATGGGTAATGAAACGTTATGGCATGTCGGTAGAGAAGGAAGAAATCAATTTTGTACCGGGCATTGTACCGGGTTTGGGAATGGCTATCAACTGTTTCACAAAGCCGGGCGACAAGATTATGATTATGCCTCCGGTGTACCATCTTTTGCCTGGCTGGTGACACGCAACAACCGTCGCCTGGTGGAATGCCCGCTGAAAGAAGTGGACGGACATTATCGCATGGATTTGGATTTGATTCGCCGTTCCATAAAGGGAGTACGGGTACTGATTCTGTGCAATCCTCATAACCCGGGAGGAGTGGTTTGGAAGAAAGAAGAATTGCAGGAACTGGCCGAAATCTGTGCTGATGACAATGTGATTGTCTTTTCGGATGAAATTCATGCTGACCTGACCTTACCGCCTTATCAGCATCTGCCTTTTGCCATGGTGTCAGAAAAAGCCCGCAACAACTCCGTTACTTTCATGGCACCCAGTAAGACTTTCAATATGCCGGGAGTAGCTGCTTCGCATACCATTATTTACAATGAAGGACTTCGTTCACGCTTCGTGACTTATCTGGATGCCGGAGAGCTGAATGCGGGACATGTATTTGCCTGGCCTGCCGTAACCGCTGCTTACACTGAAGGAGAGGAGTGGCTGCAACAATGTCTGGCTTATATTCAGGGAAATATTGACTATGCAGATGCCTATACAAAAGCACATACTCCTAAGATTAAGGTGATGCGTCCGCAGGCTTCTTACCTGATTTGGCTGGATTGTCGCGAACTGGGATTGTCGCATGAGGCATTGAATGCTTTCTTTGTCGACAAAGCCGGACTGGCGTTGAACGATGGAGAGATGTTCGGTAAGGAAGGAGCAGGCTTTATGCGAATGAATGTAGGTTGTCCGCGTGTGACACTTGAAAAAGCCTTACAGCAGTTGAAAGCAGCTTACGAAGCACTTTAATACATCTATTATTATAAAAAGGACGGGTGTGGAATTTCATGAATGAATGTTCCGCACCCGTCCTTTTTGAAAAGTATCGTTTAGTAGATTCCGTTTTGCAGATTGCTCTTTTCAAAGTTATTGAAATTGCCGGAAATCAGGTTTTCCTTTTCAGGAGCCAGCTCGATGGCCTTTTTCATGTCTTCTGCGCACCGGCCTTGTCGCCCATCAGCAGGTGAACACGTCCTCTTTCCTGATACAGCTGCGCTTCCTGCGGAATCAGTTCAATAGCTTCCTGATAATTCTCGAGCGCCTTGTCCAGTTGTTTTTCTTCTATCAGCAAGCCACCTTTCAGCAAATATGCTTTCACGTTGAACGGGTTCAAAGCTATAACCTGTTCCACGCATGCTTCTCCTTCCTGATTTTCTCCCATACCGATATGATGGTAGCTTTCAGTAGAAGCGCTTCCTCTTCTTCCGGATTCAGTTTCAGCACCTGCTCCAAGTCATTGAGCGCATCTTTCGCCTGACGCATTTTCCACAGCACTTCGGCACGCAGAAGGTAGCTTCTGTGAAACTCTCGTTTTGTACGATGGCTTTGGTCAGCATGACAATGGCTTGCAAGTCATTTTTCAAGCCACGTGCTGCACGAGCGGCTAAGTAGTAAGCCTGGGCGTTCTTTTCATCCAAAGCGATGGCTTTCTGGCAGGCCTTATCCATCCCTTCATAGTCTTCTTGTATATAGCATACGCTGGCTAGAGACAGCAAGGCCTGTACGTTTGTCTCATCTTGCCAATCAGCCGGTCAAGGGTAATGCGCGCATCCTCCGTGCGGTTGGCCTGAAGATATGCACTGGCCAGTAAACCCAGCGTTTCCTTTTCTTCTTGAAGTGCCACTGCTTCTTCAAAACATTTGATGGCGTAGGGTAGTTTACCCATGTTGCGGGCACGGATGCCGTCATATTTCAGGATGTCGAAATTCTTCTTGTCTTGTTTCTCTTGTTCGTTTTGCATCGGATTTACTTTTTCCGAATAAAGATGATAATAATCCCATGATAAACTGATTTTAATGTTTTTCTGTGGCAAAGATAGGCAGAAAAAGAAAGAAATTTG
>ENA-OQAZ01000908-OQAZ01000908.1-human-gut-metagenome-genome-assembly--contig:-NODE-908-length-15564-cov-3.925957_pt1 | contig 15564 bp, 24 predicted proteins | sample MGYA00242737_ERZ504531 | MGnify/ENA primary metagenome ERZ504531 (study PRJEB26092, sample SAMD00036244) | human gut metagenome | host: Homo sapiens | study: EMG produced TPA metagenomics assembly of... | reverse complement strand
CATAAAAGCTCCTTATTCTGCAGGTGTGTCCGTTTTTTTGCGGAGCGGACGGCGGCGGGCAGCGTTCTTAAGAAAATCGTTTCCGCTGGGTTCGGCGCGGTCCACCCGGAGGTTCCGGCTGGCACCCATCCCGGCCACCGGGCCCCGCACATCGTGGACGGTGCGCAGGCCCTTGGCGTTCCAGGTCTTGAGGATGCTGTTCCAGTACCAGAGATCCCGCTTGGGTCCGGCCTGTACGGCGGCCTCCTGCACCATGGCATCATCGTAGCCGTAGACCTCGTACCAGCGGGCAATGGCCTTGCGCCGCCAAGGGTCAGCTCGGTGTCGGCAATGCCCAGCAGGCCGCTGACGTACTGCTCCCGCTGGGCGCGCAGGGCCAGCAGCTGGAGGTGTGCGTCGGCCTGTTCGCCGGTCTCCACACCCTCGGCCCGCCAGACCTTCAATTCGTGGCTGACGGCACCCATCGTCCGCTTGCCCCGGCTGGCCACATAGGCCACGCAGAGCATGACGGTCTCGGGTGCAAAGGCCTCCTGCACATAGAAATTCACCAGTTTTTCCATTTCGGGGTGGGTCAGCGGACGGGCAAAGCTGGTCTGGGCACAGTCGATGAGGGAGGAGATCATGGGGTCGGTGCGGCTGGCCGCTGCGATCTCGCTCCAGGTCATGGGGGCAGGGGCTGTGGGCTCTTCGCCCGGAGCGGCGTTCTCCTCGTACCGTTCCAGCAGACCCGCACCGGCCCAGAAGGACAGGGCACTCTCGGCGGTCATCTTACTGCGGAGCTTTAAGTCGGCGCAGAGCTTCTCCGGGTCAGTGATGCCGGTGGCCAGCACATACAGAGCCACCCGGACGTTATATTCCTCCGCAATGCCCAGCTTGGAAAAGACCAGCTGCGGCACCGGGATGGTGTCACCCTTGAATTCTTTCAGTCGGTAGATCATGGTGCACCTCAGTGTTGTGTTTCGGCATCCGGTTCCGGTGCGGGCGGTGTCCAGGGCTCGCAGTCCAGGATGGACGGGTGGGTGCTCCAGCGTTCCGGTTCGGCGTTGTAGCATCGTTCAGATATTGGGCGACTGCGGTGCGGCCCTCCTCGGTCATCGGGAAGATCTCCCGCCGCCGCAGGGCCGGGTCGGTCTTGTCCAGCGTCCACGCTCGGGCCAGAGATCCACTGTGAGGATGGCCTCTTCTTTTTTAGCCTCCTCGCCGCCGTCTGGGTCGGGGACGGAGCGCTTGCCCGGGGTGATGAGGTAGCGCATTCCGTCCTCGTTGCCGCTGAATGAGTTTTTGTTCTGCAGATAGTGCAGCATGGGCACAAAGATCATGTAGAATTCCTTCCATTGTGATAATCTATCTTTCATTATAAAGCAACTGGCGCAAAAAGCAAGTTTTTTCCGCCTGCCGCGTTCCGACAGAAAAAACTGTTGACAAAACCGCCGCACTTTGCTACACTAATGGAGCAGTCCTGCAGGGTTAGCTCATCCGGTAGAGCGACTGCTTCCCAAGCAGTAGGCGGCGGGTTCGAGTCCCGTATCCTGCTCCAGAAAATAGCGCTCCAACGTGTAGTAAAGAACATGTTGGGGCGCTTTGCATTTTGATGCACTTTTGGGCGGGCGGCTTGTGCTTTGCCGGAAAATATGGTTCAATAGAGGAAAACAGACGGGAACGCACAGTGAACAAGACAAAACGAGGTGGACACAATGAATCTGAAAGAAGCATTCCGCTATCAGAACAAGCTGCAGGCCCTTTTGGACGAGGCCCAGGGTATTCTGGACTGCGACGCCAACGTTACCAAAGTGGCAAACACCTACCTGCGCCACAAGGTCATGGCAGAGGCTGAGAACGAGACTATTATGGACGTAGCGCAGACCGAATACGCCGAACAGATCACCGACATTGCCCGGTTCATGCTCTACCTGCTGGAAGAAAAAAGCCGCCTGTATGCCGCCATCCGCAAGGCAAAGGATGCGCTGGACATGGATATGGACAGCGAGGTCAGCCTGAACGCCGCACGCCAGAGCGTCGCCCGCACCTTCAAGCGAATGAACGACCTGCGCAGCTCCGAGCAGCTGCTTTCCGGCGGGGGCACCGGCTACCGCTTTAACGCTGAGGGCAACCAGATCTCCTACTGCTGCGATGTAAAGCGGGTAACCACCATCAACTATGACCGCAAGGCATCCACGCTGCTCTGAGCAAGCTGAACCGGCAGGCAGACGAGACCTCCAACCGGCTGGACCTCTGCCTTGTCACCTCCAAGGTGGACTACACTGTTCCCTTTGATGTGAACGCCAGCTTTGCCGAAGCATTTGAGACCTATCTGGAAAACGCCAAAGGGTGACACGCCGCCAACCGGCCATTTTGGGTGCGGCAAGCGCCGGGGACGCGGCTGCCGGTTCAGGTGCAGATGAACGATAACGCTGCACATTTCCGCAAGGAAGTTTCGGTCCGGCTCACCCTACGAGCCAGCATAATATGAAAAAAATCTTGCGCTCGGCTTTTCCGCCACCGCCAGACGTTTCTTCGCCGAAACCGTCCTTTGCCCTTTCCCGCATTCCTGCTTTTGCGCTTACGTCTCCATGGGCAGGCAGGCAAGCCCCCCTTTCTGAATTTGCCCCGCAGACTGCTGCGGGAGCATTTTTCCGCCTGCGGGGCGGGTGCACTGCATCCCCCATTTTGCAGGCAGAGCAAATGGCAGAAGCTGCCCTGGATGCTTGCCGTATCCAAAATGGCCGGTGCAAAACCGGAGGGATAAGCGATGAAGAATTGCAGCCCCGGCAGTTTTTTACCGCCGGGGCTGCAATTCTTGGAGGAAGTCGTTCGTATTCCAGACAAAGCAACTGAATTTAGACAAAGACGAGGTATGATCATGTCAACCAAACCGATTCGTCCCGCTGCCGCAAATTGCATTGACCTGAGTGCAGCAGCACTTCATATCATTGCCATGGCGCTGATGCTGATGGATCACCTGTGGGCGACCCTTCTGCCGGCGCAGGACTGGCTGACCTGTGCCGGGCGGCTGGCGTTCCCTATCTTTGCATTTATGACAGTGGAAGGCTACTTTCATACCCGGAATCTGAAGCGTTATGTCCTGCGGCTGCTGTTGTTTGCATTGCTTTCGGAAGTGCCCTTTGATCTGATGTATGGCGGGACATGGTTCTACCCGGTGCATCAGAACGTGATCTGGACGCTGCTGCTGGGGCTTCTGGGGGTGCATCTGATGGAAACGGTGCGCAAAAAGCAAAAGCTCTGGGTCTCGCTGCCGGTGTGCGCCGCAGTGGCAGCAGCAGGGGCGCTGCTGGGAACGCTGGGCATGACAGATTACTACGGTGCCGGTGTGCTGACCGTGTTCGCTTTTTACATTTTCCGGGGCCGGAAATGGTGGTGCCTGCTGGGACAGGTGCTGACCCTGTACTGGATCAACGTGGTGCTTCTGGGCGGGCTGATGTACCCCATCCGGCTGTTCGGCATGGAGTTTGAGTTGTGTCAGCAGGGGCTTGCGCTGCTGGCGCTGGTGCCATCTGGCTGTATCGCGGGCGGCAGGGCTGCCACAGCAAGCCGTTCCAGTATGCCTGCTACGCCTTTTACCCGGTACACATGCTGCTGCTTGTGCTGGCGCTGAATTTCGTGAACCGATAAGAACGTAACTGTATCCCTGCGGGCTATGGGTGTCCGCAATCTGATGGTATCCCGGGGGAATCTACTGCAATGCAGATCCTGCCGATGGGAGCATTTTTCATACAAAGAAAACCGATCGCCATGACAGCGGTGACCATTGCAATGATCTTGCATTTTGTTCCTGCTGTCATGGCTTTTTTCTGAACAAAGCTGTCCAGATACTTTTTGTACCGTGGTATACTGAATGGAACACCCGCAGGAGGTAAAATGCCCCATGAAAAAAGATAAATCGTTCCGCCCGGACCGGGTCCTCTCCTATTTCAGGGTGGAGTGGTTCCCGCTGCTCCTTGTGACCCTTTCGGGCCTTGTCTATAACATCGGTCTGCTGGCCGCGCCGTGGTTCGAGGGCCGGTTGGCCCAGTGCCTGGCGGATATCCTGGGCGGCAGTGAGACTGCTGCCCAAATGGCGCTGCTGGTGCTGGCCTACATTGCGGTCACACTGCTGGTGCAGGCGGCGCGCTTCATCAAACGCTTTTATGTGCGCCGCTTCGCCAACAACATCAACCGCCGGATGAAGGGCATCCTGTACGCCAATCTGGTGCGGCAGAGCCGGGCAGCGCTAGAAAAAGAGGGGGCCGGTGAGCTGATGACCAAGGCCATCTCCGATGTGGACGACTGCGTGGAGGGGATGCGCAAGTTCACCACGGAGGTGTTCGACACCGGTGTGGCGCTGGCGGGCTATGCGGTCATGCTGCTGGTATACGATTGGCGGCTGGCGATCCTGGGCCTGCTTTTTACCCCGGTGTCCTATGTCTGCGCGGCAGGGATGAAAAAGCCGGTGCAGCGTGCCGGTGCGGCCTATAAAAAGGCCGCCGGTGCCCTGAGCAGTGCTACGCTGGACCGTGCCCGGAATGCCGTGACCTACCGCATCTACGGCTGCGAGGAGGCCCGGATGGAAAAATACGAGGAGGCCCTGAGCCTTTACGAAAAGACTGCCGTGCGGAACAACGTGTGGCAGTCCGCGCTGCCGCCGCTTTATCTGGCGGCATCCGAGGCAGGGACCCTCTTCATCCTGTGGTTCGGCGCAAAGAATGTGCTGGGCACTGGCTGGAGCAGCTGGGATATCGCCGCCTTCACCACCTTCCTCTCCTGTTTCACCAAGCTGGTGGTCAAATCCTCCAAGGTGGCCAAGCTCTTCAACGCGGTGCAAAAGGCAGAGGTCTCCTGGAAGCGCATCAGACCCCTGATGAAAACACCCGAGCAGCTGGATGCCCTGCAGATCCCGGCGGCACAGGATGTGACGCTGAAAGAACTCGCCTTCTCCTATGGCGAAGAGCCTGTCTTCTCCGGCCTGAGCCTGACGGCCCACCCCGGTGATATCATCGGCATTACCGGCCCGGTCGCCTGCGGAAAATCCACCCTTGGCCGCGTATTTCTCTGCGAAGCGCCCTATCAAGGCTCGGTCTGCTTTGGCGGCAGGGAACTTTCCACCCTGACCCCGCGCCAGATCGCCGCCACGGTCGGGTATCTGGGCCATGACCCGGAACTGAGCGCCGACACCGTGCAGAATAATGTCCTCTGCGGCAGCGAACAGGATGTCATGCCGTGGCTTGCAGCCGCTGCCTGAAGGAGGAAGTGCTGGCCGATGGAAAAGGTACGGAGACGGTCATCGGCAGCGGCGCACCCGCCTTTCCGGCGGGCAGGCACAGCGTCTGGCATTGGCCCGGACGCTGGCCCATCCCCGCCCGGTGCTGGTGCTGGATGACCCATTCTCGGCACTGGACCGCAGCACCGAGGATGCGATCTTTGCCGAGCTGCAGGCGTATGCCAGGGATAAGGTGGTGTTCCTGATTTCCCACCGGCTGTACCATTTTCCGCAGATGCAGCAGATCATTTTTATGGAGGGCGGCAGAACCACCGTTGGCACCCACGAGGAGCTGATGGCAGCGGTTCCGGTCTACCGCCAGCTGTATGAAAGCCAGACCGGCCTGAAAGGTGGAGAGGGCGCATGAAAAAGAAAAATGATCACGGCGTGTTTGCTGCCGTCCGGATGGCAGCGGCTTCGCACCGCCTTCTCACGGTGGGCACGGTGCTGTGCGTGGCAGCTTCGGTGGCGGCATCCCTGCTGCCGCCCCTGCTGCTGGCCCGGGTCATCGACTGCCTGACCGCGGGCCTCCCGCTGTCCTTTCTGGCCGTGCTGCTCTACTTCGGCAGCCTTGCACTGGAAGGTGTGCTCACCTCGGCGCAGGAAAGCCTGCTGGTGCTCTTTGGCCAGAGGATGACCCATGCCCTGCGCTCAGAGATGTCCCGGAAGCTGAGCCGCCTGCCCGCCGGTACACTGGCAGAGCAGAACCCCGGCGAGGTGGCCGCCCGCTTTTCGGGCGATGTGGACACGGTGGAAGCCCTGTTCACTTCCGGCATCATCAGCATGGCGGCAGATGCCTGCCGCATCGTCTCCATCATGGGGGTCATTGCGGTAAAAAACACCGGCCTTGCGCTGATCCTGCTGCTGGTGCTGCCGCTGTTTGCCGTGTTTACCCGTCATGTCCAGAAGCGGATGCTGCTGCGCAGCTGGACAACCGCCGCGCGGTCGCCGCAGTCTCCGGGCAGGTGCCCGAGACCCTGCACAACATCCGCACCATCCGGGCGCTGGGGCTGGAGGATTACATGGAGCGCCGGTATGACCGGTGCATCGGTGACAGCTATGCCGCCATGGAGCGCACCAATTTTTATGATGCCGTCTATTCGCCGGTAGTGCTGCTGCTGAATGCTGCTGTGGTCGGCATCGTGATGCTGCTCTCCACTTCGGGGAACGCGCAACTCCTGACCCTGTTCGGCATGTCAGTGGGCACTTCGGTGGCCGTCATCAACTACATCTCCCGCATTTTCGCCCCATCGAAAGCCTGGGCATGGAGAGTCCCAGACCATCCAGTCGGCCATGGCGGGTGTCAGGCGCATCGATGCCTTTCTCGACCAGCCGGAGCGCACGATCCCGCCCGCGCGCAGGGAGGCTGCCCGGGGCGATGTGGAATTTGCGCACGTCACCTTCGGCTATGGGGAACGGCACGTTCTGAAGGATTTTTCCATGACCGTGAAACAGGGGGAGCAGGTCACGCTGGTGGGCCGCACCGGTGCGGGCAAGAGCACCGTGTTCAAGCTCCTGCTGGGCCTGTATCAGCCGGAGGCCGGTACGGTGACCATCGGCGGCGTGAATGTGGGGGACATCACCGACCGGGAGCGCCGCACCTGCATCGGCTGTGTGGAACAGCATTTCTCCCGCGTGCCGGGCACCGTGCTGGAACAGATCACGCTGGGAGACCCGCAGATCACCGGGGAAATGGCAAGGGCTGCCGCCGCACTGGCCGGGATCGATGCTGCCATCCGGCTCTGCCGGAGGGCTATGACACTGTCTGCACCGAGGGCATCTTCTCGCAGGGCGAGTGGCAGCTGCTGTCCATTGCCCGTGCCGCCGCTGCAGATCCCGCTCTGCTGCTGCTGGATGAGATCACCGCCAATCTGGATGCCGAAACAGAAACCCGCGTGTTGGAGGCTCTGCGTCGCGCGTCCGCAGGCCGCACGGTGCTCTCCGTCTCCCACCGCGTCTATGAAAATCTTGGCGGCAGAACGATCGAGATCAGGACCCGGGAATAACACAAAAAAACGCCCCCTGTGCGCCGCAGCAGGCACACAGGGGGCGTTCTGGTATGCTCAATTCTTTTCGATGTAGACGCTGGTGGAGGGGAAGGCGAAGTCCACACCGTCTGCCTGCATCACGTCCATGATGTTCAGGTTCAGATCATTCTGCTGCTGCAGGAAGGTGGCATAGACGTTGGTGGTCAGGTAGGCCGAGATGAGGATGTTGATGCTGGAATCGCCAAAGCTGGTCAGCCGGACGATGTTGGTGCCCTTGTTGGTGTAAGGGCTGTTGTCCAGCATGGCCTGCAGGTCAGCCATCAGCTTTTCCAGCTGGGCACGGGTGGTGCCGTAGGTGACACCCAGTGTGAACTTATAGGGCCGCATGGTGCGCAGGGCTGTGTTCTGGACAGTGGAGGCGCAGATCTGGCTGTTGGTGATAATGACCACGCTGTGATCCATGGAGCGGATGCGGGTGGAGCGGAAGTTGATATCGATGACTTCGCCCTCCACATTGCCCACGGTGATCCAGTCGCCGATGGAAAAGGGTTTGTCCAGCAGGATGACGATGCCGCTGAACAGGTTGCTGGCGCTTTCCTGCGCGGCCAGCGAGATGGTCAGGCCCACAAGACCGGCACCGGCTACGATGCTGCCGATGGGGAAGCCGACGATCTGCGCGCAGGTGGCAACACCCAGAATGATGACCAGCACTTTGTAGGTGGTGTCCAGCAGGGAGCGCAGGGTCTTGTTGCTCCGGATCTCCGGGCTGCAGGAGGCCAGCAGCAGGTCGGCTACCTCAGAAGCGTTGTACAGGCCCTGACAGAACAGGAGGGTCGTTGCGATCTTATAGGCCGTGAACAGAAACTTTGTCAGGCCCGGAATAGCCCACGGCAGGCTGGTCAGGGCCAGGTACAGGCCGCTGTAAAAGGCCATCCGCTCCAAAGGGCTCTGTAGCTGCGCAGGAGGATGGGCGTGGCGGCAAAGTGCCAGCTGCGGGCCTGCAGAGCGGGAAAGATCTTCCGGTGCAGCAGCCAGCCGAGCAGAAGCCCCGCAAAAACGATGACAGCGGCGCAGACAGCCCGGGCAGCCAGCGCCCACCAGCCTCCAGCAAAAAAGGCCCGATCTCGAACCCGAGGTCACGAACGGTAAAAATCATGGCAAAAAGCTCCTTGTATCAAAAATTGTAACATCCTGTCCCACAGTATACCATATCCGGCCCGTGGAGGGCAAATAAAAAAGGGGTTGACAAGGTGGAGCAGCCGCGTTATACTCTTGGCCAGAAAGTTCGTTTCAGGGCGGGGTGAGATTCCCCACTGGCGGTACAGCCCGCGACCACCCGCAAGGTGCTGACCCGGTGAGACTCCGGGGCCAACGGTATAGTCCGGATGCAAGAAACGGCAGGCAATACGATTTGTCTACGCGCCCTGTTGCAGTGTTTGCTGCGGCAGGGCGCGTTTTTGATTGTCTTCCCGGTTCCGAACCACGCGAAAGGGGCTTTCCAATCTATGATTTGGGGCCAGAACGCCCCGGGAGGATATTACCATGAAGAAAAACACGACCCGCAACCTGACCGTTGCCGCCATGCTCAGCGCGGTGGCCTTTATCCTGATGTTCATCGAGTTCCCGCTCCCGATGCTCATCCCATCCTTTGTCAAGATGGACTTCTCCGACCTGCCCGCTCTGCTGGGTGCCTTTGCCTTGGCCCGGTGTACGGCGTGATCATCAGCTTTATGAAGAACCTGCTCCATGTGGTCATCAAGGGCACCTCTACCGCGCTGGTGGGTGAGCTGTGCAACTTCATGCTGGGTGCGGTGTTCTCCGCACTGGCCGGTTACCTCTACAAGCACCACAAGAGCCGCAAGAACGCCATCATCGGTGCCGTGGCCGGTGCCGTGGCCATGGCCCTGTTCAGTGTGCCGTCCAACTACTTCATCACCTACCCGGCCTACGTCAAGTTCTACCACATGCCGCTGGAAGCCATCCTGGGTATGTATCAGGCTATTCTGCCTCTGCCAACAGCCTCATCAAGTGCCTGGTCATCTTCAATATGCCCTTCACTCTGGTCAAGGGCCTGCTGGATGCCCTGATCTGCATGTTGATCTATAAGCCGCTCTCTCCCATCCTGCATGGCCGGAAGTGAGTGATAAAAAAGAAAGGACGCGAGAGCGTCCTTTCTTTTTGCTTTTATCGATTTGATTTAAGACAGCGCGCCCTTTTCCAGCCACTTGCCCCGGGCAAGGCGGATGAGGAACAGCAGGCCCCGGATGCTCAGTTCGCAGCACATGGCACCCCAAACGCCCATCAGGCCCAGCCGGGGAGCCAGCAGGAACGCCAGCGTCAGCCGGATGCACCACATGCTGAATATGTTCAGCACAAAACAGGAGGTGCTGTCGCCCGCACCCTGCATGGCACCGCTGGCCACGATGGAAGCACCGAACATGGGCTCGGCCCAGGCTTCGATGCGCAAAACCTGAGCACCCAGAGCGATGACAGCCGCATCGGTGGTGAAAAGGCTCATCAGGCTGGGGGCAAAGATCCACAGGCCAACGCCGGAAAGGGCCATGACACCCATGCCAAGGCCGGTGCACAGCCAGGCAAACCGCTTGGCCATATCCTTCCGGTTGGCACCCACGGCCTGGCCGATGAGGGTGACAGCTGCGCTCTGGATGCCGTAGCCTGCCATGTAGCACAGGCCCTCGGCATTGACAGCCAGGCTGTTGGCGGCAATGGCCACGGTACCCAGGCCGGCCACGATGCGCACTAACACCACCTGCGCCAGAGAGATGGCGGCGCGCTCTCCCGCCAGAGGGCCGCCGACCCACAGCAGGTTCCGCAGGCAGGAGCGGGTGATCTTCCAGGGAGCGGGCTTCCGGATGCAGAGGGGACCGTCCCGCAGCAGCAGGATGGCCAAAGCCAGCAGGCCGCCCACCACAGTGGCCAGGGCGGTGCCCAGGGCTGCGCCGGGCACACCCAGCCCGGCACCCCAGACGGTGATGCCCCACAGTGTCCGGGTGGGTTGATGAGGAAAAAGTTGAAGATGGCATCCAGCACGCAGACCAGCACGCTGATGAGGCTGGCGGTCAGGGCGTTGCCTGCTGCACGGAGGATGGAGAGGTACATGCCCATGGCCATGGTGAAGGGCAGCGCCGCTGACCAGATGGCAAAGTAGGCTGTGGAGTTTGCCCGCAGGGAGGGGTCAGCTCCCAGCCACCCCGGCAGAAAGGGGCTGATGCCCAGGCCGAAGAGAGCGGCTCCCACGCCCAGGATCACATTGAATAGCATGGCCTGCCGCAGTACGCTGCGGGCATCATCCTGTCGGTCGGCCCCCAGATACTGGGCGATCTGGATGGAGAGGGCAGTGTACAGGCCCACCAGAACACCGTGGAGCAGCCAGGTGCTGGAGCTGACGATGCCGATGGAAGCAGTAGCTTCTGCACCGATGTGCCCACCATGGCAGCGTCGATGTATCCCATGGCAGTGACCACCAGCTGCTCCAGAATGGAGGGGATGCTCAGCGCCAGAGCCACCTGGGCCGTCTGGCGGGAGGGATGGTCTCACCCTGCCGCATCCGGGCCGAAAGCTGTTCAAGTGAAAGTTTCATGTCTTCTCCTTTTTCTCCGATTTTCCTGTGAGACAAAAAAATACCCTCGAAAGGGCGTTTATCTTCCCATTATAGACAGGGGGGCGAAAAATGTCAACCCATCAGCCCATGGGGTGGCCATTGCCCCATGAGGATTGATTTTTTGGCCCGGGCGTGATACACTTCATTTGTATCCAGCGTGAAAGAACAGGAACGGCCTCTGCCGCTCCGGGAAAGAGGAAAAAAACTATGCTTCAACTGCTTTCTGGCAACCCGCGCACCGTGGATGCGCTGGGCTTTCTGCTTGCATTTGCGCTGACCGCGCTGATGGACTCGGTGTTCCACGATAAGCTCCCCCACGACCATGGCCGCGCGTTTGCCGTGAACGGCGAACTCTCCAAGGGCAAGGCCCGGGGTTCCGGCCTCATTTTTGTACTCTGCATCGCACTGGTCACGCTGGCCGTGGTGCCTTTTAAGGCAGAGTACGTCATCTACACCGTCCTGCTCATTGCGTCCATGCTCTCCGGCTATTTTGACGATGCCGCCGAGACCGCCTGGAACGAGTACAAAAAGGGCCTGATCGATCTGGTCATCGCCGTTGTGGCGGGCGTGACCTACCTGAACTTCAACGGCACGGAGGTCAACTTCCTGAGCTGGAGCTTCAGCCTGCCCTATGCCGTCTACCTCATCCTGATCATCGTCCTGATCTGGGCCAGCATCAATGTGGTCAACTGCACCGATGGCGTGGACGGCCTTTCCGCCAGCCTTGCCGTGGTCAGCATCGGCACCTTCCTGCTGGCCTACTGGGAGGAGCTGGGGGATTACGCCACCGCAGGCATCGTGTTCATTGGTGCCCTGCTGGCCTACCTGTGGCAGAACGCCAAGCCTTCCACCTGCTGATGGGTGACGCGGGCAGCCGCGCCATGGGCTTCTTCCTGGCCGTCCTGGCCCTCAAGAGCAACCATCCTTCGCCTTCCTGCTGGCCGCGCTGGTGTTCATTGTGGACGGCAGCCTGGGCATCCTGAAGATCAGCTTCAAGCGGTTTTTGCACATCTCCATCCTCAAGAACACCCTGACCCCGCTGCACGACCATGTGCGCAAGCGTCTGGGCTGGAGCGATGAGCAGGTCGTGGCCCGCTGGCTCATCCTGCAGGCTGTGGCATCCGCCTGGCTGCTGCTGTTGGTGCGGTAAAACACAAAAGGAAATGCAGCGCCCGCACAGGAAAGCTCCTGCGCGGGCGTTTTGCTGTTCTGGTCCGGGAGGAAAGTTCCAGCTTCCGGGCCAGCGTTTCCAGACAGGCTGGGTCACGAATTTCCGGCATGAGTTCACCTCATTTCTTTTGTTTTATTGTGTCATGTGTCACAAACAAATGCAAGCAAAACCCTTATAATAGGGACGAAAGTGGAGGAAAAACCAATGGATTCTATTTTTGATCTCGATCATCTGTACCGCACCTATTTCAAGATGGCGCTGCCTCGGTGTTCGGCCTGATGGTGAGCGTGGTGTATAACCTTGCCGATACCTTTTTCATTGCGCAGTCCAACGATACGGCGCTGATTGCGGGTGTTTCGCTCTGTGCGCCGGTGTTCACAGCCTCATGGCCTTCGGCAACATCTACGGCCAGGGCGGCAGCTCACTCATTTCCCGCCTGCTGGGACAGGACGACCGTGAGGGCACCGGCCGGGTCAGCTCGTTCTGCTTCTATGTGGCCCTGACCACGGGCGTGGTGTTGGCAGCCTGATGATGCTGTTCCGCGTCCCGCTGCTGGGCATTCTGGGTGCGACTGCTGAGACGATGCCGCACGCACAGGCCTATTACACCGTGCTGGCCATTGGTGCCCCTGCCACGGTGCTGAACTTTATCCATTCCAACCTCGTCCGCTGTGAGGGCATGGCCACCCAGTCCATGATCGGCAGCATCGGCGGCACGGTCATCAATATCATCCTCGATCCCATCCTCATCACCACAGTGGCTGGGGCGCAAGGGGCGCGGCCATTGCCACCATTGTGGGCTACCTGTGCAGCGACCTGTACTTCCTGTGGCTGCTCCACAAAAAGAGCCGCTGCCTGTCTGTCAAGCTGTCCCAGTGCCACGTCACGGCAGGGAGCTGCAGCAGATTTTGGGCGTGGGTGTTACTGCCGCGCTGAGCAACCTGATGCAGAGCCTGACTGTCATTGTGATGAACCAGTTCCTGTTGCCCTACGGCAACGACAAAATTGCCGCCATGGGCATTGCCAGCAAGGTGAGCATGATCGCCCAGCTGGTGCTGGTGGGCTTCTCGTTCGGCGGCATCCCACTGTTCGGTTACCTGTACGGCGCAAAAAAGCGGGACGTGATGCGCAAGCTCATCCGCTTCTGTCTGACCTTCCTCGTCTCCATCGCCGTGGTGCTGTCCCTCATCCTCTGCCTGAATTCCGGGGCGCTGATGCGGCTCTTCGTGCAGGATGCCGGATGATCGCCACGGGTGCGCAGATGCTCCGCTGGCAGGTCTACACCGCAGCCTTTGGCGGCGTGGTGCTCCTGCTCACGGTGCTGTTCCAGGCAACTGGTAAAATCATACCGTCCTTCCTGCTCTCCATCAGCCGTCAGGGCGTGGTGTTTCTGCTGGCACTGGTGGTCTGCGTACATCTGTTCCAGTATCAGGGCGTGCTGATGGCTCAGGCTGTGGCCGACATCCTGAGCGCTGCGCTGGCCCTTGGTCTGCTGGCGGCCAACCGCGATATCATCGCAAAACAGTAAACACAAAAACGCCCGGAGGTCAGCTGAAAGCTGCGATTCTCCGGGCATTTTTAGTATTCGATGCCTTTGCGCGCCTTGATGCCCTTCTGGTAGGGGTGGCGGCAGCATTTCATCTCAGTGGAGTAGTCGGCGGCATTCAGCATCCACTGCGGGGCCTTGTGGGCGGTCAGCACGCATTCCTGCGCGGCGGGACGTTCCAGAACGGCCCGCCGGAGCAGGTCTTTGTCCACCATGTCCAGCTCCCAGGCCGAACCGGCCTCATCTAAAATAAGCAGGTCGCAGGCTCGGCCAGTGCGGCGGTCAGGTTTTCGTTCTGCACGGCCCGGGCAGCGGCCTTTTCCGCTTCGTTCATCTGGAACACGAACTTCTGCCCGCCCTTGCCCCGGAAAATTTTTGCCCCCAGCTGGGCCAGCAGAGGGATCTCGCCGCTCTGCCCGCCCTTGAGGAACTGCACGATGACAACCCGTTTGCCGCTGCCCAGTGCGCGGAGGGCAAGGCCCATGGCGGCGGTGGTCTTCCCCTTGCCGTCGCCCCAGTAGAGATGCAGCAGGCCCTGTTCCATCATCCGTTCTCCCTTGTGTACTGCACGGTCTCCACCAGGTGCAGGATGTGCTGCTCCGGCCAGTCCCGGGCATCCAGCACATAGCCGCCCGCATTGGGGCCGCACCAATCGTGAAAGCTGCGGCGGGGCACGCCAAACCGCTCCAGTGCGGCCATCTGGTGCCGCCATGGGCCACGATGACCAGCCGCTCCTGCCCTTCGGCAAGGGCCTTGTCAATGAGGTCGGCCAGCGTTTTGCACACCCTGTTGCAGAAATCGCTCCTGCGCTCCCCATCCGGGTGGGAGGCGTGCTCGTTTTCCTGCACCCATGCCAGATATTCCGGGTCCTGCTCCACCTGCACGAAGGTCTGGCCCTCGAACCGGCCGAAGTTCATCTCCTTCAGCCCGTCCACCGGAATGAGCTTTGCCCCGGGAAAGAACACCCGCGCTGTCTGAGCGGTGCGCTGCAGCGGAGTGACGTAGACCACCTCCGGTGCAAAATCTGCCTGCCGCAGCTGGGCGATGCCTGCGGCGGAAAGGGGGATGTCCCGCTGGCCCTGATATCGTTTTTGCGCGTTGTACTCCGTCTGGCCGTGACGCAGCAGATAAATGAGCATAATCGTTCTCCTTTTTGGTTTGTTCTGCACCATTATAGCCTATTTTGCGGTTATTTTCCAGCCATGCTCTTGCAATTCTTCTGCATTTCAGATATATTGAGTGGGTATGAAATTTCAGGGGAGAGAAGTGTCAATGGAGATCCGGGACCGGAAAGCAGCGCAGCGCCGGGCGGGCATCATGGCCCGCAGGGGTCTGCCGCAGGCAGAAAGAGCGGCGGCCAATGCAGCCATCTGTGCCCGCCTTCTGCCATGCCCTGCTTCCAAAAGGCAGAGAATCTGCTGCTCTACGCCGCTTTTGGCGGGGAGGTAGATCTTGCTGGGCTGGCAGAGCAGGCGGCCCGGCTGGGCAAAACGGTGCCTATCCGGTCTGTGGGGAAAACTTTACCCTGACCGCCGCCGTGCCGGGGCCGGACGGCTGGGAGATGGGGGCTTACGGCATCCGCACACCGGTTCTGGAACGGGCGGCGCTCATCCGGCCGGAGGCGCTTGATCTGGTGCTGGTGCCCTGCACTGCCTTTGATGCAGACTGCTTCCGGGTGGGCATGGGCAAAGGCTACTACGACCGCTACCTGCCCCGCTGCACAAAAGCGGCAAAGATCGGCATTGCATTGGAAGTTCAGCGCGTTGCACACGCTGCCGTGGATGAGCACGACCAGCGGCTGGACGCGTTTGTGACAGAGAGGGGTTTGTACACATGGACATGATGAAACGAAAGCTGCAGCCGGTTCCTGGCAGAAACTGGCCAGCAAAGCACCCACACCGGGCGGCGGCGGTACCGCGGCACTGGTGGGTGCCGCCGGTGTGGCACTGGGCAACATGGTGGGCTGCCTGACGGTGGGCAAAAA